>ERZ791659.125-NODE-125-length-60166-cov-12.9087_pt1 | contig 60166 bp, 65 predicted proteins | sample MGYA00510053_ERZ791659 | MGnify/ENA primary metagenome ERZ791659 (study PRJEB30046, sample SAMN00715192) | human gut metagenome | study: EMG produced TPA metagenomics assembly of the A metagenome-wide association study of gut microbiota in type 2... | reverse complement strand
AGTTCCGCTCTTCCGATACACCGCAAAGGCGATGACAGCCGACAGCACTTCCGTGACCCAGAAGGCGTGCCAGACGCCGGTGGGGCCGAGCTGGCGGCAGAGCAGCCACGCCAGCGGCATGATGAAGATGACGTACCGGCAGAGGGAGATGACCAGCGAGGCCGCACCCTTGCCCAGACCTTCCAGCGCGCCGGAAGAGGTGGTGGACACCGCCGACACCACAAAGCCGAGGCAGATGATGCGCAGGGCGGTCTGGCCGATGGCAATGGTATCGGGGTTGGAAGAGAACAGGCCGATGAGGGGCGCAGAAACGGCCATACAGATGACGGTGCCTGCCGCCATGATGACGGCGCTCATGCCCAGGGTGAGCTGGTAGAGCTTTGCCACGCGGGCGTGCTCCTTTGCGCCGTAGTTGTAGCCGATGAGGGGGCGCATTCCCTGCACGATGCCGTTGGCGGGCAGATAGAGGAAAGTCTGGAGCTTATAGTAGATGCCCAGCACCACCACATAGCTCTCGGAGAAGGCCGCCAGCAGGCTGTTGAGGAAGGTGACCAGCAGGGAGGGCAGGGCCAGATTCAGGATGGCAGGCACACCGATGGCGTAGAGACGGCCTTCGAGAGAGAGGTCAGGCCGCAGGGCCTTCCGGCGCAGATGGACGGGCGACTCGGTGGTGCTGTAGACCACGAGGTAGATGACGAGAGAGGCGGCCTGTCCGATGCCGGTAGCCAGCGCCGCGCCTGCAATGCCCATGGCAGGCACCGGGCCGAGGCCGAAGATGAGGACGGGGTCCAGCAGGATGTTGCAGACACAGCCCGAGATGAGGGCGATCATCGTGAGCTTCATCCGGCCCACGGCCTGAAAGAGCTTCTCAAAGGCGAGGCTGGCCATGTTCACGGTAGCGAACAGGAAGACGATGGTGGAGTAGGTCACGCCCATAGAGACGATGGTGCCGTCGGCGGTGAACCGGGCCAGGAAGCCAGGCATGATGGCGGTAGCTGCCAGCGTACAGAGGATGCCGTGGAGCACCGAGAGGGCCATGCCGTGGGTGGCGGCGGCGTCCGCTCTGTCGTAGTCGCCTGCGCCCCGGTAGAGGGCGACAAGGGCGTTGATGCCTATGCCGAAGCCGATGGCAACGGCGTTCACGAAGTTCTGGATGGGGAATACGAGGGAGAGGGCCGTCATGGCCTGCTCGTTGATCTGGGCCACAAAGAGGCTGTCCACGATGTTGTACAGCGAGTTCACCAGCATGGAGATGACGTTGGGCAGAGCCATCGACACCAGCAGCGGGAACACCGGCTTCGTCTTCATAAAAGTATCATTCATGGGGTCAAAAGCTTCCTTTCCTGAAATTTCCGCACAAGAAAAGCCACACAACGGCGGCTTGAAGCGGGCCATTGTGTGGCGAAAAGTAGCAAACATCTATGCTGTAAAAATCCACACGGGTTTTATTGAAGTGCTGAGAAATACGGTGCATTGCAAAAGCGGTGTTACGGGACGCCGCCGGACAGCACCGGGATGCGGGCCGGAAAGGGCAGTACGGGAAGAGCCTTCCTGACCGGCCTGCGATAGGATACCACGAAACGGGTGGATTGTCAAGGGAAAAGTATGACTTTTCACAAAAACCAGCATAGAGAGGAAGCTCAGCTGGATAGAGGACTCACAGGCCTGTCACATCCAGAGATTCAGGAACTTTTTGGGCCGGTGGGAAGTGAAAACATCCAGCTCCTCATCGTCGAAAAGTGCGTCGCCGTTCTGCAAAAGCTTTGAGGCAGTCTCTCTGCCCAGCTCCTTTTCCAGAACAGCAGCGGCTTCTGCCATCCGGGGCGGGCGTTTGTCCAGGGAGTGGGTGTCCGTCGAGATGACGTGGACAAGCTGCCACGAGATGAACTTGCAGAGCGTCCGGCGCAGTTTTGGAGAATCCAGCAGTGCGCCCGCGTTGATTTGGACATAGGCTCCGGCGGCCACCCAGTTGTAGAGCAGGGTGGGGTCTTCGAGGACGTAGGGGTATCGCTCGATGTGGGCGATGAGGGGCAGAACGCCCTGCTCCTGCAGGAGGGCGAAGGTCTGCCGGATGAAATGGGGCTTGTGGGTAGTGGGAAACTCCACCAGCATATAAGAGGTATCGCCGATGCAGAGCGCCTTGGCATCCAGCTCACAGAGCTTGGGGGAGAAGTAGGCTTCACAGCCCAGCTTGAAGCGGAACTGCATGGCTTCCGGTCCGGTCGGAAGCGCGGCTGTCAGTGTCTCATAGGCGGCCGCACGCTTTTGCAGGAATGCATCGGGAGTCGTCCGCTCACTGTTGAAGTGGCTCGTAAAAGCAATGTTCCGCACACCGTCTGCATACTCTTTTTCCAGCAGACGAAGGGAAATCGAAACATCTTTGGCACCATCGTCAATGTTAGGAAGAATATGGCAATGAAGGTCTGTCATGTTTCATCCTCCGTATGTACGGAATGCTTTTCTTTGCCGTTATACCGATTTTTTGACGTCAGGCAGCTCTTTTCGGCTGCTGACTCTGAAATGCCATCCGGGGGAGTACCATAGGAATAATTACTGTTATAGTAGTAATATCCGTACCCATAATCCGAGCGCTTGAGCGATTTTTTGGCATCATAACGGGTAAGAACGGCGCCAAGGACTTTTACGCCGGCATCCTGGAGCTTCTCGAGGGCTGTCTTGACGGCGTCGGTGGACGCATACTTGGAGCGGACGACGAAGAGAGCACCGTCCACGATGCGGCCGATGACGGCGGCATCCGTGACCATCGAGATGGGAGGCGCATCGAGGATGACGAAGTCATAGCTCCCGCGCAGCGTGTCCACCATCTCCTGCATCTGGGGCTGGCTGAGCAGCTCAGAAGGGTTGGGAGGGGTGGTGCCGGCCGGCAGGAACGTCAGGTTGGGGATGCCCTTCGGCTCAACGAGGGCGTCGGAGAGCGCCACTTGACGGGACAGGACGTTGGAGACACCTTTCAGATTGTGTCCGGCCTTCAGATAGCGGTGAAGGACAGGCTTGCGGAGGTCGCAGTCCACGAGGACGACCTTTTTGCCGCTTTCCGTCAGAGCTAGCGCCAGATTGACCGACACATTGGACTTTGCCTCTTCCGGGACCGTGCTGGTGACGACGAAAGCGTGGACATCGCCGGAACCGGACAGAAAGTTCAGATTGGTGCGCAGAGATTTGTAAGCTTCAACGTAGGCAAACGGCATACCCTTCTGGGTGATGAGCTGAAGCGAACGCTTGCTTGCCGAAGAGTTGGAGATGGTGTTTCGGTTGAACGGATTCCACATGGTATTACACCTCCGGGATAAGGCCGAGTACAGGAAGCTCCAGCTTTTTCTGGATGTCCTCGCTATCGACGATGTAGTCATGGAGCAGGTGGTCGAGGACCAGAATGCCGCAGGCCGCCACAATGCCGCCGAGAGCAGCGATCAGGACGTACTTCTTCGTCTGAGGGAAGACGGGGTTGCTCGTGATCTCCACGTCGCTCACGACCTTGCAGGAGCCGGCCTCCACCTTGTCCACGATGACATCGGGGGCAGTCTCGGCGATGGCCTGCACGATCTTTCCGGCCAGGGCAGGGTCCTCGTTGGTGACCGTGATGGACATGATCTGGGTCGAGCCCACGCCGTCCACAGAGATGCAGGCCAGCAGCTGACGGTAGGTCATATCCAGACCCAGCTGCTCGATGACGTCGTTCAGGACGATGTTGCTCTTGATGATGACTGCATAAGTGTCGATGAGATTCCGGGCCGAGTTGATGTTGTCACTGGTAATGGAAGCATTGCCGTCCTGCCGGGAATTGACGATCAGATTGACGGAGGCCTGATAGCGGGGCGTCAATACGAAGGTACAGACCAGCAGGCAGATGACCGCTGCCGCAATGCCGGCCGCAGCGATCTGCAATGCGTGGCTCCAGAGAAGCCGCGCCAACTCGAGGAGGTCGATCTCATCCATGTCATGGTTTTGTTCCATAATGTTTTTTCCTTCCTAACAAAATGAGATTTTCTGACAGGAAAATTTTATCATTTTACACCTGCGCTGACAAGGGGATAGGATAAAATAAAAAGAGATGAAAAGAGTTTCCGACCTCTGGGAACGTCTGCCTCAACCCCGGCTCCCTGAACATCCCGAAGGAAAACAGTCCCCACAGCTATATGATTCTGGAAAACGGCGTCTTCTACTGGAAAGACGTAGATGCGATAGAAATATACCACACCCGTGTACTGTGAGAAACCGGCACTTGCAATTACCATACCGGTGTGGTATGATGAAGACGGAAACAGAGAAACAGGGTCTTTTGTCTCGGGCGCTGAGGGGTGCGCGGGGCCGACGGCCTTTTGTTTCCCATAAAAAGTTAGGCAAAACTAACAAAATGACGAAAAACACACGGGCGGTTTGTGCAGTCTGCCCAGTGGATGACGATCCTTAGGAGGTACTGACCAATGGTTCAGACGACGCTGAAAGTAGACGGCATGATGTGCGGCATGTGCGAGAGCCACGTCAACGAGGTGGTGCGCAAGACTGCGCAGGTGGAGAAGGTGACTTCCTCCCACACTAAGGGAGAGACGGTCATCGTCTCGGCCCAGCCGCTGGACATCGAGGCCCTGAAGGCTGCCATTGCCGACACGGGCTATACCGTGACCGGCGCAGAGGAAAAGCCGTATGAGAAGAAGGGCTTCTTCTCGTTTTTGAAGCACTGATGACTTCCGGCCCCGGGGTGGGGCCTATATAAGGAGGCAGGCAGAGATGAGGATACTGGTCTATGGTGCAGGCGTGCAGGGCTGTGAGCTGGCCCACCGTCTGCTGCAGAACAAAAAGAACATCGTCACCATGCTGGCGCGGGGCGAGTGGAAGGAGAGGCTCGACCAAAGGGGCCTCGTCATCCGCCACTGGGCGCAGTGCCGCACCACGGTGGATCGGGTGGCCACCATCGACACGCTGGCCCCGGACGACTGCTACGACCTCGTTTTCGTGACGATGCAGGCCGGGCAGCTGCCCGACGTGCTGCCCATCCTCAAGCAGAACAGGAGCGAATACTTTGTCTTCGTGGGCAACGACCCCCACGCCGTGGAGGTCATGCAGGCCATGCAGCGCCCGGCGGATAAGATCGCCTTCGGCTTCCAGAGCAGCGGCGGCCACCGGGATGTCGATAAGGTCGTCAGCGCCCACGTCGGCGTGGGTATGACCATCGGCGGGGCTACCGCGCCCCTTTCGGGCGTCTTCCGCTACCGGGTCAAGACGGCTTTCGAGGGCGCAAAGTACAAGCTGACCTTCGTCAGCGACATGGACGGATGGCTCAAGTGCCACCTCGCCCTCATCCTGCCGGCCTGCTATCTCTGCTACGCCTGCAGCGGCGATCTCTCCAAGGCGACGAAGGAGCAGCGTGACCTGGTTCTCGACGCCGCGTGGGAGGCCTGCGAGATGCTGAAAGCCGCCCACATCCCCGTGGACGACAAGGAGAGCACCGACTGCTACCGTGCCGGTACGCCCGGCCGCCGGAAGATGGACGCCATGGTCCTGGCGCTCTGTAAGACCCCGCTGGGCCGTCTCTGCGTCTCCGACCACGCGATGCATGCTGTGGCTGAGATGCAATACCTCGATGAGGCTTTCGAAGGTCTGCGCGCCCGGACGAGCGTCCAGATGACGGCGTGGGATACCCTGCGCAGCCAGATGCCCTCGTGGGACATCATGCGGAAAAAGACGGCGAGAGCAAGGCGATAAGTGCATGGAAAAAGAGGCAGATGCGAGTCTGCCTCTTTTTTGTGTGGGAAAAACCTCTCAGTCTGCTTCGCAGACAAGGCCGGGTTGCGGCACCCAGCATCCGCTGCGCTTTGCTTGCGTCTTGCTGGCCGCTGCCCCAACAACGACTCCCTGTTTCCGTCACTGGCGGCGGTCGTCGTTGTTGCCCCTGCCGAGGGGAGCCCTTGGCAGGCCGGGCAGCTCTGAGCTGGACGCTTGAGGCGCAATATGGCGCAAAAGGGCGGGCCTTGCTACAGAGGGCAGCAGCTTCTGGACAATGCACTTTGTCAAGCTGCCGCTGGCCTAGACAGCAGGGCACTACAGTCCACGAAACAGATAAACTTTGCTCGTCCAGGGGAAACTTGACCGATATGCCAAGGCCTCCCCTCGATAGGGGAGGTGGCACGGCGTCAGCCGTGACGGAGAGGTTCAGCCTTTCCAGAAATCTTCCAGCTTTTTCTTCAGCTCCTTCGTATCCCTCAGATACTCCAGATGCCTCCAATGCTTCGGGAAAAGACGGGCGTACTCGCTCTGGGCAAAGCGGTCGTCGAGGAGCAGCACCACGCCCTTATCGTCCTGCGTCCGGATGACCCGCCCGGCGGCCTGCAGGACTTTGTTCATCCCGGGCCAGCGGTAGGCGTAGTCGAAGCCCGCCCCGTTCTGGGCGTCGTAGTAGCGGCGCAGCATCTCCTGACGGGGACTCACCTGCGGCAGGCCCACGCCCACGATGGCGCAGCCGATGAGCCGGTCGCCCGCGAGGTCCACGCCCTCGCCGAAGATGCCGCCCATGACCCCGAAGCCGAGAAGCGTCTTCTCCGGGCAGGGCGAAAACCGCTCGAGGAACGCCGCCCGCCCGGCGTCGTCCAGACCGCTCTCCTGTACCAGTGTGCCGATGTCCGGGTAGCGGGCGGTGAAGTCCTCCCACACCTGCCGCAGATAGGCATAGCTGGGGAAGAAGGCCAGATAGTTGCCCACCCGGCTGGACGCCAGCGCCGCGAGAGCGTCCGAGATGGGCCGAATGCTGGCGTCCCGCTGGCGGTAGCGGGTGGAGATGGAGGGCAGACAGTAGAGCCCGAGGTTTTCTGCCGGGAAGGGGCTTTCCAGCGCCACGGCCCGGGCCTCGGGACAGCCGAGGACGGTGCGGTAGTAGCCCGGCGGCGTCAGCGTCGCGCTGAACAGCGCCGCCGCCCGCCCTGCCGAAAGGCTTGCGTCCACGAAGGGGGACGGGTCGAGGCAGAGCAGCTGCAATTCAAGGTCACTGCCCCGGGCGGTGAGCTGGGCGGCAAAATGCTCGTCGTACCGTTCCGACGCCCGCAGAATGTCCTGCACCTCAAAGTAGAGATCCAGCAGGGCCGCGTGGGCTTCGGCGTCGGGATCGTCTTCCAGCCAGTCCTGCAAGGGAGCCGTCAGCGCCCGCAGCGGGGCCAGCAGGGCGGAGGGAAGCTCCTTGCAGAACACCGTGCCGTCCTGAGCGTAGTCGGCGGCGGGCAGCTCGATGGCGGGCGTCTCCGCAGATCCCAGCAGGGAGGTCTGGCCGCTGTCGTCCTCTTCGGCGGCAGTGCTGCCCCGGCGGGGCGCGAGGGTCGAGACCGCTTTCCGTCCCGCTAAAAAGGCTTTGTCGGCCTTGCTCAGAGCTGTCTTAAGGGTGCTTTTGCCCCGCCCGAGTGCGCGTTTTGCCTCGGTGAGACTGCTCTTGCAGAAGCGTGCCGAGTACATGGCCCGCGCCCGCTCGGGCAGATTGTGGGCCTCATCCACGAGGAAGAGCCAGTCGCCCGCGCTGTCGAAAAACCGCCGCAGATGCACCACGGGGTCGAAGAGGTAGTTATAGTCGCCGATGATGACGTCGCACCACTCGCTCAGATCCAGCCCCAGCTCGAAGGGGCAGACTGTGAACTGCTTTGCGGCGTCGGCCAGCTCGGCCCGGTCGAAGCGGCCGGTGCCGTCGTCCAGAAGGGCTTTCAGGGCCGTGTTCACCCGGTCGTAGTAGCCGTTTGCGTAGGGGCAGAGCTCCGGCAGGCAGGCGGGATGGCCCTCGGCATCCGGGTGGAGGCAGACCTTCTCCTTGGCTGTCAGGGTCACGCTGCGCAGAGCCAGCTTGGGATCAGACGCCCGCAGCCGCGCAATGGCATCCTCGGCGGCGGACTGAGTCGTGTTGCGGGCCGTCAGATAGAACAGCTTCTCGCCGCAGCCGGTGCCGATGGCCCGCAGAGCAGGGAAGAGAACGCTCATGGTCTTGCCGATGCCGGTGGGGGCCTGACAGAAGAGCCGGACGCCGCTTTTAGACGGCGCGGCAGTGCAGGCGCGGTAGACTTCGCCTGCCAGCGCCCTCTGCCCGGGCCGGTAGGCCGGAAAGGGAAAATCCAGCGCCGAAAGGCTCACGCCCCGCTGCTCCTTCCACGCCAGCTGACGCTGCGCCCAGGGGGCGTACTGCTCGAGCAGATCTTGCAAAAACGCTTCCAGCTCTTCAAGGGTGAAATGCCGCACGAAGCGGAGGATGTCGTCGGTGTCGATTTGGTAGTAGGTGAGCCGGACGTCCAGCTTTTCCAGCCCCTGCTGACGGCCATACAGCGCCCCGTAGACCATTCCCTGCGCCCAGTGGCAGGGATTCATGTCCTCGGCGATGTCGTCGGCGGGGACGGCTGTGGTCTTTATCTCGTCGATGACCGTCACGCCCGCCTCGTCGGTGAAGATGCCGTCGGCCCGGCCTTCGATGGTGAAGGGGATGCCCGCCGCCTCCCGTTCGCCGGAGAGGAAGACTTCGGCGGCGTAGCCTTCGCCTGCGGCCTTTTGGAGCTTGCGGTGGATGCGTGCGCCCTCGTTGGCGCGGTCGAAGCCGGTAAAGCGGCTGTCGATGCTGCCGGTGCGGAGCAAAAATTCCACCAGCTGGCGGACAGGCAGGCGAAAAGCAGGCATAGCGGGTCACTTCCTTTTTGACTTTTTATATTTATAATTGGCAGGCCCGTCTTTGCACAACCTCTCAGTCTGCTTCGCAACCCGGGCAGTGGCACGAAGCGTCTGAGAGGTTGACTCTTACGCCAGCCCCAGCATCCCGGCGCACTGGGCGGCAGCTTCGTCCACCTTGCCGAAGTCCACGGCGGCGCGGTAGTAAGTCTCCAGCTCGTCGTGGCAGGCTTTGGCCTGTGCCATCAGGTCAGCGGCCTGTTCCAAAAGCTCTGCTGCCGCCCGCTCGTTGAAGCGGAGACGGGCGCGGTAGCCCGCCAGATTTTCCCGGTCCACGAAACGGGTACACCGGACGGCCTGCACGCCGGGCAGCTGCACCGGGTGCCACCGGTTGTCGGTGAGGAAAGCCAGCCGGAGGGCCGGGATGAAGAGATGGTCTATCTTGTCGTCGGGGTGCATGGCGCAGGGGCAGGTGATGATGTGGTAGCCCCGGGCCAGCGCCTCGGCCCGGATGAGCTCGAGAAGCAGGCGGGAGACGGCGCCGTAGTCGTCATGGAAGACCACATACCGGTCGGCCAGCGCCTGTACGGTGCCGCGGTAGAAGACCGGCCCTTTCGGCGTGATGGCCGACAGCAGCCGCAGCTCTTCGCTGGCCGAGGCCCCCTCGGGCAGGCGGGGGAGAGTCCGGGCGCAGAGCCGCTTGACGTAGCGGCGGACTTTCTCGAAGTTGGCACTGCACGCCTCAGCCCGGCGGCTGTCCAGCAGCAGGCTCCCGGCAGATGCGATATACCGCGCGGCCCGGCTGCGCAGGGCAGTGTTCTGGGCGAAGAGCCGCTTCACCTCGTCGGCGTGGGCGTGGAGGGCGTCGGCGTCCAGTGTGTGGTACAGGCTCACCACCTGCTCCTCTGCGCCCGGGGCGTCCGGCTCCATGACATGGGGTGCGGTGGCGTCCACGATGGCGGCACGCTTGTCGAGAAAGATGACGCCGTCCAGACTGTCGGGGTCGCTGGCGCAGTGGATGCGCTGGATAGGCTCCCCCTTCTGCTCGGCCTTGATGGCCAGCCGCTTCATCAGCGTCGATTTGCCGCAGCCCGGCCCGCTTTTGATGAGATACATCTGCATCCCCGGTTCCCGCCGAAGCGGCTCAAAATAGCCTTTGAACCCGGCGGGGGTGGTGGTCCCCAGAAAGAAATCAACAGAATCGCTGCGTACAGCATTCATACTCAAACACCTCACTTTTGTTTTAGGGTATGCAAAAGTGAAGGCAAAAGTGAGGGGTGTGATGGCAAAGGCTCCCCCAAGGGGAGAGGCTTAGCCCCCATCAGTAGGTGTGCTCGCACACCTCGTGTATTTTATCCCGCAGGGCCACAAAGTCGCCGAAAGCCTCCGGCTTGTTCTGGGGCTGACGGAGCAGGGCGGCGGGGTGGAACGTCCCCATGAAGAGGATGCCGTTCTTCTCAATAAAGGTGCCGTGTTCCTTCGTCACCGAAAAGTCGGCGCGTATCATCCGCTGGGCGGCGACGCGGCCCAGGCAGACGACGATTTTAGGCCGCAGCAGACGGAACTGCTCCCGCAGCCAGGGCATACAAGCCTCGCTCTCGGCGGGCAGGGGGTCGCGGTTCTGGGGCGGGCGGCACTTGACGATGTTGGCGATATAGCAGTTGGAGGCACGGTCGAGGTCGATGGCGAAGAGGTATTTGTCCAGCAGCTGGCCGCTGCGTCCCACGAAGGGCAGGCCCTGCTCGTCCTCGCTCTGACCGGGGCCTTCGCCCACGAAGAGCACCTCGGCATTCTCCACGCCCTGCCCAAACACCACGTTGTGCCGGGTGGTGTGCAGCGGACAGCGCTGGCAGGCGAGACAGTCGGTTTTCAGTGTTTCCCAATCCATAAGCTCGGTATCCTCCCACAAACTAAATGACATTTTCTTAACAAATCATCGCACGATTTCTTCCTTAAAATATACCACAAAATTCAAGATTTGTCTTGAAGTTTTCTGACTCTGTGCTAGAATAAAAAAGAAGGGCATATCTGTGATGCCCGGGAATAATTGCAAAGTAATTTCGGAGGTAATCAACAATGGCTGATATGTTTGCACCCCTGGTAGCCCAGCTGAAGGCAAACCCCAAGACGATCGTTTTTACCGAGGGCAATGACCCCCGCATTCTGGAGGCCGCAAGCAAGCTGCTGGCTGAGGGCGTGTTGAAAGTTGTTATGGTCGGCAACGAGGCAGAGTGCAAGGCTGCTGCCGCTGCTGGCAATTTTGATATTTCCGCTGCTGAGATCATCGACCCTGAGAACTACGCCGGCTTCGATGAGATGGTCAACACCATGGTCGAGCTGCGCAAGGGCAAGCAGACCGCAGAGGAGTGCGCTGCTCTGCTGAAGAAGTCCAACTACTTCGGCACCATGCTGGTCAAGATGGGCAAGGCTGACTGCCTGCTGGGCGGCGCTACCTACTCCACCGCCGACACCATCCGTCCCGCTCTGCAGCTGGTCAAGACCAAGAAGGGCGCTCATCTGGTGAGCTCCTGCTTCATTCTGGACCGTGACTGCGGCGAAGAGGGCCTGAAGCGCATCGCTATGGGCGACTGCGCCGTCAACATCGACTACACCGATACCGTCGATAAGGCTACCGGCGAGGTCAAGGTCGCTGCTTCTGCCAAGCTGGCTGAGGTGGCTGTCGAGACCGCTAAGACCGCTAAGCTGTTCGGCATCGACCCGAAGGTCGCTGTCCTGAGCTTCTCCACCAAGGGTTCCGGCAAGGGCGGCACCGTCGCTCTGAGCCACGACGCTGTCATCAAGGCTCAGGAGATGGCCCCCGAGCTGGCTGTTGACGGCGAGCTGCAGTTCGACGCAGCCGTTGCTCCCGAGGTCGCACAGGTCAAGTGCAAGGGCAGCAAGGTCGCCGGTCAGGCCAACACCTTCATCTTCCCCTGCATCGAGGCCGGCAACATCGGCTATAAGATCGCACAGCGTCTGGGCGGCTACGCTGCCTACGGCCCCATCCTGCAGGGCCTGAACGCTCCCATCAACGACCTGTCCCGTGGCTGCAACGCCGACGAGGTCTACAAGATGAGCCTCATCACCGCCTGCCAGTCCTGAGCTGACACCCGGCTGAACTGAAAAGCTGAAAAGAGCCGCTGCCGCATCTCGCTCGCGCCCGTGTTTGGGGGGGGGGGGGCTCTTTTGGCTGTACATCGACTGCGGTTTATAGTATGATAAGCATAAGAAGCCCCGGCAGAGAAGGAGAACATTCGAACGTGAAAATAAAAGCTTTGTCCTTTGTCTTCATGGCGGTGCTGCTTTTGTGCGGCTGTGGGCAGAAGAGCGAAACGGCGGCTGCGACCCCGGCTCAGGCGGTCACAGCGGCTGCTGCCCAGAGCAGTACGGCTCGTCCGGTGAGTACCGGCGTTACGCCGGAACAGTTCGGGGCGAAGGGCGACGGTATCGCGGACGACCTGCAGGCTCTGCAGGCCGCGATGCAGCAGGCCAGCGCGTCCGGTCGGCCTCTTGAGCTGACGGCGGGGGTGGTCTACCGCTTTTCCTCCTGCCTCGAGCTGCCCAGCGGGCTGACCATCCGGGGAAACGGCGCTGTCCTGCTCAGTGATATTCAGTACCCTGACCTGAAAGAGGACCGTGTGGCGGTGGAGCTTATGAAAGACTCTGATGATGACCGCGCCCACGACGTCCGGCTGGAAAATGTGACCTTCCGGGCAGCGGACAGCTGTCAGGCCAACTATATGCTCCGGGTGATGCTCGCCCGCAATGTGGAATTTGTGGGCTGCACCTTCGACTGTGAGCCCAACGAGTGGGGGCGCTGCGCCGCCGACCTGTATGGCGGCAACGAGAATATCCGTTTTGAGGGCTGTGTATTCCGCCAGATGACCTCCGGCGCGTCCGGCGGCATCTGGGTGCGCAACTGGACGGACAGGGTGGAGAGCCGGAATATCCGCTTCCAGAACTGTGAATTTTACAAGTCCGGTGCCGACGAGCTGCTGGCGGTCTGGGGATGGGGCGGCGCGGTGCGGGATGTCGTCCTCTCGGGCTGCAGCTTCTATGAGACACAGACGCAGGAGGCGCTGGATGCTGATCATCGCCCGGTGTGGTTCATCACGCTGGGGCAGAGCGGCACCACAGACGTCCGGATGGAGGATTGCACCATCCGTGCGGAGTATTGCGAGACCATTTTCCGTATGGTAGGCGAGAAGACCCGCGCCGTCGTGGACAACTGCGACATCACCATGAAACAGCCGGACAGCATGGCAAAGCACGATATGAAAAAGGGCGCGAACCCCATGCTGGCCCGGGGCAATGACCGTGCCGACGGCAGCACGGTCATCCAGAACAGCCGCATCACCCTGAGCGGAGACAACGGGCGGCGCATCTGCTATCAGCTCAGCGCCTTGAAAGGAAATACGCTGGACGTCTCCCTCGGCTACGGCATCGCCAGCACGAAGGAAGTCAGCGGCAACACCATCCGGGGCCGGATACGGCATAAAGTCTTTCAGGACTGCTCCGGTGTGGAGAATAACAACGTAGAAGTGCGGAGATTCTCGATTCTGGGATGAACCGCTCATAAAAAGGAGGTTTTATCATGCGAAGAAAATTTATTGCGGCGGTCACATCGGGCGTTCTGGCCCTGACGGTCATGGCAGCTCTGCCCACCCATGCGGAGGCGGTGAGCATCTGGCTTGACCTTACCCCGGGGACGGAAAGCGTCGAGACGTTCCAGTACAAGGACTATGCAGACCGCTATTCGGACGCCTACGAGCTCTATGGTTACGATGCTGAGGCGCTGTTCAACCACTATGAGACGGTCGGCAAGGCCGAGGGCCGGGTAGGGCGCTTCAAGAAGACGCCGGAAGAAGATGACCGGCATCCCTATGTGTGGGACGCCGATGAGCCGCTGGACCCGCTGCCGCCTTTGGACTTTCACGCGCAGCCGGACTGGTTCGATGCCCGTACCCTCCCGGAGAACCTGTCCAACGTCCGTATCATAAAAGAATATGAGAAGCTGGAAGCCTTTATAGAGAAAGACGAGTGGATCGGAGACCCCGTTCTGGTGCGGAAGGAAGAGCTTCTGAATGAGATGAGCAGCCGCGCCCGGAACTATAGAGGCCGGCGCGGCGGAGCTGACTATCTCCGCGCTATCAGTCAGGACATCGACGTGCTGCTTGATTTCATGGGATAAGGATGCTATAAGATGAAAAGGGAAGAGCCTCACTGCAAAGCGGTGAGGCTCTTCCCTTTGGTGGAGCACAGAGGGTTCGTCTGGCTCACGTTTGGTGGAGGCGATGGGAGTCGAACCCATGTCCGAAAAGAGTTCAGCGTAGGTGTCTCCGGGTGCAGGCGATCTACAACATTCCCTCCGCGTCACGCCGGTCGTCAGGCTAACGCTTCAGTAGCTTCATGAGTTCCTGCCGGTCCGCAAAGCTTAGGTCCGTTCAGGTGCTGTGTCTAAAGGACGCCCCGGCCCCACACGACACAAGAGTGGGCGGAACGCGCAGCACTCAGGCTGCGAGCAACTGATAATTATTGTTGTCAGTTAATTTTTTGGAGGAGTTTAGAGCAGTTCCCCCACTGCTACCCGCTGCCCAGGCCTCGCTCCCCCCGTCGAAACCTTTACGCCCCCATAAAGCGCATGTTGCCATGCGCAGAAAGCTTGGTGTTCTCAGGGCAGGAATGCTGCCTGAAAGAAATCTAGTAGAATTTGCCGTTGGACTTCACAGCCCGGTCGATGGAGCGCTTGGCGTCGCGCTTGGCGGCGTCGGCACGCTTGTCGTAGAGCTTTTTGCCCTTGCACAGACCGACTTCCATCTTGACGCGGCCATGCTTGAAGTAGAGAGAAAGGGGAACGAGGGTGTAGCCCTGCAGCTTGCACTGCTGGTGCAGACGCCGTATCTCGGTCTTGTGGGCCAGCAGACGCCGCACCCGCAGAGGATCCTGATTGAAGATGTTGCCGTGGTCGTAGGGAGTGATGTGCATTCCCTTGACCAGCAGCTCGCCGTCCTCAATATCGACCCAGCTGTCTTTCAGGTTGACGCCGCCGGCACGCAGGCTCTTGACCTCGGTACCTTTCAGCTCGACGCCCGTTTCCAGCGCTTCGAGCACGAAATACTCGTGACGCGCCTCGCGGTTTGTGGCGATGGTCTTTGTCGCCGGACGTTCCTTGGCAGGTGCCATGAAGCGCGCCTCCTTTCCTTTGCTGTCTTGTCATTATATCACATTTTGCTGGATTTTCAAGAGCGATTTTTGAAAGAATCGTTAAGGTTCTATAAAATCTGCTCTTTACAGCTCGTCGCGGCCGGAGAGCGCGCGATAAAGCGTCGTCTCATCGGTGTACTCGAGGCTGCCGCCCACGGGCAGGCCGTAGGCCAGACGAGTGGTCTTGATGCCCAGGGGCTTGATGAGCTTTGCCAGATACATGGCCGTGGCCTCGCCCTCGACGGTGGGGTTCATGGCCATGATGACCTCTTTCACCTCGCCGCTGCCCAGCCGGGCCAACAGCTCCTTCACCGAGAGCTGTTCGGCACCGATGCCGTCCATGGGGCTGATGAGGCCGTGGAGGACATGATACAGGCCGTGGTACTCCCGGGTGCGCTCAAAGGCCTGCACATCGCGGGGCGTCTCGACCACGCAGATGGTGGAGCGGTCCCGCTTGGCGCTGGAACAGATGGGGCAGAGCTCGGCCTCGGTGTAGTTCTGACAGACGCGGCAGCGGTGGAGCCGGGTGTGGGCGTTCTGGATGGCCTCGGCCAGTGCCGCGGCGTCCGCGTCCGACATACTCAGCACCTGATAGGCCATCCGGGTCGCGCCCTTGCGGCCGATGCCCGGGAACTGGCTGAACTGCTCAATAAGCTTTTCCAGCGGCGCTGCGGTGTAACCCATGCGTATCCCTCCCGCTTAGAGGCCGGGGATGTTCAGACCGCCGGTCAGCTTGCCCATCTCGGCCTCAGCAGTTTCGTCCACCTGCTTGACGGTGGCGTTGACGGCAGCGGCCACCAGGTCTTCCAGCATCTCGATGTCGTCGGGGTCAACGGCCTCGGGCTTGATGGTGATGCCAAGGATCTCGTGCTTGCCGTTCATGCGCACGGTGACCATCTCGCCGGAGGCGCTGCCGGTGTACTCGGCGGCTTCCAGCTCGGCCTGCTTGGCCTTCATGTCATCCTGCATCTTCTGAGCCTGACGCATCAGGGCGTTCATATCGGGGCGGCCAAAGCCTGCGGGCATTCTTGCTTTCATAATTGGTTCTCCTTTTTGATGTTCGATTGAGCTTTTATAGAAAACCTCTCCGTCACGGCTGACGCCGTGCCACCTCCCCTATCGAGGGGAGGCTTTGGCATACCGGAAAACTTTCCCTCTTCGCCAGAGGCTCCCCTCGGTAGGGGAGCTGTCTGCGAAGCAGACTGAGAGGTTATTTTCGTTTCTTCGCGCTGTCCTCAATGCTCACGTCCAGACCCAGCTTTTCCAGCGCATGGAGTGACTGTTCGGCATTGGAGGTGTGCTTTGCGGCGGTGCGGGGCTCGTAGGGGCCGATAGGCACCGCGACGCCTGACACCTGCGCGATGAGCTTTTTGATGAGACGCTGGCTGTCTTTGTTGACACGGATGAAGTCCCGGAAGGTCTTGCCGCCGTCGATGAGCACCCGTGTGCCATCGAAGTACGCCTTCGATTTGCGCAGGTAGCTGTGGAGCATCGGGTCCTTCTCCTGTAAAAGCTTGACGACCTCGCTCCACTGCTCGAAGGGATTGACGCCCTCTGCGGCCACCTTGCGGGGGCGGCTGAGAGCCGGGTCGGCGGTGTACTCCGGGTCGGCGGACTCCACCGGTCTCTCTTCCGGTACGGGCGGTACAGGCGCAGTGACCGGCGCAGTCGGCTCATCCCAGGGCAGGGGGGCCGACTCCGTCACCGGCGGCTCGTCGGGCGGTGGTGGAAGCTCTTCGTCTGCGGGCGCGGGGGACTCTGGAATATCCGGGACAGCGGCCTTTGGCTCTGCAACGGGCGCGGGAGCAGGCTCCTTTTCCACTGCCGGTGCCGCCACAGGTTCCACGGGCGCAGCAGGGGTACTCATGAAAGGCTGCGGCGCAAGCTGGATCGGTGCCGCAACAAAGGGCCGGGCGACCGGTGCAGCAGGAGTGGCAGTCTGCACAGGCATTGCCGCCACGGGGACAGCTGCGGCCTGCGGCGGCTCCGAGAGGGTGAAGAGGGCCAGTTCCAACTCGATGCGCTGGTCACTGCCCCGGGTCATATGCTCAAGGGCGTTGCCCAGCGTACGGATGGCCCGGATGGCCTCCCGCTGGCCCAGCTGAGGGCCTTTTTCGAGGTACTGCTGTTCCTCTTCGGGGGAAACACCGGACAGCAGGCTCTGCCCGCCGGGCAGAGCCGCCAGCATCAGGGCGCGGTAGTGGGCGATGAGCTCTTCCGTCAGACGCTTCACATCCACCGACTGCTGCCGCAGTGCGGCCAGCTGAGCCAGCGCCGCTGCGCCGTCCTGCGCTTCCAGAGCATCCGAAATATGGAACAGGTAGCTCCGGTCGGTGACGCCCGCCATCCGGCGGACAACATCGGCATCGATTTTTGCGGTCACGCCGGCGCAGGTGTCGAGGATCGAGAGGGCGTCGCGCATGGCACCGTCAGCCAGACGGGAGATGAGCTCTGCACCACCGGTCGTCAACTCTAAGCCCTCCTGACCGGCGATATACTCGACCCGCTGGGCGATGTCTTCCGGCCCGATGCGGGTGAAATCGTACCGCTGGCAGCGGGAGAGGATGGTGGCCGGGACTTTCTGGATCTCGGTCGTAGCGAGGATGAAGATGACGTGGGCGGGCGGCTCTTCCAGCGTTTTCAGTAACGCGTTGAAGGCCGCTGTGGACAGCATGTGTACCTCGTCGATGATGTATACCTTATAATGACAGGCACTGGGGGTGTAGGCTGTCTCATCCCGCAAGTCGCGGATGTCGTCCACACCGTTGTTGGACGCGGCGTCCATCTCCACCACGTCGAGGATGCTGCCGTTGTCGATGCCCTTGCAGATCTCGCACTCGCCGCAGGGGTCGCCGTTATGGGGGTGGAGGCAGTTGACCGCCTTGGCGAAAATCTTCGCGCAGGTGGTCTTGCCCGTGCCGCGCACGCCGGTAAACAGGTAGGCGTGGCCTACGCGGCCCGACGCTACCTGATTGCGCAGCGCCGTGACGATGCCGCGCTGTGCGACGACATCCTCAAACCGCTGGGGTCTCCATTTGCGGTATAATGCGCGATACATCGGTGCTTCCCTCCCGTCAGTAATAAAAAATCGGACAGCGCTGACGGGGTTTGACCCCCGCCTTGCGTAACTCGGCATACGGATGCAGGCTGACTGAAACGCACGGGGCGCGCCGCTTAAGGCTGCTTGGTTCCCCACCTGACCTGGTTCACTGCGGCTCCATCGTACAGGACCCGCATCCGTATGCCGAACCACGCAGCAGGCGCTGTCCGACAAGGCACACGATTCGTGTGCCTTAGTATTGTACCACAGTTCGGTGAGGAATGCAAGAGGAAGCTAAGGCTGCTCCCATCCGGCCCGCAAAAGCTCCAGTGCGTGTGTTTCAAGCCGGGAAACGTAACTCCGGCTTATTTGGAGCAGCTTTGCCGTTTCCAGCTGGGTCAGCGGTGGCTGGCCCGCCAGACCGTACCTTAATAGTATGAGTTTCCGCTCCCGGGCAGGCAACCCCTCGATGAGGCGGCGCAGGCGCTGGGCATCGTCCTGTTTTTCGCAGCTGTCCTCCATGCAGAAGCCGTCCTGCAGCACATCGGCGAGGGTGAGGGCAGAGTCTTCTTTTCCGGCATCAAGAGTCTCCTGGAGCGAGAGGGTGGGGGCGTTCTTCCGCTCCCGCCGGAAGTGCATCCGGAGCTCGTTTTCGATGCACCGGCTGGCATAAGTGGAGAAGCGCGCCCGGCGGGTGGAGTCGAAGGTGTCCACGGCTTTCATCAGGCCAATGGTGCCGATGGAAATCAAATCGTCCTGCTCAGAGGGAAGAGCATAGTATTTCTTTGCGATGTGCGCCACTAAGCGCAGATTGTGGCGGATGAGCTTTTCCCGGGCGGATGAATCGCCGGCCCGCAGGGCGGCGAAAGTCCGGATCTCTTCCTGTGGGCTGAGCGGGCGGGGGAAACTGCCCGCTTCCAGATGGAGCGCAAGCACGAGGAATTTGGATGCAAAAAATTGCAGCAGGGTCAACAGCATACGGAACACCTCCAAAACCGTTCTCCCATACAATATGAACGGGGAAAGAGGGTTCAGAATCGTTTTCTGCTTGTAGAAAAAGGTAGTCTGTGGCAGGATGAGTATATGACAGGGGAGCAGTGCTACCCAAAGGCTCTCCGGGGGCTTTTTGCGTTTCGGCATCTTTTCGGCAGGGAAAGCATGGTGTGATCCGGATGGCATAGGGCAGGGGTCAGGCCCAGCCGCCCAAGCTCTTCAATCAGGCTGGAAAAATCGCTGATGTTGCGGCTGATGCGGTCCAGACGATAGACCACGATGGCACGGATCTTCCGCGCCTTGGCGGCGGTCATCATCTTTTTGAAGTCCGGGCGATTCAGGTTGCCGCCGGAAAAGCCCTCGTCCTCAAAAACGACAGCCTGCTGTGCAGCGGCATCGCCGTAGTGGGTGCGGATGTATTCGCGGCAGAGGTCGATCTGATTTCCGATGCTCTCGCCCTTGCCGGTGTAGCGGGACTTGCGGGAATAAATTGCAATGGTGTCGGCAGTTTTGGCCATGAGATACTCCTTTCCTGTTGTCTGGTGGCCGTAGATGCGGCTATTGTAGCATGGTGAGCGATTTTGGCAAAGAAAATATATATTCATCACAAACAGAACGGAGGTGTCAAGGATGTAAACGGTCAAAAAAGGTGGGCTGCGAACTTGCCATGCGTTTTACCAAGGGCAAGCACGCCTTTGTAGTAGCGGACCGGCAGCACATCCACAACCATGTGATTTTCAACTCTACGGCACGGGATGGCACCAGAAAGTTCCGGGATTTTTTCTTTTCGGCGTTGGCAGTGCAGCGGTTGAGCGACCTGATTTGCTTACAGGGATCAACTTGCGTGAATTTTCACGCAGATTGGCCTTTCTTTTTTACACAACCAATGCCAATTAGCGCTTGAAAACGAAACGCTGCGCAAGTATACTATACTAGTTATGTTGTACAAGTTTGAACGTGCGTTAGTATATCAGTTGGCTGTAAAAGACCTACCAGAATTGAAATGCGCGGCAGGATCAAAACCTTACGAGGATGAAAATGAAATTCGATAGAAGACTTACAGATGAAATCTACACTTCCGATACAGTAAGGCTGGGAAAAAATGCATTTCAGGCCATGCAGGAGACGATCTATCATAATGGCGGTGTCGGAACCATTACCGGGTACTATGATGCGGAATTGTCGATCCTGTCGGTCAGTGATTTGTTGCTGCATAATCTGAACCACAGCTATGAGTCCCTGATGGAGCAGACAAAGGGTTCGCTGAAGAATCTTTTCTATAAGAGAGATGCCACATTCCTCGACAATGCGCGCTTTCGTCAGATCAAGGGCGAAGGAGAAGGCCGGATCCTTACAGCAGATGGCTCTCCCGTCTATGTGCGTCTCTATAAAGAAGATGCAGTCGATACGGATGGAACACCGATCTGGATCATGTCAGTACAGATGAACTGGGCGTATGAGAACCTTGCGCTGGTCAACGAATCCATCCATTCTGCGCTGTGGTATTTTGAGTGTAATGAAAACGGTGAGATCGTTCAAGTGAACTGGAGCCATGCGTTCCGGCAGATCCTTGGTTATCATGACATTCTGGATTTTCCGAACAAACTGGATTCTTGGTCGAACCTTCTGCACCCGGAGGACTATGACCGGGTAATGCAGCTGCTTTTGGAAACGATCGCGGACAAAACCAATGCTACAAAATATAATGTTGAGTACCGACTGAAAATGCAGGATGGCCAATACCAGTGGTTCCGGGCATCGGCGGAGGTGATACGCCGTCTGGATGGCTCGGCCAATCGAATTGCCGGAATCATCAGCAACATTGACGCGGAAAAAAGAAGCCGGATGCAGGCGCAGCGGGCAGCAGCATTTCACCGTGCATTTACCAGCGCAAACCTCTGCGAATACTATGTAAATCTGGGAAAGAACACCTTTGATACTTTCAAAGTGGAGCCCTCTTTGATGACGGCCTTTGAGCAGAACCACACATGGGATGGACTGGTCAGATTCTTTGTGGATAACTATGTGGTTGAAGAGGACAAAAAGTCTGTAACGAATTTCTATAATCGCGCCTACATCACGGAAAAATTAAAGGGGCTGGAGACGGAGCTGCGTCAGGAGTGCCGCATCGTTCTGAATGGGGAGGAACGATGGGTCAGCAATGTGGTCATGCGCGGTGAGATCGAAGATTCGGAATATGCGATGATCTTCCTGCGGGACATCACAGAGTCCAAAGCAGAGACGGCACGGCGGATGCAGATGGCCTCAGATAACGCATCGATGGATCTTTTGATCAAGAGTATGGTGCATCTGCTGGACCGCTTTGTCGTCTGCGATCTGGAGAATGACCGGTATCGGTTCTATAATCTGCAAGGTGAAATGATATACGCGCCGACGGGGACATACCATGGTTTTGTGGAGCAGGTGGTTGCAAAGTATAAGACACTGGAACCACTGGACGCACTGGCTGCTTTGATTTTGCCGGAAAATATCCGCAAGAATTTGCAGGATGAGAACGACATCTACAAATTTGAATACTGCTCCATAGATGAGAACACCTATAAGATCGCTTCCTTCATTCCGCTGGAGTGGAATGGCACAAAGCTGGTCAAAGCACTGTTGGCCTCGATGGATGTGTCACAGGAGAAAAAGGCCGAGATCGAATCCCATAAGGCACTGAAGGAAGCATACCGGGCGGCGGAAAACGCAAGCCGCGCCAAGACGGAATTCCTCTCCAATATGTCCCATGATATCCGTACACCGATGAATGCAATCGTTGGCTTGACCGCCATTGCGGGTGCGAATATCGAGAGTCAGGACAGGGTGGTCGAGTGCCTTGGCAAGATCACAAAATCGAGCCGTCATCTGTTGGGACTGATCAATGAAGTGCTGGATATGGCCAGAATCGAGAGCGGGCGAATGAGCCTTGCCGAGGAGGATTTCAGCCTGCCGGAGCTGGTCGATAACCTGCTCACCCTCACAAAACCGGCAATCGACGAGCACAAACATCAGCTCGAAGTCCACGTTGAGCACATTGAGCACGAAGCCGTCTGCGGCGACAGTCTGCGCATCCAGCAGGTCTTTGTGAACCTGATGAGCAACGCCGTCAAGTACACCCCGGATGGAGGAAACATCACCCTTACGATTGAGGAAAAACCGAATGGCTTCTCGGAGCTTGGCTGCTACGAGTTTTCCATCGAGGACAACGGCATCGGTATGACGCCGGAATTCCAGAAGATCATGTTCGAGCCGTTCAGCCGGGCAGACGATCACCGGACGACCAAGGTGCAGGGCACCGGTCTTGGCATGGCCATTGCAAGAAACATCGTCAACCTGATGAATGGTGACATTCAGGTCGAAAGCGCTCCCAACAAGGGAACGAAGATCACGGTCACGGTCTATCTGAAGCTTCAGGAGAACGAGAAGGAACAGGAAAAAGAACTGCTCGATCTACCGGTACTGGTCGTGGACGATGACAAGACCTGCTGCGAAAGCACCGTTGCGACCCTTCAGGAGATCGGCATAGCGGGCGAATGGGTCCTGACCGGTAAGGAAGCTGTAGAGCGCTGCTATGCGCGTCATGAGACCAACAGTGACTATTTTGCGGTGATTCTGGACTGGAAGATGCCGGAAATGGACGGTATTGCAACCGCCAGAAAAATCCGGGAACGGGTAGGAGAAGAGGTCACAATCATCATCCTGACTTCCTTTGATTTCAGCGAAATTGAAGAAGAAGCCAGAGCGGCGGGCGTGAATGCGTTTATGGCAAAACCACTGTTCCGTTCCCGTCTGACGGCAACTCTGCGGCAGTTTACATCCGGGAAGAAGGAGAAAAACGCCCGGAACTATCTGGAAGACTTTGCAAAGGAAAACTATGCGGGCAAGCGGATCCTTCTTGTGGAAGATAACGAGCTGAACCGTGAGATCGCAACCGAGATCATAGGCATGACGGGCGTGACCATCGACAGCGCCGAAAACGGAAAAATTGCAGTCGAAAAGGTGATGGAAGCGCCGGAAAAGTGGTACGATCTCATTTTTATGGACATCCAGATGCCCATCATGAATGGTTACGAAGCCACTGCTGCGATCCGTGCGCTTACCGGCAACCGTGGAAAGGTACCCATCATTGCCATGACGGCAAATGCCTTTGCCGAGGACGTGCAGCTGGCAAAGAACACCGGTATGAACGAGCATATCGCCAAACCGCTTGATTTGAATAAGCTGAACGATGTGCTGAAACAGTGGCTGTGATCTGTGCATTGCAGTAAGGTACATTATACTGAAGAACGCCGAGGAACTTCCCGTTGGAAAGGTGTCCTCGGCGGCTTTTTTGTATATAGGGCAGCAATTCTTGACCGTTTTTTGTGAAGGTGATGAGTTACGAGATGGAGCACAGCTTTCTTTGCAATGATCTCGATTGAATGCAACTGCACATATAAAGCAAAAAGGAATATCCCTACTTGTCAATCTGCTGTAGAAAATCACCTGAGTTTGGGCAAAATTAACAAAGCGAAAAAGAAGCCCGTTTCTATCTTGACACACAGCAAAGAATATGGTACTGTAATCATGCATAGAATAAATTGTGATTCAAGTGCTTAATTTGTCTGTGCCTTACAAAAAAGAAAATTGTACGTGAGCAGCGTCGTTGGATTGTTACCGTTTGGCGGGCTAGACCAACTCTGCATAGCACAAGCCGAAAGCGTGTTTCAGCCTTCGGTATGTTTGCTGTGTCAAGAGTGGTCTTTTTTTATTGCCTTTTCCAACTTGGGGAGGAGAAATAATGCAATATACCGTCAAAAAACCGATCAACAACAACATCCTGCGCGTGGTGGACCCCACGGGCTGTGAGCTGATCGTCACCGGGCGCGGGCTGGGCTTTGGCGCTAAGCCGGGCTATAAAATCGAGGCTGAAACCGTGGAGCGCAGCTACCGCATGACCAGCCCTGCCGTGCAGCAGAAGTTGGTGGAACTTCTGGAACAGATCCCGTATGAGCATCTGCTGCTCACCGATGAGCTGGTGGCAATGGTCCGCAGTCGGGTGAACTACCCGCTGAACGAGAGCCTGCTCATCACGCTAGCCGACCACATCAGCTTTGCCATCCAGCGCAGCGAGCAGGGGATTCGCTTTTCCAACCCGCTGATGGCTCCCATTCGGGAATTCTACCCGGAAGAGTATCGCCTTGGTATGGAGTGCCTTGCCACCATCCGCCAGCGCTGCCATGCAGACCTTTCGGACGACGAGGGCGGCTTCATTGCGCTGCACATCGTCAACGCAGAGCTCAACACCACAATGAGCGTGGTGAACGATGTCACCCGCTTTGTGGATGGCTGCGTGCAGGTAGTGGAATACTTTTACAACTGCCATTTTGACCGGGATGCACTGGATTTCAGCCGCTTTACAGTGCATTTGCGTTTTTTTGCGCAACGCGTATTTCAAGGAAAACAGGAACAGGAAAACGATACCCACGACGAAGTGTTCCGCGCCCTGATCGCCCGCAATTGCAGCGAACACTACAAATGCGCCTGCTGCATTGCGGAGTATGTCCGCAACACCTGGCACAAGGAGCTTTCGGACGAGGAACTGGTGTTCCTTACGATCCATCTGAAACGGATTCGGATGGGAAAATAAGCTCTTTTGCTTCACTTTTGATTCTCCACAGGTCTTTCCTGTGTGGATATATATGCTGGATACGAACTTGAGAAAAGGAGAACTGAAGATGAAAGACAAGATCTTTGGCGTGCTGCAGCGCGTGGGACGTAGCTTTATGCTGCCCATTGCACTGCTGCCTGTAGCGGGCCTGCTGCTGGGTATCGGCAGCTCGTTCACCAACGAAACCATGCTGGCGGCCTATGGCCTGAACAGCGTCATCCACCCCGGTACCCTGATCTACACCATTCTGGACGTGATGAGCCAGACCGGCAGCGCCGTGTTCAACAATCTGGCGCTGCTGTTCGCCATGGGCGTGGCCATCGGCATGGCTCGCAAGGAAAAAGAGGTGGCCGCCCTGTCCGGCGCAGTGGCCTATATCATTATGAATACGGCCATTCAGGCCATGATCAATGCGGCAGGCGGCGTAGAAGCGATGCCTGCCAACTCCACCACCACCATGCTGGGTATCACAACCCTGCAAATGGGTGTGTTCGGCGGCATCGTGGTCGGTCTGGGCGTGGCAGCGCTGCACAACAAGTTCTATAAGATCGAGTTGCCGCAGGTGCTGGCCTTCTTTGGCGGCACACGCTTTGTGCCCATCGTCAGTTCTATTGTGTATCTGGTGGTCGGCATTGCCATGTTCTATATCTGGCCGGTGGTGCAGAGCGGTATTGCCGCGCTGGGTGCACTGGTGCTGGCTTCCGGCTACGCAGGCACCTTTATTTACGGCCTGCTGGAGCGTGCGCTGATCCCCTTTGGACTGCATCATGTGTTCTATATGCCGTTCTGGCAGACCGCTGTGGGCGGCACCGCCATCATCGATGGCGTCACCGTGACCGGCGCGCAGAACATCTTCTTTGCCGAGCTGGCTTCCAAGTCCACTACGGTGTTCTCGGTCAGCGCTACCCGTTTCATGGCCGGTAAGTTCCCCTTTATGATGTTCGGTCTGCCCGGCGCGGCGCTGGCGATGTACCAGTGCGCCAAACCGGAAAAGAAAAAGGTTGCAGGTGGCCTGCTGCTGTCTGCCGCCTTGACGGCTTTCCTCACCGGCATCACCGAGCCGCTGGAATTTACCTTTATCTTTGTGGCTCTGCCCATGTACGCCGTGCACTGCGTGCTGGCCGGTCTGTCCTTCATGCTGATGCACATCCTGAATGTGGGCGTGGGCATGACCTTCTCCGGCGGTCTCATCGACCTGGTGCTGTTCGGTGTGATGCAGGGCAACGCCAAGACCCACTGGATGTGGGTGGTCGTGGTCGGTGCGGTGTACTTTGTACTGTACTATATCATTTTCCGCTTTATGATCTCCAAGTTTGACTACAAGACCCCGGGCCGCGATGATGCCGAGGAAGTCAAGCTGTACACCCGTGCGGACGTGAACGCCCGCAGCGCCGCTTCCGGCAGCACCGCCCCCGCAGGAGATGATCCGGTCAGCGCCCTGATCGTAGAAGGTCTGGGAGGTGCCAACAACCTGTCCGACGTGGACTGCTGCGCCACCCGCCTGCGCTGCACCGTCAAGGATGTTGCGCTGGTCAAACAGGATGTGCTCAAGGCCTCCGGTGCCTCTGGCGTGATCTGCAAGGGCGACGGCGTGCAGGTGGTATACGGCCCCAAGGTGGCCGTCATCAAGGCAAAGCTGGAAGATTATCTGGAAAATGCACCTAAGACCCCGGCGGCGCCCGCAGCACCCGCCCCGGCAACGGCTCCCGCAGCCCCGGCAGCAGCCGCAAAGGATACCGTGCTGTCTGCCTGCCTGAACGGCACCGTCGTCCCGCTGGCCGAGGTGAAGGATGAAGCCTTTGCCAGCGGTGCACTGGGGGACGGCATTGCCATTGAGCCCACCGATGGTGAACTGGTGGCACCTGCTGACGGTGAGATCTCCTCCACCTTTGAGACCCACCATGCCGTGGGTATGACCACGGCTGACGGTGCCGAACTGCTGATGCACATCGGCATCGATACGGTCAAGCTGGGTGGCAAGCACTTTACCTACCTCGTCAACGAGGGTGACAAGGTGAAGAAAGGTCAGCCGTTGATCCGCTTTGAACTGGAAGCCATTAAGGCCGAAGGCTATCCCGTGACCACGCCGCTCATTGTCTGCAATACTGATGACTATGCCGCTGTCGTGGCTAAAGCCAGTGGCACCGTAAAGCAGGGCGATGCGCTGCTGGAACTGAAGCACTAAGCGTTTCTCCCAAACTGTAAGGCAGGGTTGTTATAAAAGGGGGGCTGTTGCAAAATAGCCCCAACAAAAAAATGAGATAGACAACCCCCAAAAGGGGTTGTCTATCTCATTTTTTGTTGTAAGCTGAAACTGCAATGAACCAACTACAACATGAACAGTATCGCAAAGTTAATCAATCGGAATATCCTTGTTCCGACCATCCGAAATTATCTTTGATGCGGACAGAAAACTGTGCAGAAGGACGCTCGCAGACAGCAGAACACCCGCTAAACGAATACCTCCGAGGACTCTTCCCATTTGGGAGTTTTCCTCGGAGGTTTTTTAGTTTATGTAGCAGCGGTCCTGTTTTATAAGCCAATCTTCACACAGCCGCTGGGCTTCGTCCTTTGTGCAGCAGGTGCAGTTGAAAAGTCTCCCACGGAAAGAGCAGTAAGTATATGTGGCACAGGCGGACGGAAAGCTCTGCGGTTATTGCAATGAAGAGCTTTGCAATACCGAAAACGGACGGATGATCGTGGAGCTGTATCTGGGCAAACAGGAGCATCACGTCTCCAGAATTTTGTACTGAACAAAAAAGGGCTGCTGCACAGGGAACGGACCTTGTGCAGCAGCCCCTTATTATTGTATAAGATCAGTCCTTCTTCTCGGCGGTGCGAGCAAAGAAGTTGGCGAGGACGGCACCGGAAATGTTATGCCACACCGAGAACACAGCGCCGGGGATGGTTGCCAGCGGATACTGTGCAAAGTGGGCGGCAGCCAGAGAGGTGGCCAGACCGGAGTTCTGCATACCGACCTCGATGGAGATTGCACGGCACTTGGTGGAATCCAGCTTCAGCAGTTTGCCCACACCAAAGCCGGTGAGGTAGCCCAGCAGGTTGTGCAGAACGACCACCGCAAGGATCAGCAGACCGCTGGTCATGATCTTGGCAGAGTTTGCGGAAACAACGGCGCAGATGATGAGCACGATGGCGGTGGTGGAGATCAGCGGCAGCACCCGGACGGCGTTCTGGGTGAAGGCGTGGAAGAAGTGATTGACCACAAAGCCCAGTGCGATGGGAACCAGCACCACCTTGACGATGGACAGGAACATATTTACAGGATTCACATCCACCCGCTGGCCGGCATACAGCAGGGTGAGCAGCGGGGTGAGGAAGGGCGCCAGCACGGTGGAAACTGCGGTCATGCCAACGGACAGTGCAACGTCGCCCTTGGAAAGGTAGGTCATCACGTTAGAGGAGGTGCCGCCGGGGCAGGTACCCACAAGGATGACGCCGATAGCCAGCTCGGTGGGCAGGTGGAACAGCTGCGTCAGCGCCCATGCCAGAAAGGGCATCAGGGTGAACTGCGCAATGCAGCCGATGATCACGTCTTTCGGGCGGCTGAACACTACCTTGAAGTCCTCCGGCTTCAGGGTGAGACCCATGCCGAACATGACGATGCCCAGCAGGGTGTTGACCCATGCGGTCTTTACCACACTGAAGGTGCCGGGGAACAGCAGCGCCAGTGCCGCTACCACAATGACGATGGCGGCCATGTATTTGCCCACAAAGTCGCTTACTTTTTCCAATGTTTTCATGATAATACTCCTTTTCTGAACACTTATTTTTGCGGATGCAAAGGCAATGAAACATCCGGAAAATGGCTTTCCCGCAAACAAAAACGCCTTTGTCCCTTACGGTTCGTAAGAGACAAAGGCGTATAAACTCCTCTGCGGTACCACTCTTATTGCCGGTGCAAAGCCCGGCCCCTCAGTGCGCATCCAACAATGCGCGGCCCGTGATAACGGGGGCCTGCCGTTCCCGCTTACTGGGGCGTAGATACCGCCCATTCAGCCGGAAAGCTCGGAGAGGATCTTCCCACGGACGCCCTGCACTGCCTTGCACCAGCCGACAGCTCTCTGCAGCATTCTTTCCGGGTACTCTTTCTCGTCATAGCCGAATATTTCACTGCCACGGAGTATACTCCTCTGCCGGGTCAAAGTCAATAAAAACGACCCCTCTAGTTTTTCATCTAGTTCACATCGGAAGTGAAAACTGCTCACATAATGACCGCTCCGGTGTCCCCAGCAGGCGGCAGCCTTTACCGTGCCGGTGACACAGAGCCACTTGCCGTTGCTTATGCCGCAGAGCGCTGCCGGTAAAGGCGCTGGAAGAGGATAGAAAGATTTCTCGAAAGGGATATTTATAGGACATTGTTCCTGTTAGAATAAGCTCAGAAAGAAAAGCAAAACACACTTCAGACGGAGGAAAATACCATGGCAAACGGTGATTACGGCTATTTCGGCAAAGGTGACACGGGCTATGCCCAGTACATGACGGCTTTCAACCGCAACTTCGGCGGCTCGTCCGGCGGCGGCGGTGGTGGCGGAAACCACAACAACAATGGCGGTGGCGGCGGGGACGGCAGCGGGTGCGGCTGCCTGATCGCTATTGCAGTGGTCGTGGTGCTGATCCTGATCGTCTTGGGTGGCTGAATCAATCCCTGCAGGTGAAACACAGGTTTTCCCTGTGGGGATTTTTCGAATCTGCTTGTAGAAAACGGCGGTCCATGGTAGAATGAAACCAAAGAAAAACAGGAGGGCTTACACATGGTTTTAATGGTTGTGGATACACAGAAAGGTATCGTGGATGAACGCCTGTATGCGTTTGAAAAGTTTGTCAGCAACATCAGGGAATTGATCCGGACTGCCCGCGAACAGGGAATCGAGGTCGTCTATGTCCAGCATGACGATGGGCCCGGTACAGGCTTTTCCATCGGAGACGATGAATTTGAAGTCTATTCCGGGTTTGCGCCGCTGCTGACTGAAAAACGGTTCGTCAAAACCGTATGTAGCGCGTTCAAAAAAGAAAGCGGTCTGCTGGAATATCTGACGGAAAAGGGCGAAAAAGATGTGATGGTCTGCGGCATCATGACCGACTTCTGCATCAATGCAACGGTGGAGGCGGGCTTTGAGCATGGCCTGCACATGATCGTTCCTGCCTATGCAAATTCCACGAAGGACAACGAGTATATGACAGGGGAGCAGAGCTACCACTATTACAATGAATTCCTCTGGCCAGATTGTTATGCCGATTGCGTGCCTATGGAGAAAGCGTTGGAACTGCTCAAAAAGTGAGGAGTTTACAATGATTTCTGAAAAAGTAAAAAATCAGATTCAAGTGGTGCAGGGTGATATTACCAAACTGGACTGTGACGGCATCGTGAATGCGGCCAATCGGAGTCTGCTGGGTGGCGGCGGTGTGGATGGTGCCATCCACCGGGCAGCAGGGCCGGAACTGTTGGCGGAGTGCCGCACGCTGCACGGCTGCCGCACCGGCGAAGCAAAAATCACCAAGGGCTACCGGCTGAGAGCAAAGTATATCATTCATACGGTAGGCCCGATTTATTCCGGCACAGCAGAGGATGCCGCGCAGCTGGCGGACTGCTACCGCAATTCGCTGAACCTTGCCAAAGAGCATGATGTCCATAGCATTGCGTTCCCGGCAATTTCGACCGGCGTGTATGGCTACCCGCTGGAAGATGCCACGGAGATTGCAGTCAAAACAGTGGCACAGTGGCTGGAAGATCACGCGGATTACGCCATGCAGGTGATTTTCTGCTGCTTCGATGCCCGGACGGAGCGGGTGTATCAGGCAAGGCTGTAACCGGAAGAGGTGTGAGAGATGGGCTTTTTCAAAAAGCTGTTTACAGGGATCGGTTTTGCGGCAGGATTTCTGTTCTTCGGATGCTTGTCAGTGATTGTGTATGCGTCCCGTGGACGGCATAAACCCTGCCATCGGCGCAGCAGCTTTTGGAACACACTGGAGCGCTACCTGATTTTTTCGTGGATCTGTGATGGTGTGCGCAGCAGCCGGAAACGAGCGGAAAAGTCCTATTATCAGCGCACAGGCAGCGATTTCTGGCAGACGCAGACACGGGTTCGACCGAAAAGTGTTAAAAATGCTGTTCCTGCGGTGAAAACACCAAGGCCGGAGACAAAAAGCACGAGCACAGGTGCAACGCGGTCGGTGAAACCAAAGAAAACCGGCCCTTCTTCTGCGGAGAAGAAAGCATCGGCAGCACAAAGCGGTGCCAAAAGCGTGTCGGTGCCGACTGTACTAGGGCAAAACGTTTCGGAGACTGACGCAGAAAAGCACAGCGAATGGTCAAAGCCTAAGCCAGAGCCCAAGCAGGAGCATGCTGCGCAACAGTCAGAAGCCAAAGAAGTACATCAAAAGTCCGCACAGCAATTGGAAGCAGAACGGCAGCAGAAACTGGAAACTCTGCGCACTGCGATGCAGAAACAAATTTGCGCCATCCATGCAGATGTAGAACTCCCGGCCAACGGTCAGAATGACAGTGAAGCGGCGGAGCAGAAACTGCATATCCTGCTGTATAAATCCACACTGCCTGAGAATGACCTGAATCGGGCACTGGACGAGCTTCGGACGGAGCGCAGACGGCAAAAGGCAGAGTATCAGGGGGCACCGTTTGCGGATGTGTTTCTGGTGAACCTGATTTTATCCGATGAGGACAGTGAACGAGCCTGCATCGTGGATGTGGGGGATACGGGCATGAGCTATGTCATTCCATGGAGCAGCATCCCGAAAGACCTGCAGGAATCGCTGCACCGCTACGTATCGGAAGCGGAAGGAAAACTCTGCGGCTACTGCAAGGAAGAACTCTGCAACAGCGAAAACGGCAGGATGGTCGTGGAACTGTATCTTGGTAAACAGGATGGGCATGGCTCCCGAATCCTGTACTGAAAATGGAGTAAAGATTGAAATACAGAGAAATCGCAGACGGCATTTTTGTTGATCGTCCCAACCGCTTTATTGCCCATGTGGAAGTGAATGGAGCAGTGGAAACCGTCCATGTCAAGAACACCGGGCGGTGCAGGGAACTGCTGCTGCCCGGTACTGCGGTGCGGCTGGAAGTGTCGGACAACCCGAAACGCAAAACAAAATACGACCTTGTGGCGGTACACAAGCAGGGCCTCGGCTGGGTCAATATGGACAGTCAGGCACCTAACAAGGTGGTAGGAGAATGGCTCTCAAAGCAGGAGTTTGACCTTGTCAGGCCGGAGTTTGTCTACGGAAAATCCCGCATCGACTTCTACATGGAAAAGGGCGAACAGAAATATCTGCTGGAAGTCAAAGGCTGCACACTGGAAGTGGGCGGTATCGGTTATTTCCCGGATGCACCCACCGAGCGCGGTGTGAAGCACTTGCACGAGTTAGCGCAGGCACAGCGGGCAGGGTATCGGTGCGCAGTAGCCTTTGTGATCCAGATGGAAGGCGTCACCGAGGTGAGGCCGAATGTTGGCACGCAACCGGAATTTGGCACAGCGCTGGCCAAAGCGAAAGCCGCAGGCGTGAGTGTACTGTTCCTGCTTTGCCATGTCGGGCGGGACAGTCTGGAAATCGTGGAGCAGAGGGAAGGGTGAAGACGGCAGAAAAACGCTTTGCGTGATTCAGTCACAGAAATCATAAATAGGAAATGTTATCATATGGATACAAGAAACACACCGATAACATTCCAATGGAGGATTTCGATATGAAGGCAAAGTTTTACATCTGCAATCACTGCGGCAACCTCGTCACTACCATCCATAACGCAGGCGTTCCGCTGGTCTGCTGCGGGGAGAAGATGAAAGAGCTGGTTCCCAATACGGTGGAAGCCAGCGGCGAGAAGCATCTGCCGGTGGCAGAGCTTTCCGGCAGTCGTCTCACGGTCACGGTGGGCGCGGTGGAGCACCCCATGGCGGATGTTCACTATATCCAGTGGATCTTCGTGGAGACTGAGAACGGTGGGCAGATCCGCTATCTGAATCCGGGGCAGGCTCCCAGCACTGTTTTTGAATTGGGCAGTGAAAAACCGGTGGCCGTTTACGCATACTGCAATCTGCATGGACTCTGGATGACGAAACTCTGATACAATCAATGCAAACGGGGAGTGATTTGATGTCACTCCCCGTTTTTTGATGAGAACTTTATGCGGTTCTTTTGGTTCGGAACTGTGTATAAATGGGATGGATAAAATGAGTAGGCACACTATATACGTTTGTTAAACGCTGACAGTGTTCAATTTTTTGCGTGGAATCGTGAAAATGAGACCTGTGAAAAACGTAGAAAAACGGACTATCTGCTGAACGGAGATGCACCGCATAACAACCATCTGAGGGAGAGACTGACGTTTCTTGCACAGGAATTAGAAAAGATTACGGCGGACCTCCCGGTATGGGGATAGGAAAAAGCAGAATCCTCTTTTTCAATGCCCAAAAGCGTGGTAGAATAGGGAAAAGATTCAGTATCTGAAAAACGGAGCGCGCAACAATGAAGATTCTGGTCAGCGCCTGCCTGCTGGGCGAAAACTGCAAATACAGCGGCGGAAACAATTACAATCAGGCGGTTTGCGATTTTGCGCGGGGGCATCAGGTGGTTCCGGTCTGCCCGGAGGTGCTGGGCGGCCTGCCCACACCGCGGTGCCCGGCGGAAATCGTGCAGGGCGTTGTCACGAACAAAGAGGGCATCAATGTGGACCGGGAGTTCCGAGCGGGCGCAGCCAAGGCCCTTGCCATCGCAAAAGAAAATGGGGTGGAGCTTGCCATCCTGCAATCCCGCAGCCCCAGCTGCGGCGTGAAGGAAATTTACGATGGAACGTTTTCCGGGACAAAGATTCCCGGACAGGGCGTTTTTGCCAAGATGCTGATGGACGAAGGCGTCCGTGTTCTGGATGCCGGGGAATTGCCTAAAATTATCTTGAAAAATGAGGACGGAAAATGTCAATCAAACTGATTTGCAGCGACATTGACGGTACGCTGCTGCAATACGGCAAAAAGGAACTGGAAGACGAGATCTTTGAGCAGATACGGGAGCTGCATCGGCGCGGCATTCTGTTTTGCCCGGCATCCGGTTGGCAGTATACCAGCCTGCGCAAGCTCTTTGCACCGGTGGCGGACTGCTGTGTGTTTCTCTGCGAAAACGGCGGCGTGATCTATAAGGACGAACAGTGCATCGCCAAGAATCCGATGCCGCGTGCATTGGCCGAAGAAATCGCCAACGACCTGTGGACCCGCAGCGACGGGCAGGGCGCAGTGATGCTTTCCGGCCAGAATACTGCATACCTGATGGAGCGGGGTCTGGGAATGCTCAAGCGTATTCAGTTGGCGAATTTCAAGGGCGTGGAACTTCACGAAACGGAATTCTACCAGTGTGACCTGCGCAAGGCGGATTTCCGGGATGCCGCCGGTTGTAGGGTGGACATTCTGGGCAGCCGCCTGAAGGATGCGAAATTTTCCCTGCCGGAAGCGGTGAATCTGCTGGCAGATTTGAAGATCAAGCTGTCGTAAGAAGGAGAGAAAATGCGTCAACTCATCATTGCCCGAAAAGACCTGCAGATGTCTCCCGGTAAGCTGGCGGCGCAGTGCTGCCATGCTTCGCTGGCATTCCTCACCGACCCCATCGGTATGGGACAGGGCGTGGAACCCATTGAGAAAGACGGAGAAATTACCGGCTATCGGGCAGAAATCATGTTGGAGAAAGCAACCTATGAAGAATGGTTCGATGGTTCGTTTACCAAGACCGTATGTGGGGCCAAGAATCGAAATCAACTGCTGAAAGCAAAGACCATTGCCGAGGAATTGGGACTGGTGGAAAACAAAGACTTCTTCCTTATCCGGGATGCCTGCCACACCGAGCTGAAGCCGGAAGAATTTGATGAAAACGGAGAGGGAATGACCCTGACCTGCATCGGTTTCCGCCCGCTGCCGGATGAAATTGCACACCAGATCAGCCATAAGTTCCATTTGTATTGATTCCTGATTTACGGAATACGAAAGAAAGTCCCGGCCATTCTCCTGTGATTTGCAGGAAAATGGCCGGGATAGTTTGCTTTTTATTGAAGATTCATCCATGCCGCCAGCGCGTCCGCCGTCTGCCGCTGTTGTTCCTCGGCAGAGATGGTGGGTGTGCCATCGCCCTTCTGCGCACCGTAACTGCCGAACCCGGCATGACAGCCGCCGTCAATGACAGTTTCGGTGGTGTCCTGTGGGAGGTTCGTGCGGTCGGCTTCGTATTTTTCGCGGTTCAGCACACCATCCTCGCTGCCGTAAGTGGAATAAACTCGCAGGCCGCTGTCGGTCAGGTCGGCGGTGGAGTAGGCCGCCAGCAGCACCAGACCGTCCAGTTCATCGGTGTGCTTGGCCGCATAGCTTGCCGCCATGGCCCCGCCCAGCGAGTGCCCGCCGATGTACCAGTCTGTGACCTCGGAAAAGCGTTCCGGGATGCTGTCCGCCGCGTTCCTATCCAGTACGGCCAGATTGCAGGGCATCTTTACCAGCACGCACAGAATGCCGTCCTCGGCAAGATCGTGCAGGAGGGGAGCATAGGCGGTGTTTTCCACCTTGCCGCCCGGATAGAAGATCACCCCGGCGGTGGGAGATTCCGGCGCAAAGACCCAGTTGCCGTTCTGCTTGGTGACGCTCACCACGTCATCCGATACCAGCGCATCCTCGGCGGCGGGGTCTGCGTGGTAGTAGTCTCTGACGTAAACGCCGAACGCAACGCAGACGGCCAGCAAAACAGCCAGCAGGCAGAGGAACACTCTGCGGGGAAACGATTTTTTCTTCTGGTTCTTCATAGAACTCCTTTATTTTATAAGCATTTTCCGCAATCGCTGCAGCCGTTGCAGATCAACTTGCTGCCGCAGGTCTCGCAGTTTGCGCGGAAATGAGGCACATAGAGATCTTCCTGCGGGATGGGGTAGCCCCAGTCGTCCACGAGGTCAAAATGAATGGGCCTGCCCTGAAAATTCATGCCGGATTTATAAGCCATCCGGCTTTGCAGCTGCTTGCTGGGCAGGTGGTAGCGCCTGCCGTCCTTGATGAACACGGTGCCGGTCTCGATAAAGCAGAAGGTCACATTGGCATCCACGCATTCCTGCCGAAGAGACTTGACCCAATCAAAATTGCAGGGGCGGGCACCATCATAGTTTTCGCCGCCGCAGATGACCTGCTCGATTTGCCCGGCGGAAAGGTACTGCCGGATGCTTACTGGCCCGATGAAGGGCGCGCACATGATGCCCTTGTGCTTGAAGGGCAGGTCAAACAGAATGGGAATGCGCTCATCGGCGCGGCGCTGATTTTCACAGGTGACGTTGAAAAAGATGTTGTCCCAACCGCTGCCCCAGTCCGGCGGCAGGCACTCCCGTACCCGCTGCGGCCGTTTGGTGAGCAGAAAAAACACCACATCGCTGCGCTGGCGCATGATGTCCCAAGCCTCAACCCGCCACGGGTCGGCTTCTTCCAAGAAGAAATCCGAGGTCATGCAGACCCGGATCTGCTCACCACTCTGGATTTTGTAGTGTCCGGTGCGGTCTTTCTGGAGCGGATAGGAAAAGCCGCTTTTCGTTTTGTAGATCTCGGCTCCGTTCTGGTCCCGCATCCGGTCGAGAAAATACATGTAGCAGTTCTGGCAGCCCTCGCTGCACTTGACGCAGCCGTGCCATGGATTCCAGATGTCGTGCAGGAAGCTCACCTCCTTTCGGTACCTATTATTATAATAGCTGCGCGGACAGGAAACAAGAGCACCCCTTGCACCGCCCCGCCGGATGTGATAGGATGAAGAAAACCATGTGAGGGAGGAACCACCATGCCGTTTCTGATGATCCGCAATGACATCACCAAAGTGGCGGCGGATGCCATTGTCAACCCGGCCAACCGGAACCTTTTGCAGGGCAGCGGCACCAGCCGTGCCATCTATCAGGCGGCAGGGGAGCAGGAGCTGACCGCTTCCTGTGAAGCCATCGGGCATTGCGATTTGGGCAGGGCCGTGTGTACCCCGGCGTTCGGTCTGCCCGCAAAATATATTTTCCATGCAGTCTGCCCGGCGTGGCACGGCGGCGGGTTCGGTGAAGCAGAACAATTAGCCAGTGCCTACCACTCTGCACTGAAATTAGCCGCAAAGTACCACTGCGAGAGCGTGGCCTTTCCGCTGCTGTCCAGCGGGAACTATGGCTACCCCAAAAAACAGGCCTTCCGCATTGCGGTGGACACCATCACACAGTACGTCATGGAGCACGACCTGACCGTGTATCTGGTGCTCTACGACCGGGACTCGCTGGCCGTGAGCCGCAAGCTGTTCGCCTCGGTGGAGGAGTACATTGACGACCACTATATAGCACAGAACGACGAAAGCTACGGATTTGGCCGTCGGCGCAGGGAATCCGTAGAGCGGTCGGCGGTGGCGGCTGGAAGAAGAAGCCACACCGATGCTGGAAACGGCTGCTGCGCCGCCTCCGTCTGCAACCGCTCCCATGGCAGCCCGCAGTCTGGAAAGCCTGATGGATAATCTCGGTGAAAGCTTCACCACTCGTCTGCTGCGGCTCATTGACGAGCGGGGGCTGAAAGACTCCACCGTGTACAAGCAGTCCAACATCTCCCGGCAGCATTTCTCCAAAATTCAGTGCAATCGCGACTACAACCCCAAAAAGAAGACCGTGCTGGCCTTTGCGGTGGGGCTGCACCTGTCGGAGGACAAGACCATCGACCTGCTGCAAAGCGCAGGCTATGCCTTCTCCGATGGCTCCAAGCGGGACTGGATCGTGCGGTACTGTCTGGAACATAAGATCTATAACATCAATCAGGTCAATACGCTGCTGTTTGAATACGATCAGGAACAGTTGGGTGCGTGATCTGTCGCCTGCCCGTTGACCTTTTGCCCTCCGGTTTGTGGTATCCTTTTGCCAACGAAAGCGATACACCACAAAACGGAGGGCATTGTTGTGAAGAAAAATCTTACCGAGCTTGTTTTCATTCTGGACCGCAGCGGTTCCATGGGCGGGCTGGAGCAGGATACCATCGGCGGGTTCAACGCCATGCTGACCCGGCAGAAGGAGCAGGAGGGTGAAGCCAACGTGACCACCATCCTGTTTGACCACGAGGTGCAGCTTCTGCACGACCGCTTTCCCCTGCACGCCGTTGCACCGCTGACCGAAAAGGACTACTACGTCCGGGGCTGCACGGCGCTGCTGGATGCCATTGGCTATGGCATGGAAAAGATGGTGAATATCCAGCGCCATCTGCCGGAGAGCGAGCGCGCCGAAAAGGTCATCTTTGTCATTACCACGGACGGGCTGGAAAACGCCAGCAAACGGTTTAGCTATGAGAAGATCCGCCGGATGATCGAGCAGGAAAAAGAGCAGTACGGCTGGGAGTTCCTGTTCCTCGGTGCCAACATGGACGCCGTGAAGGAAGCTGCCCGCTTCGGCATCTCGTCCGACCGGGCTGTGCGGTTTGAGAATGACGCACAGGGCGTGGCGGTCAACTACCACGTTGTCAGCGAGACAGTCTCCCGGATGCGGGAAGCACCCTGCTGCGCGTCCATCGGCGCAGAGTGGAAAGAACAAATCGAAGCTGATTTCCAGAAGCGGCATCAGCAGTAAAGGAGGAAACGACCATGTTGGGAGCAATTTTGGGTGACATCGTGGGCAGTCCCTATGAATTTGACCACAACAATTACAAGCACAAGGATTTTCCGCTGCTGAGCGAGAAATCGCACTTCACCGATGATACCGTCATGACCGTTGCGGTGGCAGTTGGTCTGATTGACGGAAAGGGTCTGCCGGAGAGAACATTTTGTGCAGTGCAGCATGAAATGCGGTTCTGGGGCTGTGAATATCCCCATGCCGGTTACGGCGGGATGTTCCGCCGGTGGCTGCACACTCGTGATGTGAAGTATCTGCTCCTTGGTTTTTAATAAGACTCGATGAAGGGCGTCTTGCATCGGCCTGAAAAATCCGATATACTGAACCCGGAGAGTATATCGAATTTTTTGGGAAAAGGAGAGAACGGTATGGAACATCTTTATGAAAAGGCACTGGAAAGTGCGGAATATATCAAGACGCACACGAAAAAGCGCCCGAAGATCGCGGTGGTGCTGGGCTCCGGCCTTGGCAAGCTGACCGCGGACTTTACGGACACGGAAGAACTGTCCTACAAGGATATCCCCAACTTCCCGGTATCCACGGTGGCAGGACACAAAGGCGCATTGTTGGCTGGCAAGCTGGGGGACACGGAAGTCTACGCCATGGAAGGCCGCTTCCATTTCTATGAGGGCTACTCCATGAAGGAAGTCTGCTACCCGTTCTATGTGTTCAAGCTGTTGGGCGTGGAAAAGGTGGTGTTGACCAACGCCTGCGGCGGCATCAACCGGGAGTTTGCGCCGGGCACCCTGATGCTCATTACCGACTTCATCAACATGATGGGCACGAACCCCCTCATTGGCCCCAACGATGAGCGCTTCGGCCCCCGCTTCCCGGACATGACCGAACCTTACAGTCTGGAACTGCGGAACCTTGCCAAGCAGACCGCCGATGAACTGGGCATTGCCTACAAGGAGGGCGTTTACATGGGCTCAATGGGCCCTTGCTATGAAACGGCGGCTGAAATTCGCGCTTTTGCGGGGATGGGAGCCGATGCTGTGGGCATGAGCACCGTGCCGGAAACCATGGTCTGCAACTACATGGGCATGAAGGTACTGGCCGTCAGCTGCATCACTAACATGGCCACCGGCATCCAGACGGTCAAGCATAGCCACGCCCGCGTGCTGGAGATCGCAAATCAGGCAGGCGATACCCTGTGCCGATGGCTGGGTGCGGTGATTCAGAGAATGGAGTAAAAAAGATATACCATGAAAATCCTTTCGTTTGGTTCCCTCAACTACGATTATACCTATGAGGTCGAGCACTTTCTCGCGCCCAAAGAGACCCTTGCAGCCAAGTCCATGCAGCGGGGCTTTGGAGGAAAAGGCGCAAACCAGTCTATCGCCTTTGCACGAGCTGGATTATCAGTATACCATGCGGGTCGTGTCGGCGCAGATGGACAACCATTTGTGGATTACCTGAAACAAAATGGTATTCATACAGATTATCTGATAAAGGACGATGCTGCTGCCACCGGCCACGCCATCATTGAGGTATGCCGTGGCGAAAACTGTATCCTGATCTACGGCGGTGCCAATCAGGAGATCACCACAGAGCAGATCGACCACACGCTGAAAGCCTTTTCGCCAGGCGACTGGCTGGTGCTGCAAAATGAGATCTCCAATCTGCCGTACCTGATGCAGGCCGCACAGAAAAAGGGGCTTTCCATTTTCTTCAATGCCGCACCCTACGATGTCGGCATCTTGACCTACCCGATGGAACTGGTGGATGTGCTCTGTGTCAACGAGGTGGAAGCCTGCGCCCTTGCCGAAACCGAGACCTTTGAAGCGGACGCTGTTTTGACCCTGCTGCACGAAAAATACCCGCAGACCCGTCTGCTTCTGACAGCCGGGAGTGCGGGCAGCTACTATCTGGATGCAGAGCGGCGGCTGTTTGTCCCCTGCGAAAAGGTGCAGGCCGTGGATACTACAGCTGCCGGGGACACTTACAGCGGCTATTTTCTGGCGGGCCTTTGCAGCGGCAGTTCAGTAGAGGACGCCATGCGGCTTGCTACCAAAGCAGCCGGAATTGCCGTGCAGCGCAAAGGTGCAGCGGCATCCATCCCGGAAATCAAAGAGTTGAAATGAATGATACAGAAGGCCATGTGGATATTCTGGTCTGCATGGCGGGCACCGGCGGCACGGGTTTTGGCACAGCAAGTTATCTGCGCAGCCGCAACCCGAATCTGCAAGTGGTTCTGGTGCAGCCCCATCCGGACTCCCGCCTGACCCCGGAGCACCCGGATGCGCAGATCATAGATGGCGTTTTGCCGGCGTATGATGTGCCGGAAAGCGCACTTTCCGACTATCTGCGGTCAGACTGGAGCGATGCGTGCATCAATGTCCGCACCGAGGAAGCCTACGAAACGGCCCATGAGGTGCTGCGGGCGGAAGGACTGTTTCTGGGTACATCGGCAGCAGCGGCTTTGCACGCAGCGGTGCAGGTGGGCCGCAGACCGGAGAATCAGGGAAAGAACATCGTGGTCATCGTCCCGGACAACGGCATGAAATACCTGTCTACGCCGATGTACCGGCAGAAATAATAAAAACACGATGATGCGACTGAATCTCGAAAAGATTGCATAGGATTTTATAAAAGTATTATTCTTTTGTGAATTTTAGCACTCTTCTATTGACAGTGCTAATTAACGGTGCTATAACAGTGGCGTGCTCAGGAGGAAGGGCAAAAGGAGAGCCGCTAGGCTCCCCGGAAAGCCTTTCTGAATGGACGCTTCAGATTTTTTGCCCCGACCCGAACGCCGGGATTGGAGGAATGATTTATGCTTATGCCGACTGTTTTCCATGAAAACCTGTTCGATGATTTCTTCGATCCGTTCTGGAATGACGCTGCACTGGAACGTGCTATGAACCGTGAGGCTCGTGGCGCCTTTGGTAAGCGTGGTGCAAACATGATGAAGACCGATGTCAAACAGACGGACAATGGCTACGAAGTAGCTGTTGACCTGCCGGGCTGCAAGAAGGAAGACGTCCAGATGGAACTGGACGACGGCTACCTGACCATTCAGGCAGTGCGCAGCCACAGCAACGATGAAAAGGATAAGAAGGGCCGCTACCTGCGGCGCGAATCCTTCTCCGGCACCTGCGCGCGCAGTTTCTACGTGGGCGATGTGAAGAAGGAAGACATCCACGCAAAGTTCGAGGATGGCGTCCTGCATGTCGAGCTGCCTGCTCCTCAGCAGACGAAGGCTTTGCCTGAGAACCCGAATCTGATTGCAATCGAGTAAAACGCCGGTCGTGTGCGCCAAGGCACAACGCACATAAAGTGGCCCCGGAGAGCTGTAACAAGCCCTCCGGGGCCATTTTTGTTTCCCGACATCTTTTCCGCAGCGGCAAGGCGTGGTAGAATAATGGCAGAACCGATCCACAGGTGAGAAAATCGAACTTCAGAGAGAGGAGATGTTTCTATGCAGTCTGATGAGCTGAAACGCCGGATCTCGGCAGGCAGAGGAGATGCTCTGGCCGATCTGGTTTTGAAAAATGCCAGAATCGTCAATGTGTTTACCGATGAGATCGACACCGCTGACATTGCCATCAGCGGAAATTCGATCGTGGGCGTGGGCACGTATCATGGCCGGAAAGAAGTTGATCTGCGCGGCAAATATGTCTGTCCGGGCCTGATCGATGGGCATATCCACATCGAAAGCTCCATGCTCTGTGGTCCGGCCTTCGAGCAGGCAGTGCTGCCCCACGGTACCACTGCGGTGGTCACAGACCCACACGAGATCTCGAACGTTGCGGGGCTGGAAGGCTTGGATTTTATGCTGGAAACGACAAAAAATCTGACCCTTTCGGTTTATTTCATGCTGCCCTCCTGTGTTCCGGCCACGGATCTGGATGAATCCGGTGCGGTACTGAACGCAGAACAGCTCCGGCCTTACTACGGCGATCCCCGTGTGCTGGGGCTTGCGGAGCTGATGAATGCCTACGGAACGGTGCGCTGTGACCCGAAGATCCTGCAGAAGATCCGCGACTGCACCGAAGCGGGAAAGATCGTGGATGGCCACGCACCGCTCTTGAGCGATAAGGAACTGAATGCTTATATTGCGGCAGGCGTTCAGTCCGATCACGAGTGCTCCAACATCGAGGAAGCCATGGAAAAACTCCGGCGCGGACAATACATCATGATCCGGGAAGGAACGGCTGCCAAAAATATGGAGGCCCTGATGCCGCTGTTCCGGGAGCCCTATTGCAGCCGCTGTATGCTGGTGACGGATGATAAGCACCCCGGTGACCTGCTGGACAGCGGCCACATCGATTCCAACATCCGTAAAGCGATCCGGCTGGGCGCAGACCCAGCAGTGGCCGTCAAAATGGCAACGCTGGTCCCGGCACAGTATTTTGGGTTCAAGCAGCACGGTGCCGTGGCACCGGGGTATGCTGCCGACCTCATTGTAGTATCGGATTTTGAATCCTTTACGGTCGAACAGGTTTACAAGAATGGCACGCTGGTGGCCGAGCACGGAAAAACGCTGAAACCCGCACCGCTTGACATCGACCGTGTGAGATTTTCCCACGTTATGGATTCCTTTGAGCTGGATGAGATCACACTGCAGGACCTGGAACTTCGGGAAAGCGGGGAGCAGGAGCGTGTCATCTGCCTGAACCGGGGCGAGCTGCTTACGGAGGAAAAAATCATCCCGTTCCAACGGCATCCGGGCAAAGCTCCCGGTGTGGACCCGGAACACAACATCGTAAAACTGGCCGTTTTTGAGCGGCATTATCACTCCGGCCATGTGGGCATTGGCTTTTTAGGAAACTTCAGCCTGAAATGCGGAGCCGTTGCATCGAGCATCGCACATGATTCCCATAACCTGATCGTGGCAGGGGACAACGATACCGATATGATGCTGGCCGGCAACACTGTGCGGAAAAACAAAGGCGGACTTGCGTTTGTGGCAGATGGACAGGTCGTGGCAGAACTTGCGCTTCCGGTGGCCGGATTGATGAGCACCGAAAGCGCAGAGAGCGTTGCGGCGAAAATGCAGGCGCTGAACGATGCCCTCAAGGCACATGGTGTGGCAGAAGATATCGGCATCTTTATGACCCTCGCCTTCGTCAGCCTTCCGGTCATTCCAAAACTCAGACTGAATACATACGGCATCATCGATGTAGCGCAGCAGAAAGTCGTTCCGGCTGTTTTTTAATAGGCGATAACAAAAATACTGCCGGAGATCGACCCGAATGGTCCGTCTCCGGCAACAGAACAGTTCGTTCCTACTCTTAGAAGCGAGCCGCATCAAGAGAAAAATTGACGGAAATTCTTATTTGATAAATCGTTGTTTGTGGAGGTGTTTGGATGTGTGGAATAGCAACTGATTTATAAAAAATAAATCGGAGGTTTATATGGATTATTCAATAAGAGAATTAAGACAAAACGAGTCCAAGGTGCTAAATACTTTTTTATACGAAGCAATTTTTATTCCAGAAGGGGTTCCTATACCACCAAAAGAGATTATAAATCAACTAGAATTACAGGTGTATGTTAAAGATTTTGGTAAGAATAAAGGAGACTTGTGTTTGGTTGCTGAAGCCAATAATGAAATTGTTGGTGCAGTATGGTGTCGTATTATGAATGATTATGGACATATTGATGCTGAAACACCATCATTTGCAATTTCACTTTTAAAACAGTATAGAAACTATGGTATTGGAACTAATCTAATGGAGCAGATGCTAAAAAAACTGAAAATGCAAGGATATAAGCAAGTGTCATTATCTGTTCAGAAGATGAATTATGCAGTTCATATGTATCTAAAAGTAGGATTTGAAATTGTCGATGAGAATGACGAAGAGTATATAATGATTTGCAAATTGTAGGAATCTGTAATTTGAGTTTATGGTTTACAAATCGGAAGTTATATGTGGAGGAGGATTATTATGAATACAGTTAGAATGATTTTATGTGGAAATGTTGAAGATAGCAGAATGAATCCAAGTGAAAAGGTAGGAGTAGTATCAGTGGTTTTTGTTTCTACAGAGGAGGAAAAAATTAAGAATAAACTTAAAAAATTGCAAGATAAAAATCCTGAAAAATTTTATATGGAATACGTTACTCCATTAGATGTTGACTTAACAAGTTTAGAGCACTATCCATCGATTGAAATATCAAAAAATGATTTACAATAACAACTTCGCGTTTGTGGAGCGAAACGGAACAATGAAAGCCCCAGTGGGGCTTTTAAGCGACCGAACGGTCTTGCGTAGCAAGATGGAGGGGCCTCGCCCCGACAAGTTCGCGTTTATCAAGGTGAACATTTAAGTATTAAAAACGGGAGTGAAAACAAATGATGACCATTGCACAGATCATGGAAAAGATGATCGCCTTTTCCGAAGGGAATATCCATGACATCACGCACCTGAGCTGTGTGTGGACCTATGCCAAAACCATTGGTGAGCTGGAGGGGCTGGACGCAGACACGCAGTTTATTCTGGAGGTGGCGGCCATCACCCACGATATCGCCTGCCCGCTCTGCCGCAAAAAGTACGGCAACACCAATGGTAAATATCAGGAGCAGGAGGGTGCCCCGCTGGTGCGGGAGTTCTTGGCGGATACCGGCATGACAGCAGAACAGATCGACCGTGTGGCCTATCTGGTAGGGCACCACCATAGTCCGGCGCAGATCGACGGCATTGAATATCAGATTCTGATTGAGGCAGATTATATCGTCAATGCGTCCGAAAGCGGGTACGACCAGCAGGCAATCCGAACCTTTATGGAACATACGATGAAGACGGAAGCAGGTATCCGGCTGACGAAAACAGTGTTTGGAGTGTAAAAATGATTCAGAAGCATTGCTTTGAATGCGGTACGGCATTGATTGAAAAAGAACTGGAAGAAGAGGGCATTGTGCCTTATTGCCCGAAATGCCAGCAATACCGTTTCCCGATGTACAATGTGGCAGTCAGCATGATTGTTGTGGATGAGGAGACCGGGAAAATCCTGCTCATCCAGCAGTACGGTAAGCTCTCTTATATTCTTGTGGCCGGGTATGTGAACCGCGGTGAGGCAGAAGAACACGCCGTGGTGCGGGAAGTCCGGGAAGAAACCGGGTTGGAAGTAGAGCACCTCCGGTTCAACCGTACCAAGTTCTTTGAGCCGTCCAACACGCTGATGTGCAACTTTACGGCTTTCGTCAGAACCGCAAAGGCGCTGCATATCAACCACGAAGTGGACCGCTGCAAGTGGTTCACCCCACAGGAAGCCAGAGAAAACATCCGTCCCAACAGCCTTGCAGCGGAATTTTTGAATGCGTATCTGGACGAAGTGGGGAATAAGCCGATGGAGATGTGATTCGTGGCTGTGCCACGGGAATTTTGACAGAAAGTATGGAAAAAAGTTGGTTCGGCCTGTTTCGGTTGACTTTTTTATAAAGAATCAGTATATTGATACTATGTAGTATCAATAAGTATCAACTGTGAGGTGGACAGAATGGATGGGGCACAGTTTGCCAAAATGCTTTCAGATAAGCATTTGTTTGAACTCAATCGGATGGAATACAAGTACTCGACTGTCAGCGTCAAAGAATTTGCCGAATTGCTGCGGCAAAACTTTGCGCAGCCTCTGCCGTTGACTGATTTTTCTGGAAATAAGCTGTTTTACCTGCCGAACCTCGCGCAAATTTCAACAAATGGTATGAAGCAGTTGCTCTCTGTCCCTGTCAGTGGACAAAACTTCGGTTTGTCGGCGATGACCGAGGAAATTTATGCTACTTTTCAAATTGAAAGTATCCGCTCGACCCGCAGCAGTATCCGTTATATCCTCGATGGTTATGCCCCTCGTGATGAACAAGAAGCCCGCATCTATGGTATGAAGCGCGGACTGGAGTTTATCGCGAATCGTCAGAATACGATTACCGAGGAGAATCTGCATCACCTATATCAGATCAGCACAGGGGATTATCTCCCGGATGAAGATCGATTACTGCCAAACCACTTTTATCGGCATGGCGAGGTTTTTATTGTGGGCGGTGAAGAACCAAGACCGGGACTTCCGGCAGAGCGGCTTCCCGGTGCCATGAAATGTCTTGTCGATTTTGCGAATGCCAATGACGGCATCAATGAGCTGCATAAGGCTGCCATTCTGCACTTTGCTTTTGCATACTACCACCCCTATTTTGACGGGAATGGACGCACTGCACGGCTATTCCACCTCTGGTATCTTGTTCAGCAGGGCTATCCTGCGGCACTGTTCACGCCGTTTTCCCGATACATCGCTGAAAACAAGGGCGCATATTACAAAGCCTACGAACGCGTGGAGAGAAATGCTCTGATTTCCGGCTATACGGATGTGACTCCCTTTCTGTTCTACTTCTGCAATGAGGTCTATAACCGCCTGCAGGTGGATGCAGTCCCGCCGAAAACTGATCTTGAGGTATATCAAACTGCTCTTGCGGAAGGAAAAATCACAGAAAAAGAACGGCTGCTCTGGGAGTATGTTCTGTCTGCTTATGGTGCAGAGGAGTTTACCACAAAGCAGCTGGAAAAGGATTTCCGAAACGCTGCGTATGCAACCATTCGGACGTTTGTGATGAAATTCCATGAGATGGGGCTGCTTACTGCAAGAAAAGCAGGAAACAGGGTGTTCTATCGTGTCGGTGGGACTTCTGACGGTCGGCCATTATAATGAATCCAAAAGGGGAACGTTATGAAAACGATTCGTGTTGTGGCCGCTGTGATCTGCGACTCCATGCAGGAAAAGCGTAAAATCTACGCCACTGCCCGTGGTTATGGCGACTATAAAGGCCAGTGGGAGTTTCCGGGCGGCAAAATCGAGCCGGGCGAAACCCCGCAGAAGGCTCTGAAGCGGGAAATCGAAGAAGAACTGGACACGGAAATCGCCGTGGGGAATCTAGTTGGGACAATCGAGTATGATTATCCGACGTTTCATCTTTCCATGGACTGCTTCTGGTGTGAAGTGGTTTCCGGCGAGCTTGTGCTGAAAGAAGCGGAAGCTGCGCGGTGGCTGACGAAGGAGGAGTTTGATTCCGTTCCGTGGCTCCCGGCGGATCAGACCATTTTGGATGTTATCAGAAGCTCAATGCAGCCAGTGAAACCACTCCATACCAGCGAATATGACAAAGAACCTCTGCAGAGATGCTGAGTGTTTACGGCATGAAGGATGAACTGCGCCGTCCCATGATGCTGCTGGTGAAAGCCGCTATTCCGAAAAATTGTAAAGAAGAGACCTCCAAACCTTTTTCCAAGCAGAAAGAGATTCGGAGGTCTCTATTGGTTAACTTGACGATACTGTTCACGCAAGCTGATGCAGGACCTGCCGGACGCTGTAACCGTCTTTCTTGAAATCGGAGAACAGAGCATCGATGCGGGTAGGCGTCACGCAGATCAGATTCATCGGTGAGGGCAGTTTTTTCAGAGCGTCCAGCGGGATCTTCTTGAAAGCAGCATGGGTGTTGTACTCCTCCGAGAAAGGCTCGACCATCGCCGGTGACCTGCAGGCTTCTGAGATTGCCAAAACCATCATACTTGTCGTAAATGGCAAGGCAGAGTGAAGTTCTTCTGTGTCGCTCCACTGAGGGACCATGAAAAGAACATTTTGCAGGGTCTCGTAGGCCTGCTGCTCTTCCGGAGTTGCCTTTTTGCAGCGGTACTCGCGTGCAATGTTCCGCTGCCCATACAGGGCAAACTTCCCCTGCCGGGCAAGTTCGATGTCGTACTGAATGTCGGCAAGAAGACTGTATCGCGGCTCTCTCATATTGGTCACCTTACAAATCGACTCTTTCGGAATGAATATGCTCTATAGATAATATTATGTCCAAGAGAGTTGCAAAAGAAAAGCGCATCCGCCAAAATTTAAGCAGATGCGCTTGCAAGGTTATAGGTTCAGTCTTCTTTTGTAAGGTAAGGCAGATTGGCAATATAGGTGTCCAGCAAATCGAGTGCTGCTTTTTTCTGCATGGGCGTCAGACCTTCTAAACGCTTGCTGATCTCATCGTCCGTCACATGGGATGCACTGGGAACCAGATCACACAGAAGAGTGTCCGCTGAAACATTCAAACCATTCAGGAGCTTGACGATCGTAGCAAGCCCCGGTTCTTTTAGCCCGCGTTCCACCATGCCGACATAGTTGGGTGACAGATTTGCCTTTTCTGCAAGCTGTTCCAGTGTTAGATTCTGCTTCAAACGCTGCTCCCGAAGCCTTTGTCCAAATAGCTCTTTCATTGTGTGACCTCATCCTATCGAGTTGTTTATACTCTTTAGGATACCTGTTGCTGCCTTTTTCATGCACACACGAAAGAGATTGTTCGTTGCGATAGAGATTGAAAAAGCAAAAAAGAATGTCGGAAATCGACCGTAACAGTCAATTCTCGACAGCAGGATTTCAAAAAACAGTGCATTACAAAGGGAAGAGTCACTTCAAAACTCTGGGTGCCATTCATCCCGGATGCCGATGTCGGAACAAACGATTTTTCCGCACAGAGGTGCAGAAGATTCTGCCACATGCAGGGGCTTATAGCTGTCGAAAGTCACGGTCAGGTCTGCATGAGCGGCCCCCTCGGCGACTTCGCCGGTGTCAGTGTTGATGCCACTGGGCAGGTCTACAGCCAAAACAAAAGCGCCGCTTTTGTGCAGACGGTTCATCAGCCCGCAGGCGGCAAGGCCGGAGGGCCGCAGTGCGCCATGGAATCCGGTGCCGTACAGGGCATCCACGACCACATCAAAGTGCTGCGTTTCCAGCACGGTGCAGTCGGCGCAGATGTTCACTGACAGGGAATGCAGACGCTCAAAATTGGTGATGGCATCTGTGGTTTTGGGTTCGCCTTCAGCTAAAGGAGCAGTCACATTCCAGCCCTCTTTTGCGGCGGCGCGGGCGATGACAAAACCGTCCCCGCCGTTGTTGCCCTTTCCGCAGACCACCAGCAGAGAGCCAGGCTGCGGAAGGACGTTTTTCAGTTCGGCGTAGGCTGCAAGCCCGGCGTTCTCCATCATCTGCAGATAGGGCAGGCCGTGAGCATTTCCGGCCTGTTCGATGGCCTTCATCTGTGCAGCCGTGACAATACGATGCTTCATTTCGGAACCTCCACGTTTCAGTCTTATCGCCCGATGATCCTCCATTCAGCCAGCAGGATCACCAGAAAAATCAGGTTGGACAGGGTGAACAGCTTGAAGTAGCGGCCTTTTTCCTCCGGCAGCTCCCGCGCGATCTGGCGGTAGGAGATCAGGCTGGCCATGGACGCGATCAGGGTGCCAAGGCCGCCGAGATTCGTGCCGATGATAAGCGCGGCGGTTTCATCCGTGAACCCGGACAGGAGCAGGGCAGCGGGAACATTGCTGGTGACCTGCGAAGCCAGAACTGCCACCAGCACTTCCCGCCCGGCGAGGATGGCTTGTAGCCAGCCCGAAAAGGCCGGGATGTGCCCCAGATTGCCGATGAAAACGAAGAATGCCACAAAGGTCAGCAGCAGGGAGTAATCCACATTGCGGAGAGTGGAGCGGTCAGCGCAGAGGGTACAGACCAGCACAGCGGCAAAGGCAACGCCGTAGGGCAATACCCGGACGACCGCCAGCAGACAGACCGCAAACAGCACCGCATCCAGCAGGATGATTTTTCGGTCTGCGGTGATGTTCTGCTGCTCCGGGAAGATACCGATGCTGGCGGATGCCTGTTTGCGGCAGACCGCGACCGCCCAGCCCACCAGAAGCAGCAGCGAAACGACCGTGTAGGGGAACATGAGCAGGAGAAACTCCGCCATGCCCATTCCGCTTTTGCCGTAGAGGTAGAGGTTCTGTGGGTTGCCGATGGGCGTGAGCATACTGCCAAGGTTGGCCGCGATGGTCTGCATGCACACCACTGGGATGGTCAGCGCCCGGCGGGTGCCCGGCGCAAGGCCGCTCAGCACCACAAAGGTAAAAGGCACAAAGGTCAGCAAGGAAACATCGTTGGTGATGACCATGCTCCCGAAAAAGCACAGCCCGACCAGAACGAGCACCAGCTGCAAGGTGCTGCCGGTCCGTGCCAACAGCGCCTGGCCCATCCGGTCAAAAACGCCCTGCCGCCGCAGCCCGGCCATGATGGTCATCAGGGAAAACAGAATAGCGAGCGTGCGCAGGTCGATGTAACCGAGGTAGTCTGCATCCGGCGGCACAAAGAACATGGAGAGCACGGCCAGTACAGCGGCGACCGAAAGAACGGTCTCCTGTTTGAGAAATCGCTTTAACTTCATTTGAAATTCCATAGCATCCGCTTTCTTTCAAGAATAATCGATACATCCTTTAGTATAGTAGATGTGGAACAAAATGCAAGTTTTTTGCAGCGGTGAGTGATGGAACAGCGCAATTCAAAAAGTTGGATGTTTCATTGAAAATCTGTCAATAAATAATTTGTTGACACTCTTTTTGCGCTGTGATACCCTGACATCAGGGGGACTATTAGAAAGTGGCAATTTTAAATTATGCTATCCTATAAGTGTAATATCTCGATTGCGTTATGAAGTCGAGCGGAAAATGCACCTTTGACAATTAACAGAAAGACGGATTTTCTCGTCTTACTTAGGAGTTGAGTCTGATGAATGGACTCAACTCCTCTTTTTTGTCTGTTGTATCCCAGAACTCGAACTAAGAGGGTGGGCAACTTGGACTGCAAGCCCATAAACTTTTCTGCGAAAGTACGATACAATCATGTCACGGAAACGGACCGTGCCCGAGAGGGAGCGGGAGCCGCAGCCGGGCGGACCTTGAAAATTGAATATGCAGCTTCAGGTACTTCCAGACAATGATACTTCCGTAATTCGCGGCCCGGTCATAAAGAAGACGGGGTGGCCGAGAGGCCAATGGAGTGGTGCAAATCCAACGCCTGAATGTTTCCCTTTCTCAGGGGGTGCCGGGGGCAAATTAAGAGAAACCATACAAAACCTTTTCCAAACGCCGTTCGAGGGAAACCACGGACGGCGTTTTTATATATCAGCGAAAAGGAGTACGCAAATGAATCGCAAGACCACAAAAAGGTGGATGAATCCACCCTGACAACTTTGTGCGCCGTCTGCCGAGGGGCATTTTTGGACGCAAAGGGCGCCCGGCTCCGCAGAGCCGACCCTAGGCAGCTCGTCAAGGATGTCTGCACGTATTGCCAGACACGATATGGGTTTGACTACTACGTTCAGCCCATTGTCCGTAAATCAAAAATGACCGGAAAGGAGAACCGACGTGAAACTGAGCCAGCTTAAAATTGACCCGGAATTCCAAAGCAAAATTCCGCCGCTGCAGTTTGAGGAAGAACAGCAGCTTGAGCAGAACATCATTGCCGAGGGTCGTCTTCTGAATCCCATCATCACATGGAATGGCTACATTCTGGATGGGCACACCCGCTACCGCATCCTGAAAAAGCACGGTTTTATCAAGTTTGAAGTGGAAGAAATCCAGCTTGCGAACAAGTACGAAGCGCTTGCATGGATCTGCAAAAATCAGCTTGGCCGCAGAAATCTCAGCCCGGAACGAAAGAAGTTTCTTCTGGAGCAGATCTTCACGATCGATAAATCCCGCATCGAACGCTTTATGGGCTATGCCAGCAAGGCTGAAATGCTCCGCATTGATATGGCTTTGCTGGTCAGTCTGGCTCTGAACGTTCTGGGCGGAAACCACAGCGAATAGCGGACAACCAGTAACCCGTAAAAATGAGGTGATAGCGATGTAACCGGAGGTGAGTGAGCCATGCGAAAGAGTGCCCCCATTGAAGTGGTGGTACATTACCCCAAAACGAAGGAGGGATGGGACGAACTCGGAAAACGGGTCGCAACCGCCCACGCCAACTATGTGATCGAAAAGATCGACCGTCTGAACTGCCCCACATGGCAGAAGCTCGAATTGCTGCAGGCGGTGATCGATACTACCAAAGGAACCTACAAACCCAAAGAACACCAAAAGCCCGGCTGGCAGCCGAGCCGGTAAACAAAGCCCCACGCTCAACATATGCTTTTCTGCTCTGACCAGAGACGGTCAGATTCAGAGGCAGTGTTGAGCGTGGGGCTTTTTGTGTTATATAAGTTTTTGGAATTTTGCTGACAAAATAAAATCATTGATTGTTGGCGGCCAATATGGTATTATTTTTGCAAAGGCAGGTGAAGTGCATGAATCGTCGCAGCGTGAAAATTATGAGAAGAAAAGCCGGGGGAACAGCAGGAAAGAATGCAGAAAAGTATTCGCTCAATCTCCCGGCAGGGTGGCTTCATACAATGGGACTTTCAAAAGAGGATCGTGTGGAACTCTCTTTTGACGGTGAAAAAATCACTGTCCGACCGCTTGCATCAACAGACTCGGAACTGTTCCGCAGAAATGCAGAACAGAAAGGACATCAGCTGAAAGAATATCGGTATTATGACGGAGATACGTTGTGTACCGTGATTTTGGCAGATTTTACAGCGGAGCAGATCTGCATCGAAAACAAAGTTGACGAAATACTGGATACTGCGTTTGGTGTGAACGAAACGCCCTCGTGGGAAGACTTCCTGGCCTTTCTGGCAGACCGATGCATTCCGAAAACACGAAAGGGCTTGGATTACTATCTGGATGCTGTTGGCGTTCCGGAATATGACCCGGTTCTGCTTGTTGAAAAGACGCAGGGAAGAATGGCGGAGGATCACAAATGGCTGGAAATTATTTGACGCTGCATACCAACGACAGGGTTGTGGTGACGACTTCGCGCGGAAATCAGGAAAAATGGTTTGATACGGAGAAAAATCTCTGGTATAAGGCAGATGGTGGCTGTTTTGAGGCGCTGGCTGAAGCCGTTTCCAGTGAAGTTCTGCGCAATTTCACAAATGCGGCTCGGCTGCCGGGAATCTCCGTAGCAAATTACTGGGTCGATACGGCTGAGGTTCATGGCTTGAAACGAGTGGTCTCTGTGAGTGAAAACTTCAAAAGGGAAGATGAGAGCCTTATTACTGCAAATACGATCCTGAAGAACAGTCTGGGAACAGGCTATCTGGAAGAATTTAACCGCAGGACAAGCTTGAAAGAGAGAATCCGGCTTCTTGTGGATGCAATGGAAGAGGCGACCGGAATGCAAAATATGGGCGAGTATCTTACGACATTGTTTGAGATCGATGCACTTTTTTTGAATCAGGACAGACATCTGAACAACATTGCGCTGATCCGGGATAGATCCCGTTATAAGCCCTGCCCGATTTTTGACTGCGGAGATTCATTCTTACTGGATTTTGCTCTGTACAGCCCTGAAATTGAAAGCCGTGCCTATCTGACAAAGGCACAGTGCCTTCCGTTCAAATCCCGTTTTACGCAGACGGTGCATACGGCACAAACTCTTTACGGAAAGCAGCTTGCAGTAAACATTGATAAAACAGGTATTGATACGATCCTCGACAAATATCTGTGCTATTACCCAAAACAGTTCCACTTTTTGCTGAAAGAGCGTATCGAAACCGTCCTGATGGAGCAGCAGAAAAAGCTTTTTGAAAAGTAAAAGCTCTTGTGTTCCGTGAAAAAAGAAGGTAATATAAATACAGAACAAGACACAGAACGCAGGGAGGAATGAAAACCATGTTTTACGAGATCATGCACCGGGAAAGCTGTGTGGCACAACTCAGCACGACAGGAGAGTGCAAGGTCTGCCTTGAGGATTTCATGCCCTTTGATCTGGTTCTGGTGGAATCGGATGATTTTGACGAGCGCATCAATAATGTGACGAACTTTTACTATTGGTGCGCCTCCCGGATGTTGACGTTGGATCGCACTTACGCCAAGGAAATCCTGAACAGTATCGGCGCATCTCAGGGCGTTACGGACAGGGAACGAGCACAGATCGCATTGTCCTACCATTGTCTGTCTTTGCTGGATGTGTTCTGGGTGAAAGAAGAAAACGAGAAGGTTCGATTCGAGGATATCAACCTTTTCGCACACTCTTTAAGCAATGCGCTTGTGGATATAGCACTGCGGGGGCATCAAATGACGGTGACCAACGCCCATCTTCTGGCAAATGACCTGTCTACGGGCGGCTTGTACCCCAAGGCGTGGGTGCGCAAAGAGGATGGCTTCTATCTTTACAAGGATGGCGGCAGGGATGCGGTGGAACGTGAAGTGCTGGCAAGCAAAATCTGCCGGTGCTTTGACTGCCATCAGGTACTGTATGAGCAGGGGATGTTTGAAAATGAGCCGGTTTCCATCAGCAAAATCATGACATCCCAGCGATACAGTCTTGTGACCTATGCAGCCTATGACGTCTACTGCACAAACCGTGATTGGAATACGCTGGATAAGATCTTAGAGCTGGATGCTCCCGGCTACTATATGATGAACATTCTGGATTATCTGGTGGGCAATACTGACCGTCATTGGGAAAACTGGGGTCTGCTGGTAGATAACGAAACCAATCAGCCCATCCGTTTGCATGACCTGATGGACTTCAACCGGGCGTTTCAGCAGTACGACACGCCGGAAGGCGCAAACTGCCTGACCGTGGGGAGACGCCATCTGAGTCAAAAAGATGCCGCAGTGGAAGCGGTGCGGAACATCGGACTGAACCAAGTTCGTCAGGTGGAGCACGCCGTATTCTCCGGGCATCCGGCATGGAAAGCAATGTTTGAAGAACGACTGCGTGTTTTACGGAACGCCATGTAAGATAGAGCGAATAGCAGGATAATTAAAACAGGATGATTCCATAACGAAAGCCCGTCTGCGCTGCCACATATCGTGGCTTGCAGACGAGCTTTTTCGTTTGACCAAAGTGCGCTGGGGAGAGGATAGCATTTTCGATGCACCGGCTGGCATAAGTGGAGAAGCGCGCCCGGCGGGTGGAGTCGAAGGTGTCCACGGCTTTCATCAGGCCAATGGTGCCGATGGAAATCAAATCGTCCTGCTCAGAGGGAAGAGCATAGTATTTCTTTGCGATGTGCGCCACTAAGCGCAGATTGTGGCGGATGAGCTTTTCCCGGGCGGATGAATCGCCGGCCCGCAGGGCGGCGAAAGTCCGGATCTCTTCCTGTGGGCTGAGCGGGCGGGGGAAACTGCCCGCTTCCAGATGGAGCGCAAGCACGAGGAATTTGGACGCAAAAAATTGCAGCAGGGTCAACAGCATACGGAACACCTCCAAAACCGTTCTTCTATACAGTATGAACGGGGAGAGGGGGTTCAGAATCGTTTTCTGCTTGTAGAAAATGGTGGTCTATATGACAGGGGAGCAGAGCTATCGCTATTATAATGAGTTTCTCTGGCCGGACCGCTATGCTGACTGTGTGCCTGACGCTTTTGCTGAATAAAGACGATGATACGATTGATTTTTGAAAAGATTGCATGAGATTTTATCAAAGTATTATTCTTTTGTGAATTTTAGCACTCTATGCTTGACAGTGCTAAAAGTATGTGCTATAACTAAGCCGTGCTCAGGAGAGAGGGGCATGAGGGAGCCGCAAGGCTCCCGGGAAGACTCCGCTCCTGATGCACATCTCATAAATTTTTTACCCGACCCGAACGCCGGGATTGGAGGAATGATTTATGTTTATGCCGACTATTTTTCATGAAAACCTGTTCGATGATTTCTTTGACCCGTTCTGGAACGATGGTGCGCTGGAGCGTGCGATGAATCGTGAAGAGCGTGAGACCTTCGGCAAGCGCGGTGCAAACATGATGAAGACCGATGTGAAGCAGACCGCCGACGGCAGCTATGACGTTGCTGTTGATCTGCCCGGCTGCAAGAAGGAAGACGTTCAGATGGAGCTGAACGACGGCTACCTGACCATTCAGGCCGTCCGCAGCCACTCCAATGACGAGAAGGATAAAGAGGGCCGCTATCTGCGCCGCGAGACTTTCTCCGGTACCTGCGCCCGCAGCTTCTATGTGGGTGACACCGTGAAGAAGGAGGACATCCACGCAAAGTTTGAGGATGGCATCCTGCACATCACGCTGCCTGCACCTCAGCAGCAGAAGGCTCTGCCGGTCAATCCCAACCTCATTGAAATTGAATAACGCCTGTGCATCGGTGTGAGGAACACCGGTGCATAGAACTTGCCCCCGGAGAGCTGCCTAAGGCTCTCCGGGGGCTTTTTGCGTTCCGGCATCTTTTCGGCAGGGAAAAGCATGGTGTGATTCGGATGGCATAGGGCAGGGGTCAGGCCCAGCTCCTTCATCGCCCGCATTCCCCACGGTATTCCCAGATACTTCATATCAAAGCCATCATTCCCTCTTTACGATCTGCATTTTCATCCCATGGTCGCCGACTTTGGCGAGAAGGTAAAAGAATCTACTGCCGCTCTTGACAAAGAGTGGTTTTGTATCATAATGGTTGTACATACAACGATGTAGATACATCTTCTTGAGATAAGACCCAGAGGCTGTCTATGGATATTACCGAACGAAAAATCACAAAAATCGCGCGGGAGGCTGAAAAGCTCGTCCTGCTCACGATGCGGGAAGAGGGCGTTGGCACAGCGGAGATCGACCTCATCCACGCGCTGCGCCATCACCCCGGCTGTACGCAGGCCCAGCTGGCCGAACTGCTGCACGCAGACAAGGCGGCTATCGCCCGGCGGACCAAAAATCTGGAAGGGAAGGGTTATCTGACCCGCGAGGACGCCCCGAACGACCGGCGGAGCCAGCTGCTTTTCCCCACAGAAAAGGCCGAGAGCCTGAAATCCTCCAAGGCCGGAGTTGAGGCCGCTTTTTACGAGTATCTGACAAGTGTACTGACGGAGGAAGAAGCCGCCGCCTTTGCCGCTTCGCTGAACAAGCTTTATACGGCATCCAAGACCGAGAGCCGTACGGGCTTCCCCCACTTCCGGAATGCCGCAGGGGGTGAGACGATCGATGAAAAATGAGAAGACCTTCCGCCCGGACCGGATATTTTCCTATTTCCGGGTCGAGTGGGTCCCGCTGGCTTTCGTGACCCTGTCGGGCCTCATCTATAACATCGGCCTGCTGGCCACTCCGTGGTTCGAGGGCCGTCTGGCCCAGTGCCTGGCGGACATCCTGAGCGGCAGCGAACCAGCGGCCCAAATGGCGCTACTGGTTCTGGCCTATATCCTCGTCACCCTGCTGGTGCAGGCGTCGCGGTTCATCAAGCGCTTTTATGTCCGCCGCTTTGCCAACAACATCAACCGCCGGATGAAGGGCATCCTCTACGCTAATCTGGTGCGCCAGAGCCGGGCTTCGCTGGAAAAAGAGGGCGCCGGTGAGCTGATGACCAAGGCCATCTCCGATGTGGACGACTGCGTGGAAGGTATGCGCAAGTTCACCACCGAAGTCTTTGATACCGGCGTGGCGCTGGCGGGCTATGTGGTCATGCTGCTGGTGTACGACTGGCGGATGGCTCTGCTGAGCCTGCTGTTCACGCCCTTCTCCTACGTCTGCGCGGCATGGATGAAAAAGCCGGTCCAGCGGGCCGGTGCGGCCTACAAAAAGGCGGCGGGCGCACTGAGTGCCGCCACCTTCGACCGCGCCCAGAACGCCGTGACTTACCGCATCTACGGCTGTGAAGACGCCCGTGCGGAGCGGTACGAAGAGGTGCTGGATACCTACGAAAAGACGACGGTGAAAAACAATGTGGGGCAGTCGGCTCTGCCGCCGCTCTATCTGGCGGCGTCGGAGGCAGGCGTACTGTTCATTTTGTGGTTCGGCGCAAAGAATGTCCTCGGCACCGGCTGGCGTGTGTGGGACATCGCGGCCTTTACCACCTTCCTTTCCTGCTTCACCAAGCTGGTGGTCAAATCCTCCAAGGTGGCCAAGCTCTTCAACTCGGTGCAGAAGGCCGAAGTCTCATGGAAGCGCATCAAACCTCTGATGAAGTCGCCGGAGCAGCTGGACGCGCTGGATGTCCCGGCGGCGGAAGGTGTGACCCTCAGGAATCTCTCCTTCGCCTATGGCGACACCCTCATCTTTTCGGGTCTGAGTCTGACAGCCCACCCCGGCGACATCATCGGAGTCACCGGCCCGGTGGCCTGCGGCAAATCCACCTTTGGCCGGGTCTTCCTCTGCGAGGCCCCCTATGAAGGCTCGGCGCAGTTTGGCAAAAAGGAGTTCTCCGCTCTGGCCCCGCGTCAGATCTCGGCCACCGTCGGCTATCTGGGCCACGACCCGGAGCTGAGCGCCGATACGGTGCAGAACAATGTCCTCTGCGGCAGCGAGCAGGACGCCATGCCATATCTCGCCGCTGCTGCGCTGAAAGGCGAGGTGCTGGCGATGGAGAACGGCCTCGATACCGTCATCGGCAGCAGCGGCACCCGTCTTTCCGGCGGACAGGCCCAGCGTCTGGCGCTGGCCCGGACGCTGGCCCATCCGCGCCCTGTCCTCATCCTCGATGACCCGTTCTCGGCCCTTGACCGGGACACGGAGGATACGGTCTTCGCCGACCTGCAGGAATATGCCAGGGATAAGGTCGTCTTCCTCATCTCGCACCGCCTGTACCACTTCCCGCAGATGCAGAAGATCATCTTTATGGACGGTGGAAAGACCACCGTCGGCACCCATGAGGAGCTGATGGCATCGGTCCCGGTCTACCGTCAGCTGTACGAAAGCCAGACAGGAGGGAAACAGCATGAAGAACAGGCGTAAAAATGGTGTGTTTGAGGCCATCCGGATGGCCGCCGTGACCCACCGCCTTCTCACAGCGGGGGCCATCCTGTGTGCGGCGGCATCGGTGGCGGCGTCTCTGGTGCCGCCGCTGCTGCTGTCCCGCATCATCGACGGGCTGATGGCCGAGCTTCCGCTGACATTCCTTGCGGTGCTTCTTTATTTCGGCAGTCTGGCGCTGGAAGGGATACTCTCCTCGGCGCAGGAGAGCCTGCTGGTACTCTTCGGCCAGAAAATGACCCACGCCCTGCGCTCTGAAATGTCCCGGAAGCTGACCAAGCTTCCCGCCAGCACGCTGGTGGGGCAGGACCCCGGCGAGGTGGCCGCGCGCTTCTCGGGCGATGTGGATACAGTGGAAGCGCTGTTCACCTCTGGCATCATCAGCATGGTGGCGGACGCCTGCCGCATCCTCTCCATCATGGCGGTCATCGCCGTGAAGAATACCGGCCTTGCGCTGATTTTGCTGCTTGTGCTGCCGCTGCTCGCCGTGTTCACCCGCCATGTGCAGACGCGGATGCTGGCAGCTCAGCTGGATAACCGCCGGGCGGTCGCCGTTGTGTCCGGCCAGGTCCCGGAAACACTGCACAATATCCGCACCATCCGGGCTCTGGGTCTGGAAGACTACATGGAGCACCGCTATGACCGGTGCATCGGCGAAAGCTATGCCGCGATGGAGCGGACGAATTTTTACGACGCGATCTATTCACCCGTCGTGCTGGTGCTGAATGCCGCTGTGGTCGGCATCGTCATGCTCCTCTCGGCTTCCGGCAATGCGGCCATCCTGACCCTGTTTGGGATGTCGGTCGGCACCTCGGTGGCCGTCATCAACTACATTTCCCGCATCTTTGCGCCCATCGAGAGCCTTGGCATGGAGATACAGACCATCCAGTCGGCGATGGCGGGCGTGAAGCGCATCGACGACTTCCTTGACAAGCCGGAACGCACCATTCCCAAGGAGCGGGAGACCTCTGCCCGGGGTGATGTGGTGCTCTCTCATGTGACCTTCGGTTACGGCGAAAAGCACGTCTTGAACGATTTTTCCATGACCGTCAAGCAGGGCGAGCAGGTGACGCTGGTGGGCCGGACGGGTGCCGGAAAGAGCACAGTCTTCAAGCTGTTGCTGGGACTTTATCACCCGGAAGCCGGGTCGGTGACCATCGGCGGCGTGGACGTGGCGGACATCACGGACGCCGGGCGCCGCACCTGCATCGGCTGTGTGGAGCAGCATTTTGCCCGTGTGCCGGGTACGGTGCTGGAACAGATCACGCTGGGCGACCCCGGCATCACCGAAGAAATGGCAAGGAACGCCGCGAAGCTTGCCGGTATGGATGCCGCCATCCAGACCCTGCCGGGTGGCTATGATACGGTGTGTACTGACGGGATGTTTTCGCAGGGCGAGTGGCAGCTTCTGTCCATCGCCCGCCCCCGCCGCGGCGGCGCAA
>ERZ791659.123-NODE-123-length-61473-cov-3.80532_pt1 | contig 61473 bp, 43 predicted proteins | sample MGYA00510053_ERZ791659 | MGnify/ENA primary metagenome ERZ791659 (study PRJEB30046, sample SAMN00715192) | human gut metagenome | study: EMG produced TPA metagenomics assembly of the A metagenome-wide association study of gut microbiota in type 2... | reverse complement strand
CTTAGCAAACGGTACTCTATATTCTTTAGGCAAAGCGTTGACTACACGGCGCATCTCTTTTAGGTCATAAGCACTTTCTGTACTTTCATATGCGGAGTCCTGCGGCAGGTTGATATGATAAAGATTATCAGTCTGATCAACAAATGTCTGATCGCGTACAACCTTACGATAATTATTAATAAAGATGTTACGCATGATCGTGTACATCCATCCTTTAAAATTTGTGTCAGGGGTATATTTATCTTCGTTGTCCAATGCCTTTAATGAGGTTTCTTGTAACAGATCGTTTGCTTCTTCACGATCGGTCGTCAGTTTATATGCGAAACGAAGTAATTCTTCCTGTACTCCTACCAGGTCTTTTTTGAAGCTTAAACTTTTCATATGCGTTACTTTTAATGTGTAAATACTCGTCGTAATAATTTTGATGGTGCAAGTTTACGGGATTTCAACAGAAGTGACAGGTTAAGAACAAACATTGTTTAGGGGAAAATCTATCAGCGGATAGTTTTTAGGTCATTTTAGATAGATTTTAGGTGGTATTTGGGTTGTTTCGAAATAAAAAAAATCCCATTTTGATGTCACACCTGACTCAAAATGGGATAACACAAACAAAACAAACAATATTAGCGATTTTCACAAACAGCTGTACCTTATATTTTAAAATTCATAAGACTTATTTAGATTATGTCGCCAAAACATTTTTATAGGAACAAAAGTATTACTTTATTGCAATATGAGACACAGGATTTAAGAATAGTTATAAAGAATAATTGTTTTATGTGTAAATAATAGTGCCGAGATATAAAGAATTGTTTTTAACAACCAATTACAAATAAGACATAATATACTAACTATCAAGCATATTATGTCTTATAAACCTTATTTTTACTAATATAATATTCTCACCAACCTATTTATCAGGATAATCTTCCATAGTAAATTCCAATAGTCCTCCATTCATAATATCAGAGTGTCGAAGAATACCTCCCTTTAATACTTCTCCATTTAACATAATTGACTTTATATATTTGTTCGTTTTCGAAAGATTTATTGCTTTTATTGTAAACTGCTTCCGACTTGGCAAATCAATAACAACTTCCTTCAACTGAGGAGCACCAATCACATATTCGCCACCACAAGGATTCACCGGATAAAATCCCATAGCTGAGAAAACATACCATGCCGACATTTGCCCACAATCGTCATTTCCACAAAGTCCATTTGGTTTATCCAGATAGAAGCGATCAAATACTTCACGTACCAATTCTTGGGTTTTCCAAGGACGGTTTGCGTAGTTATACAGATAAATCACATGATGACTGGGTTCATTGCCATGAGCATACTGCCCTATCAATCCTGTCACATCGAGTACTTCACCCATTTCTTCCGGGGTAGCTTCCAACGTAAACAAAGAATCCAGTTTATTTGCAAAAACCTCCTTGCTCCCCAGCAATTCGATCAAACCTTCTACATCTTGCTGCACATGCCATGTATACTGCCAAGAGTTACCTTCAGTAAAATCTCCCCCAACCTCACCTGCATGAAACAAACGCATAGGGTGAAACGGAGTCCTCCAGTTCCCTTTCGAATCTTTTCCACGCATGAACTTCGTTTCAGGATCAAAAAGATTCTTATAAGATTCAGAACGTTTCATGAAGTATTCAAAATCCCCCATTTCATCGAGACTTTTGGCCATCTGGGCTACGCAATAATCATCATAAGCACTCTCCAGAGTCTTAGATACAGACTCAGCCTTCATTATGTCAAAAGGATAATATCCATACTTATTATAAACGTCCCAATCGGAGTTACGATGACTGACAGTGGACGACTCCTTTATCGCTTTATAAGCCTCCCTCTTATCAAAGCCATCGAAACCTTTTAGATAAGCATCCACAATAACCGGAATAGCATGATTGCCAATCATACAATAATTTTCCTTTCCCCATAATGTCCAAATAGGCAGATACCCATACGCCTTATGATGAGCAAGCATACTATTTACCATACCATTAACCCTTTCCGGAGTCAGAATCGTATATAGAGGATGAGCCGCACGATAAGTATCCCAAAGAGACAAAGTAGAATAATACTCTCCGGAAGGAGAAATGGAAACACTGTCATTCGCCCCTCTATATCTACCATCTGTATCCGCAATATTATTAGGTTGTACACACAGGTGGTAAAGGGAAGTATAGAAATTTGTTTTCTGTTTATCAGTACCTTCCACACGCACTCGTTGGAGAAGAGTATTCCATTTCTGATAAGTTTCTCCTTTCGTTTTATCAAAATCCCAATCCGGATTTTCTTTTTGCAAAGAAGCTTTTGCCCCATCTACACTCACTGTTGATAACGCGATTTTAACCTGTAATGTCTCTCCCCGCTTCAGATCGAAACTCAGCACGAACCGTTTCGCCGTTTCGCCTTCCCAGGCAGGAAGCATTTCTTTTACTTTATAAGGTTTGTCAAATATCATCACATAATAGAAATGACGCCGTACCCAACCATTAGTTTCATTATGACCGATGATAGTACGTTCATCAGGCATTTGCATATCTGCAAACAATACTCTGTCACGAATCCCCTGCGGAGAAGTCACAAGGCCACTTTGCAGGTCAATGAAAAGATTAGCCTCTTCATCGTTCTGATAGGTATATCTATAAAAAGCCGTGCGCTCCGTAGCAGTGACCTCGGCATTTATCCCGAAATCCGGCAAAGTTACTGCATAATATCCCGGTCGAGCCGTCTGCCTTGACTTATCTATTCTAGCTTTATATTCATGATTCTCAATATTCCCACTAAAGGGCAACATCAGAATATCTCCCAGATCCGGGCAGCCCGTTCCATTCAAATGATTCTGCGCAAATCCGAATATCTCGTCATCTTCATAATTAAATCCAGAACAATAACGCCACGAAGCATTCCCACTTTCCGGACTCGCCTGTATCATGCCGAAGGGAGCACACGCACCGGGAAAAGTATGTCCGTTATCGGCATTACCAATAAAAGGATTAACATACCGTGCACAATCTATCTCCGGAATATTCTCTTTGCCGGATGAACAAGCGTAAAACCCCAAAAGAAACAATAAACCAACAATAAAATTCTTCATGGATCTAGTTTTTTTAGTTTATCTGGTTAAAATTGAAAATATGATTCAATAAACATCATCCCAATGATCCGTACGGAAAGGAACCAACGGCTGTCCTTCAGTTGTCATCACATTCGCATCATGATAGTTTTTGAATGCATATCGGACAGCTACAGGACGGGATACCTTTTCACTCATCAGTTCCATTCGGTTCTGTCCCTGTATCAGTGAAGCCTTCGCCGGATAAAACCGACGATCTTCACCTGCTATCTCAAATCCTCTCAATTCACCTCCATAGAAATCAAGACTACCTACAGCGGCAGGACTATAATCGGGCACTCCCTTAAATGTAAGTACCGCCTTATTCCCTTCAAAAATAACTTTATCAATCATTGGAGCGTCCGGTAGCAAACCGTTGATCTGATAAGTCTTCCGTAGCGCCAAAGCTGCCAGCCGCTGCCCGATTTCCTTTTTCCGTGGCGGATGAATGCAAGCAGGATGTCCCAAATCCGTTGTTGCAACAATACCTGCATTCGGGATATGCCACAATGCTTTATATTGAGCCTCGATGACTAACGGCAAAGAGATTCTCTCTGCCCTATCATAAGGGAAAGGAGCCAGTTGCACATAATAAAACGGCATATCTTCATTTTTCCATTCTTTCCGCCAAAGGTTCACCATTGAGGCCAGCAACTTATCATAATCAAAATAGTTATGTTGGTTGGATTCCCCCTGATACCATACAAACCCACGACCGGTAAAATTGCGAATCGGTGCTATCATCCCATTAAAAAGATAAGAAGCATTGGCAGCCTCCGTCTGTACCTGAGGAGTAAAAGCCAGTTCTTGATTGATTCCGGCTATTTCTCTGATAGCCTCTGCCGTCATCCAGGGTTCAATGGCAATACCACCGCAATTAGGAGTAATCAGTCCGATTGGCATATTCAGCACTTTATTCAGATTTTTACCGAAGAAATAACCAACGGCACTAAAATCCCGGACGCTTTCAGGAGTTGACTTCAGCCAACTTCCCCGACAATCATCCTGCGGTTCTGCTGCGGGAGTGGGAGGCAGTGTAAACATACGTATATTCGGATATTGGTTTGCTTCAACTATTTCCTCCAAAGATCCGACCACAGGTTGCCCATAAAAACCATGTACCGGCATTTCCATATTCGACTGTCCGGAGCAAATCCAAACTTCTCCGATCAGTATATCTTTTAGTGTCAGCAACTCTCCATCACTAATATCAATCTGATAAGGTCCCCCAGCTTCGGGAGTCTGTATTCGTAGCAACCATTTGCCATTGTTTTCTGCTTTTGTCATATATATCCGGTTATCCCATGAAGGTTTCACTGTCACATTTTGGGAGGGTGTAGCCCAACCCCAGATATTCACCGTATCCGCACGTTGCAAAACCATATTATCGCCCAAGATAGAAGGTAATCTGATTTTCCCCCACGAAGCTAAAGCCATACATACTGACAAGACCAGCCATATTACTCGTTTCATAAATTATTAAGATTAAAAGAGTATCGCTATTCGGATACCCTCACGATTCACATTATCTTTTAATAACCGTTCCCGTATTTTCCTGCATTATAGCACCTACATCCTCACTACCTGTATAATTCACCTGAATCAACTCAGCTTTCCCGACATTGTTGAGCCAGAATGCAGGACGAGCTTCTTCTCCCCGATAATTCAGTGCTACATTCTCAAGAACCATATTTTGTACATTACGCGCATACCAGCCCCAACATGGCAAGAGACGAGAGTCTGCCGGCGGCTGACTGACTTGGAGATTTTTCAGCTCCGGGTTCTTATTTCCTTCATAACTAATAGAAATATCCCTAAATGCCACATTGCCGAAAGTTCCCCCTTTCCAACTCTCTATTGAAACCGCCGCCTGGTTGATACGAGTAGCCTTCATCCGCTCCACCAGAATATTGTCTCCCGTATTTCCTTCATTGAGCACAATCATCAAAGGATTATTCATATTATCAATGCTGACATCATGTATGTATATATCACGAATCTCACCCGGTGCTTTTCCCCAACCACCAGGTTGCAAGATTATGGCAGACAGCATATTATTCCGCTTTTTCTCTTTAGAAGTACGATGCGGATATTTTCCCGGCCCTGCAAAGGTACAATTGGAAATAGTCAGTCCCGTTGCCGGCATTATCATACGGATTCCATTACAAGAAGAATTTATGTGGCAGTCACTTATCACCATATTCTCCCAATAGCCACCGGCAATAGCGTCATCTCCCGTAAAAAAACGGCAGTTACGGATTGTAATATTCTTGCCTCCGCGTATATGTATTCCATCCCAACCCTCATTAAATTCAAGGTCATGAAAAACCATATCCTCTATTTTATAAGCCATAAAAGCATAGTTGGAAGCACAGCTCATCGTAATTCCCCGCATCAACACATTCCGTGACTCGGCAATAATAATCATATGCGGTCCCCGCATATTCTCTTCACCTGCCGAGTCAAAGACATGATTCCCGTCAATAATCCCCTCGCCCTCAATAGAAACATTGCTGACACCTACTCCCAAAATTAAAGCCCGATTCCAATGAGGATCAATAGCACTGTTGGCATTCTCACCGTCCCCACCGCTATCAAACATACTAAGATTGCCCAAAGGAGTATAAGATTTATACTGACTTACATCCACAGTTCCTTTCAATACAGCATCTTTACGTAACACAAGAGAAATGTTATCTTTCAGGTAGATTGTTCCGCAGAGAAAGGTTCCTTTAGGTATTAATACCGTTCCCCCACCGTTTTCGGTGCAATCTTTAATAGCCGAATTAATAGCATTTGTATTCAACGTTTTACCATCTCCTTTCGCCCCGTATTTACAGATGTCATATACCTTCTTCTGAATTACGGATGCACCCGCACATAAAGGATAGAACACAAAAGCCAACAGAAAAACAACTTGCATCATACTTCTTTTCATCATATCTATGTTTTATTTTACAAAAATCGCATATCCGTTCTCATGCAGCGAAATACCGTCTCCTGCCGGAAATTCTCTATATCCCCCATTCAGATAATCCTTAAATTTTCCAGTAGGGAATTCCTGTGTAAACCGTAATCTTTTAGGAACCTGAGCAAAATTCAAAAGTACCAATATTTCGTTATCTCCCTTGATACGGGAGTAAGCAAACAGACTTTCGTCATTTGTAGGATATATCTTCAAAGCTCCCCGATTGACGCCATCTTCAAGTGCCGGCTGAGTCCGTTTCAACCGGGTTAATTTCTGATACAGGTTGACATAAACCTTATTTGCAGGATTCCAGTCCACCAACACCGGTTCCGCGAAGTTCATGGATTTATTCATTCCTATTTCCTGACCGTTGTAGATAAGAGGCATATCATAAATAGTAAATGACAGGACGGTCAATGGCAATACATTATTTCCATAACGGTCGAACTCCGATCCCTCGTAAGCATTCAGGTCATGATTGGTAATATAAACCATACGCCCTTTATTTTTGTAAGCTGCATCATTAAACAACTTCTTACACTCGTCAATCAATACAGGCACATCATTTTCAGTGCCGAAGTCTTTCAACGCGGTGGCGAAGTCCCATGCATAGTCATAATCAAAAACTTCCATATAGGCCGGATCGGAGCCTTCACTCAACCAGGTCACCTTTTTCACCTTATCCACCTCTTTACGAAGTTCTCTCCAGAAATCCAAAGGTACAAAGTCGGCTGCATCAAACCGAAAACCGTCAATATCAAATTCTGTCAACCAATATTTCATGGCATCCGCCATAGCGGCACGCATTTCCGCATTAGTATGATCCAGTTGAATCACATCCAACCAACCTCCGGGAGCATACGGACGTTCTCCGTCCTTTTCCGCATAATACTCCAAGTGCCCGGCTACCCACACATTATCCCAAGCCGTATGATTGGCTACCCAGTCCAACCAGATCTCCATACCCATAGTATGAGCAGTATTCACCAAAGACTTAAAATCTTCCGATGTTCCATAGTCGGGATTAATCGCCTTATAGTCCTTTACTGAATAAGGACTGCCCAATGTCCCTGACCGATTCTCCTCTCCACGAGGGTGAATAGGCATCAGCCAGAGAATATCTATCCCGAGTTCCTTCAATCGCAGCAGGTCACTTTCAAGCCCTTTGAAATTATGTCCGGAAGAATAGCTGTACACATTTACCTCATATATCACTTTATTATGAGCCGTTACAGGTTTCACCTCACTATTGGGGATATCCGTCCACGTATATTCGTCTTCATCATTGCAACTATTCAGAATCAACAATGAGAATAACAGCAGCGAAAATATTTTTATTGTATTCATACTATCAAATTTTAATAGACCATTATCATTAATCGTTCAGTTTCATCATCACATAGTGACCTGTCAGTGTATTGAGGATAAACAAGAAGTTTCCCCCTTCATCCCGCACAATATTAACATCCCTGCCCGCCGGGTTCAGTTCGCAGACTCCATACGGATTAGACCACTGATCTACCGGAACATAATTATTTCCAAACGCATTATTGCCGACGAACTTAACACCATTGTCCGAAGCCTCAACAAAAGGCATATCTATCTTTAACCGCCAGATATGGGGATTACCGTTCATTTTCGTCATTTGTGCAATGGGGCTCGATGGATTCCAGCCACAATACGCTCCGACCACACTCATTGCCTCCCATTCCGTAGCACCCGATGCATCGTAATCCACAATCGTATAAGTCATTTCCTCCAGATTGACTGTGATTGTCTTATAGCCGGCCGTGGTTATCCAAATTTTCCCTTCCTGAGTATCCGCATAAGCCAGCGTCCCCTCTTCCTTCCGGCAATAAGCCTTATTAGTCCCCAACGATTCTTCAGGTACGAATTTGAAAGAGACATTCCCGTCAAAATATCCGGTGAATGTGTAAACGTAATTCCGAACATCACTATTCTCCTTGAACATCATAAAGTCCGTATTCGTAGTATTCCAACTATTCATATCCCCAACTATATATACGGGACGTATCGGATCTATTTCCACATAGGGAGCAGCAGACAGACTGATACTATTTGAAAGTACCTCCTTCGCCATGCCTCCTTCTTTATAGCGACTCAGCACCCTGATCTGAAGGTTCAGGCTTTCGCCCGGAATTGCCCCCAATTGCCCAATCAGGAAGTTATTGAACTCTCTCGTCAAGATGTTTACCGAAAGCGAGGAAGTTACAGCCAATATCTGCGGGGAAGCAAAATTATTATCAGCCTTATCAATCTGCAAAGTATATTCAACAACAGGAGGTATAGGAACCGGAGCTCCGTTCCCTTCCAAGTAAAATCCGGTAGCCGTCCAGTCGACCGTAAAGAGCTGAGGATTATCTTCTCCTGCAGGTCTTTGAAGCAGATAATTATTCTCCGCCAGTTCCGTAATAATACCAGATACAGCCTCGAGGGAGGGTTCGGGCACATAAGGAGTGATAGAGAGTAGAATCGGTTCCGAATAAACAACCATCCCGTTACCCGTTGTCTTTATCCGAATGGCGACAACCTGAGATTCCTCCTTATTTTCGCCCGCCAGATTAGATAGCATACTACGCAATGTCTCCTCATATATATCTATATAAAGCCCTTGCGTGGAAAATATCATCCGGGGATTTTCAAATTCATTTCCTGCCAGGTCCACTTCCACTTCATAAACCACATCTCCTACATAGACCGGTGATTGCGACTCCGAAAAATATTTCGTTTTTGTCCAGGTCATTCTGAATAAATAGGGATTCTGTCCCTCTACAAACTTGGGTAACGTATAGTCTGTACTTTCAAGATCACTAATCACGGACGGTATGGCGGTAAGCCGGTCCTGTTCGTCGTCATTACATGCCGGCAACAAAGCCAGCACGCAAAGCCAAGTGAGTATAAATTGTATCTTTTTCATGTTCTTGCAGAATTTATTGTTCTTTTTTCCTGAAAATATAATGTCCTGTCAGGTCATTGAAAATCACCTGATAATCTCCCCCTTCGCGCAAAATAATATTCGGATCATATTCATCTCCCATTAAGAAGATTGTTTTCCCGTAGGGAACAGACTCCGGATCTGTGGCTGCCCAACGGCTGTCCCAACTCTTATTGGCACGGAACTTCACTGGATGTGTATTACTTCCGGTGAGAGCCGGCAAAGTGATATCCATTTTCCAAAGATGACTATTATCAACAGAGAAACGCGTCATAAGAGGTTCATTATCCCAACCGCAGAACTCACCAATAAGCCCTATGGAGCCCCATACTTTCGCACCGGATATATCATAATCCTCCACAGTATAAGTCAGTTCCTTGAGATTGATTGTAATAGTCTTATAGCCTGCTGTCGCATTATGGAGTGCACCGCCGTCACTTTCCACATATTCCAGTTTGCCGTCTTCCTTGAAACAGTATGCCTTATATGTGCCCAATGATTCTTTAGGAAGAAATTTATAATAACAGTTCTCCGGCATATATCCGGTATAAGTATAAACATGATTCTTGCTATCACTATTATTCTTGAACATCACATACATACCGTCTGTATTAGAATTATTCCAGCCGTTCATATCGCCGATAATATAAACAAGCTGCAACGGATCTCTATCTTTAAACGGAGTAACAGCAAGCTTCATCGTATTACTCGAAACGACTTCCCGGACCACATTCTGTCCGTAGCTGGTCAAAACCCTTAATTCAATATCCATTTTCTCACCGGGAATAGCGTCCAGACTCTCTTCCATAAGATTGTTAAGTTCCTTGGTGTAGATATTTGCTACCAGTGAAGAAGTGGTTGTCAACGTCTGAGGCGATTCGAAATTATTGCCTGCCTTATCTACTTGCAAAGTATATTCCACAGGAGCTATCGGCATAGGCGTTGAACTGCCGTCCAGATAAAACAAAGTTTCCGTCCAGGTTACTGTAAACAAAAGAGGATCCTCGTCTTCCGGATTCTGCAGTACATAATTATCAAATGGAAAATCATCGAGAGCACTGGGCACCACCCGGGTCAATGCAGGTTCCGTATCCTTATCACCGCAAGCTGCCATACCAAGCAAGCATAAAATGCCAATAATATATTTCTTATATGTTTTCATACGTTCTTTCATTTTAATAACCGGTATTTTGTTTCAAATCAGGATTGGAAGTCAGTTCTGTCGCAGGAAGCGGGTAAAGATTATATTTGATGTCAATATTCGCCACACCACTGAACACACCGTTCTTCCAGGGCCATTTATAATTCTTCGTAAACTTGCCAAAACGAATCAGGTCGATACGCCGGTGTCCCTCCCAATACAATTCGCGCGAACGTTCCTCCAGTATGAAGTCCAACGTCAGTTCCACACTTGAGACAGGAGATATTCCCGCCCGCTCACGTAGTTCCTTGAGATAAAGCAAAGCCTGTTCTTTCGTTCCTCCTTGTCCTCCTCGGAGCACAGCTTCGGCATACATCAGATAGGCGTCGGCTAACCGAAAGAGCGGGAAATCCGTATCAGCATGAGCACTGTTCGATCCCGGAGTACCGTCACTTTTCAGATTTGAATACTTAATCACCGACCAGCCTTTGGTGAAATCATACCAGACAGAACTTTCCAACGTACGGTCTTGTTTCCAGAACATAGCACGCTTGTCACCTTCTTCAAACAGAGTAGACAATGTCTCTTTCGCCCTGATATTCGACCATGCCTGAGAGAACCCCAAAGTAGTCTGAGGATTCATATCCGATTTGCAGGCAGCCGCAATCAAATAAGTAGTACCTCCGAAAGTAGTCGCCCTGCGACCGTCATAGACCAACGGGAAAATGATCTCCGGCGATTTCTCATTATCTGCACAGAACATATTCTTATAAACCGGGTCAATAGTGAATCCTGCCCCCAGTACCTTCTTCAGATAAGTCAGGCAGTCATCATACCGCTTTTCTCCGATATACACTTCCGCATTCAGATACATCTTAGCCAACAACATCCATACAGTCGGGTCATTTACCATTCCATAATGCTCTTTATCAGCGGGGGGTAACTTTCCTTCCACATTCTTCAATTCAGTTTCTATCCAGGAAAAGAAGAAGACACGGTCTTTCTGATCCAACTTTCTGGAACCGACAGGCACATTCTCATCGATAAAGGGAACATTGGCATAAAGATCCATTAGGAAATAATAACTCATGGCACGCAGTACTCTGGCTTCCGCCCTAAATCCCTCAATCTTTGCCCTTAACTCATCGTCCACACCGCGATTGCCCAGTTTCTCATCGGTTGTTTCACGCAGATACTCGTTGGCGTAAGCCACGTTCATATAAATACGGGTATAATTCAACGCTATGAAATTATTATTGGAGTTCCACTGACAGAACTGTAATCCTCGCATAGTCTCATTATCTTCGGCACAAACCACTTCATCAGTACTCAATTGCTGAAGATTCCAGTAAGAACGCAGAAATGTAGCTTCTCCCTGGTCGGACGCCGAAATATCAGGAAGCCCGAAAGGACCTTCATTTCCGGATAGAGTCAAACCGGCATATATCTTTGCAAGGAACTGTTCGTAAGCATTCGGATCTTCCCAAGCCTTTTCAGGAAGCAGTTTATCATCTGTCAGAGGCACAGTATCCAAATCTCCCAGACAGGAAGAAAAGAACATGGGTAAACAGACGGACAATAATAGTAAATTATATAATTTCTTCATGGTTCTATGGATTTAAAAGTTAAGATTCACACCTAGCAAGAAAGTCATCGGGCGAGGATATAAAGTCCCGTCATAACCTCCGAACACTTCGGGGTCTACACCCTTGTATTTCGTAAAGACAAACGGATTCTGTACACTTCCGTAAATTCGCCCGTTGAAAGGTATCCGTTTGGAGTTCTTGAATGACCATCCCAATACGATATTGTCAATACGGAAAAAAGAAGCATCCTGTACGTAATAGTCGGAAAGCGGCTGTGCTATCTGGAAATTCGTGTCAAAAGCGCTTTTCACGCGATTGGACAGCGATTCGCTTGCATAAATGGTGGTAGGGCTTAATCCGGCGTGATTGGCCGCAATGGCATTATAATTATAAGTACCGAAGCTTCCATGTCCTGCAACAGACAAATCCCAAGCTTTCCAGTTCAAGCGTGTGTTTAGTCCAAGAGTGACATCAGGAGAAGATTTCTTATACGGTCGCAAATCCTGCTCGTTAATCTGGCCGTCATTGTTCCGATCCTTATAAAGCCCTTCTATCGGTTTCCCGTTTTCATCGTAAATCTGTTCGTAAACATAGTACATATTAGCCGCATGTCCCACCATGTGCACGGTCATGCCATTAACACTTTTCGTATCTTTATCGTCTCCGACACTCAGTTTGGTAATCTTGTTCTTATTGTAGGCGAAATTGGCACCTACTTCCCAAGTAAAGTTCCGGTTAACAACAGGACGTCCGTTAATAGCGAACTCAAATCCTGTATTTTCAAGATTACCGATATTCGCCGCCACATACTCCTTGAAGTTTGTTCCGGCAGTTGTCTTGGTCTCCGCGTTAATCAAATCTTTCGTCTTACGGTGATAAAAGTCAATAGAACCGTCGATCCGGTTATTAAACAAACTGTAATCCAACCCCACATTATAAGTAATAGTAGATTCCCATTTCAGATCAGGATTAAATGCTTCGGGACGCAGAAGCGATACCCAAACAGGCACTCCGTTGTTATATCCGCGCAGATAATTAGCCTGATCGCCCACTGTATGCAGATAAGTAGCCATATAAGGATAATCCCCCTGGTTAATATCCTGCTGCCCGGTTACTCCCCAGCCTAGACGTAACTTCAGGTTATTGACAAAGCCGAGTTGCTTAATAAAGTCTTCTTCGGACATCCTCCATGCCAGAGCGACAGAAGGGAACAATGCCCAACGATTGTTTTTATGGAAACGGGAAGAACCATCATTACGTAAAGTGAAAGTCAACAAATAGCGGTCTTTCACATTATAGTTCATACGCCCGAAGAAAGATACGATATAATGCTCGGTTTCATAATTGCTCCGGGTTACAAGCACCGGGTCACCGTATGCATCAAATTTCGTAATACGATGTCCTACGCTATCACCTGCACGCCAGTAGTGTTGCCAGGAATATCCCCCCATTAGGTCGAAGTTGCTATCCAGGAAATTAAGGTTCTTCGTATATTGAGCATAGAAGTCAAACGATGAGTTACGTATCTTTTGGTTCCAACTCGAGTCATAGCCGCCGTACATATAATCCGACGGAGCAAATTCAGAGATATACTTGATACCTTCTCCTTTCGAGTAATCTATGCCGACATTCATATTCAGCCGCAGATCAGGAAAGAAATGCAGTTTATAGTCAAGTTGTGCATTCCCGATAAAGTTGCGTACCTTCGATTCATCGTGAGTCATTTCTAACATAGACACCGGATTTTTCGTGGCTACCTGAATAACATTATCATCATCCCCCGTCCATGTAAAATAGCCCCCATAAGGACTATCCTTATCATAAACAGACTGTGAAGGATCCATTACGATTGCGGCCCCGATCGCCCCCCAATCGGCAAAGCGATTCTTGACATACATACCACGGCCATTCAGATTGATCTTTAGATGATCATCAAACAAAGAAGGAGTAACGGAAAAACTTCCCGTATACCGTTCTGTCTTGGAAGTTTTCAAGATACCGTCAATATTGGTATATCCGAAAGAGACACGATAAGGCATCACTTTTGCCGCAGTTCCATATACACTCAGGTTATGTTCCGTATTCAAGGTAGTACGGAATATCTTATCCTGCCAATCTGTATTAACCAGTCCCTGCTTCTTTGCCATCTGTTCATAGATACTCAGGTCGGAATAGTTCTCCTTCAGGAACACTCTGAACTCGTCTCCTGTCATCACATCTATCTTTTTCTTAGGTGTACCTATTGATACATTTCCGTCATAAGTAATTTTCACTTTGCCTTCTGTTCCCTTCTTGGTAGTAATCAGGATTACTCCGTTGGAGGCACGCGAACCATAAATAGCGGTAGCTGAAGCATCTTTCAGAATAGTGAAAGATTCAATATCCGTCGGATTAATTGTACTCAGAATGTTTCCGGCACCATTCAATCCCTGATTGTCAATAAATACCCCATCGACCACAATTAACGGATCATTACTGGCTGTAAGAGAAGAACCACCTCTGATTCGTATATATGAGGTTCCGTTAGGAGAACCTCCCTCACTGGTGATAGCCACACCGGCAACCTTGCCGACCAACAAATCCTGCGTATTAGGGGCAAAACCTCTGATCTTGTCATCCGCTTTCAGACTTGTCAAAGCGCCCGTAGCATCTCCTTTACGCACCTGTCCGTAACCGATGACTACCACCTCATCCAGCAGTTTGTTATCCTCTACCAAAGTAACAACCATATCCGCCTGTCCCTTATAGGTAACCTCCTTAGTAATATAAGTGACGTAGGAAAATACAATGGTAGCACCGGACTTCACTTTTGATAAGATAAAGCGCCCGTTCGTATCCGTTACCACTCCATTAGTAGTGCCCTTTACAGACACATTCGCTCCGATGATAGGCACACCGGTCTCATCTTTTACAAGTCCTTTGATCGTGCTCTGTTGGGCAAGCGCCTGCGAAGAGAAGAGTACGAAAAGCACCAGCACAAAACATTGTGTGATTCGTTTAATTTTTGACTGCTTTTCCATAAATATTAAATGTTGAACAAATTAGTTTTACCGAGATTCTCTGAAGCAAAACTAAGAAGATATTGGAGAAAACAAATAGGCAAGTAAGTGCGAGGTAAAAATTAACAGTTTCCTTTTACGTATATAGCACTAATAATCAAACCATTAAATAATGATTCCGCATTTCTCAATGTAAATTGAATCTTTTCTTAGAGAGATCTCTCTTACTCTCCGAGTAAGTTTCAGAAGCTATCCGAACAAAGAAATTTCACCTTCTCTTCAAAGTCCTCATCTGTATTCAAAGCTTTCGATTTAATTTTGCTGCGATAGTTGTAAACCGTACGAGGAGTATAATGAAGAAAAACAGCAATCTTATTGATATCCTTAACTCCCAACTTAATCAATGCGAAAACACGTAATTCCTGATTCAGAGATTTATCAGACATAACAGGATAACGTTCCTCTATCCGAAGCAAAGTATTAAATTCCTCCACAAATGTGGGATATATATTCAGGAAAGCATGATCGAAATTAGCATACAATTCTTTCAATTCAAGTGCAGAGTTTTCGGTTCTGGAAGTAAGTTTCAGGATATCCGCCACCTGACCGGCCTTCACTTTCCGGTTCACTGTCCCTTTGAAAGCATCCAACTTTTCGATATATTGCGTACATATTTCGAGAAAACTACTGATAAACAGCTCCTTAATATGATTAGACTCGGCAAGCGAAAGGTTACTTTGTTTTAGTTGTTTATTGACATCCTGCAACACAGTGTTCAGTTCGTTCAGGCGAGCATTAATTTCTTCGATATGCTGCTTGGCTTTTGCAAGTTTCTTCATTTGCTTTGCTACCAACAAAATAGCTATCAACAAAACAATAGAAAGGAGACTTACGGTTATCAACAAAATCCGAAGCCTATTCTGTTGTCTTTCACGGTCAAGTTGATACGCCTTATCTATGATTGGGAGCATTTTGGCTGTTTGTATATTCCGCAAACGAGCATTATAAAAATTGGCGTCATCCAAACTTTTCTTGATGTACCGATTGGCACGATTGATGTCTACATCGTTATTGAACAAGATAAAAGCCAAAGCACGTAATGATATGTTCTCTTTCACAGCAGCCTTAACATCGGAAATAGCAGAAATCGCCAAATACTCTTTTTCTTTTTCACTATCTCCCTTCTGTTCGTAAAGGAAAGAAAGGATCGACGTAATCTCCGCACATTCCTTTGTATCGGGTTTCACTTTTGGAAAGTAGGACAGCAATATTCTTTCAGCACCCGCAAGATCCCTAGCTTCAATACAACGGAAACCATATCTGGTGGCGTATTCAAAAGAAGTGGTATCGGCTATCAGAATGAGTGAATCCTGGCAGGCTACTTTTTGGGCGACTAAATCCGTCAAATCATATCCGTCATTATATTCAATCATATAGATATATACATCAATATATGTCTTATAGTAGTCAATCAACTGATGCCGGTTTAGTCGGATCCGGTCTATCCTATGGAGTTCAGGATATCAAGTGTTTTAGAAAACATCCCGGCTTTCGCCTCTCCACGAGCCAACTGTATTCTGCTGTCATTCATCCAGCTTGCATTCTTCAAATCTGCCGCTTCGTACAAAGCACGATTGGCATATACTATTGCAGAATCGCAAATAAAAGTCTCATATTCACCCGCAAGGCTCTGATAAATAGAATAACGGCTTTCTCCGGAAAGATTCTGATTTCGAAGTTGTTCTTTAAGTTTTTCCAAATAATTTTCTTTCCGGCTTGTGTATTCTTTCTCTTTAACAATCACATGATCCAGTTCGACCAATAAGGAATCAAGCCTTGATTGTGCCTGCATAGGAGAAGCCACAAACAAACCACAGATAATAAAAGCCATGAATCTTATCCAGAAATCCTTACTCATAAGAAATGTAATCTTGTAAAAGCATAAATAATAATTATCTCCAGCGAATGATATATGGTGACTAGAGACTTACAAAGATAATAAATATACGGAAAGTAATGTAAATTCCGCAACTTCTTTTCTCGCAAGAAATAAATTTCTATATTTGGGCAATAAGCAACCAAATACCTATTTATTCAACTATGGCTGATACAATCTCTTATCAATATGCCGCTCCTTCCGCATTGCAATGCTCTGCCGACCAGGATGAGCTATTCCTCGCCAAATACAGTGAAATTGAGAAAAAAGACGCTCCCTGTTTCTTTTGGGGGAAGTTGACACAACCTTATATGACAGCACGCTGTCTCATAGCCTTATCCAACGTAGTGCAGTCCAGTTTTAATCTGACACCTGCCCAACTTTCGATGCTGAAAGACCCGATTGTGACAGCAGGCAACAACCGTCTGCGCTTTGAAGGCTTTTCCAACTGTGCAGGCGTATATGCCAGAGTCGATGTGCTCCCCGATGGGCACGACGGGGAATTTCTGGAGAATGGAACGACGAATGTAGACTTTAATGTAGGGATGATTTCCGCTTTAGGGAGTATCGGCAGGCAAGAGAAAGTGGTGATGTCAGTCGGCCCGAAAGAAGTGGGACTATATAATAAAGGTGAGAAAGTGATAGAACGCAAAGTTCCTCTCCCCGTGAAATGGATAAAGGGACTGACTACGGTACAAATCTATCAATCCGCAGCCGAACGGCTCTATTCTTTCAACCGCATACAGACTTTGCAACTCTTTCAGACTCTACCAAAAAGTACCGTAAAATACGACTATTATTTAGTAGTCCGTGGTCAAAAACCCGCCTTTTCACCGGTGAAAAGTCTGAATTCCGTATGTATCGGCGGACTTCATCGCTTGCGGTTGCTTGAGCCTTTACTTCCGTTCGCTGACGAGTTAAGAGTCTTTGTCCACCCCACCATGCAATCGACCACCTGGCAACTCTACTTCGGCCCGGTTCGTTTCAGCCTTTCTCTCTCGCGGGAATGCTGGCGCGGTTTCTCTGGAGAAGGAGCCGCTTTGGATGCCCTGCTCGAAGACATTCCGGAAAGATGGATAGAAGCTATGGACAAATACAGCTATGCCAATCAACAGTTCAATCCTACTCTTTTTGCTATTGAGGAACATATCGACCTGGATAGGGTAGATTCCCTTTCGGCACGATTGGCGGCTATGGGACTACTAGGATTCGATTTGGATGAAAACAGCTTCTTTTATCGCCGTCTGCCTTTCAAGACCGAACGGATTATGAGTCTCAATCCCCGAATGATAGCTGCGGAGAAACTCCTGGAAGAAGGGAAAGTAGAAATTATATCCAATGACGGAAACCGGGTGGAAGCCCGTGTCGCAGGCAGCGGTGGAGTAAGACATACCGTCATTTTAGACAGAGAGAACGAAAAAGAGCGTTGTACTTGTACCTGGTTTAGCAGTAACCAAGGCGAACGGGGAGCTTGCAAACACATTTTAGCAGTAAAGAAATCAGCACAATGGAAGAATTAAAACATGAATTGGAGAAGCTGTCCAAGGCTTACAAAGATACTCCGGAGAAAGAAGAAAAGGTATTGATTCCTTTTATCAAGAAATTATTGGAACTCCCGATGAAGGAACGACGTAAGTTACTACCCGTCATACGGGACTTGCAATGGATAAAAGGCAGATTTGCAGGTTTCAGCAGTCAGACGTTTTGCAGCCATGACAGGGCGCGTTTCCTGGCGGCCGTCCAATTCGTATGTGCCAACAAGAAAGAAATGGATATGGCATACAATATAAACTTCGACCTGATATGCAAACTACTTCCACTCTATTGCCCCATCTGGCTCACAGACTTTATCAACGATGACAAAAGCTGGAACAATTTCGGCCTTGGCTACGAAGAACTCATATCCCTCATGGATATGGGGTATCTCAAGGAACTTGCTCCGAACCGTATTGCACACGTACTCCCCGGATGTATCCGTATAGCAACTGGTGACCCGAAAAAGAAGGATTCCTTCGACAGCAATTTGTTACTCAAACGCGACATCATACTGAAAGAACATATATGGGCTATTTTTGAACACGACTCCTCCGTCAGTTATCAGGACGAGAGCGCCAAGAACGCCTACAAAGAAGGAATCACGACACGGGACGAAAGTATCAGCACCGCTCTCTACCGTTTCTCCCTTGACGGGCATATGGACAGAAACCGTTTACTGAAAGAAACACTCGCCACATTCCACCGGAACTTTAAGAAAGACATGGCAGGATGGTTTGCCGGATTCTTCGAGACGTTGCAACCCACCACCGACGAACTGTTATCCTTGCAAGAAGAGATGATGCAAGTATTCACCTCTTCCTACACAAAACCAGTAAATGTAATGCTGCAACAATTCAAGAAGATTGCGGCTGAAAAAGGATTCTGCTATCAGGAGTTCGTAGAACGCGTAACCACCCTCTTCTTTTCGAGCCCCAAAAACTCGCTGCTCACCATTCATGCCATCTTCGAGAAAATCGCCGCACAGCACCCCGAAATGAGAGAAACATGCTGCATCACCCTCTGCCAGTTATTCCTGAAGAAAGACGAAAGCCTGCAAAAGAAAGCTGCCGGCTTTATCTCAAAATACGGCGATGCTTCCTCATCCGTTCTTCAAGAAACGCTACAATCCTATCAACCGGAAATGTTTCAAAGCGTACAAGCAATTATCGCTACTTTCAATGTACAATCCACAAACAAGCCAAACAATACAAAAACAGCTAATACCGGAGCTAGCAATCCGGAAACAATCAATGCTGAAGCAACAAATACAGCATCAAACGTGGCAACCACAGACCACCCTTCCACAGACTCTCTTTCTGGAGAACCCACTATGGAAACCATCCGCATTTGCCGGGAAGACAACCGCATCCCGTATCCTGCCAACAAAGAAGATTTCCTGTTCCAGCTCAGCCGCTTGTTCGACATGGAAGAGAGCTGGGAGACGGACACCACGATTGCGGCCATCATCGCTTTCCATCCCCAACTGGACGAAGAAGATTTCAGTCGGATGGAGCCCATATTCCAACGGGCAGCGAACATCGTAGCCAGCAGTTGGATGCCCTACGAAGACCTTCTTGCCACCTTCCTGCTGGAGTACCAACGTTTATGGGCACAGGCAGACACTACTCCCCAGGGATTCCTGCGCAATATGTTCACCCGCCTGGAAGAAAAGCTAAAAGGAATAGATTCAAACAGGGGCGCTTATGACGAACGCGCCTTCAAACGGCTTGCCGACTGGAAACCGGGTTACAGTAACGCAACCTGCTTTATCCCTTTCAAAAAGTTATGGATAGACGTCATCTGCCGAATCAAAGGCGGCAATACGCTTCCCCTGCTTTCTGCTCCGACCCACACTCCGGCATACATACAGGCTACAGAACTTATACAGCGGCTTGCCGCCTATCAGAAAGCAGGCACAAAGCCCAATACATGGGATTTCCAACTGGCTATCGCCCGCTGTGCCATGGAAGACAAAGAAGAAGCCATCGCCACTGCCCGGCAATTATTGAAAGACGAGTACCTGCATCTTTTCCTCTTCCTGCTGAATGAAGACACTCAACCCGAGCCGCCCTACAACCATCAGCCCGCGTGGATAACGGCCGGACTAGTAAAAAGCCCGGAAACAGAATTCAAAGCATTCAAATCCTTCTCCTGTAACACATTACCCCACAATTATCTGTCAGGGGATTACGGATGGAAAGAACCGAAACCGAAAGAGAATGCATACGAGACAGACAAACACTTGCAACTGGAGTTCTACAAATGGCACGAATATGCTGAGCGAAACAGCCATCAATTATGGCAGGAACATCTGATTATCAACAGTAAATACAACATGGATGATTCCCGCTACATGGAACCGCTGCTATGCTGCTTTCCCAACCGTCCGGAGCCGTTAATCGCACAAATCATCACCTGCTATATGTCTTTCGGCACTCCACAGGAAGACAGCAAACGCAGCATTGCCCACGCTCTGCGCATGCTTCTCTCCTTCCATTGCCCGCTCAGGGAAATGAGTTTGCTGTTACTAGGCGGCTCACTGCTCTTTGCTGACAAAACAGTCCGTTCCTATGCAGCAGAATTATGGGTGGAAGGGCTCACTGCCGGAAGAATAAACAACCGCCGTGTAGGAGAAATCCTCGCCCGCCTTGTCTGCATGGAACTTGCACCGCTGAAACGCTTCACCACACAAGTGTACGAAAGCATGTACAAGCGAAGCAACTTCCACAACCGCCAACTGGAAGAACTGCTCACCGTATTTATCTGTGGATTGCCCGACAAACCCGTCACCGGACTCAAACAGCTACTCGAACTCCACCTCGAACTGCTGTCCAACAACCACAGTAAAGTTACGGACGAACAACTCCGCCAACGCCTGCAGGAGTGGACGGCAAGCAGCAACCTGAAGAAAGTAATAACCACACTGAACAACCTCTAAAAATCCCTACGATTATGACCATAGAAGAACGCCTCAACGAAATAGTAGAAAAACAACAGGGTGATGCCATCATCCCCTTTCTACAAGGATTAACGCAGGAAGAACGAAGAAGTCTCGTCCCCTGCCTCAACAAACAGGAAGAGCATTATAATAAGTTTGTCCAGCTAGAGCCAAACACATACGGTACACGCGCCACTCCCGAACAACATCGTATCCTCAACCTTACCGCCCTCGTCATCTATTCTCAGAAAGAATATAGCAAATACTATTGGAGTATAAATGTCGAACGGCTGAATGAATTGATTTCGTGGCACATCCCTTCCTGGCTGAATACCTTCTTCAAAGAAGGTGAAGGAAAAGATTCCCGCGGCTTCTATAATATGGATTATGAGATACTAATGGACTGGTTGGAGCAGGGAGTCCTCAAAGTCTCTCCCACTCCGCAGACCATAGCAGGCTATCTGGTAAGCTATATCAACACCACTGCCATATTGCAAAAACGGGAAATTACACTGAAAGAGCACATTTGGTACCTCTTTGAATACGACTGCGGCCAAAACTGGATGGATAGCCGAAATGGCGGTTCCCCCTACTATCCCTACAGATACCTCATCGAAAATGGACTGCTGAACCGTATGCGCGTACTGAAAGAATCCCTGCTTGCCGTCAACCGGAACATGAATAAAAACCTGTGCAGTTGGTTTGCCGGCATGTTCGAAGCACTCGCTCCCAGCGTAGAGGAACAATTGGAGTTACAACCGGAACTATTTGCCGTCCTGTCGTGCCCCCACAGCCGTCCGACAAATATCATACTCAAATTGCTAAAGAACCTGTGCAGTCACCCCCAATTCCCGACAGAAGAATTTCTGAACCAGACTTCCGTCCTGTTTGCTTCGGACGTAAAGGCAGTCCATCAAAATACGCTGGCCATCCTCAACAAGCTGGCGAAAGAAAGAAAAGAATACTGCGACGCCATCTGCTGTGCCGCCGCACAAGGGCTAATGAGCCGTGAAGAATCTATCCAAAGTAAAATAGTAAAACTGATTCAGACCTACGGAGACACAGAATCGGCAACATTGAAAGAAGCCCTTTCCGTTTATGTAGATACCATGTTGACCGGCATCAAACAAGAATTGAAACCTTATCTGGAAGGTAGCTCCTCTGACATCACCCCGGCAAACCCGACAACCAACAATGCTTCCTTTATCAGTGAATCCTATGAGCCTATCCCGCCCATCATCAGCGAAGAGAACCGGATACCGGAAATCACCTCTACCGAAGATCTGATATTTTTAGCCAGCCAAGTGTTGGAAGTAAACGAAGTGTATCACTTCGAACAATTTATCAGTTCGCTGATACAATGGGACGACCAACTGGAAGCTGGGCAAGTCCCCCAATGGACGCCCATTTTTCAACGTGCCTATAAACTAATTCTAAGCGGTGGGAATTCCCGCACCGGTATATTGGACGATATGATGGCAACTTTCCTCATCGACTATTCAAAGCTACTAATCAGACGCTTCCCTGAAGAAGGGAAAGAGCTGAAAGTCTTGCACGAGAAAATGGTGCAGAAAGATGAAGTACAACGAGGACATTGGGGATTCTGCAATTTACAATCGCTTACCATCCGAAAAAAAAGAAATAAACAAATAGAGCACCGCGTGCACAGGCAATTACTATGTCATACCTTAGATATGCTTGAAAGCAACAAACCCCGCCTGCCGTTGCTTTCCACGCCTACGCATATACCCATGTTTATCGACCCGGCAATCCTCATACAAAGATTGAAGCAATATCAACAGGCAGATGTCGAGCCTAATAGTCAGGATATGCAAATAGCACTGTCGCGTACGGTACTGGATGAAACCACCGCTCAACTACTCTCCACCATCACTCAGGAACTGGAAGGAGAATACCGGAATCTGCTTCTCTTCCTGTTCGGAGAGAAAGAGTCTGCGCCCCAATCCCCCTTCACGCATCCGGCATGGTGGATGACAGCAGGACTTATCAAATCACCGGAAACGGTCTATCCCGAATTTAGGGACTTCCCCTACAACGAAAGTCCACGTGAATTTCTGACCGGAAACTTCACATGGAAAACGTATCTAGAATCTCATTCATATATAGATTACACCAAGAAAGTGGTAGAATGGACTTCCTCTACAATCAGCATTCATCTTCCGGAAGGACAGAACGTCCGAATCATCAATAAAGGGAAATATAACGAGAGAGCAGAGTATCACCCGCGCACTCCACATCCGTTGCTGGTAGAAATATATTATCCTCAGGGACAGTATTTCGACGAAATATCAAAAGATTTGCCGCGTCTGTTATGGCTGGCACCCAATACGCCGGAGCCATTATTAGCATGGTGCATCTGCCAAGCGATATACGACCCGATGTTAAATGAAGTAAGAGAGGTCAACGTGACCCGGACTACGATAGCAACATTCCACCAGTTCAGGCACACATGGCACGAGATATCTTATCTTCTGGAAGCCACTTGCATGTTGGTAGCAGACAAAACCAGTCGTGCCTATGCTGCCGAAATATGGATAGAACGTGCAAACACAGGATGCATGGACAGCTCACGTATAGGCAGGGTTCTAGGCTCGCACCAATGCACTGGATGGGGCCCTCTGAAAAGATTAACCGACCTGATACAGCAACAGATGATGAACGTCAGTCCGCTGCACAACCGGGAATTGGAGAAACTGCTTGTCGCACTACTCGCCGAACTTCCTGAAAAGCCTGTCAAGGATTTAAAGAAGCTATTGGAAATCTATGCGGAAATACTTTCTATCAATAACAGCAAAGCGGAAGATGAACGTGTCTTGCGTCTGCTGAATGTATGGAAAGGAGTAGCCAACCTGAAAAAAGCAGTTATGAATATCAAATGCTAAAAGCAAAAAAGAGTACCTTTGCCATCGAAAAAACAAAAGTACAATGAGATTTCTGAAACACTGTCTGCCTGCTTTTTGTGTTCTGCTGATGTGGTGTTCCTGTATTTCCGGGACAAAGGAAGGAAAGGATTCCACAAAAGCAGGGACTGAATATATAGATACCGTACAAGTCTGTGAAGCCGTCCTTCCCGCCCCGCAACCGGAGAAAAGTCCGATGGCTCGCTATATGGACTCTTTAGGACTGGTAGACGTGACCGAACTTGACAGCAGTCTTGCCGTGAAGCTGATGTACACACAAGCGGATAATTTCACAGGAGAGGTTCTTTACGATGATTTATCGGAAGCCTATCTGCACCCGGATGCGGCACACGCTCTTGTAAAAGCACAAAGAGCATTGAAAAAGCTGCATCCGTCGTATAGTCTCCTTATTTATGATGCCGCACGCCCGATGTCCGTACAAAAAAAGATGTGGAATGTAGTGAAGGGAACAGCTAAATACAAATACGTCTCCAATCCGAACCGTGGCGGTGGGCTCCACAATTACGGACTGGCAGTAGATATCAGTATCCAGGACTCTTTAGGCCAACCACTGCCCATGGGAACGAAAGTAGACCACCTGGGTGCAGAAGCTCATATCACACAGGAAAGCGAACTGGTACGTAACGGAAAAATGAGTGAAACAGAACGGCAGAACCGGATACTGCTGCGAAAAGTAATGAAAGAAGCCGGATTCCGTGCATTGCCCAGTGAATGGTGGCACTTCAACTTTTGCAGCCGGGACGTAGCCAGACAGAAATATAAGGTAATACCCTAGATAACATAACAATACGCATATGCAAATCTCTCCCGAAACCCAACAATTCATTCGCGAACACCAGTCGGACGATATACGTGCCTTAGCCTTACAAGCTAAAAAGTATCCGAATGTAGATATGCCAACTACCATCACCCAAATAGCCGGACGACAGATTGCCGCCGAGAAAATCCCGTCGTGGAAGGAGATAGAAGATATATGGTATCCGAAACATCTGTCATTGGAGCAGTGTTCCTCGGAAATCACCGCCCGCTACAAGGCAAGTCTCCTGCAAGGCGAATCCCTGACTGACCTTACCGCAGGATTCGGAATAGACTGTTCTTTCCTTGCTGACGGATTCAAATCAGCCACCTACGTAGAACGTCAGAAAGAACTTTGCGAAATAGCGGCACATAACTTTCCCATACTCAACCTGAACCATATTACCGTCAGGAATGAAGACGGCGTAGCCTACCTGCAAACAATGTCTCCCGTAGACTGCATCTTCCTCGACCCCCCCCGCCGCAACGAGCATGGCGGCAAAACCGTAGCCATCTCCGACTGCGAACCGGACGTAGCCGAGCTGGAAGAACTTTTACTAAGCAAAGCCAACCGGGTAATGGTCAAACTCTCCCCCATGCTCGACCTTTCATTGGCATTGAAAGAACTGCGACATACACAAGAAGTCCATATTCTGTCCGTCAATAACGAATGTAAAGAACTGCTGCTATTACTCGGAAAAGAGCCGCCGGCAGAAGTCCCAATCCACTGCGTGAACCTCTCCACGAAAGGAGAACAGGAAGAACAACACTTCGTATTCACCCGTGAACAGGAGCAGCGCAGTGAATGTATGTACACAGACACATTGGGAAGTTACCTGTATGAACCGAACACATCCCTCTTGAAAGCCGGAGCCTTCCGCAGTATTGCCGCAGCCTATCCTATAAAGAAGTTGCACCCCAACAGCCATCTTTACACTTCCGATGTCCTGATTACGGAGCGTTCCGTATCATCAACCAATGCAGTTTCAACAAAAAAGAAATAAAGGAAAGCCTGTCAGACCTTAAAAAGGCGAACATCACCGTCCGCAACTTTCCGGCTACCGTGGCTGAACTACGCAAACGCATCAACCTGGCAGAAGGGGGAGATACCTACCTATTTGCCAGCACATTAAATAATGGGCAAAAAATTCTGCTCCGATGTGAGAAAGCTTGAGATATTTACTACTTTTGTAACAAACTAACTATCTGAACTAATTTCACATGAATCAAGCACAACTAAAAACGGTTTTAATAATAATCGTGCTAGCCGCCTGCCATGGTACACTTTTCTCGCAGAGAAATTTCGAGAGACATGAATTCTCCTTCCATGCCGGATACGGTAATATGTTCAAAGGAACTCCCACACTGACCATGAGTACCCACAGTTACCAACGCAAGCTTGCACAAGGTGTCACCTGGGACGGACAGTACCACTTCCGCCCTCTCAAACGTTTCATCTTCGGGGCAGTCTATACCGGATTCTCTTCCAAAGGCAGCCATCCCGAAGGAAAAGACCATTTATTGATTCATTTCATCAGTCCCCAAATCGGAATGTGCAACGCCAATACCAGGCATTGGCAGATTCGTGGGGGAGTAGGGCCCGGCGTACTCTTTTTACGGAACAACAGCGAGGTATTCGGCAAAACACGGAGAGTGAAAGCCAGAAGTATCGGTTTTCTAATCAACAGCAATGCCACCTACAAACTGACTTCCAACCTGGGACTCGGAGTAGGAGTGCAATACCTGTTCAGCGGACTTGTCAGGATGAAAACTCATTATCACGGAGAAACGACCATCGTCAGATTTGATGAAAACCATGACGCCAATCTTTCCCGCCTGAATCTCACTGCGGGATTATCTTATTATTTTTAACCTTAACTTCAATGAAAATGAAAAAATATATACTCATTTTTTTCTCTATTGTCAGCCTTTGGAGCTGTACGGAAGACAACACTGTCGATATAGCAGCACCCCCCCCTGCCACAACCACAGGTGCCAACACATTCGGATGCCTTGTAGACGGCTGGATTTATGTGGGCGGACGATATCTGGGCTGGGCCCCTTCACCTCTATGGACGCACGATTCGTTCTTCTATTACAAAAACGAAGAAGAGGATAAACTATCCGTTTCAGTCAGGACAAAGGAAGACGGTTTCTGCATAAAATTCACAATATTAGCTCCCAAAGAAGGAGAAGAGTCCGTCATCACCAATGTAAAAGCCGGAGAGGAAGAACTGGAAGACGGGACAGCCTTTATAAGCCGCTTGGACACAAGCGCGAAAATAATCAGCGCGACATTCGGCAATGGCAGCCGTCTGACCAACGGACGTTTTGATGTTCATTACGCCACACCCGACAGTAATGAATATCAGTAAACACACAACATCAGGTGTCTCTCTCCTGTAATGGAAGAGACTCCTTTATGGCTTTTCAGTAGTCTCCCCTTGTCCCGCCTTATTCACAGGATTACCGTTTCTCCAATCATCTTTAGGCATTGTCGTCGCATTTCCGTCCCGTACAGCCATGTAATGCGGTGACATGATTTCAATCCCCGCTTCATTGAATTTATCCTGTATATTCTGATGCAAGTCCGAATAAATTTGCGCCATCTTATCCGCCTCTTTGATATAGGCATTAATCTGATAGACCGGATACCAGTCACTCAAAGACGTTTCCAACACGAACGGGCGCGGGTCGTCCACCACTCCGGGAGTATTCAACGCAGCATCAATCAATATCTGATTGACTTGCCGCCACGGGATATCATATCCGATAGACACTTCCGAATGGATAATCAGTCCGTACTCGCGTGCCGAAGTGCTGTAATTCACGGTATGCGAGGACATGATAAACGAATTGGGAACAGTGACCACCTCATTTTTCGGTGTACGGATGCGGGTGACAAGCGGTGTTTTCTCAATAATATCTCCGGTAGTATCGTTCAATTTAATCCGGTCGCCCATCTTGAACGGACGCATATAGGTAATCACCAGTCCGGCAATGATATTACCGATAACCGTGCTTGAACCGAGCGAAACAATCAATCCGACAAAAACGGAGATTCCCTGGAACACACCTGAACTGGCTCCCGGCAAATAAGGGTAAATCATCGCAATCATAAATGCATAGAGCAGGAAACGGATGATATGGAAAGTCGGCATCGCCCAGTCCGGATAGAAACCGTTGATTTTGAGACGTCCAGCTTCCACTTCACGCGCCAGATAAAGTACCAGACGCACCAGATACTTCACCGCATACCAAATAACAATAATAGTAAACAACTTGGGAATATAATCCACGATACCTATAAAAATATTCTTAATCGGATTCCATATATATCCCAGCAAGCGATATGCCAGCCCTTCTGTCTGCGGAAATATGATAAAGATAAGAGGTACGGTAAACAACAGTTGCAATGCCATCAGGATATACCGTCCTACACTAGCGAGAAAGACCAGTAGATTGGCTTGCTTCTGTGTATCAAGCAATTCATATCCTTGAATGGAGACAGGCTTTATCTTCGTATCCTTCAACCGCAGGATTCGTGCTTTCACTTTACGGAACAACCAGTTCGTGAGACGGAAAAGTAAATACTGACCGACAATCACCAACACGAAATAAAGAATCCGCTTTACCATCCGCCAGATGCTATGTTCAGCCTTCATCTCATGCAGTTTGGAGACAACATTCTCCCGTCTCTCTTTGGCAAGGGAGTCACGAGAAACACCTTCCCACAATGCATCCTGGTCTGTGAGTGAAAGCAACACCTTATTGCCATACATCAAATCGGAGACAATATCCGAATGGTCGATAGAAACGGAATCGGGACGGAGATTGAAGCGTTTTCCCAGTTCCTCAACTGCCGCACCTGTCATTTGCGCCCGTTGCTGGGGAGTATATCCGCCACGTTTGGTAAAAAGATAGAATAAGGTATCGCCATCCGCCACTACAGGTATTCCCTTCGTGAACTGGCGCAAAGAATCAATGCGCTGTCGTTGCTGTGCGTATTTCACGGAATCGGCGGTAGCCATCTGGAGTTTCATTTGCTCCATCTCCATACGCATATTCGCTTCATTGAGCCGGGCTTCTTCCAATGTCTTTTGCAAATTTGCCACATAAGCCGAGTCCGAATCCCGCTTCAAGGCGGGATGTGTCTCGGCTATGGTATCTCCGGCAAATATCTTTTTAACAGCTTGTTCCAACTGTGCCTGCGCCCCCATTGCAAAGGAAGACACCAGCAACACCAGTACTAATCTTTTTATTCTATTTATTTCCATATCCTTTTATTCTCAGATAGTGAATGAAGGTTAATCTATTTTTTAATTAAAACAGAGCAAACATACGGATTGTTTTTGACATATCAACTCCCAAAATGATTATCTTTGCCACCAAACGGAAAAAATTATGAATATATTGTTTCTTATAGGAGGACTTATCCTCATTCTTTTAGGAGCTAACGGATTGACGGACGGCTCGGCTTCAGTAGCCAAACGCTTCCGTATCCCGCCCATCGTCATCGGACTTACCATTGTCGCATTCGGTACTTCCGCCCCGGAACTGACAGTCAGTGTCGCTTCCGCCCTCAAAGGCAGCGCGGACATTTCCATAGGCAATGTGGTGGGTAGTAATATCTTCAATACATTGATGATTGTAGGTTGCACCGCCCTGTTTGCCCCGATTGTCATCACCCGGAACACACTAAGAAAGGAGATACCGCTCTGCATACTTTCTTCTGTCGTCCTGCTGGTCTGTGCCAATGATGTCTTTCTTGACAAGGCTTCGGAAAACATCCTGAACAGAGTAGACGGTTTATTATTGCTTTGTTTTTTCGCCATCTTCATGGGATATACCTTCGCCATTGCCCGTACTCCGTCCACGCCTGTGGCAGGTGATGCGCAGCACCCCGCTCCCCCTACCGAAGAGGACGACATCAAATTGCTTCCTTGGTGGAAATCCGTTCTTTATATTCTTGGCGGGCTCGCCGCACTTATTTATGGCGGGCAATTATTCGTCAATGGAGCCACCGGCATCGCCCGCAACCTGGGTGTAAGCGAATCCATTATCGGTCTGACACTGGTAGCCGCAGGAACTTCCCTGCCTGAACTTGCCACGTCCATCGTAGCGGCACTGAAGAAGAATCCTGAAATTGCCATCGGAAATGTTATCGGCAGCAATCTCTTTAATATCTTCTTCGTACTGGGATGCAGCGCCAGCATTACCCCGCTCCGCCTAAGCGGAATCACCAACTTTGACTTATTCACGCTGGTAGGTTCATGTGTCCTGCTCTGGTTCTTCGGGCTGTTCTTCGCCAAACGGACGATTACACGGATAGAGGGAAGTATCATGATACTTTGCTATGTGGCATATACAGTGGTGCTGATTTATAATACATAAAATTAAAAAAGCTTCCGGTAGTCATGCCGGAAGCTTTTTCATTCGTACTGACAAATTTGAAACGAACCTTATTCCACCTCAACATCAGTTAAGACATTCACGCCATATTTTCCATCTTCAGACACCCACCAGGTAGTATCGCCATTTGCGCAACGGATAGCATACCGGGGATTATATTTCAACCTGTCCGACTCATCCGGTATCCACAAACCCAGTTTATACTCTCCGGACACAACTGAATCCGGCAAATCAAGGGATAAACCGATGGAATGTGTCAATGATGTATAGGTAGTATCACCCGGTTGATACGGTTGCCAGTCCAACGGATTGGCTTCAGTCAGAAATTCCGTAACTTTTCCTTGATTATCAATCAATACAAAATAAACAGGGTGTTCTCCAAATACAGTAGCAAAGCCTCTGTTTACCAAGTTCAGTTTCAACTGATTTCCTTTTCCTGATTGCAGTTTATCGGGTAACTGAAGAGATTGCAACTCAATACGGTAACCCAAATGATCACGTATATAATCGAACATATTACGCTCAACTTTCGTTCCGTCCTGCTTTTGGAAATAACTGTCCGACACAGGCATATGATGCTGACGAAGGGAATCTTCCGTTATCATCGTTTTCTTCCAGACTATCATGGAATATTCGGGTGGATTATTCTCGTCAAATCTGTTATTGGGATGCTGTTCCTTATAATTATGGATAATGCTCAAGGAAGTATAATGCTGAAGGAACAGGCGTCTTGCCGCTTGCAGACCGTCAATAATCCATCCGGCAGAAGGGCTGTCAGGGTCTGCACCTACGCTCCAGAATCCCCAGGGGAGTTCTCCGTCCACTACGAGATAAGGCGATTCCGCCACAATCTGGTCGAACTTGGCAGTTCCTTCGTGCATATCGGCATCCCATCTGTCGGGACGTATGACAATAAAGTCATCGTGGAACGAAAGCCGTTTATATAATTCCGGTTTATCCTTCAGCAGGTTCTTGAATTCAGGAAGCCTCACTTGTACGTTTCTTTCTTCAGGGACTACTGAAAGCAGCTTTTCCAATACCGCAGCCTTTGTCTCTTCCGAGTTTTCCAATCCTTGGATAGAGCTATGCCATTCGCCCCATGCACCAATCATTCCGGCTTGCACTACCAAAATCAAGTCTTTATTCTTCTCCAGAAAAGGTTTCAACTGCTCCAAATGTTCCAGTATCTGTTCTCCGGTCGGCCCTGCGGCAGCCCTTCCCATAAAATCCTTTTCATAGGCAAAACGCAACACAGCTTTCTTTCCCTGTTTCTGTAATTCGTCAAAATACGCCTGCATGGTTTGGAAATTCTCTTCTGACAATTTCTCACCTATCAGATAAGTGAGATAGAAATAACTTTGGGCAAGCGAGACACTATCCGCCACATACTTTTCCGACAGCTCCAGCAACTCTTTTGTAGGAGTATCTTTCTCATGCAGCACATCTACCGCCGTCTCCAACCGGAATCCCCTTCCGGGATTATAGAGTCCGTTTTCACCATGCGTGTCATCTACACAGATTCCGCGAAACTCGACCGTCCGCCGGGAATCACCGCAACCGCTTGCCATCAAGGCAAACAAAGCAGCCATCACACTGCCATACATCCAATTCTTCTTCATAGTAATATTTCGTTTGCCGGCAAATATATAACAAATCGGAATATAACTCCCCGTCGCAAGTCATTTCGCACAGTAAAGTATCAGTTTCGGATAAAAAAAGCAAAAGTATTAGATAATGCTAAGATTGTATTTGTCCCGCCAACGAAATTGCCCTACCTTTGCCTTTGTCTCAAAAAAAATTGTCTCAATAAAGAAAGTAATACATGAAAAAACAGAATTGGCTACTCTTGCTTATCATTCTCCTGCTTCCGGCAGAAAGTATCATTGCTAAAAAGAAAGCGGAAAAAAGCGACAGGGAAATCTGGTGTGAAGTAATGTACCGGATGGCTGTTCCTGTACTAAGCAACATGAGCGAAGGCCGGTTGAAACAGAACATGCTTGTAGAACTAAGCCCGACGTGGGATGGCCGCAATAAGGATGTCACTTATATGGAATGTTTCGGACGGCTGATGGCGGGACTGGCTCCGTGGTTATCATTGCCGGATGATGACACAGCCGAAGGAGTCCGACGCAAACAGCTTCGGGAATGGGCTTTGAGCAGTTATAAACATGCTGTCGACCCTTCTTCACCGGATTATCTGCTATGGCGTCAGGAAGGACAGACATTGGTCGATGCAGCCTATATCGCAGAGAGTTTTCTAAGGGGCTACGATGCCCTATGGCTTCCTTTGGACAGCCTGACCAAGCAGCGTTATATCAATGAATTTATCCAACTCAGACGAGTTGACCCGTCATACAGCAACTGGTTATTGTTCAGCGCAACTGTCGAATCGTTCCTTCGAAAAGCAGGTGCGCCCAGCGACACCTACCGTATCAGCTCCTCTTTACGAAAGATAGAAGAATGGTACGTAGGTGACGGCTGGTATTCGGACGGCCCCCACTTTGCGTTCGACTATTACAATAGTTTCGTGATACACCCCATGTATATAGAAGCCTTGGAGATATTCACCGAAGCCGGCAAACATAAAAAGATATGGAACATGCCCGGCTGCAATTACCACACAGCGATAGCACGGGCACAACGCTTCGGAATGATTCTCGAACGGCTTATCTCCCCGGAAGGAACACTGCCCGTCGTCGGACGTTCTATCACTTATCGCACAGGTTCTTTGCAGACGTTGGCATTACTAGCATGGCGAAACTGGCTTCCCGAAGAACTGTCAAACGGGCAAGTACGTGCCGGCATGACAGCCGTCATCAAACGTATGTTTGGAAACAACCGCAATTTCAACGAAAAAGATTTCCTCACGCTAGGCTTCAACGGTTCGCAACCCGGCATCTCGGATTATTACACCAATAATGGAAGCTTATATATGGCTTCACTCGCTTTCCTGCCGTTAGGTCTTCCCGCAAACGATCCCTTCTGGACAGATGCTTCACAGCCCTGGACTTCGAAAAAGGCATGGGATGGAGAGGACTTTCCGAGAGACCACTCTTATCATGAAGAGTAAAAAATAATCAGTTTCAAGAAAGAATCGTTTAATAACAGCCAACTCTTGACTTTTCCTTTTTTATTTCGTATCTTTGAAAAAATAAAAAAGAAGAAAAACAAGATGAATCATACAAATATCAAGACATAACGGAGTATCATCAAACATATATTTCCATATATAAAGGAAGTGGAACGGGGGGGAAAAAAAAAGAATCAGCACTGATTTTCTCCCGTTTTGTATAGATAATTCACAAACAATCAAGAAATTCATCAAAAATAGTTTTTAATAAACTCGGATACCGTTTATAATAAACCCCTCAACTATTTATTAAAAACAACACTCGGGTTTATTATAAAACCGTAAAGATATTATCACTAGGAAGAAAGAGACTTATTCATATATGAACAAGTAAAGCCATAGAATAGTTAATATTGCATACAAATGGAGCATAATATTTTCCTTACAACACCGTCTTTTGAAAAAAAAGTATTAGTATCTGCTAATATTATATTTGCCTCTCTTTCAAAATAGTCCTACCTTTGCCTGTCAACAGCTACACGCTCTCGCCAAACAAACGAATAAAACATTAACCATTTAAATAAAAGTATCATGAATAAACAGATTTCATTAACACTACTTGCTACATTTGCCTTACTCTTCAGTCTCACCTTTTCCTGCAACGCCAAAGGAAAAGACAAAGCCAAACATGTTGTCCTCATCGGTCTGGACGGCTGGGGCGCATACAGTCTTCCGAAAGCGGATATGCCCAACGTAAAAAAACTGATGGAAGACGGCTCTTATACATTAAAAAAACGTTCGGCACTCCCTTCTTCAAGCGCCATCAACTGGGCATCCATGTTTATGGGAGCAGGTCCGGAACTTCACGGATATACCGAATGGGGCTCCAAAACACCCGAACTTCCGTCGCGTGTATTAAACAAGAACGGCATCTTCCCGACCGTATTCCAACTATTGCGTGACGCCCGTCCGGAAGCAGAAATCGGTTGTCTGTACGAATGGGAAGGAATCAAATATTTAGTGGACACCCTTTCTATGAGTTATCATTATCATGTGGCCGATTACAGCAAGACTCCTAAAGAATTGGGTGACATGGCATCCGCTTATATCAAGGAGAAGCATCCGGCTCTCGTTGCCATTTGTTATGACAGTCCCGACCATACCGGCCATACCGAGGGACATGACACTCCTGCATATTATGAGAAACTCAAAGAACTGGATACATACGTGGGCCAAATTGTCCAGGCAGTAAAAGAAGCAGGAATCCTTGATGATACTATTTTCATATTGACTGCCGATCATGGTGGCATCAACAAAGGACATGGTGGAAAGACGATGCAGGAGATGGAAACTCCGTTCATCATTTCCGGCAAGAATATCAAGAAAGGGCTTCGGTTTGACGATGTAAGCATGATGCAATACGATGTAGCTTCTACAATAGCATCTATCTTCAACCTCGAGCAACCGCAAGTCTGGATTGGCAGACCGATGAAGATTGTTTTCAAATAGTCTCACTCCGGGATTATTATATGTTGAAAAAGAAAAAAAGCTTTTTTAATACAAACCATTAATTAATAAACAATGAAATTCAGCAACGTAAGATTATTAGTAAAAGATTTCGCCAAATGCTTCAGATTCTACACCGAACAGCTCGGATTAGAGCCAGCCTGGGGAGATGAAAATAGCGGATATGCCAATTTTAAGGTAGCCGACGGAATAGAAGGCTTCGCCCTTTTCAGTTCCGACAGTATGGCACCTTCGGTAGGCAATGCAGACAAGCAGCAGCCCGTTGCGATGCGCGAGAAAATGATGGTTTCATTCAGTGTGGATAACCTGGACGAAACCTTTGCCGCCCTAAAAGCAAAAGGCGTGACGTTTATTAGTGAACCTACGGATATGCCCGATTGGGGGATGCGTACCCTATACCTGCGTGATCCTGAAGAAAATCTTATAGAACTCTTCACTCCTCTGGCACTGGAGGAATGTAGCCCGGAACTTCTCGAGGAAGATAAGAAATTCCATTAAGAGATGAAGGCAGACGAAGGGTAGTTTGCTAAAGTAACATACAATTATGGAAATTTGCGGAGAATAGCATTATTATTCTCCGCAAAACTTTTATAAAGCCAATTGAAGCATTTTATTGGCGGTTCAAACTTAATTTGCTACTTTTGTTTTAGAATTCAACAAATTAGAGCAAAATATATGGCTTCTATTGAAATCAAGCATGTAGGTCCATTGAATGAAACTGGTAAGATAGACCTGAAAATGGTCAATCTGTTCATTGGAAAACAGAGTACTGGAAAAAGTACCCTGATGAAAATTCTTAGTTATTGCCGATGGTTGGAAAAGACGATTATGACGGGAAGTGATACGGTACTTTCTGCCTATACTCACAATAATAAATTTCTTAAAGAATTGATGCAGTTTTACCGTTTCAACGCAGGGTACTTTTCAAATGATAGTGAAATTCATTATCAGGGAGATTGCGTGACTATACATTTAAATGGCACTCGGAGCAATGCCCGCATAGAACGTTTATCCGCATTTGATGATGGACGTTATAATACAAAACTAAGTTTTATCCCATCGGAAAGGAATCTGCTTTCCGCCATAAAAAATATAGACCGGTCTTATCGTGCATCAGATTTGGATGTACTCTTCAACTTTGTTTTCGAATGGGGGGAAGCCAAAGACCTCTATACAAATTCCGAACCCAAGACACTGGCCATTGCTCCTAATATGGAGTATTATTTTGATAAAGAGAAAGGAACGGACATTATACGCTTAAAAGACAAGAAAAAGGAGTTCACTACTTTTTATGCTTCAAGTGGTGTACAGTCTGCTCTTCCTATAGAGATATTAGTTGAATATGTGTGTGGAATGGCCGGTCAACCTGTTTCCCTTAGCAAAGGGGAACTCTATGATATGATGACTAAATTTCTTCGCGAACGGACATCGGGTGATAGGCTGACTGAGACTAATGGAGAAATCTTGTCGTCTCACTTACTCAATTACCAGTCTGCGCAGTTATTTATTGAAGAACTGGAACAAAATCTTTATCCTGAATCGCAATGGAACCTGGTACGGAGCATTATCAATGCCATAAAGAAAGCTTCTGTACGCACCGGACATAACAGTATGGTAACACTGACAACACATAGTCCGTATGTTTTGACCGCTTTGAATGTTTTAATGGTAGCCTCTGCGGCATGGGAAAAAGACAGCAAGGCTACTTCAGAAATTGTTCCGGAAAATTATATCCTGCCGACAGGAAGCATCGGTGCTTATTATCTGACAGAAGAAGGAACATTGAAAGACATTGTGGATGCCGAACTACATATGGTAAGCGGTTTGGAGCTTGACGGAATATCCGATTTAGTAGACGAGAGCATTGCCGCATTAAATTCGATTATTTATGGCTGATACAAACTTGCACGAGAAGCTAAAAGGAGAGGGATATATTGTTGAACAACCATTGACAGTACGAAAAATTGTAAGTACGTCTGAAAAAGGTAAACGCTATACCCTTGAAGTCAGCAATTCAAAAGAGTCTGTTGTTTATCAGATAGACGGGCATATTATCACCCGGGGGAATAAATGCGACAAGATGGTGCTGGTAGAAAGAGCGAGCAATGACTGGATACAGATATTGGTAGAATTGAAAGGTGTCGATGTCAGTCATGCAATAGTACAGTTGGAAAGCACGCTTCAGAATGAAAAACTCAAACATCCAACCAATAAAGAAAAACGTGCCAGAATCGTTGCGGCTTCCTTTCCGGCAAACCGTGGTAATACTGTATTAGAGAAAGCTAAAATCCGTTTCCGTCAAATGTATCAATGCGATTTGCGTGGGTTAAAGTCGAATCAACCGGATAATAAGACTTAGGAAATAAAATGCGGAGAATAAGACATGTTTTCTCCGCATATATTGCGGAGAATAACAGTATTATTCTCTGCAATACTTTTATAGAGCCAATTCATAGTTAGTGCTTCGTCCGCCTTCTTCCGTTTTACGTAATATTCCTTTATTTATTAAATCCTGTATATCACGCAACGCAGTGTCAGGAGAACATTTTGTGATTTTTCCCCATTTGGAAGAAGTCAGTTTTCCATCGAAACCATCCCAAAGCATATTCACCATCCTTATCTACCGTTCGTTGATACATCTAATCTTCATATCAATAAGCACATTCATTTATAGTATTTCAGTATGACATCAAAGAGATTACATCACTCTTTTTACTCATTATTATGCTTTTTGTTAATTTTGTATTAGTATTTGATAAAATTATATTTGTCCCTCGTACTAAACCATCCTACCTTTGCTCCCAGATTCAAACAATATAAAATTATATATCAATGAAAAACAAATTATTTTATCTTATTAGTGTAGCATGCTTCTTGAGCTACACAAGTACATTTACTTCTTGCGTAAACGGTGTCGACGACGAATACCTCGAACAAAAACTAGATGGTAGTGAAAATAACAAAAAGGGCGAGGAACTCCCCGATTTGAATGGAGACTATAGTATAGAAGGTGACTTCGATCTGGAAATGATTTGCAATGGCGAAGTGCTTGAAGGGAAAAAAGTGATTCTGACTGTGGACGAGAAGAACGAAACAGCTTCTTTTACATTCGCAGCAGCCCAAACTGACCTTGAAACGGTGATTGCGACTTCAATACCGGGTGGCATGGGTGGCCTAGTTTCAGGATGGGGACTCAAATACACTGGTAACAGTCCGGTTCCAGGAGTGAAAGAGATTATTGTAGCTAATGTTTCTTTATACAGAAACGGGCCAGATTATTATATATTTGAAGGCGAAAATAAGGGCGAAACATATGACATGACTTTCAAGGGTAATATTGACGGTGATAAAATGACTGTTAACGTTAATTATGAATTGAAAAATCAAAAGTTAGCTGGTACGTGGGATCTTGCAGATGTTTATGATGAAAATCACAACGATAACTCACCGGAATTTTCTCCTTTATGGCTTGACTGGGATTCTAATGTAAATGTTGATTTAGGAAAGCTCAAAATTGAAGTAATCCCCGGCTTTGCTTCAGAGTTTCCTGTAAACGGAAGTATGAATGGCCTATTCAATATGGCAACAAGCAAGACTCTGAGTCCTACAATCATGAAGCTACTTATTGGAGTAAATATAGGTATCGAACCTTTAATAAAAAACATGCTACAAAGCGTTACTGCCGAATCAAACGGAAACATGTATGCCATTTATTCATATAGCAACGACTTCACCAAGCCAGAATGGAGTGGTCCTGAAGGTATGCCGCACAATTATATGCGTTACTTCTACGACCGCGAAAAACCGGACGAAAAAATCTATATAGAAGTTAATCCAAGCATTCTTATCAGTCTTATCAAGAGCCTGGCAGCCACTGCAACCAGAAGTACTCGTGCCGATCTTCGCGATGTTGCCAAAGAGTTGATTGCATCACTAGTTCCTATCCTTGAGGACGGTATTCCTTGCGAATATAAACTTGAAGGCGACAACATGACAATTAATATTGATGGAGTTGTAATGAGAGATATTTTAATCAAGTTAATGGTAGTGCTCAATGATCCGGATGTACAAAGCGTTCTCGAAGGCCCACTTTCCAGCTTAGGAGATCAAAAAGAGATGGTGTATAAGCTAATTAAAAATCTTCCATATGCCTTAAAATATCATGACGGTGACAACGAATCAAATTATACAGGTGAATGTAAATACGTTAAAATCGGCCTGAAACTTGTAAAAGCAAAAGCTGCAAACTAATATAAGACTAAGGAAAAAGAAGGTTTCAGGAGAGCATCACTATTATTTTACCACTGAAAGCAAAGAATGAATGGAGAGAATCAAAATACTCTCCATGCTTTCAGCTTGCGTCTTACAGACCGAGGGCACATTGCCGTCAGTTATTCGATGTAAAGGAGATAAGAGTGAGCCACTTGCAAAAACTCTATAGAAACAGTATATGTTTAATACCCAAGTATTATGAAAAAAAGATTTTATATATTCTTTATATTATGCCTATTTGCCCTTTCCGGTTTTGCCCAGGATATAAAGGTGACAGGTGTAGTAACCGAAGCATCGACCAATGAACCGATGCCGGGAGTCACTGTCCAGGTGAAAGGAACCACCAACGGAACCATCACCAATATTGATGGTCAATACACTATCGATACAAAGATGAATGACATTCTCGTATTCTCGACCATTGGTATGAAAACCATTGAAAAGCAGATTACCTCTAACGCTCCCATCAACATAACGATGGCGGAAGATAATGTACAACTCGATCAGGTAGTTGTTATCGGTTACGGTACAGTCAAGAAAAGTCATCTTTCGGGAGCAGTGAGCTCTGTAGGGACAAAAGAACTAAACGGAGATGTGGCAACCACTGCCGCTACCGCTCTGCAAGGAAAAATTGCCGGTGTGACGGTAATGAGTTCAAGCGGTAACCCGAACGACGGAACTACTATCAATGTGCGTGGTATCAGCTCATTGTCAAACAATGCCCCGCTATTCGTAGTAGACGGTGCTTTTGGGGACATCAATATGGTAGACCCTAACGACATTCAATCCATCGAAGTGCTGAAAGATGCGGCTGCGGCCGCCATCTACGGTTCTCGTGCAGCAGGTGGTGTGGTACTGATTACCACCAAAGGCGGACGCAAAGAGATGCCGACCAAGGTGGACGTCAACTTCTTCACAGGTATTCAGCAAAATGCTAAAAAGCTGAATGTACTGAACGGTGAACAATACAGCCGCTTTGCAAGCTATTACGGCATGGCAGCCGACGGCTACGGCTCAGAAACCGACGCAATACCTTTCATCGGCGAAGGCACGGACTGGCAAGACATTATGTTGAACACTGCTATGGTCTACAAAGCAAACGTATCCGTCACCGGCGGTTCTAAAAATGCATCGTTCAGCGCTTCGGGAGGCTATCTGAATAAAGATGGTATTATGCGCAACAGTAGCCACGAATCATATAACATCCGATTGAAAAGCGACTTCAGTTTCCTCAACAACCGTGTGACTTTGGGCGAATCATTAATTATTCGTCTTGCAGAAGGTAAAGGCGGCACAGATCAGGACACAATGAACGGACTTCTGCGTTTCCCCACTGTTATTCCCGTATTCGATCCACAGAACCCTACCGGTTGGGGAACATCTGCCGACATCAACTTGCCGAACCCTTATGCAGTCTCTGAAATCAATGATATTTCGAGCGAAAGCACCCAAATCTTCCTGAACGCTTATCTTCAGGCTGAAATCATAAACGGATTGAAATACAAGTTGAACCTGGGTTTGAGAAGAAACCATACGAAGAACCGCAATTATCAAGATGTATATGATTTGGGAACTTACGGTATTAACGAAGCTCCGGACCTTTCGGAAAGTTTTTCCAGCTTCGACTCATGGGTACTTGAAAACACATTAAACTATGACCGTACATTCGGCAAACATACTATTTCGGCAATGGCGGGTTATTCTGCACAGAAAGATAAGAGCTACGGTCTGAATGGCAGCAACTCAGACCTACCCAAATACATTGACACAATGACCGGTAACGTGCTTACCATGAAAGCAAGCAGTTCAATCTACGAACAGGCACTGGTTTCTCTCTTCGGACGTGTAATGTACTCTTACGATGACCGTTATCTGTTCTCTGCTTCAATCCGCCGCGACGGATCTTCACGCTTTCAAAAGGGACACCGCTTCGGCAGCTTCCCTTCCGTATCTGTGGGATGGAACATCAACCGGGAGAAATTCTTCCGCCCATTGGAAAACATCTTCGACCAGGTGAAACTACGTCTGAGTTACGGTAAATTGGGTAACCAGGAAATAGACAGCTATTATCCTACGCAGAGTGTGGTAAGTGATGGTATGAACTACTTGCAAGGCAACAGCATCTGGTTTGGTTCAATACCTTTCGTAAATGCCGTATCGCCGGACGATTTGACATGGGAAAATACAGAAACGTATAACGTAGGTCTGGACGTAACCTTGCTGAATGGCCGACTGTCACTGACTGCCGATGCTTACATCAAGAACACAAACAATGTATTGTTACCCATTCCTTACGCATCTTCAACCGGTATCAGCGGACTATCTATCCAGAATGCAGGTCAAGTGCAAAATAAGGGTATCGAAGTATCAGCCACATGGCGCAGCACCATCGGCGACAAAATAAACTACTACATCGGTGCCAACATGAGCACGGCAAGCAATCAAGTGACTGAAATCACCGCAGGTGGAAAATATATGTCCATCGCGGGTTATTCTGCTCACGGAGCGGGCGGACGCGGCATCAACATGTTCAAGAAAGGTCACTCCATGTCTTACTTCAACTTGATAGAAACAGACGGGCTCTTCCGCAGTATGGAAGAAATTGAAAACTACAAGAACAGATACGGTGAATTGATTCAGCCGGGTGCGCAGGTAGGTGACATACGTTATAAAGACTGGAACGGCGACGGAAAGATTGACGAAAACGACCAGCACGATGTGGGCAGCCCACTTCCTAATTTCACATTCGGTCTGAGACTGGGCGGCGACTGGAACAACTTCGACCTCAACATCTTTATTGACGGCGTGGCAGGTAACAAGATTTACAACTACCCCCGCTATTGCCTCGAATCGGGCGCGTTCAACGGTAACCTGAGTACGGACGTTGCTAACTCATGGCGACCGGACAACCAGAACACCGATATGCCCCGCTTCTCTAAGATAGACGGTACGGACAACAAACTGGCTTATACCGACAGATGGCTGGAAGACGGATCTTACATACGCCTGAAAACAATCGACTTAGGTTATACTTTCCCCAAACAATGGTTACAAAAAGCAATGATCCAGAACCTGCGTCTCTACGTATCTATGGAAAACCTGCTGACATTGAGCAAATATAAAGGCTATACCCCCGACTTGGGCGAGAGTGCTTCTACCGGTGTGAGCTACAATGTGTTCTCCAGAGGAATCGACCAAGGACGTTACCCTATTCCGCGTACGTTCTCATTCGGAATACAGTTAGCTTTATAATACACTAAGATTAATACACTGAAAAATTAAAATATGAAAAAGAATTGGTTATCATATATGCTTGTATCAGCTCTCCTGTCGGGAGCGCTGACCTCATGCAGCGACTCTTTTCTGGATCTGAAAGACCGGAACCACTTTACCAACGAAAACTTCTGGCAGAATAAGGCAGATGCGGAAAGCGCACTGGCTACAGCTTATTCGCCCATCAAATACCAGATGAACGGATATTATGGTGCATTCGACGGATGGCTCAACCTCAACAGCCGTGGAGACGATATCTTCACGATATTGAATGAGGAAGCCAGTATGTGGGACATTGCCAATTTTCAAAACTCGGCAACAACAGGAAATGACCCGTATGGTGCACTTTATTCCGGCATACAGCGTGCCAACATTGTATTGAGATATATCGACGATGTTCCGGCAAGCGGCATCACGGAAAGCGACCGCACCACAATCAAGGGCGAAGCCTTGACACTGAGAGCCTATCAGTATTTCCTGCTGGTGAACAATTACGGAGATGTACCCTTGCGTTTGGTTCCGTCCAGTGAAGACGACCCCAACAAAACCGCTTCTCCCGCAGCCGAGGTCTGGCAGCAAATCGAAAAAGACCTGCTCACTGCAATCAACGATGGTAATCTGCCCGAAAACCGTCCCGCAGAACAAAAAGGACGTATCGAAAAAGGAGCGGCAATTGCCATACTCGGAAAGGTATATGTATCACAATATAAGTATAAGGAAGCCAAAGAACTGTTGAAAAGTTTCATCGACTCTTCCTACAGTCACTTCGGCACAACCGGTAAGCGTTATCAGTTGATGGAAAACTTTGTCGACAACTTTACCACTGCCAACGAAAACAATGCCGAGTCTGTATTTGAGTTACAATACAGCAGCGATGGCGACTTGACATGGGGTAACGAAAGCGGCATCAATCTGGGTAGCTCGCTGGCACAATTCATTGGCCCTGCCAAATCGGGCGGATGGGCGAAGTTGATGCCTTCCGCATTCCTTGTTAGTGAATTTACCGAAGAGACACGCGGTAGCAGACCAACAATTCAAGACGAAAACGGCGATTGGGTGACAAATCCGGATAAAAAAGCACAGCCGGACTCCAAATACGACAAGCGTATCTATGCCAGTCTGTTCTTCACTCCTGATGAATATGGAGACTGGGTTTCGGAAGAGAACGGCTGGGATGACGGAAAATTCTACGGCGGCCTTTTCACTATGGACGATCTTTGGACCGGTAATGCCTCCAAAATGGCCGGCGGCGCTCCGATCTTCAATGTCAGACAAGCAAGTGGTGGTGCTCAAGTCGGTAAATTCCTTTTGAAGAAATACACCGCTCACTATGTAAAATCAAAGAGTGCCGACAACATGGGCAACCCAGAGGGAAAAGCCAACAATGTACGTATCATCCGCTTTGCAGAAGTGCTGCTGCTCTATGCCGAAGCATGTGCAAAAGAAGGGGATGTAGTAGAAGCCAACTGGGCACTCAACCAGATCCGCCAAAGAGCAGGATTGCCTGAGAAAGATTTCCCGCAATCTGAACTCATGAAAGAAATAGAGCATCAATGCCTGCTCGAGTTCTTCGGTGAAGGACATCGTTTCGACGATTTGAAACGCTGGTACTCAACCCTGCAGATTCAGTCGATATTTAAGGAAAACGACAAACAGGGAGCTTCCAACTTTAGAGAAAAGCATAAATATTATCCTATTCCGGCAGGGGAAATCAACAACTCATCTGTGGAACAGAATAGTTTATGGAAATAATTAGAAAAACTATAAGAAAAGAATTTATGAAAAAGATATATTTGCTTTTATGTACCTCATTGTCCCTAATGCTGGGAGGAATCACAGCTTGTGATGACAATAGCCTGAGCAACAGCGAAGTGTACATCCCCGATCCTGAAATTATTTCGGACGAAGACGACGGTATATCCCCCGAGCCGTCTACCGAATCAGTGATAAGAATACTACCGGAAAGCAAGCATCAGGAAATAGACGGTTTCGGATGTAATTTCGGATGGGCGGAAGCCGTGTATGGATGTACGAAACGTGAACAGATCATGGACGACCTGTATGGCGAAAACGGGTTGAAATTCAATATCTACCGCGGAGAAGTATGCGCCTCATCCGCATCCCAAGACGGAAAGACATTCAATTTCAAAACAAATGAAAACTATCATCTGGGAGCACACTCTTCGGAACAGAAAGCGCTTTTTGAATCGGATGGCGGAAAATACAAGGAATACTCTCAACTGTGGATTATCGACTATCTGTGCAAAAGAAAACGGATGGATATCTATTACTTCTTCTCCGTATGGACTCCCCCTATTGTATGGAAATCCTTTGGAGAAGGAGAAACAGCTAGCGGCGGAAGCGGCTCTTTCAACAGTGATTACAGCAAAGAGTATGCCGAGTTCCTGACCGGTTTTGCAAAAGCTTTTAAAGATAAGTTCGGCATCAATGTCTATGGCATGTCCGGTTGGAACGAACCTGATCAGGCCATGGGCGGATGGGACGGATGTCTGTGGGGCAACCAGCAAATGGCGGACTTCTGTATAGATTATCTACGCCCTGAACTGAACAGACAAGGTTTGCAGGACACAAAAATCGTTTATGGAGAATTACCTTGGTGGGCCAATGCTGTGACATGGGTAGCAAATGCTTTAAGAGACAATCCTGATTTGGTTGATGCCGATATTATTGCAGCAGGACACGGTTACTCTACAGTGGATGCCAACATTCTGCCAATGACAGCGGCTCAGGAAAAAGGAATTCATGTATGGCAGACGGAGACTTGTGATGACAAGACCCGCGATGAAACTTGGAATGACGCCATGAAGTGGGCGAAGAACTATCACGATTACCTGACGAAAGCAAATACGAGCGCCGTGGTATGGTGGGCAGGAGCACGCCAATGTACAAGTACCGGAGAAAACTTGCTTCAAACGGATGCATGGGATTTCAGTACCAACTTTTATCGCGTAGACCGCTACTATTCTATCGGACAGTTCTCAAGATATATCCAAAGAGGATCAGTACGCGTAGATGTAGAAACCGAATCGACAACGGCAAACAGAATCCCGAGAGATTTGAGCGTATCGGCATACATCAAGGACAATACCTACACTATCGTATTGGTAAACAAATCAAAGACAAAATCACTGAACACTTTGCTCGAGATAGACGGCAAAGAATTCGACAGCATGGTTTCATACACTTCCAATTCCAGTGTGAAATGGTTACGCAAGAAGCTGAACCCTTCTGCAACAGGTAAACGCTATGTAAATGTTCCTAAATATAGTGTAGTGTCAATCACTGGAAATCTCAGAGAGAAAGGAACTCAAACTGAACAATAATTAAATGTATTGTAATTAATGAAAAGAAATATTTTATACTTGACAGGAGCTTTATTAAGCTCCGCCATATTAACGCTCAGTTGCTCGGAGGATCTTCCGACTTACAGTGAACTTACGGTCAGCAAAACCGATGTATTCATTCAGGCAGACGGTCAAAATCCTAAAGAAACAGTTAATATAACAAGCGGTAATGGCAATTATAAACTTGACATTGCGGATGATAATATCGCAACTGCCACAGTAGAAGGCAACAGCATTATTATCAACGGACTACATAATGGAGCAACAACTATCACCGTTATAGATTGGACCAAACACTCGGCAATAATCAACGTCAAGGTTAAAGAAGATTTTGAGTTGAAAACTGATAAAGAAGAAGTCACACTATTCCTGAATGACGAAAAGAAGAATACTGCTTTGATCAATATCACCAGCGGTAACGGTAGTTATAAAGTGGAAAGCAGCAACGAACAGGTGGCTACCGCCGAATTAAACGACAATAATCAAATTTTGATTACTGCACTTTCAAGTGATTTCTGCGATGTTATTCTAACTGATGCCGATGGCAATAAAACAACCATAAAAGTGGGTGTATGCGAAGACTATTTGGTACTGGAAGAAACAGCAGGTAAAGTTTGTGTAGTCAACCAAACTTTGACCGTCGGAATTATATCTGGTAACGATAATTACTCAGTTGTTAGTGAGAACCCGGAAATAGCAACAGCTCAAATAGTTGATGAGGGCGTAGAAATATCAGGAATCTCAAAAGGGGAAGCTAATTTCACGATAACTGACAGAATGAAGCAAACCTCAACTTTTAAAGTTAAAGTGGCTGGTGGGTTCGATATTACTGTTACTCATATTGATACTGTATATATAATTAAAGATTATGACAGAATACAGACTATTCCAATTATAGATGGCAGTGGAAGCTATGAGATTAATGCTGGAGGATCAATAGAATGTACTCTTTCTGAAGATAAATCAGAATTCATTATAAAAGGTATTGATTCAAAAATGGCCCGTAATCAGAAGATAACGATAAAAGATCTCATTTTTGATGAAACTCGCGAAATCTCTGTAGATTGGGTAGATTATGATTTCTATAACGACTACGGAATAGCAAGATATTATATTGCAGGAGAGTATGTTAAAATAACTGATAGTGATTTCCAAGACGATTCTGCTAACGGCAGAGTTCGCATACGCGTAGGTACGGGAAGAACATTCGCCATTGGAACCAAAGGTAAAGTTAAAAACGGATATCTAGTTGGTTTCTCCAATGAAACCGGATATGAACCCGGCGTAAAAGATCCCAATAATCTTGTATTGGCTAAAATAACCGCTACCGGAGCAGACGGAGCAGTAAGCAAGATTACAGAACTTGAGATTGTGAAAAGAAAAATAGAAGAAGGCAGAGGAGCTGACGATGGTCAATATTGGATAAAATTCAAAGAAGAAGGTAGGAATGAATGGTCATACATTGTAACATGGCTATAAAAGCACTATTACATTAGCATAATATAATTCCGGTGCTTACATAGCATCCGGAATTATATTATTAAGACATTATAATATGAACAAATTTTATAATAAAAGATTGCGCATTCTCCAAGAAGCGCATGAAACTCTGATAACCCGCCCGAACAAGAAGATTCTTCCGGGCAACGGAATTTTTGAAAGATACGAATATCCGGTTCTGACAAACGAGCACGCTCCGTTGGAGTGGCGTTACGACCTCAATCCGGAAACGAATCCCTGGCTGATGGAACGGATTGGCGTTAATGCCGCCATGAATTCGGGAGCCATCAAATGGAACGGGAAATACCTGATGGTAGTTCGTGTGGAAGGAAACGATCGCAAGTCGTTCTTCGCTATTGCCGAAAGTCCGAATGGTGTAGACAATTTTCGCTTTTGGGAGTATCCCATACAGTTGCCGGACATCGATCCGTCGGAAACCAACGTTTACGACATGCGCATTACTGCCCATGAAGACGGCTGGATATACGGCATCTTCTGCAGCGAAAGCCTCGACCCCAACGCTGCTCCCGGCGACTTGTCGTCTGCTGTTGCCAAGGCGGGTATCGTACGCACCAAAGACTTCAAGAACTGGGAACGGCTGCCGAACCTGATTTCCAAGAATCAACAACGCAACGTTGTTCTTCATCCTGAGTTCGTGAAAGGCAAGTACGCCCTATACACTCGCCCGCAAGACAGCTTTATCGATGCCGGAAACGGTGGAGGCATCGGCTGGACACTGATAGATGACATCACACACGCAGAAGTAAAGGAAGAGACTATCCTGAATCACAGACATTATCACACGATAAAGGAGATGAAAAACGGCGAAGGGCCCCATCCTATCAAAACCCCAAAAGGATGGTTGCACCTCGCCCATGGCGTGCGTGGTTGCGCCGCCGGACTGCGCTATGTTCTCTATCTGTACATGACGTCTCTCGAAGACCCGACAAAGATTATTGCCGAACCCGGAGGATATCTGCTCGCACCCGTAGGAGAGGAAAGAATAGGAGATGTATCCAACGTACTCTTCTCCAACGGATGGATTGCAGATGAGGACGGAACAGTATATATCTATTATGCATCTTCGGATACCCGTATGCACGTAGCAACTTCCAGCCTAGACAGATTGATAGATTACTGCTTTCACACACCGGCAGACGGCTTACGCTCTGCTGCTTCTGTAGAAAATATCTGTAAGCTCATAGAAGCTAACAAATATGTAACGACAGAAAAGGTTTATTTTTAAGATAACGCGAGTTAGATATAGGTCTTAGAATAATAGTAGCTGCTCGTCATTGACAAATTTCACATCAATGGCGGGCTTTTTTATAAAGCAGGGCAATAACTGATACAAAGAGTGCGTATTGCAGGTAAAATAGCACTTATCAAAAGTGCGCATTGCAGAATATATCATTAAATTTGCGTATTAATTAAGATGATAAATAGAGAAAATGTTATGTGATTCATCCGAAGAACCTGTGCGTAAAGAAAGGAGTAATGTATCTCTCTGCCTATATGACCTTCTATTTGTAGTTTGTTCATTCCTGAATAGAAATATTTCCATTCTTTATTGCAATTAATGGAAAAAGTTCCTATCTTTGTACTAGTCAAACAGAACAAAGAAAAAATGAAATATACAGAATTTCATCGGAAAATCACTAAAAACGATTGGACATTCAGCCATGCATCAGGCAGTCATTATTTCTATAAAAAAGAAATAAAAGACAAAGAAGGAAAGGTTATTGAGGTTATTTGTTCACCACCAGTACCTTATCATGGTGCTAAAGAAATGCCTGAACCTCTAAGAAGAGCAATTGCCAGAGATATGAACTTAAGATAAAGGAGAGACTTGTATGGAAAAACTAATTATCAACATCGGAGCAAGTAAAGACCATTTTGGTGCGTATGCAGAAAATGCGAGCGGTATTTATGCAGCAGGTAATACTGTTGCCGAAACCAAAAGAGATGTATTGGAAGCTATACGGTTGATTAAAGAGAATCTTCCGGAATCACAATGGCCTACTATTATTAAAGGAGAATATTCCATTGAATGGAAGTACGATACACAATCATTATTACAACATTACAGTGGTATTTTTACTAATGCAGCGTTGGAAAGAATGACTGGAATCAATCAAAAACAATTGTGGAATTATGCTAACGGGATCTCAAAACCACGCGAGAACGTACGTCGCAAAATAGAAAAAGCCTTGCACTCATTAGGAGAAGAACTAATAGCTTTATCTCTTTAATTTGTCCGATGACTTTTCAAAATAGAAAAGTAAAGAGAGGGTATCCCCGCAAGGATTTCCTCTCTTTTCATAATAAAGATAACGGATTTCTTCAAGAGAAGTCGCTACAGCTCAAGCAAAATGATAGCAATTTTTTTGTCCTAAAAGGGTTCTCCCGATATAATCTTATACAACTAACTGCAAAATAGTATCATTAATAAAAACAAATTAATACTACTATTCTTTGTTCTAACACCATATTACCTTTCTCGAAAACAAGTAATAAGACAGAATCGTCCGACACACAAGAAATATCGTCACAGTACACAACCCTCACACAGCCTACGAATAAGCTTTTCCAGTCCTACATGCAACCCACACGTGTCTTATTAAATAATTATTACATCAAAAAATACAGGCAAAATTGTATCAGAACGAGCTAAGATATCATTTGCCTTGCAGAGCATTATCCTCTACTTTTGCATCAGACGATTATCAGTTGAAATTTCCATGGATCGATTGATAATTGAACTGGAGTTATAAATCTAATGCAATAAATTATGAGAAGAAAAATTCATTTCTTACTATTCTTATTTCTCTGCATGGCTAGTATTCCACTGGCAGCCCAAGACATTGAAGTAAAAGGAGTAGTGACAGAAGCTACAACGAATGAACCTTTACCTGGAGTTACGGTCAGAGTCAAAGGTCAAGACACCGGCACAGTAACAGACGCGGATGGGAAGTATTCCATCAAGGCAGGCAGAGGGAATACTTTGATATTCTCGATAATAGGTATGAAACAAATAGAAAGGGCCGTTACATCCGGAGCACCCATCAATGTCGCGATGGAAGAAGATAATATAGCCCTCGAGCAAGTAGTGGTTATCGGTTACGGCACAGTAAAGAAAAGCCATCTTTCGGGAGCTGTAAGTTCGGTCAGCGCAAAAGAGTTGAACGGGCAGGTGGCTTCCAATGCCGCGACGGCACTGCAAGGAAAGATTCCCGGAGTATCGGTGGCAAGTTCCAGCGGTGACCCTAACGGAAGTATGACCATCAATGTGCGCGGTATCAGTTCATTATCCAACAACAATCCGTTGTATGTCGTTGACGGTGCATTCGGTGACATCAGCATGGTAGATCCTAATGACATCTCCTCTATCGAGGTATTGAAAGATGCCGCCGCAGCAGCCATTTACGGTTCACGCGCAGCAGGCGGCGTGGTATTAATCACAACGAAAAGCGGGCGGAAAGACATGCCTACCAAACTGGACGTCAATTTTTTCACAGGTATCAGTCAAGCCCCCAAAACATTGAAGGTTTTCAATGGAGAAGAATATAGCCGTTTCGCACGTTACTATCGCCTGGCGGGTGATGGTTACGGTTCGGAAAACGGAGCAACGCCTTTCATCGGTGAAGGTACAGACTGGCAGGACGTAATGCTGCGCACCGCCATGACTTACAAGGCCAACGCAACCATCAGCGGCGGTTCAAAAAATGGTTCTTACAGTTCGTCCGTAAGTTATCTCAATAAGGAAGGTATCTTGCGCAATACAGATCATGAATCTTACAACATCCGTTTGAAGAGTGATTATTCTTTCCTGAACAACCGGTTGACGATAGGTGAATCCATGATTGTAAACCTGACCAAAGGAAGCGGATATATCCATCAGGATACCATGTTCGATATCTTCCAGTTCCCGTCGGTAGTGCCAGTATATGACTCTACAAATTCGGGCGGCTGGGGTACTTCCAACGATATAAACCTGCCCAATCCGTTGGCGGAAATGACCGTGAATGACGAACGGACCGAAACTACCAGAATCTTCCTCAATGCTTATCTGCAGGCGGAAATCATCAAAGGATTAAAATACAAGCTGAATGTAGGTATCCGGAAAGAACATACCAAATACCGCAAATATACGGATGCGTATGATTTAGGAACATTCGGAAAGAATGACAAGCCCGACCTGGAAGAGAAATCATCCACCTGGGAATCATGGGTATTGGAAAATACGTTGAATTACGACCGTACGTTCAACAAGCATAACCTGTCGCTCCTTGCGGGCTATTCGGCACAAAAGGACAAGAGCCACAGCCTGTACGGGAAGAACAGCGACATGCCCCAGTTTATAGAAACGATGCCGGGCAACGTGGATCCTTCCAACCTGAAAGCGTCCAGCAGCCTGAATGAACTGGCATTGGTATCTCTGTTCGGACGTGTAATGTACTCCTATGACGACCGTTATTTATTCTCCGCGTCCATCCGCCGCGACGGTTCGTCACGCTTCAAGAAAGGGCATCAGTACGGCGCATTCCCATCTGTTTCCGTGGGATGGAATATCAACCGCGAGAAGTTCTTCAAACCGTTGGAAAATGTATTCGACCAGTTGAAACTACGTTTCAGCTACGGTAAACTCGGTAATCAGGAAATGACCAGTTATTATCCTACGCAGAGTGAGCGTCGTATCAGACGGGATGAACTATGTATCGAACAATGCGCCGTGGTTTGGATCTATGCCTTATGTACAGGCTATTTCACCCGCCAACCTGACATGGGAAAATACGGAGACTTACAACATCGGTCTGGATGTCAGCCTGCTGAACGGACAATTGACTTTCACTGCGGATGCGTATATTAAAAATACGAATGATGTATTGCTGCCTATTCCATCGACCGCTTCCACCGGTATCAGCGGAAACTCGATCCAGAACGCAGGTCAGGTACGGAATAAAGGATTTGAATTTGCCGTGAATTACCGCGGTTCCATCAAGGAGAAGTTCACTTATTATGTAGGCGCCAATATCGCTGCCGACAAAAATGAAGTGACTAAGATTACATTGGGCGGACAGAACCTGATGATCTCCGGATATAGCGCACACGGTGCCGGCGGTCGTGGTATCAACATGTTTGCCGAAGGTCATCCGATGTCCTATTTCAACCTGATTGAGACGGACGGTATATTCCGTTCGGCGGAAGAGATTGCCAACTACAAGAACAAAGACGGCGAACTCATCCAACCCGGAGCGCAAGTAGGCGACGTACGTTACAAAGACTGGAACGGCGACGGCAAGATTAATACAGACGACCAGCACGATGTAGGAAGTCCTTTCCCCGATTTCACGTTCGGCGTAAGAATGGGCGGTGAATGGAACAATTTCGACTTCAACCTTTTCTTTGACGGAATGGTGGGCAACAAAATCTACAACTACCCGCGTTACCGTCTGGAATCAGGAAACTTCAACGGGAACATGAGCACTGTACTTGCCAACTCATGGCGGCCGGATAATCAGAACACCGACATCCCACGCTTCTCCAAGACAGATGGCGCGGACAACAAATGGGCATATAGCGACAGATGGCTGGAAAACGGTTCATACCTGCGCCTGAAGACACTGGATATCGGTTATACATTACCCAAAAACCTGACAAAGAAGGTAAAGCTTGAAAATGTAAGAATATACACTTCAATGGAAAACCTGTTCACACTGACCAAATATTCGGGCTACACGCCGGATTTGGGTGAAAGTACTGTCGCGGGCGTTGACTACAACGTATTCTCGAGAGGTATCGACCAGGGACGTTATCCGTTGCCCCGTACCATCTCATTCGGAATACAAGTGAACCTGTAATACCTTAAATTAATATTAAACATTAAATGTCTATAAACATGAAAAGAAATTGGTTATCATATATGTGCATGGCAGCTCTTCTCACCGGAACGCTGACATCGTGCGACGAATCCAGCTTTTTGAACCTGTCAGACCCGAATCATTTCACGGAAAGTAATTTCTGGAAAGATAAAGCAGACGCGGAAAGCGCTCTGGCCGCCGCCTATTCTCCCATAAAGGGGGCAATGTACGGGTACTTCGGCGCATTTGACGGATGGCTGAACCTGAACGGTCGCGGGGACGATATCTACACAATCAAAGGAGAAGAAGTCCCTATGTGGAATATCGCAAACTTCCTGAATTCACCGTCTACCGGCAACGACCCTTACGGAGCACTTTATTCAGGCATCCAGCGTGCCAATATCGTATTACGTTATATCGACCGGATACCGGCATCGGGCATCACTGAAGACGACCGTTCGATGATAAAGGGTGAAGCGCTTTTCCTGCGCGGCTACCAGTATTTCCTGCTAGTCAACAATTACAGGGAAGTTCCTTTGCGCCTGCTACCTTCCAACGAAGATGAAACGAACAAAGGCCCTGCCAGTGAGGCTGCCTTATGGGCACAAGTGGAAGACGATTTGGGCAATGCCATCAAATGCAACTTACCGGTGGAACGTACTACGGCCAAAGAGCGGGTAACGAAAGGCGCCGCTATCGCAATGTTGGGTAAAGTATATGCCACCCAACATAAATATCCGGAAGCAAAACAGTTGTTGGGAACGTTATTGACATCTCCTTATTCTTATGAATTAATCGACGACTTCGGAAAGAACTTCACGAATGAAGAAGAATTCAACAAAGAATCCGTATACGAAATAGCATACAGCCCTGACGGAGAATACTCCTGGAGTAATGAAAGCGGTATCTGCCTGGGTTGCTACATACCACAGTTTATCGGCCCGGTAAAATCCGGCGGATGGGCCAAGCTGATGCCGAACTCTTTAATCGTAGGAGAATTTACGAAAGAAACCCGTCCGGGCGATGCGGATACCAAGTTTGACAAGCGTATGTATGCCAGTCTTTTCTTCGACGCGGCCAACTATGGCGATAAAGTGCCTAATGAGAAATGGTATGGCAACAACTATTCTATGGACGACCTTTGGGAAGGCAACGAAGGTAAAATGGCAGGTGGTGCTCCCAGTTTCAATGTCAGCGGAACAGCAGGTAAATTCCTGATTAAGAAAAACGTTGCATACTATGTGGACGATAAAGCGCCGGACAACATGGGCAACAAGGAAGGAAGATCGAGCAACTTACGTGTGATGCGTTTTGCAGAAGTACTGTTGCTTTATGCTGAGGCATGTGCCAAAACGGACGATGCGGACGGCGCCAACTACGCCTTGAAACTAATCCGCAAACGGGCGGGACTTCAGGAAAAAACCTTCGCGCAAGCCGACCTGATGGCTGAAATCGAACACCAATGCTTACTGGAATTCTTCGCGGAAGGCCACCGTTTCGATGACCTCAAACGTTGGTATTCCGTCAGTGAAATCCAGTTGATACTCAAGGCCAACGGAAAGCAAGGTGCGGAAAACTTCCAGGAAAAACACCTGTACTATCCGATACCGACCAGTGAATTAAACAATAATACTGCGATGGTGCAAACCAGCCTATGGAGATAATGCCCGGGCAAGATTAACTTAATAAAGAAACAATATGAAAAAGATATATTCATTATTATTCGTATCCCTCTTCCTATTTCTAGGATACTCTTGTGAGGACGGAAGTTTGAGTCACGGTGATGTCTACATTCCCGACCCGGTAGAAGAAACAGACGAAGACGACGGTTTCTCTGCCGAACCGACTACCGAAGCTGTCATCAAAGTACAGCTCGGAGATGGGCACGAACATCAGATTATTGATGGTTTCGGATGTGCTTTTGCCGAATGGTCACACCGTATATGGAACCATATGCAACGTGAAGATGTAGTAAACGACTTGTTTGGCGAGAATGGTTTGAAACTGAATATCTTCCGGGGTGAGGTATTTCCACACTATCAGAACCCGACTACCAATGTTATCGACTTCGGTATTAACCGCACATTCAACCTGGCTCCGAATGACCCGTCCATGATTAATGATTATTGGAGAGACTTCAACGGTTCGGGATGCGGCGAACAGGTGCAGTTGGGACAAATGTGGCTGGTGGATATCCTTCAGAGAAAATACAAAGATGTAAAGTTCATGTTCTCTACATGGAGTCCTCCCGGAACAATGAAATCCAACGGAAAACCTTCCGGCGGTAGTTTGAAGACCGGTTCGGGAGACGAATTCGCCGACTATCTGATAAACTTCATCAATACATATACGAATAAATTCGGTATTAAGATTTATGCCATTTCACCGTCCAATGAGCCGAACAGTAGCGGAACAGGATGGAACGGATGTAGCTGGACTTATGGTAACTTGGCCAATTTCTGCCAGGATAATCTTCGCCCGGCTTTAGACAAGGCAGGTTATCAGGATATGAAAATTATCTTCGGAGAGCATTCATGGTGGAAAGCGGGAGTCACCTTCCTCGAAAACGGTTTGAAGGCTCGCCCCGAATTAGCAAATTCCAATATCATTGCTGCCGCTCACGGATATACATTAATCGGTAACACGGAATTTGTACAATCTCCCCTTTGTGCTGAAAAGAATATTCATCTTTGGAATACGGAAACCAGCTCTACGGATACGTATGACCCGTCTTGGAAAAATGCGATGCAATGGGCCACCACTTTCCACAATTACCTGGCTGTTTCCAACCTGAATGCATTTGTATGGTGGGCAGGCGCACGTCCTTGTACCAATAATGAAGCACTTATCAGACTGGAAGAAGCACTGCCCGGAACAAACTATGAAAGAGCCGCCCGCTATTACAGCTACGGACAATTCACCAAGTTTATCCCGGAAGGAAGCCGCCGCGTGGATGTAAAAACGATTGCTCCTGAAAATGACGACGAAGCCTTCCCCAAAGAACTGTTAATGACAGCTTACGTGAAAGACGACGGCACCTATACTATCGTATTGGTGAATAACTCTACCAGCAAGGCTTTCGAAACGAAACTGGAGATTGAAGGAAAAGAATTCCAGACGATGATTGCATATACATCGGACGAAGGCGTGAAATGGCAACGCAAGAAAATAAATCCGTCTCTTAGTGGACTGCGTGCCATCACCGTTCCCGAGTTTAGCGTTGTTACCATCACCGGTAAAATGAAAGATATTGAAGCAGAATAAATGTTCCAAATAAACAATGAATAGTATGAAAAGAAATCTATTATATTTAGCAGGATTCCTACTTGCAGCCGTTACCGTATTCTCCGGCTGTAACGATGATGTTCCTTCCTACCATCAACTGGTGCCGGATACGCAAGAGCTGATCATCAACTTCGACGAGACACCGGAAGGGACAATCCGGATGCTTCAAGGAAATGGGAACTACAAGATTGCCAGTTCGGATGAAGATGTAGTGACGGCCGTCGCCGAAGGAAACGCGATTAAAGTAACTGCGTTGAAAGCCGGTAGCGCCAACCTGACAATCACCGACTGGGCGAAAATGAGCATCAGTGTAAAAGTAATCGTTGACCAGTTAAGTGAATTGGTATTGGCGGTTTCTTCCACCAAGATGTATCCGAACGAAAGCAAAGCAATTCAGATACATACGGGAAACAGAGGATACAAAGTGACTGTCGACAACGAATCAGTAGCCAAAGCTACGGTAGATGAAGAAGGACAGATCCGGGTAGAGTCCCTGTCACCGGGTACTGCAACGGTTACAGTGACCGACAGGCTGAATAAGAGTGCGGAACTTTCCGTAAAAGTCATCAAGAAACTGGCACTCGACAATAATGAAGAAATCTCTTGTCTGACGGTCGGCGAACCCCTGACGCTTAAAATTCTGAATGGTAACGGCGGCTATACCTGTACAAACAATGGTTCTGCCACGTATCTGAAATGCACAATAGCGGAAAGCGGAACAGAAGTCATTGTCGAAGGGCTCAGAAGATACCGTTTCAACAAAACGATTACTATTAGTGACCAGGAAGGCGAATCAATCAGTATCAATGTGCTTTATATAGATAGCCCTTATATGCAAGATCCGTCTTATCGTTACCTGATTAAAGGCTCCAGTTCTTATCAAAGCCTGTCTACTTCGGCCGTAGGTATCATTACTCATTCGGAAGAGTTCAATATGTCCGAACTGGTTATAAAAAGCTCCGGAACTTCTGCCAGCGGTTTTGCCGTGCAATTCTCAGGAGACTTGAAAGAAGGCGATAAGAGTGCCCCTGTACTATATAAGGTGACGAGAAACGCAATCGACAAGAGTGTAAAATATCCGATAGAAGATTGTCGCATTGATAAAGCAGAAGATGGCTGGTATTGGGTCAGCTTCCTGGAAGCCGGCTGCACTGTCCGTTCTTATATGATAACCAAGCAATAATTTATAAACCTGACACATGGATTTTGAAAGTACCCCCATACTTTTGAAATGACCAACATAAAAAGAGACTGTCCGCGCAACACAGTACGTTCCTTATTTCTGTCTGTATTGTAGCCAGTCTCTTTTTATAAATTCTTGAACAGATATGAATAGATATGATAACAGATTACGCATTCTTACCGAAGAATTCGAATCGCTCATCTCACGTGAAAATGAAAAGATACTACCGGGCAACGGCATCTTTGAACGTTACAAATATCCCATATTGACAGCCGCCCACACTCCGTTGGAATGGAGATACGACTTCAACCCCGAAACGAATCCCTTCTTTATGGAACGCTTCGGCATCAATGCCGTATTCAATGCAGGAGCTATCAAATTCAACGGAAAGTATCTTGTCATGGGACGGGTGGAAGGATATGACCGCAAATCATTCTTCGCCATCGCCGAAAGCCCAAACGGAATAGATAATTTCCGTTTTTGGGAGTATCCGGTTCAATTGCCGGATTTATATCCTGAAGAGACGAACGTGTATGATATGCGCCTGACAGCCCATGAAGACGGTTGGATTTACGGTATCTTTTGCAGCGAAAGCCTTGACCCGGACGCCACCCCCGGCGACTTGTCTTCTGCCGTAGCCAAAGCGGGTATCGTGCGTACCAAAGACTTGAAGAACTGGGAGCGACTGCCGAACCTGATTTCCAAAAGCCAGCAACGAAATGTCGTTTTGCACCCGGAATTTGTAAACGGTAAATATGCCCTGTACACCCGTCCGCAGGATAATTTCATCAATGCCGGCAACGGCGGCGGTATCGGTTGGGCACTGATAGATGATATAACCCATGCGGAAGTGAAAGAAGAAACCATTATCAACCACCGCCATTATCATACCATAAAAGAGGTGAAGAACGGTGAAGGGCCTCATCCTATCAAAACCCCAAAAGGGTGGCTACATCTGGCTCATGGAGTTCGTGCCTGCGCAGCCGGCTTGCGTTATGTACTCTATCTGTATATGACCTCTCTGGAAGACCCGACTAAAATCATTGCCGAACCGGGCGGTTTCTTGCTTGCCCCTATGGGAGAGGAAAGAATCGGAGATGTATCCAACGTACTCTTCTCGAACGGTTGGATTGTTGATGAGGACGGAACAGTATATATCTATTACGCCTCTTCCGACACCCGTATGCACGTGGCAACCTCGTCAATCGACAGGCTGACGGATTATTGTCTCCACACACCGGCAGACGGATTCCGTTCCGCTACGTCTGTGAAAAGCATCTGTAAGCTCGTAGAGACGAACAAGCTGGTCATGACAGAGCAATACGTTTAAAAAGAAAAGCGCAAAGTTGTCCGGTTGTCATATGACAGAGCCGGACAACTTTGCGCTTTTCTTTTTTGCAGAAGAGGAACGTTTTTTATTCCAAAACCGGGGAATATCAACATAGTATCAGAATGAGTTAAAATAATATTTGTTTCCTTACCTCTTTCCCCCTACCTTTGCCGCAAAGAACATAGAACATATAAATCGAATCAAAACAATAATATGAAATTACACACTACCGACCTTCTCATCATATGTGCTTATCTTATCGCAATGATTGTCATCGGGCTTATTCTAAAGAAACGGGCTGCCCAAAATATGGATTCCTATTTCTTAGGCGGGAAATCATTGCCTTTCTATATGTTGGGATTATCCAACGCTTCCGGTATGTTCGATATTACAGGCACAATGCTGATGGTATATTGGGCATTCGCCTATGGCTTCAAAAGTCTCTGGATTCCCTGGTTATGGCCGGTATTCAATCAGATATTCCTCATGGTTTACTTATCCGTGTGGCTGCGTCGTTCTAACGTGCTCACCGGCGCGGAATGGATTAAGACCCGTTTCGGGAAAGGTAAAGGGTCAACTCTTTCACATACGATTGTTATTGTATTCGCATTATTGAGCGTACTCGGTTTTTTAAGTTATGGATTCATAGGTATTGGTAAATTTATGGAGATATTCATCCCCTGGGAAGTGGTATCTCCATTTATTCCTTTCAATGTTCCTGCAGAATATGTACCTCATGTATATGGTATCTTCTTTACCACAATCGCCACTTTCTATGTGATGCTCGGCGGAATGTTGAGTATCGTATGGACGGATGTCGTCCAATTCCTGATAATGACCGTGGCGGGTATCGTTATCGTCGTCATCGGCATGCAGATGGTAGCACCGGATATGATTCACTCATTTGTGCCTGCCGGATGGGATTCTCCTTTCTTCGGGTGGACGCTCGATATTGACTGGAGCAGCCGGATGAATCTCCTTACCGAACGAATGGCGAACGAGCCTTACAGCCTGATAAGCATTTTCGTCATGATGGCTTTGCTGAAAGGTATCTTTATGAGTATGGCAGGCCCTGCACCCAACTATGACATGCAGAAGATTCTGTCCTGCAAGTCTCCGAAAGAAGCGGCTATGATGAGCGGCTCTGTATCAGTAGTGTTATTAATCCCCCGTTATCTGATGATTATGGGATTCGCGTTGCTGGCTATCTATTTCTTCAAAGAGGATGGCGGAATGACACAGATGGAAGTTACACGAACAGATTTTGAGACTATCCTTCCACACTTAATCACACGTTATGTTCCGGCAGGACTGGCCGGGTTGTTGTTGGCCGGACTATTGGCAGCTTTCATGTCTACTTTCGCTTCTACGGTAAATGCAGCTCCTGCATATATCGTGAATGACATTTATCTGAAATATATCAATCCGAAAGCAAGCGTAAAAACGCAAATCCGCAGCAGTTATGTCATTTCTGTTGCCGTAGTAGTAATCAGCACTGTTATCGGATTCTTCCTGAAGGATATCAATGAAATCTTCCAATGGATTGTAGGCGCACTTTTCGGTGGGTATATTGCCGCCAACGTACTGAAATGGCACTGGTGGCGTTTCAACGGTGAGGGATATTTCTGGGGAATGACTGCCGGAGTACTGGCGGCAATCGTTATGAAATTCACCGTTCCCGATGCATGGGTATTGTATTTCTTCCCCGTTTTGTTCGGCGTCTCCCTGATAGGATGTATTGCAGGAACTTACAGCGCACCCCCAACTGACGAAGAAACACTTATCAATTTCTATACCCGTGTACGCCCCTGGGGATGGTGGAAGCCGATTGAAGAAAAAGCTCTGGCCCGTTACCCCCATATCCGGCCAAACAGAAACTTCAAAAGAGATGCTTTCAACATGGCAATCGGTATCGTTTGGCAATGTACCCTTACCATCATTCCGATGTATCTCGTTGTCCGTGAGCAACTGGGACTCTGGAGTTCCATCGCCCTGTTGCTGGTTACTACACTGATATTAAGAAAGACGTGGTACAAACCTTTATGCAAAGAAGAAGCACGCTACAATGAAGAAATGAAACAACTGAAATAAAAAGAAATAATTAGCTTAACACACTAAAAACCGGAGAACTGACCATGAAAAGACTATCTGTCATACTAATCTCATTTTTACTATATCTGCCACTAAGCGCTCAATTCAAAGGAACAGTCTATATCGACGCCGACCAATCGGGCATATTTAATAAAGGCGACAAGCCGCTGGCGGGAGTTATGGTAACAGACGGATTGAACGTAGTAAAGACAGATAAGAAAGGTCGGTTCTCTTTACCCGGATTCGAAAAGACACGGTTCATCACTATCACCACTCCTGCCGGATACGAAACACAGCATTTCTACCTACCCGTAAAAGAAAACAGGAAAAGCTATGATTTCCTGCTGACAGAGAGCGAACGGACTAAATCGGAAGAG
>ERZ791659.120-NODE-120-length-63134-cov-20.0148_pt1 | contig 63134 bp, 65 predicted proteins | sample MGYA00510053_ERZ791659 | MGnify/ENA primary metagenome ERZ791659 (study PRJEB30046, sample SAMN00715192) | human gut metagenome | study: EMG produced TPA metagenomics assembly of the A metagenome-wide association study of gut microbiota in type 2... | reverse complement strand
GCGGGGCGGGACGCCCCGGGCTGGGCCTGCCCGCCTTCCGGTATCACCCAAACCCTCTGGAAACTGGGGCTTTTGAGGAATCCGCAGACGGCGTTGTCTGCGACTGCTGTGGCAAGACGACCCATATTTTCTATACAGCCCCCTTTTACGCCGTGGAGGATATTGCATATCTGTGCCCAGAGTGCATCGCCAACGGCGAAGCAGCCCGGAAATATGACGGCTGCTTCCAGGACGATTGCTCTCTGGATAATGGTGTAGACGATCCAGAGAAGCTGGACGAGCTGATCCACCGCACCCCCGGCTACTCCGGTTGGCAGCAGGAATACTGGCGCGCCCACTGTGGCGACTACTGCGCCTACCTGGGCCATGTGGGTGCCAGAGAACTGCGGGCGCTGGGTGTGCTCGAGGAAGTGTTGGACGATCCCATGTGGGATGACGAACAGAAGAAAATGATTCAGGAATCCGTCAATGGCGGGCATCTGCAATGCTATCTGTTCCAGTGCCTCCACTGCGGAAAACACCTGGTCTGGATGGATTTTGATTGAGGTGGCAACATGGAGAAGAAGGATTTTCCCAAGGGAACCAAGCCCCGTGAGATCTTCGTCTATACCTGTGAGCGGATCGCGGAGCCTTTGAACCCGCTGGGCTACAAATACCGCAAGAGCAAAAATGACATCTACAAAAAAGACGGCATCTTTGTGTTCTCCTTTTACTTTTCCCCCTCCATCCGCTTTGGCTCCACCACTTTTACTGCCTTCTTCGATGTGAGTTCCCCGGTGATTGCCCAGTGGCGCAGTGAGCAGGAAGGGACGGAGGAAATCTATGATGGTATCGTGGGTACCTCCATCGCCCGGCTGACCCACCGGTATGATGACTTCCCCCGCTATGAGGTATCTACTCTGCTGGAGCGGGAACGCTCTATCCAGGAAATTTCCGGGCAGATCCAGGACTATGCACTACCATTCTTTGCCCGGTTTTCCAATCTGCCCAAGCTGCTGGACGATGTGGAACAGGAGGGGTTCTTCCCCCATCGGAAGGGGTTCGATGTCCCTAAGCGGAATCGGGAGTTCATCGAATGCTTCCGGGAGTATCTCCAAAAGCAGTAGGAATCAGCAGAAAGGAAACAACACCTATGTCAAACAGTAGAGTATCCACTTGGAGTGGAATCCGGAACAAATTGGAGAATGACTACCTGTGCCCGGCACTCCGGGGCCACATCCAGTATTTTGCCACCAGTTACAGCAAAAGCGCCGACCATGAGGGCCGGGCCGCCATTCGTGTGGACGGCGTGGAAGTGCTGCGGAGCAACTACTACACCTATTTTGAAAATGTGTGGACGAAATTTCATCACTTGCGCTCCACCACGCTGAAAGATCACGACTCCGCAAAAGAGGCCATCAATCAGGCTCATGCCTATGCGCTGGAGCAGGGCACCTTTGACCAAAAGGTGTTCTATGAGGCGTTTGGGATCTTTGACAACCAGAGCATCGAGAAAAGCCTTGTCAGCGAGAATCCCCTTGTCCGTATCTTTGCCCTTCTGGATCGCAGGCTTGGCAAGCGCCGCCTGCTGGCTTTGGAGGACTCCATGGAGCAGGAACTGGACTGGGTGCGGGCTTTCTATGTGATCCGGTTGCAGGCCGAAGGGCTGATGGAAGCGAATAACATTTAGGAGGAACCACCATGTCACAGATCGCGTCCTTTTATCTGATAAAAAATAACCAGCGGCAGGAGTTGTCCGACGGTGACTGCTCCGGCGCGGTCTATATGGCCATCTGGGACTGATGTGAGAGCGAACTGGATCTGGATGTCCGTTTTCCTGCTCCCCAGACGGAAGACACCCTGGACTGCGCTCTGCTGGAGGGAGAGCTGGCGTCTCAACTGCTGGCAGCTCTGCGGGAGCAGGATCTCCCGGAGCTGGCCGCTGAAATTGCCCCGGACTGGGATCTGCCCACCGAGGCGGTGCAAAGCGGGCTTAATACGCTGCGCTCCCATCTGGAACTGGTGCAGGGCGATGCTGCTCTGCTGTATGAAATGACATGAGAACGGAGGGATACCATGCTGGCAAAGCGGTTTGAACACATTTTACATGATCTGGGCATGGCTGGGCTGGAACACCCTCTGTTCTACCATGCACCGGTGGGCATTCGTTTTAAGATCGGCGGGGAGGAACCAATCTATCTGGATAGGCGTGCGGCGAAGCTGAAAACCAACCCCGCTTATGTTCAGGGGGCGCTGGACCGAGCCGCCGCGATCTATCGGGCACTTCCGGCGGTGCCGGACCTTCTGCGGATCGACGGGTATCCCGATGAAGAACCCGCCGAGTCCCTGCTGACCGTTATCCGGCAGCGAGTGGGCCTCCCAGTTCCCGATGAACAACTTTCGGCCACAGAGCAGGATGAAGATGGGGATACCCATGCACAAGTGCAGTTTTACTGGGATCTCAGCAAGATCAGCTTTCAACCAGAGCTGCTTCTTCGGGAAATCATTCTGGGGGACATCGGCGGCTGGAACGGCTTTGTGTCCAGCGTCTATCTGGCTGGGCCGGGGCCGTTCCTCTACCATTTGTACGATGACCGTGGGCTGGATGTGCTGGGCGGCTCACAGAAGCTGCTATTGCCTCTCTATCATCAATTTCATGACTGGATTTTGGAATACGATCTGGAGAAGATTGACCAGATGTTCGCTCCAGCAAAAGAATGACTGCATAACAGAAAAGGAGACATTGCTATGGGACTTGATATTTACGCCGGGCCGCTGACCCGGTACTATTCTCACAACTGGAAAACTGTTGTTCAGCAGTGGGCGGAGGAAAACGGATACACCTTTAACCGGATCACCCCGGATGGAGAACCCGCCGACAACGAGGAGGAGCTGTCCCCGGCTGAGGTCCAGGCGGCGGTGGAGAACTGGCGGGATCAGATCTTGAGCGCCATTTCTCAGCCGGGCCAGCCCCCCTACGCTCCCTGGCTTGAAGATAATGAGAAACCTTATTACACCGACAAGCCGGATTGGGATGCCTTCGGCGCTATGCTGCTGGTGGCCGCCTGTCGTACATACGAGGAACCGGTGCCTCCCACCGTGGAGAAGGACTGGGACTTCGGGGAGCATCCCCTGATTGCCCGCCTTGCATCGGACGAGGAGCGGGTGTGGTCCCTGCTTCGGGGCGCGACTTGGTGGCTTCCCCTCACCGACAGCTTTCTATTCCAAGGCCCTCTGCCCACCGATGATCAGACGATGATCGCCACCTTGGGCGGACTGCGGAAGGAGCTGGAAAAGCTGAACCAGCTGGCGTGGCAGGCCGATGAGGACACCGTCCTTGGCTGGGCAGGCATCGAGGGATACCCGGTAGACGGAACCGTAGACGCAGATGGACAGTACAGCAAGGCAGACATCCCGGAACACACCCAGTATGACACCCAATCCTTGGCCAAGTTTGCCTTCTCCGTGTTCTGGCGGGCCATGCGGTTTGCCGAGGAGCAGCAGGTGCCTATCCTGCTTGACTATTAAAGAGAATTCGTCAGGGGGTGGAGACCGTGGAACAAAAACGGCCGGCAGATATATTTCAGGAGCTTCTGGACTACCTATGGAACGGCCTGGGCCTGGAGGAAAAGGGCTGGAAGCGGCTGAAAAAGGGCGACTTCAAAAAGAGAACAAAAAACGGCCTGACCTACCTGATCTGGTTTGATCGGAGGCGCTACAACTACATAGACTACGAAATCGGCCATGGGAATGTGGAGGTGGGCTTCACCTGTATCATAAAGCAGGGAGATGATTGTCTCTACTCTTTCAAAATAGAACCGACAACAGGCGGTTCGTTCTTTCGGATGCTGACAGAGGATCTGCGGCTGGACACCGGGCTGCTGGACACCTTCCTGCCCCTGATCCAAGCCCACTACCTTGACTTTATCTCTCGCTTTGAGGTGGACCCAGCAGAGGCGCTCCAACCGGTCTGCACCCCCTTTATCCAGCCGGAGGATTACAGCTGGTGCATTCATGTGCGGGAGCAGATGGTGGAACGGTACGGAACATCGGAGCAGCTGGCGGAGTACCACCATCAGGCGGAATTGCGCGGAACGCCTGGACACAAGGCAAAGAACTGGATGGGTTCGATGTTGTTCCACCTCTCCCACGCCAATGATGTGGATCAAGCCTGGGCCTCAAGCCGCACCAGAGAGGAACTGGACCAGGTGGTGGAACCCTTTGTGCAGGCCAAGCGGCAGACAGGACAGTGGACACAGGAGGATGAGGCGGGCTATCAGCTCTACCGGCAGGAAACAGATCCGAAGAAGCGCACCTTTCGGGTATGGTATCTCATCGCCAACCCCCGCGGCCTGCCGAAAGAGTTTGTCCAGAAAGAGCTGGAGTTTCGGTGGAAACTGTTCCCAGAAAAGAAGGAGGAACCCAAATGAGCAATAAAGCTTTCCAGCAAAATCTGGACGACAAAAAAGGCCCCCAGCCCGGAGGTCCCTATCTCATTCAGATGCTGTTCAAAGAGCCGGTAGAAATGCCGGATAAAGAAAAAATGACTGCCATAATGGAGAAGCACATCGGATCAACAGAGTGCTTCTGTTATGATAAGAAAATGGCCGGCTTTGCCGCCCTGGATCATGTCGCGGAATTTCAGGACGGCAAGTGCCCGGTACAGCTGATGGTGATGAAATGCGACAAGTTCAAGGGCAAAGGCTTTGATGCCTTTCTGATGAGCCAGATGTGGGACTGCCAGGAGGACCGTGACCGGATCTTCCGGGAGTGCAAATATCAGGTGGTGGCCACCGATATGCTGACTGCGGCGCTTCCAGCGCTGGAGCGTGCCAACCTGGATGCCGACTTTCTGGAGGCTCTGGCAGAGCTGTACCCCACCTGTGAGGCGTTCTATTTCCAGAACTGCGGCAAGCTGTTTCTGGCAGAGGATGTGCGCTCCCATCAGATTGAGGGGCCGGATCGGTTCATCCGCTTTGGCGTCAATGTCCGTTTCTTCAACATCGAGGGCACGGAGGATATGCTCATCGACACGGTGGGCATGAGCACCCTGTTTTTGCCGGATCTCCAGTACCACTTCCACGGCATGGACCCCAACTGGGTGGTAAACCACGCCTATAATGCAGCGTCCTATATTCTGGAGCATGATAACCCCATTGAGGATGGGGAAACCATAGACGGCGTGGCGGATGGCCAGATGTGCCGGGAGATCCAGTGGAAGTGCCAATATGAAGATGCCTTGATCCAGCCGCCCAGAGGGGTGCTGGACATCAACATGGGAAACTATGCTTCGGGAGGACGCTGAATGAATGGCGTTGTGCTCCTGGTAGGCGGACTTCTGCTTGTGGCGGTGATCAAGCTGATTATAGATCGAAATTGGATCGGCCTGCTTCTCTGTGCTGTCGCCCTGCTTCTGGTCTTTGGGGCTGGACACCATACAAAATAGGCCATTTTAAGAATCGAGGAGGTGAAGTATGCAGAATTCAACAAATATGCGGATACTGGAATTACTCCGGTCTCTCTATGAGCGGACCGATGAAAACCATCCCGCCACAGTATCTGACATCATTGCCCATCTGAATGGAAAAGGAATTCAGGCAGTGCGGCAGACTGTTTACGCAGATACCAATGCGCTGATCGATGCGGGGATTGATATTGTGGTGGTTAAGAGTACCCAAAACCAATATTTTATGGGAAACCGCCTGTTTGAGTATCCAGAACTGAAAATGCTGACAGACGCAGTAGCATCCTCGAAGATCATTTCTGCCAAGAAGTCTGAGGAGCTGGTGCAGAAATTATGCCGTCTGACCAGTCTACATCAGGCAAAGCAGCTTCAAAAATTTGCTGCTTTATCCAGCCGTGTCAAACCGCATAATGAAAAGGTTTACTACATCATTGACAATATCCAAACAGCGATTGGAAACCATCAGCAAATTCGGTTCCAATACTATGAATATACTCAAGAAAAAAAGAAAATCTTAAAGCATGATGGATATTATTATGTCGTAAATCCTTATGCGCTTGAATGGAAAAATGACCATTACTATTTGATTGGATTTTCTCTGAAGCATCAGAAAATTGCTCACTTCCGTGTAGATCGGCTAACAAGTGTAGAAAATCTGGAAACTTACTTTATGCCGATAGAGGGATTTGATGTAGCCTCCTATACAAATAAAATGGTTGATATGTTTACATCGGAGTCATCGAAGGAAGTAACCCTTCTATGTGAAAACGAATTGATGAGAGTAATCATAGATCATTAAGGTCTACAGCAATCTAATCCCACGTTAAAACGAGAAAATGCTTAATTGTTCTCCTCAAAGTTCTCTACCTGTTCCATGACCTTTTTGAGAACTTCGGGGCTGTACTGCGGGGGATATCACGCTTTTCAAAGAACGAGCCGGAGTTGCGCGCAGCGCGCAGATAATCCCGGCAGTTAAACAAAATCTAATCAAGATTGAGAGCTTTTTCTTCAGCCTTCGTCTTTGCCATGGCGTTTTTCTCCAATCTGAAAATTACAAATTGCGGACAAAAAGGACGCATTGTTGTGGCAAGCAGGGCTTTTGTCTATACAAACGCCATTTTTGCGTTGCAAAATGCTTGTTGGGCTGTGCCTAATCCCCTTCATTCTGCACCGTTCCGATGCAGGCTGCGCGTTTTTTCAAAACGCTTCTATTTATATATGGTAGAGTTTCAAGACAGTTGCGCTCTGCAATTTTGATGGAGACATCTCAAGCCAAACGAACAGCCAGCAACGGCCTCAACGGTAAGTGAGGTCATGATGCTGGCTGTTCTTCGTTCAGAACGGAAAACATTCGACATTTTCGCTGGTTCATGGTACACTACATCCAATACTTGAGCCACTTTGCTAACGAACACTTGAGCCACTTGCGGCGTTCGCAGCATTCAAACAAAAAAGCCGCCCGAAGGCGGCGAAGATAAAAGTACTTCTTACAGTTCTGAAAGCCATTCGCTGAACCGTCCGATGCCATCTGTGATGGCAGTTGCACCGAAAAAGAGAACAAAGCAGATAAACTCCGCTGCCAGCAGAATGAAAAACTGATCCCAAGTCTGGCGGTAGGCGGTGTAGATGCCGCAGCCAAAGATGTAGAGCATCAGCGGCGCGACCACATAGCTGGACAGGGTCAGCAGCCATTTTGCCATCAGAGCCAGAAACACCACAAAGAGAGAAATCGGAAAAAAACAATTTTCTTCAGCGTGAACATCATATTGAACACCAACCTTTCTTTTCAGCTCTATTATAAAGGTATCAACGATTGCGTTGCAAGGATGTCAAGCGTTATATGCTCGATTTCTTCCTGCATCGTTACCACCTCCTGTGCAGAAAATCGCCTTAACGGTCATGTTCCACCGGGGGCTTACTCACAGCCTTTTCTGCATCACTCTGAACTGATTCATCCGGAACCGGAATGACCATCAGGCGACGCCCCAGAGGGAGAAAGGCTTCGGGTTGATGGAAATGTTCTTCGTACTTCTGCGCCAGCTCCGGGGAAAGCGACACAAAGTCCTCCTCGCCCAGCCCCACCACCAAAAAGGTTCCGGCAACGGCATCGTACATCTGCCCGTCCTCATCCTGCAGGGCACGGTTCAGGGGCAGTCCCATGAGCTTGTCGTCATCGTTGTAGACGATGGCAACCGGGTCATCAGCAAAGGGGTAGCTTGCGCCGATGGAACCGCCCACAGCCTGCTGCAAGGCTTTCAGGTCGTTATCAATCTCGACCTGCTGCGGATACTGTCCCGGTGCAATCTTCAGCACCGACAGAGTGTTCTCTTCCATGTGAATCTTCCTTTTTTCTGTTCAGCCCGATTTCGCCGCTCCGTGCCGCCTGCATCAAAGCCGCCACGAAGAAACCGAAAAAGCACCCGCTTCAAAAAATGCGAAACCGATAAAAAAGTTCAGCATGACACACCTCACTCCATGCAGATGCAGGGCAGCTTCTGGTCGTCTGCCATCAGGGTGATACTGTGGCTTGCCAGATACTTCTGGAACAGGTAGACCTCATCAATGGTCAGCGAGATGACCCCGCCATCCATATTGGTGCGCACCAGAATGACCAGACCGGTCAGATAGTGCTTGCCCGCCAGTTTCAGCACCTGCGCCGGGTTGTAGCTGAGCAGCAGCGAGCTGTCGGGGATGTTCAGGTACGCATCATCCTCGTCAAAGCAGGGCAGAATGTCGGGAGCCTCGTCCAGCGTGATGACTGTCAGTTCCATATCCGGGGCGATGGCAGCAAAATAGATCTCGCCACTGCTCCGGCTCTCCGACAGTGCCGCACAGATGTGCATATCAATGGTGACTTCCTCGGAACGAATAATGGGATTAGAATCATTTTTCATAGGCATTTTCTCCTTTTTTCTAAAGAAAAAGACCCAACCGGGTCTTTCCAATTCATATCCTGTCAGCGTTCTTCACTGTGCTGACGCTTTTTATGCCACTGCTCCAGCAGCTTGATGGTGGTATCTTCCATCTGTTTGGGCGTGTAGCTGCGGGGAAAATACTTTTTCAGGGTGTCATTTTTGATAACGACCTTATCCAGCTCGTCTTTCTTGGCTTCTCCCATAATGGCAACGACCGTTTCTGTTGTAAAGGTTCCATCCTGCGCCAGCTTCTTGATGCGCTTTGCCTGCGAAACAGACGGAAAGTTCTGGGTATCATCCATTGCCCGGATTACTTCTTGCTGCTGTTCGGGAGAAAGATAGGAAAGCTCCACAGCGGGGTTGAAGGACACGGTTTTGTTATCCACCATGTCCAGTAGTTCGGGGATAAGGTTGGTCAGCCGGATAAAACGTCGAACGGTATCGCCACTAATGCCTTGACCTTTTGCGACTTCATCATCACTTCTGAACTTCGACGCAACTTGCGGCGAAGTTAAATCCGACCTAACACCTTGATTTTTTATTGCGTCCAGCTTCATTTTGTAGGCAAATGCGCGTTCACTGGGCAGAATATGCTCACGCTGCAAATTGCTGTCCACCATAAGGATCACAGCAGCATCGTCCGACATATCCCGGACAATGACCGGCAGCGTTTCCAGCCCTGCCAGTTCCGCAGCGTGTTGGCGGCGGTGCCCGGAGATGATCTCATAGCCGCCCTCTGGTCTGGGGCGGGCAATCAGCGGAGACAGCACACCGTACTGCTCTACGCTTTCCACCATGCGCTGCATGGACTCGTCATCCAAGACCTTAAAGGGGTGGTTTTTGAATGGGAACAGTTCGTCGATGGGAATTTGCTGTACCTGTTCCCGCTGCTGTTCCTGCCGGGATTCCTCGGTGGAGAAAATGTCATCTGCCCCTTTCAGCGACACGTTTAAGCTGCCTTTCGGCATTCGCCATCACCTCCTCGGTCAGAGATTTATAGGCTTCTGCCACCTTGCCTTTGGGGTCATGCTGGAAAATGCTCTTGCCCACGGCACTGATCTCCGCAGCGCGGACAGACCGGGGAATGGTCTGGTCGAACACTTTGATCTTGCTGCCGTAGGCACCTCGAATCAGGTTGTCGATTTGCTGTCCGTAGTTGGTGCGGCTATCGGTCATGGTCAGCAGGATGCCCTCGATTTTCAATTTCGGGTTGATCTGCCGCCGGACCTTCTGCACGGTCTGCAAAAGCTGTTCCAGACCCTTTGCAGACAGATACTGTGCCTGCACGGGAATCAAGGTGGTGTCTGCTGCTGCCAGTGCATTGATGGCGGTATCTCCACAGGAGATAATTGTAAATTCGCACATAGTGCGTACCGCTAGCCATAGAAGCGGAGCGACTACGGTCAGCATCCCAAGGGAAGGAGTGCAGTCCAGCAGAATGAAATCGTATTCATGCTTTGCGCCTTCCAGCACCTGTTTGAGCATCTTTTCCCGGTTCATGCAGTTGACAAGGGAAACTTCCAGCCCTGCCAGTTCGATATTGGCTGGAATCAGGTCAACACCCTCTGCGTGGTGCAGGATACCTTCACCGGGTGGAATACTCTGGTCGTTTATGGCCTTTGCCATCAGGGTGGAAAGGGTAGTGGGCAGTTCATCGGGCTGCTGCCAGCCCATGCTGATGGTCAAGCTGCCCTGCGGGTCAGCGTCCACCAACAGGACTTTTTTACCTTCCATCGCCAGCCCGATGCCAAGATTTTCACAGGTGGTGGTCTTGCCGGTGCCGCCTTTCTGGTTGACGATGGCTATTGTGGTTGCTTTCTTTGAAATTTTCATCACCCCCGATTCGCTAAGTCGTGGTTAGTTTGGTTCTGGTAGGAAAGCTGCATCGTGGTGGGTGCATTATACAGAGAAGCAAGCAGGTATTGTTTCATGTTTCGGATCGGGCTGCTGTTCTCTGCAAGACACTTCAGCACAAAGTGGATATGGTCAGCGTTCAGCTTCATAAAGCGACTGCGTACCACCTCGGCGGGCTTATCGTCCCCGGCAATGCGCAGCGTCTTGCGGTTGGTGGCACAGGTGTCCACCAGCAAATCTACGATCTGATAGATGGTATCCTCATCGTCCGGGCAGAGCCGGAGCAGAAGGTCTACCTCCAAGGACTGCGAAAAATATTCTTCCAGTTGGGCGCGTTTGCTCATCCAGTCGTTTTCATCGGAATAGATAGGATCAGTATCGCTTACCTCTGTATTATTTCTCTCAGTCTTATTACATCGTAGTTTGGCCGGGTCTTGAAGCGTATTCTGGACGGTTCCAGAATCGTCATTATCACGATTCAGAAAGCGTAGTTTTGACGATTCTGAGGAAAAATTCTTTACATAGATGAGATCGGGCTTGCCCAGCCCCCTCCGTTTGCGTTCAATCAGGCCGTACTCTTCCAGTTCTCGCAGCAGCTTGGTGGCCTTTTTATCGGCACAGCCCAGTGAATCCTGCACCTCCTGCACAGTATAGATGATGAACACCCGCCCAGCTTTGTCCAACCAACCATTCCGGGCTGAAAGGCTCATGCGGTCCAGCAGGATACCGTACAGGGTTTTGGCATCTGTGGAAAGCGGTTGGAAGCGGCTATCCTGAAACAACAGCTTGGGAATCCGGTAGAAGGAGAACAGCTCGCTGGACCGCCCATAGAAGTAATCAAGGTCTGCGGTTCTTGTCGGCTTTCTTTCGGGCATAGAGAATATCCCATTTTTCAGGTGTGGAACGGAATACATTGACCTGCTTCTTATAAGGGCAGTGGGCATACAGGCAGGTGCGGAACTTGAAATCGGGTCGATAGTACGGGCACAGCTTGCAGCTGTCCGGGGCACGGTCGGAACCTTCGCCAGCGGCGATCACATGGTGCATGGAGTGCTGAACATGGCGCAGAGCTTCGTTTCGCTTGTGGCTCACTTGGCATCACCTCGTTTCTCCAGCGGTGCCATCAGGTCTTTGTAGCAGGGGATCAGCACACAGGGCTTTGCCCGCTTGTAGGGGCACCCTTCGCACTTGCTGGGGCCTTTGGGCGGTTCAATCAGATAGTAGCAGTTCTCTTTGCCAAGAACGCAGCCCTTCTTTCGATTCTTCCAGAAGAAGCAGTGCCGGCAATCTGCCGGGCGGGAAGCATGGTAGCGGATACCGTCCATCGTGACGGTCAGAACTTTTTTCATTGGTAAACCCTCCTTTGATGGATTCGGGAAGTTCAGCCCGAAAACAAAAAAGCGCGTTCCTCTTTCTGTTCCGAGAGAACAGCGAGTGAACGCGCTATGTATGGAGAAAAGTGTTTTGCACGGTTTCTGGTAGGAATGTGAAAAATAGATTTACACAGTTTATCTTGTATTTACATGGATTTACAGGAAAGCGGCTACCAATTTTAGCAGAGAGCCGGAAAACGGAGTTCAAAAGGTGCTTTATGGGGCTTCATTAGCTGGAAACCGGATTTTATTAGCTGAAACCGAAAATTCTGCTAATGGCATTAGCTGGCTAATTTTGGTGATAGGTTCAAAATGAAAAATGCGAAGATCGTCTTTCACATGGAAAAATGACCTTCGCATTTTCTTAAAGGGATACCCCAGACAGGATTCGAACCTGCGGTCTCCTCCTTAGGAGAAGCTCCGATACGACATTAGGAAATGCTGTATGGTGCTAAAAAATCCCGATATTTCAAGGCTTTTTCAATGTTCCATATCTCGTCTGATACTGCCGTGTGATAGCTCGTACAGGGGGATTTTACATGGTCTAATTGGCAAGCAATTAGCTGAGTCTTGAAAAAAAGGTGGCTGCTTTCAGTCCAAATTCATTCCAAAGAGTAACACCAAATGATAATAGCTACCGCATAATGATATGCTGTACAAATTCAAAGTACAGATACCCTGTGTCATCATTGGTTATATGTATTATAACACAAAACCAAGTTGGTTTGTGTTACCAATTTCTAAATATGTAAAGAAAGGCAGACCTTCTTCATCAGAAAGAATCTGCCTTTTCTTGTCACATTGTTTTTGCCAAAGTTTTGAGCAATTCTGCCATTCCCGGCTTTTGGAGAAGTGACAGAAGAAGTTCCTGATCGCTTTGAGTTTTTTCCTCAACAGGTTTTTCAATCATTTCTTCCGGCTCAGGCTGTCTGCCTGAATAAAATGCTTCTTCCAATCTTGCAGCATTTACTCGACGGTCATCATCAATGATGTGTGAATATACATCAGCTACCATCTTAATCTGTGCATGACCGGAATCGCCTTGTACTGACTTCATATCGCCGCCATTCAACTTCAACTTATAAGTGATACTGGAATGACGAAGGGAGTGGAAAACGACCTTTGGAAGTCCATGATCCTGAATCAGTTTGCTGAATCCACGATTGATTACCTGTCCCTCAATAGGTTTTCCGTTGGTAGAACAAAATACCAGATTAAAATCCATAAATTCATCGCCAAACAAATCCTTTAATTCTTCAATAGCAGCCTTTCGCTCGACAAGCATTTCGGCAACAGTTTTAGGAAGAAAGATTTTTCTCACGCTGGTTTTAGTTTTTGGTGTTTTCAGAACTAAAGCAGTGTGTGTACTGGCGAATGTTCTTGGAAACTTAAACATAATATCTTTTTCATTCAGATTCTCCATCGCATTTCGATTGACACGCTGCAATTCTTTCTCTACGAAAATGCTTGCCCGTCCCTGTTCAATGCTTGTAGGAGAAATATCCACACAATCCCATGTCAATCCCAGCAGCTCACCCATTCGCAATGAACAGGAGAACGCCAGATTGATTGCCAAACTCAAAATTTCATCATCACAAACCTCCAGAGCTTTAATCAGCGTATCCGCTGTCCAAATATCTCTTGGTTTGGTTTCTGTCTTTGGCAGAGTTGCGTGTTCTACCGGATTACGAGAAATCAGTTCCCACTTTACCGCTTGATTAAAAGCATTATGTAGCACCTTATGGATTTGTCTGACAGTTTTCGCTGTTACAAACTCAGTCCTTGCCTTTACAAAGCGAGTAGATACTGCCCGAACTGTCAGCAAATCACGATAATATTTGTCCATCACTCTGGGATTTAGATCTTCCAATTTCATATCGCCAATGATAGGACGAACATAATTGGAAAGCAAACTTTGGCGGCTTTCATAAGTGGACATTGCCCAAGTATTTACTCCATAAATAGACATATATTCTTCAAGCAGGTCATTTACTGTTTTTGCAGTCGGAATGATGAAAGTTCCGGTTTCCTGTTCATATTCAACTTGATTTTTTCTCTTTTTGGCTTCGGCGTTGGTATCGAAGGTTTCCCACTTCTGACGCTTTTTGCCTGATTCATCAATGTATGTGTAAACCACAGAGTATTTCTTTTTCCGTTTTACAATAGATGCCATACCTTATTCACTCCTTTCCTGTACAGCAGCACTTGCCAGTATGGTGTAACGTGATTGACTGGCATACCAACTGTGAAAACTGTCTTTTGTTATACACTTATATCTGCCAATCTGTACTATTTCAAATACGCCCTTTGATACAATATAATATACTTGGTTTCGATGCAGCCCAAGCATTTTTCCAATCTCCGGCATCGTATATGTATCCTGCTTTTGCTTTTCATCTTCTGCCTGATCTTTGACAGTTCGATAAAAAGTTTGTGTTGCATACCACTTCCAAAAACTCTCCTTCGTAATACGCATTTTTGCCAGATCATCCACCTTCTCAAAGTAACCTTTTCCAATTAGCTCATAGGCAGATGCTTCAGAAATACCAAGAAGCTGTCCCAATTCGTCAGCGGTCATGGAAATCTCTCGGATATGATCTCCCGGTGGAGTTCCATCTATTTTGTGATACCGGCACTGGTTCGCATACCATTCTTCAAAGCTGGCAATCATCACTCTCATTTTCTTGCCCACTGTAATTGTTTCAAAATACCTCTTTTTAATTAACCAGTATGATTCTGTCTTACATAGTCCAAGCAGTTTTCCCATTTCCATTACAGACATACTGGTTCGACTTCTTCTTTGTTCCATAGTCTTGTCCTCCTTATGTAAAAACTTTAGCTAAGTTGATTGGCTTAGCTAAAGTATATCGAACAAATAACATTTCCTGAAGTTTGTCGCTGGGAGAACTGACATCCTTGACAAACCTAAATCTGCTGATCTAACCATTCATCAAAACTTTTTTTAGAGATACGGATTGTTCCACCAATGCGTACACAGCGGAAATAATTTTTCTTGACCAGATTATAAGCAGAAGTTCGGCTGATTCCTAAAATATCCTGAATTTCATCAACTGTATAAGTTCGTTTATCATACTGTGTGGATTCTATTGCCATTTTTTCTGTATTTGCCTGATTCAAAGCAGCGATTCTATCTTCAAACATTATGTAGTCCTCCTTATTTATTCTTTTACGATGTATTTCACAACAGCATTTCCAAAGCGTTCAAGAGCCAGACTAAGTATCAACGCTCTATCCACACCTACCATATCCTTTGCTGCAATCTTTCCTAAATATCCAATTACTCTGTTTTTGTCAATGGTACGAAGTTGCTCCAGCATAATCATAGAAGGTTCTGTAAAAGCAGGATTTTCTTTGATTGGATAGTGTGTTGGATAGTTCCGTTTGTCCTGTTTTGTGGTAATAGTGGCTACAATCAATGTGGGAGAGTGTGCATTTCCTATATTGTTTTGAATAACAACCACAGGACGCTTACCACCTTGCTCAGAGCCACATACGGGATTTAAGTCTGCATAGTAGATGTCACCTCTACGGTAAACCCAATCTTTCTTCATCATAGTATGTTTCCTCCTCTCATTGGGTATGTACGATGGACTGCGAAATTACAACGTAGCTCCGCAGTCCACCCAGAAAAATATGTGATATGCTCAAATTTGTCCTCGACACCCCTGAGCTGCAAGGAAATTCCCTGCCGGGAAATCATCAGGCGGTTGGCTGCTACCAACTCCATAGGAATCTAACCTCTCCGTGGTTCTCACCGAGCTGTCCCCATTGTGTGAGCTGTGGCTGGACAGAAGTATCATTATACCCGTTGAATTTCATTGCCATGTCAGGAGCAGCCTGACACTTACAAGCCAATAGTTATCGCTCCGACTTCCAGAATGAACAGACAAAATAATATAAGGTGATCCTGTATTTCTGAGGGCAGTCATTATGGCGTATTGCTGATGTGGCTGATGTTTTTCGACACCATCAACGGGAATGTACCTGATGAATGTATATTTAATTTTCAAGATACAAACGGCTAAATAACTTTTAACCTTGATTAAATTGTACTGAAAATACATTGGTATTCCGATTGACCAACAGTGCGCAACTGTTGCACAATCAGTGAACAATCACATCTCCCTCTCCAGTTCTGTTAAAAATGAAATAACAGATTGTAGCCCCAATTTTTTATTGCCATCTTGCTGAGTTCTTCCCAAGATCAAATAATCCAAAGTAACTCCAGACAACTCTGCAATTTCAATAAGTAAATCAATCGAAGGACTTCTGTCACCAATCTCAATTTTTGATAAAGCACTTCTGCTGATATTGATTTTTTGAGAATATTGTTCCTGATTGTATCCCAGTAATTCTCTAAGTTTCGCAATTCGTTTTCCTACCTCTTTTGGATCAAAATACATTCTTCATTCCTCGCTTTCTTGAAATTTGAAAATTGAAATTTCAAAGAAGAAGGAGAATCTCGAATGTGATTTGTAAACCTATCTTCCATATGCCTGTCCTCCATGCAGGCAAGAAAAAAGAGCCAGAAGATTTCTCTCTGACTCTCATTCATGCCGTTGTCTGGAAGAAAGCATAAAAAAAGCCCTGTACCTTTCGGTACAAGGCAAAACTATTGATTGAATTAGATGCTGCGCTCTCCCAGCATACTAATCTTAACACTGATAAGGTCGGACTTTCAGTAGGGAAAGTGTCTGGATTTTATCGGACTTTCGTCGGACTTCTTTGTATCATGCAAACTCTACATCTTCTTGTGCTGCTACAAGAAAATCCTTTAACATAGGGATTGCATTTCCCCATAAGGATAAGCCAAACAATAAAACTGCTTCTTTTTTTCGATCATAATAGGTACTGCGCTCCATGTCCATCATTTCAAGCATTTCTGTTTCTTTATATTTAAATCTGCTCAGATAACACTTGGAGAGTATCTCACAATATAAATCTCCCCGACAGGGATATTCTCGGATTCGTCCCATTGCATTTTCTACCAACTCAATGATCCATTTAGTTTCAAAAAGGCTTCGGATTCGTTCCTCAAAACGTTCCCTTGCTTCATCAGGAGCAAAAGTTTCCAGATAAATTAGCGCACTGTCTAAACTGGAGCCGCAGGTGCAAATTAAGTCATCATAAACTTCTTCTGCTCGTCCCATTGCAGACCAGCAGACATCCCGATATATAGAAAGAATCAGTCTGGAACGGTCATATAAAATTTTTTCATCTATCTGCTGCATCCTGCACAGCATTCGGATATTCTGTAAAGCCTGTGTATTGTTTCTGCTCATAAAGACACGCCTCCTGTCTATGTCATATCTTTTATTCCTTTCTAAGTCCATGCATAATCAAAATAAAATACGATTGGTATGGACAAAATAAATTAAAAACAATGTGAAATCAGAAGTTTCCATCGGAAGTTATTGACTTGAAACAACTTCCGATATATAATATTGATGAAGTTAAAATTCTTTTTTACTCTTATTATAGTTATTTTCAGAAGTTTGTCAACTTAAAATCGGAAGTTATAGAAAAATATTTCAGAAAGGAATGAACAGACATGACATTTGGTGAAAAAGTAAAGGAGGCTCGACTGGCAATGAATCTCTCTCAAACAGAGCTTGCCCACTTAACCGGAATTTCCGAACGTTCGCTCTACACATACGAACAACTCGGAACACTGCCTCGCAAAAGTAATATCAGAAAACTTGCCGAAGCGTTGCATATTTCCGTTTCCTATTTGCTTGATGATAAAGAAACTGATTCACAAAGTCATATAGACGAAGATATATTTCTTGCTGAAGCAAGAGAGCAGTTTGGTGCAAGGGGTGCAAAAGAAGCGCAGGAAGTTTTAGGGCGTGTAAGTTCATTATTTGCTGGTGGAGAATTGGATGAACAGGTAAAAGATGTATTCTTTAATGCTTTGATGTCCGTATATATTGATTCCAAACGAAATGCCAGAGAAAAATTCACCCCCAAGAAGTACAAGAAAGACACAAGATAAAATTTAACAGCTTCCCATTCATGAGGAAGTATTTTCCGTACTCGATTTGGAGGTGACGCAAATGAGAACGACAGCACATATTATTGAAACGGTAAACAGACTGGTCGAAAAATATGATACCAGAGATCCCTATGAACTTTGCAGAGTATTGGGAATAAAGGTTCATTTTTTTGATATGGAGAAAAAGCTAAAAGGCTTTTTCTTTTATCAGTCAAGACAAAAAAACATCGTCATTGACAGTAATGTAAATGACGTGCTGGAACGTATCTTGATTGCTCATGAATTGGGACACGCAGTGCTTCATACAAAGATTGCAATGATGAAAGGTTTTCAGGAAATGGAAGTTTTAGATGGCAGTTCATTGGAAGAAGATGAAGCCAACTTCTTTGCCGCAGAGCTGCTTTTAGAGGACAGAGAAGTATTAGATTATTTGTCTGAATACTCTTTTTTTGAAACGGCAAAACAACTTTATGTACCGGCAGCATTGCTCGACTATAAGTTTAGTTTACTGCACGAAAAAGGTGAACTGGTCAATCCCATGCATTTAAGAAAATCTGACTTCCTGAAAGAAGATCTGGGAGCTTATGACGGAAAAGATTATTTTGAATACCAATAAACAGGAGGTGTTTCAAGAGTGCTCGAAAATGCTAAAATAAAAAATACAGATGAACTGGAATTTGCTGTTTTCTGCATTGAGAATGTAGCAATTCGATTAGACAAAAATGCCGAAGATGTTTATAAGGCTTTAACTGAAAAAAGCGATATATTAAGCAGCTACATCATACCGGAATATGAAATGCTGCATACCCAAAGCAAGGACTATATCATAGAAGATATTATTAGTTTAATGGAAGAAAGGGGAATTGAATTATGATTGTGTATCATGGCTCTTATCTCGAAATTCAAACTCCTGATTTAACACATTCCAGAACAAATGTAGATTTTGGACGTGGTTTCTATACCACCCCTCTTTATGAACAAGCGGTAAAGTGGTGCGAGAAATTCAAGCGCCGTGGCAAAAGCGGAATTGTTTCTCGTTACAGTTTTGACGAAAAGGCTTATCTGGAACTCAAAATTTTGAAATTTGAAAGCTATTCTGAAGAAGGGCTTGATTTCATTTTGAAATGCAGAACCGGAAATGACACAACTGATTATGATATAGTGATGGGCGGTGTTGCCAACGACAAAGTTTTTAATACCGTTGAACTTTACTTTGATAACCTGATCGACAAAAGCGAAGCTATCCGTCGTCTATGCTACGAAAAACCCAATTTGCAAATATGTTTCCGAACGCAGAAAGTTCTTAATGAGTATCTGCACTATGAGGGGAGTGAACAAATTTGACCGCCAATCCTATTTTGCTGCAAAAAAAATATGCCCGAATTATCGAGCATTTTTCAGAAAAAGAAAATCTGTCTTTGGATGAGGCATTAAGATTCTTCTATCATTCAACTGTTTATCGCTTAATCAGCGAAGGCGTATCTGATCTGCATTGCATGAGTGATGAATATTTAGTGGAGGAACTCGCTTTTGAGTACAGACGAACATAAATAAGAGTACAATTAACTACTATAATTAGCAATTTAGAATTTCAAACTTTAATTGAAAGAGGTGATGCTATGCGTATTTTAGTCGTTGAAGATGATCAACTTTTGAATTCTACACTTCATTATAACCTAATTACAGTTGGATATGAAGTAGATGCGGCTTTAACAAAAAAAGATGCCCAATACCTTTATAGAAAACAAAAATACGATTTAATTATTCTTGATATTAATTTACCTGATGGAAACGGCTTTGACCTTTGCGAAGAAATACAAAAACACCATGATGATACAGCAATAGTATTTTTAACTGCAAATGATATGGAATATGATATACTAAAAGGGTATGAAATAGGTGCAGATGACTATATTACAAAGCCATTTTCAATGAGCGTTTTTAAAAAAAAGATTGCAGCAATCTTATATCGAATTACACAAAAAAATAGTGAAGATTTCTATGAAGATGATATACTATATATTAATTTCACTACAATGAAATCAACACTTTGCGGTAGTCCAGTAGTTTTTACCCCATTAGAATATCGACTTTTAAAAATCCTAACGAAAAATCCTCAAACCGTTTTGACTAGGAAAATTCTCCTTGAAAAGCTTTGGGACATCAATGGAAATTTTGTAGATGAACATGCCCTAACAGCAGCGATTAGTCGAGTAAGGAATAAAATTGAAATTAGCAATCAACAATATATCAAAACGGTTTATGGAATGGGATACATTTGGGTAGGAGGGATTCAAAAATAAATATGAGAAATTACTCTATTAATAAAGCTATTTTCTTGTTCATTGTTATTTTTTTACTAGCAGCTGTAATCTTTTCCAGTATCCTATACACGCTTACCTCCGAATTATTCATTCTTAAATGCAGCATCTTATTCCATGTTTTTATATTTTTATGTATAATTTGTTTGCTTTCTATTATCCGAAAAAAAATATTATTATTCTCCAATACATTTTGCAGTCTAATTGACAACATGCTAAATGGCAAAATAGAACAATCGCAAGTTATAGCAGAAGAAGACACCTTATTTTATAAAATTGACCACCAATTAAGGCGGCTATACAATGTTATGGAGAAAAAACAAAGCAGCATTGATAAAGAAAAGGTAGATCTACAGGAATTGATCTCAGACATTTCACACCAAGTGAAAACTCCTCTTGCTAATTTGAAGATGATAAACAGTACACTTTTAGAGAAAAAAAACACACCAGAAAAGCAACAAGAGTTTTTAGTTGCACAGATGAGCCAACTTGATAAATTAGAGTTTTTGTTACAGTCATTAATAAAAACCTCTCGATTAGAAACAGGTGTCATCTCATTAAGTAAAGCAGAACTGCCAATTTACGATACTCTTGCTTCTGCATTAGGCGGAATTTTGCTAAGTGCAGAAAAAAAACGCATTGATATTTCAGTAAATTGCCCAGAATTTCTCGTTGTTGCCCATGATAAGAAGTGGACACAAGAAGCACTTTTTAATGTTTTAGATAATGCTGTAAAATACACACCGATAGGTGGTAAAATTCAGGTGTCGGTAGAGTGCTGGGAAATGTTCTTGAAAATTGATATTTCTGATAATGGAATTGGTATCTTAGAACAACATCAAGGAGCTATATTCAAACGCTTTTATCGAGAAAGTACTGTACATGATATAGAGGGTGTCGGTATTGGATTATATTTAGCTCGAGAAATCATTATCCTTCAAGGTGGATATATTAAGGTTTTTTCAGAGCTTGGAAAAGGATCTGTTTTTTCAATTTTTCTCCCACGAAGCTAAGGATTTACATTCAATGTGCCAAATTGACTAGAGAAAAAATTTCATTGTGACATTTCTGTGATATTTATATTTTAAAATAAATATATCCAAAGAAAGGAAGGTGTACTATATGAATATCCTACAAGTGAGTGATCTTAAAAAGTATTATGGCACAAAACCAAATATCACGAAAGCTTTAGATGGTGTTTCTATCTCGATCCAATCAGGAGAATTCGTCGCAATTATTGGGTCATCTGGAAGTGGTAAATCAACATTATTGAATATGATGGGAGGATTAGATGTACCTACTTCTGGAAAAGTAATCGTAGATGGAAAAGATATATCCTCTCTTAATGATGAACAACTCACAATCTTTCGCAGACAAAAAATTGGCTTTGTGTTTCAAAATTACAATCTTGTGCCTGTTTTAAATGTATATGAGAATATTGTTTTGCCTGTTGAATTAGACGGAAACAGTGTAGACAAAGCATTTATGCAAGAAGTTATACAAATGCTCGCTTTAGAAGAAAAACTAAACGATATGCCCAACAATCTTTCTGGTGGTCAACAGCAGAGAGTTGCAATTGCTCGAGCACTTATTACTAAACCCGCTATCATTTTAGCTGATGAACCAACGGGCAATCTAGACAGCAAGACCAGTAGTGATGTATTGGGGCTATTAAAAGTTACAAGCCAAAAATTCAAGCAAACACTAGTAATGATTACTCACAACAACGAACTCGCCCAACTTGCTGATCGAATTATTCGCATAGAGGATGGAAAAATAATACAGCGAAAAGGGGATGAGGTAGATGAATGATATTTTATTTGGTAATAATAATCAAGAAGCTATTAAGCGCCTCGCAAAAAGAAACTATCGTGCCAATAAACAAAGAAATTTCTTCGTTACTGTTGCGTTGTTCTTAACCGCCTTTATGATTACATCCGTATTTAGTTTAGGGTGTAGTTATTTTGAAACCTTTCAAATGCAGCAAATTCGTGCAATGGGCACAACTGCTGATGTGGCAATCACAAATCTTTCAAAGAACCAATATGAAGAATTACGCCACTCCGGTTTAGTATCCGTAGTTGGAGTCAGCCAGAGATTGGGGAGCGTTGATACATCTGGAATGGACGATGTCCTGCTGAGTATTTCCTGGATAGACGAAACGGAGTGGAAGCAACATCGTATACCAACGATTTCGGATCTGCACGGAAATTACCCGCAAGCAGAAAATGAAATTATGCTTCCGACTTGGGCGTTAAGTGCAATGGGAATTTCTGATCCGCAAGTTGGCATGAATATTCCTATTTCATATCAACTCGGAACGGATTATCACTATATATCTGGCGAATTTGTTTTATCAGGCTATTACACGGATCATTCAACTTCTCGTATAGGCAACCGTGGTTCTGCTTATGTCTCGGAGCTTTTTGTAACACAAACAGGACTTTCGTTTGATAGTATGTCCACTGCAATGATTTCTTTTTCTGATGATAACAATGTTGAGCGATCCTGCGAAAAATTAAAAAGTGAGGTCAGATTTACAGCGGAGCAGTCCTTTGAAATTGTACCTTCTGTTCAGAGCAATTCAATTATTCTGCCACTGGTCGCTATTATTGTTTTCATCATTATTAGCGGTTATCTGCTTATCTATAATATTCTGTATATCTCAATTTCTAGAGATACACAGTTCTATGGACAGCTCAAAACAATAGGTGCAACAAAAAGACAAATCAAGAGAATTGTGCATTCACAAATATTTAGAACCTCCATTATCGGTATTCCCAGTGGTTTAATTGTTGGTGGAGTTATTTCACTGGGGCTTGTCCCATTTGCTATGAATATGATGTATTCTGGTAATACAGAGCTTGGGGCGATAGTGTCTTTTTCTCCGCTCATCTTTGTTGGTGCTGCAATCTTTGCATTTTTTACTGCGGTAATCGGCGGTATGAAGCCGGCAAAAATAGCTGCAAGTATTCCCCCCATTGCGGCTTCACGCTACACGAATGTTAATGCAAGAAATTGTAGAAGGCATAGAAGCCACCGAATAAAGCTATCCAGAATGGCTCGGAATAATATTTTTAGGAATCCTAAAAGTGCCATTCTCACATTTGTATCGCTATTTTTAGGGCTAATTTTGTTTTTAGTTTCAGCTGGTTTATTATCAAGTTTAAGTCCTGAAAACTTTATCAATCAATGGGGTGAAAGTGACTTTGCGTTGACTTACAGTATTTCAGAAGAAGAAGGTCTGATTTCTGATAAAATGCTACAAGAGATCAAGTCTATGGAAGGAACTGAAAATGTGCGTGTCACATACTCAGCTTCGCCACACACTACAATGGATGTTGTTTACGATCAAAATGTATTCGACAAATATATTGATTCTTTAAACGGTGTATCAGGTCTTGATTTTTCAAATGAGGAAACACTAAAGGACTATACAGATAATTTTTGGTCAGGAGTCTATGGGATAGATTCTCAATATATCGAGGAGCTTAATGAAACTCTTGAGAATCCTATTGATCTGAAATCCTTTGAAAACGGAGAGCTAGTTGTTTTATCTGCCATGACTGATGATGAAGAAAAGCCATTGATTCAGCCTGGACAAACAATTACGGTTATTGGTGAATATGGTGAACATACCTTTACAGTGGCAAGTGGTTTCCTGAACTCTGATTTTCAAAGTGGACGGGGAAATGAAAGAGGCACTGCTCCTGATTTGTATATTAGCCAACAAGCATTAAAGACATTGTCAAAGGAAACCAAAATATTTCGTATAGCTTTTGATGTCATTGACAGTAGCTACAACGAAGAGATCATGGCAACCCTTCAATCTATGACCTCTTCTGTATCAGGCATCACCATTCAATCACGATATGAAAAACAGCAAGAAATAGAAGGATATCTGCTGACCTCCAAGGTTTTAGCTACAGGACTATCCGCTGTATTTTTGCTAATCGGAATTATGAATTTCATTAATACAATGGTTGTTAGTGTTAATACCCGAAAACATGAATTTGCCATACTAGAAAGCGTGGGTATGACAAAGAAGCAAATCAGGAAGGTATTACTTTTAGAAGGTGGATATTACTGGAGCATTTCATTTCTATTGCTCATTACATTAGGTACAGGGATATACATTCCCATATACGCTGCCTTTGAGCAAATGGTTCCTTATGCCACATTTAGTTATCCTATCACTTCCTTATTAATTATTGCAACAATTATTTTATTTGTTTGCTCCATAACCCCTATTATGGCTTTTAAAGAAGATATTGTGCAAAGTGTTGTTGAAAGATTAAGGCAAGATTAACTCATCAAGAATATTGAAGCATTAAATTTAAAAAAGCAAAAATGAGGTAATGTGTTAGGAACACATTACCTCATTTTTAGCTATCATCAGGGAACTGTACAAAAAAGTGTGTATGTCAACATCGACGATTGGCGAAACCTCCCACTACAGTGTGGTCTAATCGTGTATATGGACAGAATTTGTCTACCTTGTAACTGGGGAGAAAGGTGGCAATTACAGTCAATGTTTATTCCCATACATATTTTTGTAATTTCTTTTTATACTGTTTGCATCTTTGTTCTCTTAAAGAAAAATTATTAAAAATATTGATATTAGTAGCATAACATTTGGACGAACAAAAATATCGAACATTACAAGAATTACATGGCGAAACTTCTTCTACTATACAAGTTTGCTGCATCTTCATAAGAATTTGTTCAATATTATCTAATTCATCTACTGTTCCTAGAACTATATTGCTATCTTCAATAGCAGGACATAGTGTAATACTACCATTGGCACTAATAGATAATGTTGAAATCCCCGCAAGACACAGGGATAACATATTTACATGTTTTAGTATATTATCCTCCATTCCCTTATCTTGATCAAAAATCAGACTATCATAATTTTCTTTTGCACGCCCTTTAACAGCGAAAACTCTTGTAATCGGAGTTACGTTAAGACTCTCACACAAGTTTTTAAAATCTGTCACATGTTTATTATTATCGCTTGTTAAGACCATAGACACCGAGATGTTGCTGATCCCCTCCATTTTCAAAAGATTTATTGACTGAATCACTTTCTTAAAAACATTTTTACCACGAATGTAATCTACGCTTCTCTCATCATAGCCATCTAAGCTAATACTGATATCATTGACGCATTCTTTTATGATATGTATTTTTTCAGCCTCTAGTAAGGTTGCATTGGTTATAATACCAACTTTTCCATGAAAGTTGGTACGAATATATCTTAACTTCTCATAAATATCAGGAACGCAAAAAATTTCTCCCCCTGTTAATGTAATAGAATTAATTCTTTGCATAGATGCCCATTTAATGATTTTTTCCAATTGATAATTTGGCAGCGAAACAACTGTTCTACTTCCATACATTCCTGAACAGTGTTTGCATTTAAGATTACATGCCGTAGTAAGCTCTATACATAAATTATTAATAAGACTTTTTTGAGGCAATTTTCCTTTTTTTTTTCTAAAACTTGAATTTTTGCGAGTTTCTCCAAAAGAGTTGTATAATAATCTTGTTCGCTTTCTGATCCAAGACTATCCATTAATTTTTTGTATCCATCTTGCATTCCGATATATGGAATTATAAAATTATAAACATTAAATGGGATCTTAATCCATAGTCCACACCTGGCAATATTACCAATAACTATGAATCCATCATTTTGTAATATTCTTGTTGATTCAGATATTTGTATATCATCAAGCCGAATCTTATTATTCATAGCTATCTCTCCCTCATTAATAATAGTCTATTGGATAAATTTTCAACAAACATTATATCCTGTAACCATAGTGAATCATATATATATGCCCTATTGGTTATGTCCTCAATTAAATTAACCAACCCTGTTATATTAACATTTGTGGCATTGCTTAAGATCAGTTGATTATGTTCATCATACAATTTAGATGTATTAGATTTCAATCTTAATCTAATCTGTTCACAAAGTGACTGATCTATTGGAAGTTCTCTTTGTATATTACAATCATTATTGTTCCGACTCAAAATATCTGATGCAGACAACTTTAAAAGCAATTTAAAGCTATCCTCTAAGTTCTGAACTTCCTCATTAATTTGATATAATTTTTTTATCAAAAGAGGTGTCAAAAAACTGTTAGCTCCACTCAATTTATATGTTCCATTTAACCACGGAAGTATTCTGGGAGTATTCTCTACAAAAAAAGCCCCTAATTTCGGCAATAAAAAGCTTTTTGACACATTGTCTTTCCTTTGAATACTAATTATATTATCATAAGACATTAAGTAATTATTTTTTCCTAAATTCGAGCTAGTTGTCACAAGAATTATCTTTTTTTCATCGCAAGTTTTGAGGAAGCTTTCCAATTCTGAATCAATAACACTATTTTCTATTCCTAAACTAAGATTTATAATATCCACATCTAATTCTATTGCCGTTCGCAAAGCATTCTTTAGAAAAGAAAGTTTTCCAATCTTCTTTTGATTCAAAACAGTCATATTATAAAATTCTAGATTTGTCCCAATTGAATCAAGCAATGTAATGATACAAGAACCATGACCGTGTTGATCAAAGGGTTGTGCTTTATCTAAGAAACATGCACTATATGCAATAGGATTGCGTAACTGTCTATAAAAATCAAACCCTGTATCCAATACGGCTATTCGTATTTTTCTCATAGTCTGAATTCCTAAAAAAGGATGGGAGGGTAATTCCCTCCCATCCTTATCCTTTCTACCGAAAACTCTTACCAGAGAGGGATGGTATTGTCTGTCTCATCCCATCCACAACCCATTTCAGCGTTCGCTTTCTCGAAGTACTGCTCACAGTCGTCATCACAGCCATAACCTTTGATTTCAATGTCCAGCTCTTTTTTTACAGATTCATTCATACGTAACGCTCCTTTCAAGAAAAAAAATTAACTTACTATATGTAAAATAGCAATTCTCATGCTATTCACATCTATATTATTCCCAGACTATACTAAATAATATATCATGTAAGCTTTCACATCGTTGCTTTCTGTATTCTTTACTCAAGTATATCACATCATTCTGAGAAATGCAAGGGGTTGCACAAAAATATCTCACATTACATGTTGAACATTCGTCAATAGTATCAACGATCGGAATCATCGAATCAATATTAAGTTCAAATTCACCTTTTTCTGCCGAAAAAATCCCTATGTTATATTCCATCTCTCGTAAAGCTGCACACGGAAATACCTTACCATAAGTATTAACAAATAGAGATGAGTATATATGGTTGCATATAGATTTCATACTTGTACCTTTTTCAGATATTAATTGGTGAGTATCTGAATTTTCATAACGGAAATTCTTATTGGCTTGACCTTTTAAATTCAATTTTCGTACAACCGATTTGACCTTTAACTTGTTAGTCAAGTCATTGAAACGTTCAATTTTCTTTTGATCACCAGTATCAACGCAGGATAATGAGATGTTCTTAAACTGATTTGCTTGCAATTCTTTAATAACAGTTACAACACGTTCGAAAACATTACAGCCTCTAATAGCTGCTACACTTTTTTCATCATAGCCATCCAAACTAATGTGTAATCTATCTATGTATTTAATAATATTGAAAACATCTGATTTATCAATTAATGTGCCGTTTGTTATAATTTCTAATGAACCTTTGTAAAAATCACGAATATCCTTGATAACTTTCCATATATCTTTTCTACAAAATGGTTCCCCACCTGTTATAAGAATACGTTTAACATTATTCCTTGAACACCATCTCGCTAAAGCAATAATGTTTTCATAGGATATTTCATTATATTTTTGTCCACCAAAACTATATGAACAATGCTTACACCTCAAATTACATTGAGTTGTTAATTCAATAGTCACATCATATGGTTTGATATGAATTGGTAAATCATCTACACTTTCGCTTTCATCAACGAGAACATGAATTTCGTGTAGCACCTTTATTGCTTTCGCAATGTTTTCATCCGATAAGCCATCAAAATCAGACGAATTTAATATACTAATAATATGATCCCAAGTATTCCTTGGTATCTTTATCCACCTTCCATCTGTGGCAATATTTCCAATTACACATTGATTATTTAAACATAAAACTCTAGCATATTTTGAAACAGTAAGATTGCCATAATTTATCATAATAACATCTCCTTCATTTCATATAATATTTTTCGATATGAGCAAAAGAACTCATTAACATCTTCAAAAGTCCCAGACATCATATAGTTACCATACAAGCACTCAGCACTCTTGCAACATTTATAATATCGACATCCAATGCAGCTTGGACGCTGTAAATTTGAACCATCAGTATATCGTAGTGGAATATCGCATGTATCAAAGATATTCCCAATGACAAAAGAAGAATTGTCTACAACATAGGTGCAAGGGTAAATATCACCATTTCTATCCAAGCTAAACATGCTATATCCGCCAGCGCATCCCTTTCTACCTATAAACAGATTATCATCGTCTAAATTTATTTGCAGAGCTGGATATGTAGATTCCAAATGATAAATTTGTTCAATCTGCTTCTTAAGAATCGGAATTATATCTGGAGACCAGTTCAAATCAAAATAATCCGGAACAACTTTTAATATAGTAAACCCACGATCAACTAAATATGTAACACTCTCATAAAGAGAATCTGCCGTTTTTGAATTATATGTTGCTCTTGCGGAGAGTTTAAGTCCCTTATCAACCAATTTAGGAATCAACGCATCAATGGTATTCCACGAAGAGTCTCCATTTTTATAATGCCTATTTATACTATAAACTCTTTCGCTACCATCTATGCTTAAAGCACATTCAACACGATTTTCTTTAAACCAATCAATAATTTCATCATTCATCAATGTTCCATTGGTAGTGATAGAATAAAAAACTCTAATTTCAGATGATACTTTTTCATTTATCTCTCTAACAAATTTCTTTATAAACGGATATTTAAGTAATGGCTCACCGCCGAAAAATTTAAGGAATAATTTTTTACTGGATGTTCTATGACATGTCGAATTGATAAATTCAATACATTTTTTTATATAGACATCTTCTTCAATCGGAACATCACAACGCTCAACACCATCTTCATAGCAATAACTACAGTTCATATTACAATTACGTGTTACCCAAACACTTAGTTTCATTACTACTCCTCCTTCTGTTGCAAATCAAGGTTTACAATTTTTGTACACAAATTCAAAATTTCTGGCTTGTGTGTAATAATAAAAAGAGTCTTTCCTTTAAAATTATTATTGATAAAATTTATCATTTTTTCTTCGCTGACAGAATCAAGTGAAGCTGTAGGCTCGTCCAAAATAGAGATTGGTTTATTATCTAAATACAACTTATATAATGCTAATTTTTGTGCCTCACCACCAGATATATTTAACTTATTTTCCTTAACTCTAAACCCTTCGTCCGTTATAGTTATGCCAGTACTAGAAAAGTTCATTTCATTTAAATAATTTTGCATTTCTCTAATCGCCTGCTCACTATTTAAGATTGCATTGAACTCGTCAGTTAGTATAAAACTATCCTGAGTCATAACACCAATTTGAGTTTGCAAATAATCTATATCAATATCATTTATATCTATATCATCCAACAGTATTTTCCCTTGGTTAACAGTACACAATTTAGTCATCAACCGACAAATCGTAGTTTTTCCACTACCATTTTCTCCGATAATTCCAACTATATCGCCGGGTTCATAGACACCCGACAAATTGTGGATGACAAAATCTCGGTTATTATAAGAAAATGCAACATCCTTAAATTCAACTTTTCCAGTTAAAGGAGAAACAGGATTATTATTCCCTTTTATAATAGTTTCCTCAGTTGTATAAACATTGTAAATATTATCAAGAATCGGAATGAAATTTTTAATTTTTACAAATAAATTTCCCAGTGAAACTATTGGTGAATATAAGCGTTGAACATAAATTGTTAAGCTGAAAAGGACACCTACCGACAATAACCCACTAGAAACATCTGCTGCTCCAACTAATAACACTAGAATAATCGCTAATATATTGAATGACATCCCTGCGATGCTTACCATACCCGTAGTCTTTGTAAACCGTAATCCTCTTATTGCTAAAACATCGCAATGTTCGGAATACAATTTTTCTACAAAAGGAATTTTTCCAGTCATTTGTAATGCTGGCATATTATTAATAGTTTCAGTACTATAGGAATTAAAATCACCAATTGAATGTCTAAGGGCTTTCATTTGCAATTTGCTTTTATCCGAAATTTTCTTTTGTATTATAGCAAAAATAATAGCCAAAATAATTACGGCTACACCAATTTTAACATTTAACATAAGAATATAAATTGCTATTCCTATAGCAAGAAAAGTATTAACAATTAACTCACTAATATTTGAAGTTAATAATTCTTGAAATTTACCAATATCGCTATCAAGCATCGTTAAAACATCACCTATTTTATGCTGACTCCAAAATGATAGTTTTACTTCACAAAGTTTATGATATATTTTCCGTCTTGTATCCAAAGTAATTCGATTACCGAACTTAAAAAAATAAACTTTTTGCAAATAATTAAAAGCTATCATAATAATACCACATAACAACATTTCTAAAGAATATTTGACAAGAGCAACGTTGTTGTGTGTAGCAATTCCAACATCAACAATCTTGCTTAAAAAGCTAGGAAATACAACTGAAGAAACGGTATAAACTATCAAACAAAAAAAGCACCATAACTGATTCAGCCAGAAATTTTTTCTATCAATACTTGCTATGCTTATGATTTTTTCTATAAATGATCTCATATTAAACCTATCCCCTTTAAATTCACCCAATGAACTGCATACCAAAACAATCCTTGATATAATATATTTTATCACAATTTCACAAATTGGCAAGCAGTGCAAGCTGGTACCAACTTGCAATTTTTGAATCCGATTTCTAAAAATCAAATTCAAAATGCTTGTTGGGCTGTGCCCAAACCCCTTGTGTTCTGCATCCAGTGGATGCAGGCTGCACATTTTTGAAAAATGCTTTTTAATCTGAGTGCCGATGCCTGTGGTATCGGCACTTTTTGCACAGATGGATTCCCGGAAGCAGAAAATAGTGCTATGCAGCACATCCGGGATTGTGCTATACTTGATTTACATAAACTTGTTTGTCCTAAAAAGTTGGAGGTGTTCATGGCAACACGAACCATTTGTTTTCCCATATCCGGCTATCCCTATTGCAGAGAACAGCCGGTGACATTCACATGGATAAAAGGCAGCAAGCGGCAGAATATCCGTGCCGTCCATGATGCCGTCCATACAACAGACCCTGATGTTTCGATTCTGGAAGTCAGCTCTGCATCCGTTCAGCCGGAGGGTGAAGCTGTTTCTTCTCTGCGGCTTTTGCTGCATCTGGATTCTGTTGCGCAGGATGTACCCATCAGCACGGTTTTTGAAGCCACCAAAGTGTTTGAACATGGTGGGCCATTCGCTGACCTTCTGACCTGTGAGCCACCCAAAGTCCATAAGGACACTCGGCTGCGAACCAGTGGAGAGCTGCTACGTTACTCTCTGGAAGGAAACGAGTATCCGACAGAGCCGTACATGGATTCGTTCTTTGAGTGGCTCTACTGCCGTGCGTTGAAGCAGTTCCCGGAAAAGGCGGAGCCGCTGAGCAGATATAATGCTTTTTCTGATATTGCTGCCGCAGCGGATTCTAAAAAGTATTATGGCGATTCCTCACGGGCGGCTGCGATTTATGTGGGACTTGCAGCGGCAGGAAAACTTTCGTGCATCGATTCCTATGAATTATTTATTGCTGAGGTCTATACGGAGCCGAAACCTTTGCCCAAGTCTGGAAAATCTGAGGCTGCTTCAAAAATGACACCCGAAGTTTCTGCACCAGCAAAGGAGACTCCGGCAGACGAATTGCCGCAGCCCGATAACGCAAATGCGGAAGTGATTCCGGACACTGCGCAGATGGAGCATATCCTTAAGCTGCCCAAAGCGACCTGTCTGCTTCTCTCTTTGGCAAAAAATGCTGGCCTTTCTGCAAATAGTTCCAGTGAGCTGACATATAAGGGGAAGGAATTCCTTCTTGACGCTTATCAGATAGCGCTGAAAAATAAAACGCTCCAAATCAATATCCAAAAGAACAAAATCACATTTCCGATGGAGGAACCGGACAGCGGATTTCATGCAGTTGGTGTGTTGACCCGTTCGCCTGCTTGGGAATACGGATGGAAGTTTAACTATCTGACTGAGAATACATCCGGTGCAGAAAAGTCCGAAGTTAAAGAAAAAATCCCTCCGAAGCCTTTGACCGCATTGGAGCATCTGGAACGCTGTGGGTATAGAATCGTTCAGCAGGTCGTACCGAAAAAACTTCCGCCGATTGCCGTTCAGCGGATGGCATGGAAAACAGGCGAAGCTCTTTGCGACCCGGTAGTGGTGGATTTCTTGCAGTTTATTCGGACACATATGCAGAGTGACGGCTCTTTTTCGTTTCGTATCCCAAAGGGTACTTCCAAGAATTCGTTTGCCACACTTTCGGAAATCGCTCAGACGTGGGATAAAATGGGACTTTTTGCATCCATTGTGATCTATCCGCAGAATATCGTCTATGAGCTTGCGCAAAATGAGACTGTCCGGCATTTCCTGAGCGGGAAGTGGCTGGAACTTTTTGTGGAGCATCAGGTTCAGCAGATTTTGAATCGCTATCAGGAGGAGCAGGGCGCAGAAGTTTCGCTTTGCTCCAATGTGATTCTTTCAGAAGCGGCATCCGCAGGGAGCACGCATGAACTGGATGTTGCGTTTTCCATCAACGGAAAATTCTTCTGGGTGGAAGCCAAATCGTCCAGCCGAAGCATTGATTATGGAAAATATGCTGCTCTGTGCGAAAAGCTGAAAGTAACCTCCGACCGACTGCTTTTGGTCAACAGCGATTTGTCCGTTGAGGAGTGTGAAGGCGTTTCTTACTTCTGGAATTATCGTGTTGCAAATTGTGCAACGATTACGGGGGAATTGGAAAATATGGTTGCCAAACAAATTGAAACTGCCGGAAAAGCCGTTCCAAGTACAGACTGAGCAATAAGCAAAAAAGACCCTGAGAACCCTGCCGGATAAGCGGCAAAGTTCTCAGGGACTGTTTTATCGGATCTGCTCGACTTGCTTGGAGTCCTTTTCCTCCGCAAAGAACAGTTCCACGTTCTTCTGTGCTTTTACGATTTCCTGCATCTCATCCCGTGTCTTTCGGTACTCCGGGTAGAGTGCTTTTTTCTTGGTGAGCAACGCAGAATACTCTTCATTCAGTTCTTTTACCTTCGGTAGCTTTTTCAATCTTGTTTCATCAAAAGCGGCTTTGGCGGCTCGGTGCAGCGTGATTTCCTCCCGGTGTGCTTCCAGAAATTTGGAACTATACCCGGATTTGCGGTAGGCATCGTACACTGGTCGGGTCTTGGCGTAGTTGACGATGTGCGCACGGAGGACTGCAATCTCGGTCATACGTTGCTCTGCGGCCTTGATAGAATCGCCCAGTTCGTGATAGCGAGAAAGTGCAGTATCAGCACGCTCTTTCAGGTCATCCGCACTGCCGATTTTCTGCTCCTGCAAAAAAATCAGCGTTTTGGACATCTCTTTCAAGTTGTACTTCTTCGCCCAGCGTTCGTAGCCGCCACTTTTGCCCTCGGCAAGTTTTGCTTGAATGTCAACCAGCAACTGGAACGGCTGCTCTTTGGGAGGTTGCTTCTGATGTGGGCGGTGTTCGGCTTTTCCAGCAATGACTGCTTTGATTTCATCCTCGCTGTACCCGGCACCCAGTGTCTTGAACCGGATAAAGCGTTTCTGCCGTGCGCCTTTAACGGAAGTGTATTTGCCGCGTTTGATTTCATAGCCCTGCTGTTCCAGCTTTTGCAGAAAATCTTCGTAGTCGGTGGGCTTCTGCTGCAAAATCTCGTCGATTACACTGCACAGCCGGTCGCGGTTGCTTTCCTTTGGTGGGTAAGTGATGCGCTTCTGCCGTTCCCGGTAAGGTTTCTTTTCAATGACTGACAGCTGATGCTCCAGACAAATCAGGTCGCTCAACCGCTGCACTGCCAGACCGGAAAAGAAAAAATCCCGGAATTTTCTTGTGCCGTCCAGAGTGGTCGAGTTATAGATAATGTGATTGTGAATGTGTTCCCGATCGGTATGCGTTGCAACGATAAAAGCGTGTTTGCCTTTCAGAAACCGGGAGGCCAACTCATAACCGATGCGGTTTGCTTCTTCAGCCGTAATTTCACCAGGTCGGAAAGATTGCCGTATCTGATAGGCGATAATGTTACTTTTTTGGCTGCGCCCGGTGGCCTGCTCGTACAGCTTTTTTGTGAGCATGAACTCCTCGTCCACAGTAAGCGGGCTGCATTGATAGCTGCTGACAAGTTCGCCTTTTTCAGTCTTGTCAGGATTCTGTGCATAGTTGGTGCGGTCTTTCAGGCAGGCGGCAATAGATTTTCCTTTGTGCTGATGCAGTGCGATCAGACGAGTAGCAGCCAGAGCAGATCACCTCCTAAATGAAAAAGCCGCCCGAAGGCGGCAAGAAGATTCAAAATCAAATCAGGTCCCGGAGCCAACCGCTGAATTTCTCAACGCCCTCCACTATTGCAGTTGCGCCGACAAAAAGGACAAAGCAGAGAAATTCGGCAACCAGCAGAATCAGAAATTGATCCCAAGTCTGGCGGTAGACGGTGTAGATGCCGCAGCCAAAGATATACAGCATCAACGGCGCGACAACATAGCTGGACAGAGTAAGCAGCCACTTTGCCATCAGAGCCAGAAAAGCCACGAACAGAGAGATCGGGGCAAGCATCATCTTGAATAAAAACCTCATATCAAACACCAGCCTTTCTTTTTCGCCCCTATTATAAAGGTATCGCCCCTTGCCTTGCAAGGGTGTCAACCGTTATGTAAACCCGCAGCCTCCTACTGCGGGAAATTTTTTAGAGTTCGGTGAGTTTGGCGAGAAGTTGCTTGCCAATAGCTATCAGCTCATCCAACCGACTACGCAAGTCCTCTAAATCGGCGGCATAGAGCTGCCCGCTTTCACTGGCCCGTTTCGCCACCTGATTCAGGTTGTTACTGCAATTCTGAAGAAGGTACGCCATCCGACGCAGCTGTGGTAAATCAAGATTCAGGCAGTAACCATCCAGAGCCATTTTTCGCAGATAAGAGCCAATGCTCAAAATACCGCAACTTTCCATCTTCTGACGAATGCGTTCCAGTTCGACTTTGCTGACACGAAAATGGATCTGCTGGTCACGGTGCTCCGTCACCGGGCATCACCATCCTTATCCAAGTAAGATTTGAATGGTCGGACAGGCTCCACTTTATCAGCCTTTTCTTCCAGAGCTGCCAGCACAGAGGGGCGGGCATCCGGCTTTTCTTCCGCTTCGGGTTCTGTCCGGCTGGACTGATGCTCCATGTTCAACAGCGCATCCAATTCTGCAAGGCGGGCAGATTTGGTTTGCAGTTCTTCCTCCTGCGCAAACGGCTTTGCCACTTCGACCTCTGCGGCCTGCTTCTGCTGTTCAAGGTTTTGCAGAGCATTTTCGGCATCTGCAATACGGTCAGCGAAATTGTCGATGGCATTGTCCAGACGGACGATGTTGCCGCGAGGGTCATCGCCCAGCGGTACCGGATAACTCAGCTCGCCGCGGAGAACGATTTGATGCTCATTCTTGAAACTGTCAAAGCGAATATTCAGCTCAAAGCCGCGATAGGTGCCCAGCAGCATCATATCCGCATTCGGCATCTCCTTGCAGGCGAGCATCAGCCGCTCACCAGCGGCTTTTTTCTCATCGAACACCATGCCCTTGATCGTCATGCCGCAGAAGTTCTCCTTATCCTGCGGGTGTGCGTCTGCGATTTGGGCATCGTTTTTCAGAGCCGCAATACGGTTCTTCGCTTTCTGAATTTCCTCCGGGTAATGCTTGAGCAGCTTATCTTCCAGACGATATTTCTGGTTCTGGTAATCCGAGCGCAGCACCTTGAGCTTTGCTACCTGCACATCCAGATCCATCTTTTCCCGGATGCGCGGGTCGCCTGCGCATAGGGCCTTGACCTCGGCATACGAAAGAGCCTGCTCATCCACATCATCACAGGAGCGCATCGGAGATTTGCTCGTCATGATCTGCGAAATAAACTTCTGCTTGTTTTCCAGCGTTTGCCAGAGGTAGGCGTCGAATGTCCCCTCCGTGACGTAATTATAGACGTAAACTTGTTTGTTTTTGTTGCCCTGACGGATGATTCGGCCGTTGCGTTGGGTCATATCGGACGGTCGCCAGCCTACATCCAGATGATGCACGGCCACCAGCAGGGTCTGGACATTGGTGCCTGCGCCCATCTTTGCAGTGCTGCCCAGCAGGACACGCACCTTGCCGCTGCGGACTTTGGAGAACAAATCCGCTTTCTTACCTTCAGTATCAGCGTTGTGGATGAACTCGACCTCCGATTCCGGCACCCCGGCGGCAAGCAGCTTTGTGCGAATATCATCGTAGACATTGAACGAGCCGTCTCCCTTGGGCGTGGACATATCGCAGAAAATCAGCTGCGTCAGATTATCCTCTTTGGTTTCGTTCCAGATACGCAGAACATTGTCGACGCAGGCATTCAGCTTGCTGTCCGGGTCATCCGGGGTGAGCGGATTCATCAGCCGCTGGTCAAGGCCGGTTTTACGTCCGTCCGAGGTGATCTTCAGCATATTGTCCACCGAGGGGTCAACCGCACCGCTATGCACCTCAGCAGCACGTTCGCTCAGGGATTTCACCATGTCCTGCTGGATTTCCGAGGGTTTGACCACGACAGTTTCAAACTTGGCTTCCGGAACAGGCAGATGCAACTGGTCGGAAGTCTTGATGTCCGCTGCCTCCTTGAACATATTCATCAGCTCCGGCAGATTAAAGAACTTGGCAAAACGTGTGCGCGCACGGTAGCCGGTTCCTTCCGGCGCAAGCTCAATGGCCGTGGTGGTCTCGCCAAACGTAGAAGCCCATGCATCAAAGTGGGTCAGTTGTTTCTGCTGGAGAGTGCTGTACTGCAAATAGCGCATCAGTGTGTACATTTCCGTCATGGAGTTGCTGATGGGCGTTCCCGTTGCGAAAATCACGCCGCGCCCGCCAGTCACTTCATCCAGATAACGACACTTGCCGAACATATCGCTGGACTTCTGTGCTTCGGAGGTAGAAAGGCCAGCAACATTGCGCATCTTGGTGTAAAGATATAGGTTCTTGTAGTTCTGGCTCTCGTCCACAAATAACCTATCTACGCCTAATTGTTCAAATGTGACCACATCATCCTTGCGGTCGGTGGACTGTAGCTTTTTCAGTTTCACCTCCAGTGTTTTCCGTGTCTTTTCCATCTGTTTCACGGTAAAATGCTCACCGGACTGTTCTTTGGCCTCTGCAATGGCTTTTTCGATTTCCTCGATCTGATCTTCGATGATCCGTGCCTGCCGTTCCGCAGAAAGAGGGATTTTCTCAAACTGCGAGTGGCCGATAATGACGGCATCGTAGTCGCCGGTTGCGATGCGGGCGCAAAAACGCTTTCGATTGGCGGGTTCAAAGTCTTTCTTGCTGGTAACGAGCAGCTTTGCATTGGGGTATAGCCGCAGGAACTCGCTGGCCCACTGCTCGGTCAGATGGTTGGGTACCACGAACAGGCTTTTCTGACACAGGCCCAAACGCTTAGATTCCATTGCCGAAGCTGCCATCTCAAAACTTTTGCCGGCACCCACCTCGTGGGCGAGCAGGGTGTTCCCACCATAAAGCACATGAGCAACTGCATTGCGCTGATGTTCCTGCAGATTGATCTCCGGGTTCATACCGACAAAATGGATATGGCTTCCGTCATACTCGCGGGGCCGGGTACTATTGAACAACTCGTTATACTGCTTCACCAGCAGATTCCGCCGCTGCGGGTCTTGCCAAACCCAGCCTGCAAAGGTATCCTTGATGGCCTGCTGCTTCTGCTGGGCAAGCATCGTCTCCTTCTGGTTCAGGACACGCCGCTCTTTACCGTCCTCCTCAATGGTATCATAAATGCGGCAGTCCCGCAAATTCAAGGTGTCCTCCAAAATTTTGTAGGCGTTGGCCCGGTGGGTGCCGTAGGTTTCGGTGGACATGATATCATACATTCCGGCGGCAGATTTGTTGCCGATGCGCCATTCGGACGTAAATGGAGAGTAGCGGACTTGGATCAGGTTGTTATAGCGGATGCGGTAGGGCGGCTGAAAAGTCTCCATCATAAACTGCTGCACAATGGCGGGATTCAGCCATGTGGCACCCAGTCGGATGTCGATTTCTGATGCTTCAAGGTCCTTCGGCTGCGCTTTGGTCAAAGCCTCCACATTGATCTTGAACTCCGGGTGGCTTTCAGCGGCAAGCTGAGCCATGCGCAGTTTATTCCGCACATTGCCGGAAAGATACTCGTCCGCAGTCTGCCAGCCCGCTTCCGGCTCATCTGCATCCGCAGAAGGGTCTTTGAAAATCACGCCTTGCAGCTCTGTGGTAATACGCTCATAATCGCCGGGAGAGCCGAGAAGTTCCGCCATATAGGGCAGATCAACACGGCCATGTTCTCCAATGGACACTGCCAGTGCTTCGCTGGGGGTGTCCACGCTGGTGACGGTGCGCTCCGGGCGAATCGTTCGCTTGGTGAACATATCCGCCTTGCTTTTGAGCTGTTTATTCTCATCGAGATTTTCCAAAGAGCAGAGCAGATAGTAGGAACTGTCATCATCGAACAGGCGGGCATTTTTCTTGTCGTTGATCAGCCCGTATTTTGCGGTAAAGGCATCGTAGGCGGCGTTCAATTTTGCTTGCGATGCCTTAATATCCTCGTCCGGGAAGTCCAACTGCTGGTCAATCAGTTCGTTGACGATTTGCCGCAACTCCACCATACCAGCTACACGGCCTTTGGCATTATCGGACAACTCCACCTGCGTCATAATCGAATTTTCTCGGTAGTACACCTCACCGTCCACCACGGCATAGGAGAAATTCTTTACATCCGGGTCAGCGGGGAGCGTCTTGCGCTCGACTTCTGCATCCGCAACATCTGGTGTTTCCACCTCGACTTCAACATACTGGCCCTCAATATGCTGTACCGCTTCGGCAAGCTGGTCGGCCAGCACTGCGCCCTCGATGGGGGCAACCGTCAGTTCCTCCCGTCCGTATTGGGTGCTTTCGGTGGTCAGTTCGCCCAGAATCATCTCCGGGTGGTCCACGAAATACTGGTTGATGGCAAAGCCGTCCTCGGTCTTGCCAAGCTGCACCCATGCAGGTTCGATGTCCGCAGGGCGGTCACGCTTCTGCAAAAAGATAATGTCACTCACAACATCCGTGCCTGCGTTTGCCTTGAACGCATTATTCGGCAGACGGATAGCTCCCAACAGGTCAGCACGCTCTGCCATGTGCTTGCGGGCGGTGCTGTCCTTGCTATCCATGGTGTAGCGGCTGGTGACGAACGCCACCACGCCGCCCGGACGCACTTGGTCAATGGCCTTGGCGAAAAAGTAGTTGTGGATGCTGAATCCCAACTTGTTGTACGCCTTGTCGTTGACCTTGTAGTTGCCGAAGGGCACGTTGCCCACCGCCAGATCGTAGAAATCACGGCGGTCTGTGGTCTCAAAGCCCGCCACGGTAATGTCGGCCTGCGGGTACAGCTTTTTGGCGATGCGCCCGGTGATGGAATCCAGCTCTACGCCGTACAGACGGCTGTCCTGCATGGTGTCCGGCAGCATACCGAAGAAGTTGCCCACGCCCATACTAGGTTCCAGAATGTTACCGCTGCGGAAACCCATGCGCTCCACCGCATCGTAGATACCACGGATCACGGTGGGGCTGGTGTAGTGGGCGTTCAGGGTGCTGGAACGTGCGGCGGCATACTCGTCCTCGGAGAGCAGCCCTTTCAGTTCGGCGTATTCCTTTGCCCAACTATCTTTGCCGGGGTCAAAAGCGTCTGCCAGACCGCCCCAGCCCACATACTGTGAAAGCACCTGCTGTTCCTCGGCGGTGGCACCCCGGTGCTCCTCCTCCAAACGAAACAGAGTTCGGATGGCTTCGATGTTCCGGGCATATTTCTGCTTTGCACCGCCCTCGCCCAAATGGTCGTCTGTGATGCGGAAGTTCCCGGCAGGCGCAGCGTTCAAGGCTTCATCCAAGGCAGCGGCATCCGGGAAGGTCTGCACCTCTCCGTCCATTACAGCAGAGATGGGCAGTTCGTCCAGTTCTTCGTCAGACGGCTCCGGCTCGTCCTTGTCTGCTAAAAATTTTGCGTGTTCGACTTTGAGCCACTCGGCGGCTTCTCTGTCTGCAACTTCTTTTTTCAGATTTTCCAGATAAGATTCTGCCTGCTTCTCGTTAGAAAACTGTGGAACGGCGTGATTGGTTTCATAGTAGTCATCATAAAGATCATCCCAGATAGCAAAAAGCGGCATTTTACCGTCAACGACTTTTCGGACAGAGAAACGTTCGTATTCAGGCACTTCGGATTCCTTGGCGATGGCTTCTGCCTGCGCCAGCATTTTATCCACACGCTGAGCAGTCGCACTCTGTCGCAGCCCCTGCTCAAACTGCTGCTTGTTAATAACCTCATTGTCCCAAGACTGCCCGTGCGCACTGGTGTCGATGCGCACATCGGTTTCGCCAACATAGCCGATGGTACCTTCAATCGTTCTGGTGGGCAGGTCTACCACAACTTCATCCCCGACATTGTAGTTGGATGCTTCCTGTCTGGTAGCACGCTGTTCCTTTTCCTCATCTGTCAGATAGCGGTCGGACTGAATCATAAGGTCGATATACTTTTCCACCTGCGCCCATTTCAGGGTGATTTTCTGGTGGTCGGGATAATGAACAAATTCCAGACCCTTCCAGTCGTGGTTGACGAAGCCTCGACTGCCATCCAGATAATCGTGGGAGTGCCCACCGATGCCGTACTCCTTTGCCAGTGCTTTGGCACAGAGTTTGCGGTCAGGCTGGGTCTGGTACAGCGCAATAATGCGCTGTTTGCCGCCTGTAAACCCTGAACCATGCCGCCGCAGCTCGTTCTCAATTTCAGCCTGCGACAAAACAAAAGCGGAGGGCGTTTTTTCGCTCTCCGCTTGGTCGATCTTCTCAATTTGCTGGGCTTCGGTGGGGATGTTCGCATCCAGAAAACTTAGCTGTAGATCAGCTCCGTCATCACCAGTTCCTCTGCCTGCGCTTTCAGACTGTTCATGTGCTGCACCCACATCAGTTGGTTCTGCGCTTTGTCCGGGGCTGGGTCCTGCTTCAGAAGCTGCTCCATGGTCTGCTGCATCCGGCTCTCTGCTGTCTGCTCCAGTTCCATCAGATGCGGGTACAGCGTCCCGTTCAGGAGCATCGAATTGTACAGTACCGGGCGATACTGCATCAGGTACGTCCGGCGCAGCCTGCCGTACTTGCCCAGCGGCTTCCGGGGCTGGTTCAGGGTTAGGTTCGGGAGCTGGTAGTCCCCGACGGTCGAGTAAGTCACGTTCCTGCTGTTCGTATTCATATTGGCTCCTTTCTGCATTGCGGCGGCGAATGGTTGTTTTTACGGTGCGCTCGATGTTACGCAGCACCTCCCGGCTCATGTCGCTGACGGCTGCGCCGAGGGCGTAGACACTATCCGGGGTGGAAAAATTGTAGATTGCCTGAAAATCGTCCTTGTCGAACCACCCGGCAGGCTCAATGCCGCAGCGTTCCAGCAGCGTGTAGGTGACGCTGATGGCGGCGGCAGACTTGAACTGCATCTCCACCCCGGCTTCATCATAATCCATCAAGAGCGAACCGTCAACGATGGCACGAATGTCCCCGCCGTTGTTGTCCCAGTAATCCGCCACCAGTTTCCCCGCAACATCCGCAAGCTGCTGGCTGACACGCTCGCCGCTGATGCCGTAGGTCTTGCTCAACATTTCCGAAACCGGCTGCACCAAATCGGGACCGAGCTGCCACACCTCCGGGTCACGGGAATTGCGGCGCACCCCGGTGTCCGACACATCGAAAACGTAGTGCAGTCGGGGAAATCCGCTGGATTCGTCCAGCAGAGCGATGCCCTTGGCACCCCGGCGCACATAACGGTTCATCCTGTTGTTCCAGATGTCAAAGTCGGCGCAGGCAGTGGCATCCGGGCGCTGGGCGTAGATCATGAGCTGGTCCGCAAAGGGGTACTTGTACAGCCGGGATGCAGTGGTCAAATAGTCCGTCCAGCTTTCCCAGTACCGGGTCAGACCATTCGCCGTGCGCTGGGCAAGGGCGAGATATTCTTCGGTTTTGCTTGGCATTTTGGCCTCCTTTTTCAGATTTTAGGGTATAAAAATAGCGGGCAACCGTTTTGAGGGTCGCCCACAGAGGTATATAATAATTAAGTTATCGTCGATTTTGAAGTTTTGATGATGAATGTCTATTTTTCATTGCTTTCGGGCGGACGAACATAACGTAACATTTCTCTTTCACAGGCACCAAATTCCAAATAGTTGTTTTTTGCCTCGTTTAGAGTTATTCCATGATTCAAGTCACTGGGGTCGCTACCAGAAGTAATAAACGGGTCATTCTCCCAAAAGCAAACTGGGCAAATGTACCCACAATCTTCCTTTGGTGGAACATTATAAGTAAAACATTCGCAGCATGGACATTGATACTTTTTCAAATACATGCACCTCCGCAAGTACCGGCTTATCAATTTGTAAATGGCTCTGTGTCTTTTCCGTCGTATACAATTACTTTAATGTTGGTGGCCGCATCAACATCTGCATGAATACCTACGGTGTATTCTTTGTCCGTAACATTCGCAAAAGAGTAGCAGCCTCCCGCAGAAATATTGCCAGATACAATTTCCTGTTCGCCTTCGCAGAGCAAATGCACTACAATTTCAAAATCATTCCTATTTTGAATCGTCAGTGTGCCTGTTTTGGATGAAACCTTTACATTAGAATAAGTGATTACATATTTGGCAGATGTTGATTTTTCGGTACAAGTCACAGAGCAATCCCATTGGATTGCAGCCTTCGCCTTTCTGTAGGATTCCGAAGCTCTATACGCCGAGATTATAATGATTGCGGCTACGGCAAAGACGCTCACGATAATGAACACTATTGGTGGTTTTTTCTTCATAGTCTTTATCTCCGAAATTTCCAATTCATTGAGTCGAGCATATCACATAAGCGAACGCTCTAAGATTACAGCTCGGTTTCTACAGCAAGCTGCTCCTGCTTCTCTTTTTCGTCAGCGATTTGGACATCAACATCTTCGCGCATCTTTTTCAGAAGTGCAAGGACTCGCTTGATTTGACCTTTGGTATTCTCCACTTTGCTCTGTGCCTGATTGATGTGATCCAGAACTGCCCAGTCTGCAAAGAGCCCGTCAAAGAAGAAATCCGCAAATTTCAAAAAGCTGTCCACCGTAACCTGAAGGTCTGCGGTGATTTCAACATCGGAAAGTTCAGTTTTGAACCGCCGCAGTTCCACTTGGAGCTGTTCGATTTGTTCCTGTGCATCGTCCAGTTCCGCATACTTGGCGAGATCTACCCCCAGACCACCGCCCATTACGTCCCATGTACTCCAGCCCTCGGCATTGTCGAGGGTTTCCAGAACTTCATTGACCGTATGCAAGGCAGTCTTTCCGGCGTTGATGGCTTCCAGCAGCTCCCGCTTTTGGACTTTCAGTGCGGCAATGCGGCTTTCGCTTTCTGCAACCTGCTGTGCGGCAGGGTGGGCAGATGCTTTGATGCTTTTGATTTTTTCGGAAAGAGCAGCTTGATACTGCCTTTCGCAATCGGACAGCCGTGCCAATCTATTTTGAATCTGCTCCAAGTCGGCATCAACGGAAGAAAGGTCATGGAGAGCCACATCGTACTTGACACGGGCTGCATAGGCTTCTTGCCGTTCCTTGTCCAGCTTCTCATCCATCTTTCCGATGACCTGATAGAAAAATGTGGCAAGGCTGTGTCCCTCCAGACGGTCCACGTCAGCCTGTTCCGCCAGCTTGGATTTTTCCAGCTTTTTCAGACGATCAGCAAGCGTATCTCTCTGGGCGGTCAGTTCTTTCTGTTTTGCTTCGCAGCTTTTCTTTTCAGCGACCTGCTGCCAAAGCTCTTTCAACGTAGAATCACTCATATGGAATGTCCTTTCCCGGCATTACGTTTCTTCGTTCAGAAGCTGGTTCAAAAAATGCTGCCGATTATTTACAAATGTTTTGGTGATAACGTAGCTGTCCGTATCTTCATACTGACAAGGATGAATCGTGCCATTGTCGAAGCTAAAAATCTCAGCATCAGGCATTCCGAGGAGAATGGGTGAATGTGATACTATAATGAATTGCGCCCCTTCTTGGGCACACCGATAAATGTTAATCAGTAACGTGAGCTGCCTCTGCGGGGATAGCGCAGCTTCCGGCTCGTCAAAAATATAGACTCCATCTGCATTCATGTAGTCCTGCGCAATGGCGAGGAAACTTTCACCGTGTGATTTTTGGTGATAGCCTTTGGAGGGGTGATTGTCATCGGAATAGTCGATTTCCTTGGTGGCTACATTGTAGAAGCTCTCTGCCCGGAGAAAATACCCGAACTTTGGTCTACGATACCCTTTGGAAATCGTCATAGCCTCACATAGTTCCGAATGGGAGTTGTATGTGGAAAATGAATAATTCTTCGTTCCACCCTCTGCGTTGAAGCCGTAAGCAACAGCGATTGCTTCCAGAAGCGTAGATTTTCCGCTTCCATTTTCGCCAACAAAGAACGTAATGGGCTTATGGAATGTAAAAGTGTCGATTCCGCTGATGGCAGGAATCTGACGAACATAATTGTATGGGCGAACTCTGTTCCAGTCGATGGTCATCCCTTGGATAAACAGATCATTCATACAGTACTCCTTATTATATAATGTAGGAGAACGCTTAGTTCCGCTCAAACCCAAGATAGCGGGTGCCCTGAAAACTCAGCTTTCCAATGTCGCCCTCCACAAGCATTCCGTAATCCGAACCACTTACGGTAAGCTCCATGCGGTCGCCGCTCTCTACCTGAAAGGTCACATAATAGGTCGTGAACGTATGCGCCATCGTATCGTCTGTATGGTGGCGAGAAACTTCCGTTCGCTTTGCCACAACCGTTGCCGGAACAGTCAGCCGCGGCGAATGGTTGTTTTTATTCCATGTGCTGATATTTCCGATGATGGTGTATAGGATCATACCCAAAACCACAAGGAACAGGATGGGAAACAGAATGCTGAACAGCAGATCAATTCCAGCGTAAAACATCTTATTCCTCCAAAATTTCTTCCAGCAGGTTTTTTACATCGTCCAGAAAAGATTCTTCTCCGAGAGTGTTCACCTTGAAGAACACCGCTTGACTGCCTCCTGCGGTGATGGCAGACAGCCGGATGGGGCTGTCCCCATTCTGGAACATGGTCAACGTCAGGCTCAGGCGGTTGCCGCCCATCATGCTGTACCGTTCAAACACACGGACACTGCACCGTGCATCGCCCTCTTTGAAATCACTGCCTGCCTCTAAATCTGCCGACCAACTGTTGTCCGGGATTTCATTTTCCAGCTTCCGAAGCAGCTTGTCAAAATTTTTGTTTCGGATGGTCTTTTCAAAGATTGCCATAATGGTTTCTCCGTTCTGACAATTAAAAATCGGTCCCTTATTTTTGATACGAGCAGAGCCACAGGAAAATTGCGGAGAAATCGCTTGAAGAAAGGAATTTTGTCTGATTTGATTATAGCATATCTTTTGGAAGAACAAAATACTTTATGTACGCCGCCCGCAGGCGGCAAAAGTCAATCCAGTGGAAATTCCAGTTCGGCAAATTCCGCATCGGTCAGCAGTTTCAGCTTTTCGATAACACCCTCGGACAGTTCCCGCAGGGCGGTTTCATCCGGCATCAGGTAGCACTGCATCAGCCGCAGTTCGTGGATAAGCCCCAGCCGGGTGCCGGTGTTGTAGAGCATCATCAGCATGAGTTCCTCATGGTCAAAGTTCATGGGCATCCCTCACTTTCCGGCAGGCGGCAGGATTGCACTCCGGGGCATCGCATTTTTCCTTGAGATTCATCAGCACCGAAGGACGTTCCGGCTTTGTATCCAGAAACCCCGGCAGTTCTTTGAAGCCGATGCTGTCCACATAATGCACAGACACCTCGCCATTGCGTTTAAGTGCGATCACATCGCTGACCGACAGGCTGTGCCCCTCAAAATCCTGCGGACGGGAGAGGTTGAACATCTGAAATAGTTCTTCCAAAACCTCGTTGTTCGGCACATCCTGCCACATGGCGGGCAGATCAGCATAGTAGGTGACCTCGTAATGCTCCGGGTCTGGCGTTTTGCCCCGACGATGCAGTTCCCGCATGGAAGCAAATCTTTCATCGAGGATTTTTTCGTCATGCCGCAGCTGCATCACCATATAAACATCGCACCCTGCGTTCAGAAACTTCTGCGGGATGTCCGTCATGGGTTCATCGTCAAAATTCTGGTTCCATTTTTGCTGCATCATCCACCTCACAGTTCCGGTGCAGAACGTGCAGAGGATTTTGGCGCAGACGTATCACTTGCCAGTTCTGCCAGCTTTTCCAGTGTGGAAGGGCGATGGTCTGCACCCAGTTCCTCGGCTTCCGCAACCTTATCCATGACGGCATCGTAGTCCTGCAACAGCCGCCGCCCCTTTTCCATGTGGTGTGCTTCCAGAATCTGCTCACGGGCTTCCTGAATGGTCAGTTCCGGGGCATCCAACTGCCCGCCGTCCATCACGGAAAAATCGCTGTGGTAAATGGTGTAGTCCCATCCATCCTCACAGGACTGGATGGCAAGATAACCTTTGCCACCCAGTTCCCATGCGGCCTGCTCGTCCTGTGTCTGAATTTCGGGGTAGAAGTCTGCATGGTTCCGCTCCATGACCTCGGCAAACTGGAAGATGTGGAACACATTGCCCAGACCGCCCATGTCAAAGTGATAATCATCCAGATGTTCCACCCGTGCCGTAAAACTGCGCCCATCCGGGTAATCCACCTGAATCACTCCGCCATCGGGAATGCGGTAGAGGTCGTCATAGTGGCTGTTGATGAGACGAATATCCTTCGGCAGCGTTTCCGGCTCCCAGATGCGCCGCCTGCCGATGCCCGCCTGTGGGATGTTTTCGAGGATATTTACGCTTTCCTGTTGGATGGCCTTACGGTCATCGTCCGAAAGTTCAAACAGATACCAGTTCCGGGCGGCAGGGATGGTGTTTTGTCCATCTGGCGGCAGATTCTTTTCCGAGATCTGCCCACTTTCCAGCGGCTCGCCAGTTACCTTGTTATAAGTGGCAAAGCCGACCCCTGCACCGTTTTCCCTGAGATGCAGATAGCGTTCATCGTTGATAAGGTAGACCGCTTCTTTTATCTGCTCCATCAGCACCCACCTTCAAATTCCAGCGAAAACTTGCTGCGGCCATCGGCTTCACAGGACAGCAGCACGGTGGCATTGTAGGTCTTGCCCTTGGCACTCTTGCAGTCCTTCAGGCGGACACGCCCATCCCGCAGCAGCTTGTCTGCCACATGAGCGTCCAGACGCTTGCCCAGACGCTTGAAGAACGCATTGTCCTTCCACAGCACGAAACGGCAAGGGTTGGATTCACAGAACCAGCCTTTTTCACGCTCTACAACATTTGCACCGCAATTCGGGCAGACACCAATAATTTTGTTTTTCATAAGCGCATTCGCTCCTTTTTTCATTTCCGTGTTCTTTACCAGTTCGGTAATCATCGTATTGATCTCGGTCATAAATTCGCTCGGCTCCATTTCGCCACGCTCGATTTGCAGCAGTTTCGCTTCCCAGTCAGCCGTCATATCCGCAGACTGAATCTCTTCGGGCATTACGGTAATGAGGGCTTTTCCCTTATCCGTGGGCAGCAGCACCTTGGCTTTCTTGTTGCCCTTGCGCTCCAGAAAACCCTTCTGCACCAGCTTTTCGATGGTGGCAGCACGGGTTGCCGGAGTGCCGATGCCCTGACGTTCCACGCCCTCCGGCATACTGTCTGCACTGGCGGTTTCCATAGCGTGCAGCAGGGTGTCCTCGGTAAAATGCTTCGGCGGGGACGTTTGACCCTCCTTCAGCTCTGCGTTGAGGATGCCGCACTCGTTTTCCGCTGCATTGGGCAGGGCGGTGAGTTCTTGCTTCCGGTTCAGGATGTCTGCCAGCACCTTGCGCTCCACCGCTTTCCAGCCTTCCTCCAGAATCTCCTTGCCTTTGGCGGTAAATTCCTCCCCGGCGCACTCGGTGGTCAGCAGGGTTTCCAGATACCGGAAGGGCTTGCTCACCGCCATCAGTGTCCGGGCGATGATGAGCTTCAGGACGTTCTGCTCGCCCTTGGGCAGTGCTTCCAAATCGGCTTGCAGCATACTGCGGGTGGGCAAGATGGCGTGGTGGTCGGTGACTTTTTCCCGGTTGACGGTGCGCCGTGTCCGGGGCACCGCCTCGTCCACATCTTCCGGGGTAATGTCGAGAAAACCTTCCAGTTCCTCGGTCAGTTCCTCCAGCATTTCCTCGTCATCGTCGGTGATATAGCAGCTATCAGTTCTGGGATAAGTGGTAAGTTTCTTCTCATACAGGCTCTGCACATAGTCCAGCGTCTGCTGTGCGCTGTACCCCAGCAAGCGGTTAGCGTCCCTCTGAAGGGTGGTCAGATCATACAGTGGTGGTGGATTCTCGGACTTTTCCTTGCGGGTGATGCGCTGGATCGTTGCTACCATCTCCTTTCGGCAGGCTTTCAACAGGTTTTCAGCAACGGATTTTTCAGGAATGCGGCGGCTGGATGCCGTGCAGCCGCTGGTCAGTTCCAGATCCACCGTGTAGAACTTTTCCGGGGTAAAGGCAGCGATGGCGGCTTCCCGCACCACCGTCATGGCAAGCACCGGGGTCATAACACGCCCTACCGCCAAGGGCTGGTTGTACAGGCACGAAAAAAGCCGGGACGCATTGATGCCGACCATCCAGTCGGCGCGTTCCCGGCAGAGTGCTGCGTTGTACAGCGCATCGTATTCAGTTGACGGTTTGAGATGGGCGAACCCCTCTCGGATGGCGTTTTCCTCCATGCTGGACAGCCACAGGCGGGAAAAGGGCTTTTTGCAGCCAGCTTGCTGGTAGACAAGGCGGAAGATTAGTTCGCCCTCACGCCCTGCATCCGTTGCACAGACAATGCTATCCACATCTGGGCGGTCCATCAGCTTTTGCAGAATGCCAAACTGCTTTTTGGTGGACGTAGACACGAGATACTGCCACTTTTGCGGCAGGATGGGCAAATCTGCAATGCTCCACTTGACGTATTTGGCATCGTAGACATTAGGCGGAGCCAGTTCCACCAGATGACCCACACACCAGCTTACCAGATAGCCGTTGCCCTCAAGGTAGCCATCCTGACGGCTGGTGGCACCAAGGACTTTTGCATAGGACATAGCGACAGATGGCTTTTCTGCCACGACTAATTTTGCGATAAAAATCCCTCGTATCATAAAAGAGTAGTATTTATAGACCGCTCTCCAGCGGAATGCTACAATAGTTCCAGGGTGCTGTGGATTGGTGAAAAATCCATACCGTAAAGACGGTTTATTGGAGGCTCCAACCACAGCTTCTTTGTTGAAATGTTAATCAGTTAGATACCGCCAGACGGTTTATTTAGAACGAGGTTACAAGAGCAAAGAAGTCTGTGGTCCTGAACAGCATCGAAATAAATACGCCGGAGGTATCAAAATGGTTTGTGTTGGAATTGATGTTGCCAAGGATAAGCATGACTGCTGTATTCTTGATTCAGACGGAATGGTTCGTGCTGACTGCTTTACCATCCCCAACAACATGGATGGATTTAAGCAGCTGCTTCAAACGATTCGAAACTGTACCAAAAAGTCAGACAAAATAAAAGTAGGACTTGAGGCCACCGGACATTACAGCTACAACATTCTTGGATTTCTTCTTGACAATGACCTGGCCGTCTATGTCATGAATCCTTTGCACACCAACCTGTACCGAAAAAGTCTCAGTCTTCGCAAAACCAAAACCGATCGTGTGGATGCAAGAACGATTGCAACTATGCTATTGTCCGATGTAGACCTCAAGTCCTACACGGATACAGCATACCACAACGAAGAGTTAAAGTCACTAACAAGATACCGATTCGATAAGGTTCGTGAAAGAGCCAAGCTGAAGCAGTCAGTGTCCAGACTGGTCACGATTCTGTTTCCAGAACTGGAGAAGCTCGTTCCCTCTCTCCATATTGCTTCGGTTTACTCGCTCATCAGCGAATATCCCGGTGCGAAGCAGGTTTCAGAAGTTCATCTTACCAAGCTGACAAACCTTCTTACAACAGCATCTAAGGGGCGTTACGGAAAAGACAAAGCTATCCAGATTCGAGATGCAGCCAAAACTTCCATTGGTTCAGTTATGCCTGCTAAATCTCTGGAACTGAAGCATACCATTAAACTCATTCGGGAACTCACCTCCGAGATCGACGAAATTGAAGATTCGATTCAGCAAATCATGGATGAATTGCATCCACCGATTCTTTCTATTCCCGGTGTCGGTATCCAGTCAGCAGCCATGATCCTTGCTGAAATCGGTGATTTCTCCAACTTTGAATCTCCTGACAAAATCCTTGCTTACGCTGGCTGCTCTCCATCTACATACCAGTCAGGAAAACTTACAAACTGTTACGCTCATATGGAAAAGCGTGGTTCACGTTATTTGCGATATGCCCTTTACAACGCAACCAAGTACGTTTGTCATTGGAATCCTGTCTTTGCCAAATACCTTGCCAAAAAACGTGCTGAAGGTAAGCACTATAATGTTGCCCTGTCTCATGCCACAAAGAAACTCGTGCGGCTGATCTACGCTTTGCAGAAGTCTGGAAAAGCATATCTTACAGCTGCCTGATTTTCTCCAGAGCCTGAGCCAAATCCAAGAACAACTTAGCTGGCGCAGCGAACCCTTGACAAACCGAAGCATTCAAATGCTATTCTGTTTCTGCGAGGATTGGCCGGGCTTGCTTTGCTATTCTCTCCGTCGCCCTCGCTGCTCTGATTTCAGCATTTGAAGGCTGTTTGTCAGGGGCAGCGAATCGTTGACGGATTTTTTCATTTTGGGGCTTGACTTTTAATAGTTAGTCTCCAATCTGTTTCTGATTGCAATATGTACGGCGGCAAACGCCGCCTTAAAATCAGATAGGTTCGGTGTCCTGCTCGTCCGGGGCTTCGTCCTCGTCCGGCACATCGGTCGGAATTTCAAAATCGCCCTTGTCCTCGGTGTAATCTGCATCGGGGTCAAGGGCTTCTTTTTCTGCCTTTTTCTTCTGCATCTGCTGGCGATAGAAATAGAAGCCGCCGCCCGCAGCCAGCGCAATCAGGGCGACTATGCCCAGAAATGCGCCTGCATACTTTGTGATTTTGTTTTCCTTGGGCGGTTCAGCGGTTGCCGCTTCTTCTTCGGCTTTCTTGGCTTCTTCCTCGGCTTTCAGCCTGTCCAGTTCAGCCTGTGCCGCTGCTTCTTTCTCCGCAGTGTAGGCATCGGCAGCTTCTTCCTCCATCAGCGCCAGCAGGTCTGCTTCGTCCACAAGGTTCATAAAGTGGACGGTCTGCTGTCCCTTGGCGTTGCGGTCGATGACCAAGTAGAAGGTGTTGCCCGATTTGCTGACAAGCGTAATGAACTGCTGTCCGCTGCCATCGGAATAGTTGGTGTGGTAATCGTCCACCAGCGTCAGGTTGCCCTCCGGGGTCAGAGCACCAGAGGTTTCGTCCGTGACGGTGACAACATCTTCCTCCACGACTTCCGGCAGAACAGGCTGCTCCACCGGGGCAGCTTCGCCCTCAAAGGCAAAGGCGGGAGCCGCCATGCCAGCGCACAGTGCCGCCGATACCAACAGCGCACCCAGTTTCTTAATCTTCATCTGCATCGACCTCCTTTTCAAAAGTTGCACCCACAGCAGACAGCGCAGCCGGGGTCGGGGTGGCGGTTGCGGACTGCCGCAGCAGAGCAGCAAGCTGTTCCGGCGTGACCTTTGCAGTCCGCACCATCTCGTTGACCTCGGCGGAATCCTCCTCCTGAATGCGCCGCTCCAAAATCTCGATGCGGTTGTTCAGCTTGATGCGGCGTTCCTTCTCTTTTGCCAGCATCGCCCGCAGCTTATCCGATTTTTCGCTCATAGTAATTCCTCCAATCATTTTGAAAGCCGTCCAAACCCGGCGAGATGTTTCTCCCAGTAGGACGAGTGAATGTTTGCGTACTTGATGGGGTCTCCGGCACTGACCATCATGCCATTGCCGAGATAGATTCCCGTATGGCTCATGCCGGGAGTGTCGTAGGTGCCTTTGAAGAAAACCAGATCACCGGGTTTTGCTTCTGCCTCGCTGATGTGCTGGCTTTTCTGCCACAAGCCGTTGGCGGTAGTGCGTCCCACATCGTAGCCGTTCTGGTTGTACACCCAGCAGACGTAGCCTGAACAATCAAAGCCTGTTTCCGGGGTAGAGCCGCCCCAGACGTAGGGCGTACCCACATACTTTTGGGCTTCCTTGTAGATGGCAGCAAACTCGCTGTCGGTCAGGGCTTCTGCCGGAACCTGATAGTCGATGCCCGGTGTGCCGGAGCCATCGGAGCCACCGGGCGGCAAGCCACCATAAAAAAGGTAAGGTCTGCCGCCCAAGGTGTCTTGAAAGATCTCGTACCGTTTCCACTGGTCGTTGTCTAGTTCTTCCCGGATGACCACCTCCAAGCCACGGTTCACCAGCTTGGTGTGGAAGATGCGGTACTCGTAGGGCACCTGCGTGGGGACTGGGATTCCTGCGGGAGTCATGACCCACACAGTCATATACCGGGTCTGTACCTCTACCCATGTGGTCAGCTTGTACTGCTTTTTGAAGGTCTCCTTCAATTTGCCCTGCACCTCCGACCGGGTGTAATCGTTATACAGAGTCGTGAGAAAAGAGGTGAGCTGCCATGGGTCGTGCTCGATGGGGTCAAGGTGGTACTGGTACTCGTTGTAGCCAGGGTGGTCGGTGGGAGTGCGCTTGATTTTTTTGTCCAGCTCCTTTTCCAGCTTCTTGTAGTCCTGTTCTGCACCACGAATATCCCGGTCCTCGGCAGAGTACATGGTCTGCCCGGACACCTGTGTGCCGCCGGAAAAGAGGATTCCGCAGGAGGAAAAGCCCGACATCACCATGAGAATGAGCAAAAGAAAAACGCCCACGATCACCAGAACGTGTGCGTTACCCTTGGCGGCATTCGCCAGCCCCTTTACGGCAGTACTGACGGCAGTTTTGCCCTTTTCTACCGCCTGTTCCACGCCGGACCGGGCGGCAGATGCACCGTTGGATGCCGCTTTGCCACCTGCGGTCTGCGCCGCCGTGCCCGACCGGGCGGCGGTATAATAGCTTTTGTGAATTTCTTGCCGCTGTTTCCAGCGTGAAAGCCAGTTGGAACCGCCCTCGCTGGTGCCGGATGCGCCTGCATCTTGTGCCGCAGTCGGCTTCTGTACGGAAGATTTTGCGGTTCGGGCACCTTTCTTGCCCTGCATCTTGGCTTTCTTTTTCAGCTTCCGGGCATAGCGACTTTTGGAAATATCCCGGACATTTCCTGCCGCCTTTTCGCTCTCGCTCAACGCCTGCACACCGACGTTTTCATCCTCGTACTGGTCAACTTCGTGATGCACCGCAGACCGGGCGGCATGGGCGGCGTACATCTCCCGTTTCTGCGCCTTACTCAACCGGCTCAGTTCGTCCGGGGTCAGTTCCGCCTTGCCAAACCGCAGATGCTGTGCCTTTTCCGCAGCTTTATCTGCATCGGTTTTCAACTTTTTCTTTTTGGGCACCGTCTGCTCTGCCTTGGCTTTTTTCGGGGGAGAACGGGTCTTTTTTGCGGACGTTTCCTCTTTGATGTTCAGCTTCGGTTCACTCATTTCTGCGCGCCCTCCGAGACTTCACCCAACTTGGTGGTCATAATGCGGTAGAGTTCCAGATCGGTGGGGAAACGGTCCACAAACGGCAGAATGACATTACCGAAAAACAGCAGCCCTTCGCCCTCGCCGGAGTGGGTCACATAGGAAAGCTGATGAGGGCTGATGTTGAGCTGCTTTGCGAGAATCTGGCGGTCTCCCGCAGCCTGATTCAACATGATGATCATGTCGCTGTTCTCGAAAATATTCTCGACCTCACGAGAAGAAAGAAGGTCTTTCACGTTCTGGGTCAGCCCTGTGGGAATACCGCCCCACTTGCGGAAACGCTTCCAGATCTCCACGGAATAAGCGGCGGTCTGCTCCTCTTTTAAGAGGAGGTGCATCTCATCCATATAATACCGGGTGGACTTGCCGCTGCTGCGGTTTGCCGTGACACGCCCCCACACCTGATCCTGCACGATGAGCATACCGAGTTTCTTCATCTGTTTGCCCAGTTCCTTGATGTCGTAGCAGACGATGCGGTTATTGACGTTCACGTTAGTGCGATGGTTGAACAGGTTCAGACTGCCCTTGACGTAGATTTCCAGAGCCGTGGCAACATGGTGGGCTTCTTTTTCCTCCTGCTGAAGCAGAGCGTTGTACAAGTCCTCAAGGATGGGCATATTCTCCGGGCAGGGGTTCGCAAAATATTTGCGGTAAATCAGATGCACACAGCGGTCAATGACGGTTTTTTCCACCGGCAGCAGACCTTCCTTGCCGCCCACCACCAGCTCACACAAAGAAAGAATAAAGTCGGCTTTCAGGGACAGCGGATTATCCTCCTCGGAGTAGTTGGCGTTGATGTCCATGGGGTTGACAAATTGGGTGCTGTTGGGGCTGATTTTGATGACCTGACCTTTCAGCCGGTTCACCAGCGGCGAGTAATCGGCTGGGTCAGCGGTGTTACCACCGCCTTCCCGCCTAAGAACCGTACATGACAGTTTCCCGTCATACGGCTCAAGCATTTCATCACTTCTTCAAGCGGTTCTCAGCATAAATTCGCTGACAGGCGCAATGAACGTAGCGCATATTACGAACATCTTTCACGCCAGTCTTTGCCTTTGGTGCAAGGTAGAAGATCTCTCTTTCTTCCGTTACATCCATCGGCATTCCGCAGTGGTAGCACAGTCCATTCTGGCTTTTCCAAATCATCTTGAATTTTCCAGTCAGCCGGTGCATTCCTTTATCGAATTTCCTTTTTTGGAAATACGCCTCATCGAGGAACGGATTTGCAGTAGCTTTTATCTTGGTGTGTCGCACAATGGCTGTGCTGTCCACCCGTATCAGCTCCTTATTTTCCGTAGAGAACACCCAGTTCCGATTACCGACACGATGCCAGTATCTCGTGGAAATCCACCACTTGTTCTTCTTTGGGTGCCGTCTTTTTGCCCATCGCCACAGCAGTTCGTACAGGACATAGTCCAGATGCGCGAACGCATCACTTGCGCATACGGACTGGTGGTAATTAGTCCAACCTCGAATTTGTTCATTCAACTTCATAATCAGAACATCTTGCTGCCACGCTTTTCCTCTGCGGAGAATCGTGTCAGAGATATTGGAAACGATAGCCTTAACCGCCTTTTTGGAAGGCTTGATAATCAGCTTTTCGTTATACTTTCTGAAGTTCCAGCCGAGGAAGTCGAAACCATCGTCAATGTTGGTGACAACGGTCTTTTCGTCAGAAAGTTCCAATCCGCGTTCAGCGAGAAACTCTCGAATCAGCTCCCTTGCTTCAAGAGCCAATTCAGGTGTTGCCGCTGTAACCACAAAATCGTCTGCATAGCGGACGAAGTTTACTTTGTGGGCATTCTTAAATCTTGAATCGACCTTACCGAGCGCGTTTGTGTGAAAGCGTTCGACCAGCTTCTTCTCGATACCATCCAGCGTCATGTTCGCCAGAATGGGGGAGATAATACCACCTTGCGGAGTTCCTTCCTCGGTAGGAAAGAGTTCGCGCTGATAGATAAATCCCGCCTTTAAGAACTGCTTCAAAATGTTCTTGTCCATGGGGATGTTCGCCAGAAGCCAATCATGGCTGATATGGTCGAAACAACCTTTGATGTCACCCTCCAAAACCCACTTCGGAGAAATGTGCTTGCGCGACAGTGCATTGAACAGATATTCGCAGGCATCCTGTGCGCATCTTCCTTTTCGGAAACCAAAGGATTTCCCATCTGCTGTTGTTTCCGCCACCGGCTCCAGTGCCAAAGCATAGAGAGCCTGCATTGCGCGGTCATACATTGTAGGAATGCCCAATGGACGCTTTTTCTTCTTGTCCTTCTTTTCGATATACACTCTACGGAGAGGACGCGCACGATACCCTTTATCTGTCAGCGATAGAACCGCTTTCATTTTCTTCGCCGGGGTGTTCCAGAGAACACCATCCACACCGGGAGTCTTGCGCCCATCGTTGGTAACGACACGCTTAACAGCCAGTGCTTTGGCGTAAAAGGAATGTGTCAGAAGATACTGAAGTCGTTTTACTGCGTTGTAGTCTTTTTGCTGAGTTGCCTTGACAATCCTGATCTGTAGCCTGTTGACTTCCTGCTCTGCCTTATGCCAGTCAATGTTTTTCCATTGGGCACTCAACATAGCTTCGTCCGACAGCTTCTCAGAAGTTTTACCTTCCGTCGTTGAATACTTATCGTTCACAGGAATACCTCCAATCTTGCCATGAAATACCCGGAATAAGTCAGCACCCTTTCAGGTCAGGGCAAATTTTGAACCCCTATGTTCACCGTTGCAGTGAACCGTTCGCTTTTTATTCCATCTCATACCCTCTGCACCGTTTCTCCCTCTTGCGAGGTCGATACCTTTATTAAAGGAGTGCATAGGGTTTTCCACGTTCCACGTAATGCATAATTCATGAATGCCTTAGCCGCCATCTTTGAACCGGGAGGATTTGTGTCCATTTGCTTCGGGGTAGCGAAAGGCCCCTTGGCCACCTCCAGCACCTTTTGGTGTAGGTGTATCAGCCTTATTTCACCTATTCCCTGTAACGATCCTTACGATGGTTCACATTACATTCGACATAGCATTCTTTACCCTAACGGTACGTCTGCTTTTAGGCTGGCAGATTTCCCATATTGTCCTGTGAGCTTCCCAACGCCGGCTTTTGACCAGTGCAGGTCACAGTAGGGTTACTCCAAATGGATAGAGTAGCGTTTACACGCAATACATTACGCGACTTCGTGTCGCACTTCGCCTTCGGGATCATTGATAATAATATCATCGTCCGTCACCAGAAACGCATTGGCAATTTCACGCTTTGCCGAGAAACTTTTACCGGAGCCGGGAGTACCCAGAATCAAGCCATTCGGGTTCTTCAACTTCTTCCGATCCACCATGATCAGGTTGTTGGACAGAGCATTCAGACCGTAGTACAGCGATTCTTTTCCGCTCTGGTACAATTCCTGCGTGGTAAAGGGGATGAAGATAGCCGTGCTGCTGGTGGTCAGTCCCCGCTGAATTTCGATCTGGCAGTCTGCCAGCGGCAGGCTGCTCATCAGACCCTGCTCCTGCTGGAAGTCCAGTCGGCACAGGTTGCAGTTGTGCTTCTGGGCAATACTGGATGCCTGAAAAACATTGTTTTCCAGTTCCTGTTCAGTCCTGCCGGTGTTCAGCACCAAAAAAGTGACGAGGAACATCCGCTCGTTCTGGCTCTGCAATTCTTTCAGCAGAGCCTTGGCATCCCTGCCGTAGGTCGCCAAATCCGACGGAATGATGTCAATATCATACCCGGCACGGATAGCTTTTTTCTGCTCCTCGATCTTGCTGCGGTCCAGTTCCGTGATGGTGCGCTTCACCGTCTTGATGGCACGGTTCTGGTCAACGGACTGGATGTGCATGGTAACGATTTGGCTGGAATCCATGTCCAGAAAATCCTTCAAAAGCTGGTCGCTGATGTCGGATGCCGTGATGCTCAGAAAGCTGACGGCGCAGAAGATACCGCCCATTTGGAAGGTGCGGCTGTTCTTGAAGGCAAAGGCGGTGGGCGCAATGGCATCCTTCGCGGAAAGCCCGCTTTTCACAAGGTCTTTCCAGTCAAAGTGAAACTTGGATGCGCCATCCATGTTGAACATATCATGCATGAGCTTCAGCCGCTGGACACCGTTCAGGGATTTTGCCTGCACCCCCAGCCGGTGGAAGTTATTCAGCAGGTCATTCTGGATGTGGTCGAGCCGGGGCTTGACCTGTGCCATGCTCTCGCCCTCCACACCAAAGGTGATGAATTTGGTCTTGGTCAGACCATTATTGCCCTTGGCAAGCTGCTGGCGCAGCATCTGGCTGTACTCCGCACGAACATCATCGAAACCGTCCTTCTGGAACGGAATGCGGATGCTCTTTTCAAACTCGGTGCTGTCGGTTGCCATGTTCACAAAGGACAATTCAAACTTAATGCTGGAATCGAAGAAGTTCAGAAAACTGCACCATTCCTCGAAAATGGCGGTCTTGTCCTCCTGCTGCGCCAACTGATAATTGATGTCCTGATACTGGATGGTGCGGGTGTAGTAGTTTGCTTTCACCCGGCAGGTGCCATCCTCAAACATCCGCTGCATGGGGATGGACTGCTGGGCGGTCCGGGGCACGGCGGGTTTCTGCGGTTTTTTCTTGCCGTCCTTACCGGTCTTTTTCCAAAACGGAATCATAGGTTGCGCCTCCCTTCATCAAAATCGCATAGTAGTTGTTGGTCTTGTAGGGGCGGATCTTCGGGCGGACAAACCGGGACTGCACATAGTACGACAGCAGCTTTTCCATGGGCTGACCGTTTTTCTCGTACATCCCAAGGAAGAACGCCGGCAGCATCACCGCCATCATACCGAGGGTGGCAGCAGTGTTGCCGCCGGAATCCCGGAGAACAAAAAACAGCGGCACTCCAATGAGAGCCGCTGTGCCAAAGCAGACAAGCTGCCGTTTGGTCAGGTTGAACGCGACCTTCGATTTCACTTTCGTCAGGTCACGGGGAACTGAAATATACGCAGCCAATAAAGCACCTCCTTTAGTGCGCTCCGAGGACGGATTTCGTCACCGAGCTGGTCTTGAACAGGCTGAAACAGAGCAGAACGGTGTAGCCCACAATGCTCCAAATGGAGTTGATGGCATCCCCGGAAATCGCTACGCTTTGGATCAGCACCGCATAAATGGCAACACAAATCAAGATCAGGAAGCCCTGAAAACCCAGTGCAAACAGGCATTTCAGGTAGTTCTGCCCCATGTGGCTCTGCTCGTGGTTGCCGAAGGTCGCCATGGGGATGGGCGCAAGGCTCACCATGCAGTAAATTTCAATCATTCTTCCGTAGACGATGACGAAAATAACGATGGACAGGATGCGCATGGTGATGCCAATGAAGAAGGACTGCAAAAACAGCCCGAACAGGGGACCAATGTCCATCTGCATCAGGCTGGATTGCAGCATGGACAAGCCAATGTCGTTGACACGGGTATTTCCGGCAATGATGCTGCTGGAATCGGATACCACCTTTTGGGTGACATCGAACACCGCCATCACGATGTCAAAAGTATTGCTGATGAGCCACACCGAAATAGCAGTCTTAAAAATCCAGCGCATGATGAGGGCAGGCTCAAACTGTGCCATATTGTTGTGCTGGGTAATCATCTCGATCAGTTCGTAACAGGCGATAAAGGTCAGGATGATGCCTGCAATGGGCAGCACCACGTTCCGGGACAGCGATTCGATCATGGCGAACACCCGTGGCTCAAAGCTGGAGGGCTTGGTGCCCACCTGCTGTGCGATGTTGCCCACTTGGGTGTTCACATCATCAAACAAGCCGGAGAGATTGGACATAATGCCTGCCGTCAGGATGCCTTTGATCCAGTCGGCAATGGCTTTGAGAACGGTTTCCATTCAGTCACCGTCCTTAGCTGAAATGGTTGATAAGGGTCTTGAGGAGATTCAGGAGAAAAATAATGTGGGTCAAAAACTGCATAATAGCACCGCCTTTCATGGATGGGTGGATAAAAACGCGGCTTGGAGCACGGACATTTAATAAAACTGCAAGCTGCAGAGGGCTTTCCGCTGCTGCTCAAGCCGCCGTATGGAACAATGCCCTCATTTCATCTATCATTTTTGATTGATGAATGATAGATGAAATGATATGAGCAAACACAAAAAGTGTTCGACGGAAACAAAAAAGCCGACTGCTTTTCGGCAATCGGCAAATCATAATCAAAGCTATATAGCTGTTTTTATAAGTCGGCGAACAGGAACCTTATGATAAACATCAAGGATGCGTTTTTCTCCATTTCGCCAAAAGGGGTTCATATAATAACAATCGCATTCTTTACAATACCAAATGTATTCAGCTTCTCCGTTGATCTCTAATGTGAATGCCTTCATTTTTAGAAGCGGATGCCACGGGCAATGTTTCTGAAGCTTTTCTTTTTGACGATCAGCTTTGCAAAGTCCAAAAAGCTTACCACATTTTAGAGGGGGCGGATTAAACTTAAAACGACTATCAATGGGATTTTCTATATAATCATTGAAGTTTGATAATCCAAGTTGATTGAGAGGTCTATAATGAAGCCCTGCATTATGTTGATTTTTTGCCATTATAACAATCCTTTCTCAAGCAAGCATTTTGCCCTCCAGATAGGAGCAGCGGAGATAATCAGGATTGGTGTAGTATACGTTGGAATTGAAATCGGAGATCTCATCCGTGATAAACGACGAAAAAACATCCAGAATTGCCTGTGCAGCATCTTCATCTTTCATGGTGGACAGCACCAGCCCCTGATACAGCATTCCGATGGAGGTTGCAGAAGGGACCGTATAGCGGCACTCCGCAGCAGTATCAAAATCCCCATCCGGAATGTTGAGATCTTCAATCAGCTCATCTGAAACCTGCTCAAAGGACAGACAGTGGTTTACTTCTGCCAGCCGGAGCTGCCGTTCGATGCCGGCTTTTGTGAAGTGACGAATCACATCCTGCCGATGATTTTTGGTCTTACGGGCGATGGTCTCGATCAGGCTGCAAACGTAGAGAACATCATTTTTCTGCTTTTCGGTCATGGATGGATTCACTCCTCTCAAAGGTCAGGCAGTGCAAAGCGTTTACGGTATGAAAGCTGATCTGGTGTGTTGGATGCTTGAACTTCGCCAATGCCCAAAATGCTTCACGGCTGATCTGCCCGGACGTAAATCCATTGACATAGTCCCAGATGGTGTCATCTGCCATGGGACCCTCCACAATATCATAGGGATGGGTTTCGCCTGCACGACATTTTGCAATGAAATCCAGCCATTCGTCCGACATTTCAGGGAAACGCAGGATTTTCAGGTCAGGATTCTCTACATAGCGATAGACGTTCACAATACCATCGGCAGAACGGCGGTCTGCCCAGCGGTAGGCTTGTTGATAGCTGTTCGTGCAGTAGAATCCCCAAGAAAAGTCCTTTGTATACCGTGTGATGCGGATTTCGGGATAGACAACTTCTTCTTTACTGCCATGATACAATAAAATCTCGCTCATCTGATTCACCTTCTGTATGTGAGATCGTTACTATGGCTTTCCTTATTATAAATATGTACCGGGCGGCAATCGCCGCCCGCTGTTCTTAACCGAACAGACCGCTCAGCAGGGGAATCAGGGTAATGCCCACCAGAGCAACGCCGCCGCCAGCCATGAGCTGCTTCATGCCCTGACTCTTGCTGCCGGGGTTGTCGTTACCATAACCTTCCAGCAGGTTGATGGCACCCCAAACGCCGAGACCGGCACCCAGAGCGACAACCAGAGTCTGAAGAACTTCGATAGCAGAGTTGAAGAATTCCATAGTCTTTTCTCCTTTATTATAAAGCGTTTCCGGTCGTTTGTACACACCCGAAATCTTGTAGTTTTACGTTGCATAACCGCAGCAAGGCTGATTTTCTGGTGCACCTTTCTGACCGGGATAAAAATAAAACCGCCTACCGGGTCAGGCAGACGGGAGCGAATCAGCATCCACCACGATGAACTCATCTCCGGGTTGGATTTTTTCTTTGCGGTTCAGATATTTTTCAATATCGAAGGTGTTTTTGGGGTCGTAGTCCGAGGTCAGCTTGTAGTTAGGGTGCTGGGTCAGGTCGTACTTGTCGCTCAAAAACGGTCTGACGCCACGCAACTGCAAAATACACTTGCCGCCGTCCAGCACCGCCAGCTCGTCCCGGCTCAACAATTCGTGGCCCATCTTTTGGAACGTAGTGCCGTAACTGGGGCTATTGCCACGGGTGTCTGAGGTGTTGAAGGCGTCGATGGTCTCCTTGCCCAGCATCTCGGACAAGTCTTTCAGGGTGGTCGGCTCACTGCCGCCGAGGAAAATCTGGCTGTCCATGTTGCCCACAATGGTATCCGCGTTATCCTTGTAAATGGCTTTCAACTGGCTTCTCGCCTGCAAAACAAGGCAGGCGGAGATCTCACGGCTGCGGATGGTGGCCACCAGCTTTTCCAGATTGGGAATCTGCCCGATGTTGGCGCACTCGTCGATGAGACACCGTACATGAACGGGCAGCTTGCCGCCGTATACATCATCTGCCTTGTCGCACAGCAGATTGAAAAGCTGGGTGTAGACCATGCTGATGAGGAAGTTGAAGGTGCTGTCCGTATCGCTCATGATGAGGAACAATGCCGTTTTCTTATCGCCCAGCGTGTCCAGTTGCAGCTCATCGTACATAGTGAGGTCACGCAGCTCTTGGATGTCGAAGGGGGCTAATCTGGCACCACAGGAAATGAGGATGGATTTTGCGGTCTTGCCGGCAGCCAGCTTGTAAAGTTTGTACTGCCGCCCGGCAAAGGAATTGGGCTTCTTTTTCGCCAGTTCTTCAAACAGCAGATCCACCGGGTTCTGATATTCCTCGTCATCCTCCAGCACCTGCATGGTGTTGAGCATTTCCAGCAGGGTGGCGAAATTTTGCTCCTCCACCGGGGCTTCATAATGCAGATAGGCGATCAGGGCAGTGAGCAAAAGACGTTCGCTTTTCTCCCAAAATGGGTCCCCACCGGACCCTTCGCCTTTGGTGTTGGTCATCAGGGTTGTGACCAGTTTGAGAATGTCCTTTTCGCTGTGGACATAGGCGAAGGGGTTATAGTGCATGGACTTTTTGAAGTTGATGGTGTTCAGGATTTTCAGCTTGTAACCGTTTTTCAGAAGTGCGTTCCCGCACTCGACCACGATACTACCTTTGGGCTGCATTTTGTCAAGATAAAAAATCAAGATGCTGCTGTAAATTCAAA
>ERZ791659.118-NODE-118-length-63191-cov-8.92518_pt1 | contig 63191 bp, 62 predicted proteins | sample MGYA00510053_ERZ791659 | MGnify/ENA primary metagenome ERZ791659 (study PRJEB30046, sample SAMN00715192) | human gut metagenome | study: EMG produced TPA metagenomics assembly of the A metagenome-wide association study of gut microbiota in type 2... | reverse complement strand
AATATATGGAATTGCTAAATGGGGAATGCCTATCTTTGTCATGTGAAAGGGAAACACCCTCTCACGTAACAGTATTAACTTAAACCTTAACTATTTTTATTTATGGCATTACAGTATTCTATCAGTGCCCGCCCCAATCCCTCAAGCAAGGATGAGGCCCCTATGTTTTATGCCACGGCAAAATCATCTACCGTGATTGAAGTGCGTGACTTGTGTAAAATGTGCCGTGCGCATTCCACCTTTACGATGGGTGACAGCATGGGAGCCATCGAAACCCTGCTGGAACATGCCATAGAGCAGTTGCAGTTGGGAAACATCGTCCGTCTGGGTGGACTGGGCAGCTTCCGCCTTACCATCAACCGCCAGAGTGGGGCGGAAACTTTGGAGCAATTTAATGACTCCAACATTAAGGGTTGCCATGTCCTGTTTACGGCAGGTGATGACCTGGTGGATATGTGTAACAACATGAGCTACCAGTGCGTTACCGAGAAAAAGAAGAAGGAAGAGGAACCGGTTAACTAATTATGAATTTAAAAACTAAAAATGGTATGAAACGTACAAATCTGATGTTTATTTTGAAGTTGGTAACGGCTGTGATTACTGCCATAGCGGGAACGCTTGGCGTGCAAGCTATGGTGTGATAAACCGAGTGTGTGGGGAGGGTATCCGAAAGGATATCCTCCTATTTTTATGGAATATAATATGTAAATATAAATAATTATGAAAACAGACGAAAAAAGAGAGATTTATCTATCTTATTTGGTAGATAAAATGAAAACGGGTGAAGCGGTGTTTACACTATCCTATTATGCACCGGAAGATATCTTCCATCAGGAATTGCTGTATAAAAAAGTGCGCGGCACGTTGGTGAATTATGAACGGGAATTGGGCAAGCCTTACCGCCATCGTCCGGGTGGCCAGTTTGTGGCGTATTGGGATGTGGAGATGGAGGAATGGCGCACCTTCCGTATTACTCACCTGGTAACGGAAGGGGAGGCATAGGCGGATGGCATTACAGACAATGGGCTTGGATTTCTTCTATCTGAGCGTGGACTTCTTTGACAACGACAAGGTGTTATTGGTGGAGCAGGAGTATGACAGCAGGGCAACCCTGCTTGCCATCAAACTGCTGGGCAAAATCTATCACAAGGGTTTCTATTATAAATGGGGAAAGGATGAATGCCTGCTGTTCACCCGCAAACTGCCTGCCGACTATACGGCTGAGTTTGTGCAAAGCGTGGTGGATGCCTTGGTGGAACGTGGTTTCTTCCACAAGGAGTATTATGAAAAGCAGGGTGTGCTGACTTCTGAAAGCATCCAGCTTCATTACTTTGAGGCTGTGCAGCGCCGCAAGCAGGTGGAAGTGGAGCCTGATTACTTGTTGGTGGATGTGAAGAAGTATAAGAACGTGCACGTAGCGGGTGAGGAGGAAAAGAATGATTCTACCGGTGGAGATTCTTTGAATGGCGTTCAACCACCGTTTAAAGAGGTGGAAGAAAACGCGCCGACAGCAGGTGAAAATGGCTTGAACGCTTCCAATGTCTACATTTTGCCTCCAAATGTCGACATTTCCGGCGAAAATGTCGACATTTCCAAACAAAGTAAAGTAAAGGAAAGTAAACTGAAAGTAGAGGAAAGAAAAACTCCCCCCTCTAATCCCCCCGGGGGGAAGTTGCGGAGTGTGGAGGAGATTTTTTCTTCCATCCCCCGGGACGGGGCAAAACGGAATTGCGAGGGACTGGTGGAGAACCTGTGCCATTTTGGCGCCAAGGAGGATGAGATTATCCGCCTGGTGGTTTATTGCAATTACGGCATTATCGGCCATCCCGTGTGGCAGGCTATCACCGACATTCGCAATGCAGGAGGGAAGATTCATCAACCGGTGAGCTTTATTTGGTCGCAGTTGCGGAAAAGTAGGCGTACCTAGGCGTCTGCCCTCGCTTGATTTCAGGAGTCGTTTCTTTACTAGAGGGGGAGCGAAAGAGGGTGGAATTTTAATATCAACAGGCGGAAATAAGGCGAAATGCATCTTTTTTGGAAAAAACTTTGGTAAATGTTTGCAGATACAAAAATAATCCATACCTTTGCACCCGCAATTCGGAAGAATAGCACATAAGGATTGAATCGCTAGCTCAGCAGGTAGAGCACAACACTTTTAATGTTGGGGTCTTGGGTTCGAGCCCCAAGCGGTTCACTAAGGAACAAAGCCAAACGGCGACAAAAAAGAGACAAGTCCTACAATATCAATGTATTGTAGGACTTGTTTTATGTTTTAGTCTTGACTGAAAGGCAGAAAAGGGTCACGAAAAGACACACTTTGAAAACCTGTTGCAATGGTTTGAATACCAGCGTTTAAGGTTGTCAGAAAGATTTTTCTTTTGTGTAAATTATTTATTTGCATAAAATTAAATCGTATTTTATGCTCTTTCCCTTTTATGTCTTCATATGGAAAAACATTTTTGATAAAATTTCCTCTTGAGTATCCTTAAAATTTCCAAATATACACATAATTTATAGCGCAATTTTTATCTTATTTATAAATACATCTAAAGCGTCATTTATGGCGTTTCTACTCGGTATTTGGCTGTAAGCCAATGCCTTTAATTCCCTCTCATACAGTCCGCTTAATTCTTTCCACAACTCATCAAATGAATTTAGCAAAGGAGCTTCACTAATTGAACTACCTTTCCATTTTTCCGGAACATCAAAAGTATCTTTGTCATGCTCTATCAAATCTTTGGCATCCTTCATAAAATCACCCTCTACATATTCCATACACTCCGTATCATTCAGCAAAAAATAAATATCATAAAAATGCCGGATCTTGCTGCTTAATCCTTCCACCGGATTATCTGCAAAAGAGAAGCGCAATAGCGAAACGACCTTTTCGCACAATGTCCGACGTTTATCCAACACATTCAAGTCAAACGGGTGCAAGTCATATTCTTCTATCAAAGATTGCATTCCCTTTTCTTCCATATACGAAGTAATGAAACTCTTTATTTGCCGTTTCTCATAAGGGTAAGGATTGGCAAATGAATTTATTTCGACAATGACACGGTTAGCGACAAAGCTATACATCGGATCATTCACGGACGAAGGATAATTGAATAATGCCTTACGATAACGTGAGCCTTTACTTGTCAACTCCGGCATATCTTGTTCCTGTAATCCCTGTGTCATTTCCTTGCAAACTTTAGAAATAAGCGTTTTTATCTGGTTCCCGCTTAGTTCTCCTGTCAATACGGCAACATCCACGTCTTCCGAGAATCGGTTAATCAGTCCGTACCCCTTTGAAAGTGAGGTTCCGCCTTTAAATACGGTATTTTCCGCATAGCAACTTCGTGAAAGTTGTTGTAATATCTTGCTGATCCAGTAATCTTTTTCGATATAGATAGGGGCTATATGGTAATATTCCGATGTGGCCCGTACCGCATCCGCCAGCAGTTCCTGTTGTTGGTCTAATTTCATTCTATCCTCCATTTCTTTATTTGAGGCAACACCTGTTCGTCAATCCCTACTTTATAGGTAGTTAGCGGATTTAACGTATTCCACAGTGATACTGCCTTGTTTGTGCCATAGATATTCTCAACCATCGCTCCGAGCATGGCACGTACCATTGGAGGATATTTATCTGCGAGTGTAAGTACTTTCTCTGTTTCTTCTTTATCCAATTCCTGGATAATAGCGAGGATACGTTTGCAGGATTGATTGATTGTAGCATCCGGAATCTCTTTTATGAACCGAATGGCATCCAGTAATTGCAATAGGGTAATATTTTCTTTGGTGATTGGATTTGGTTGAAGAACAAAACTGATAGTAAACATACCTCTTTTTTTCTTGTTCTTTCGTACATTAGTTCCTATCTGTATGATATTGGGCACTTGCGTAGTAAGTCCCAAGCGGTTAAATACTGAATAACCGGTCATATAACCAATGATTTCGCCATCTTTCTCAAGTAAATCCTTTACTATTTCTTCCTGCTTAGGTTTCAACGCCCCAAAAACACTCTGCTTCGGTTTGTAGAAACGTCCTTTTGAAATTTTGGCAATAACACCTTCACTTACCAAACGGTTCAGCATCTTGATAACGCTTTCACTCCGTTCCGTTGGCAAATTAAGATCCTGATATGTGAAAACACAGTCAGGTTGAAAGTTTTCGACCAGTCTTTGTACTTCTCTTGTTATAACCATAAGATTTTTCTACTGTTTTACAGCACCAAAGATAATAAATATTCCAGTTTTATGGCGTAAAAACTGGAATATTTTAATTTAAAAAAAGAAAGTGATATCTTTTTAGACCGCCGTCCGCAAGGTATCACTCATTCAAGCAAAATAAAACTTCATCCTATCTCACGACCGTATGAAGTCGCACTATATGACAATACAAATAAGAATTGCCTGCCTCACGGCGGTATTATCCACTTATAAAGGTGTTTCCTCCGGTTCTGTTCCCTCTTTAGTCTATATCGTGGAAAAGTTTTTTTTCAGCTTTCATTTAGGTATGAATTGACTATCATGTAGATTTATAAATCATTAATTGCTTGTTATCTAAAAAAATGGTAGTTTTGTACCTCAAAAGAAAATTTCATGGAAGAGAAGAATAAATATATATCCCAATTCCAAGTCCAAAAGATGTGGGGACGAATCAATCTCCAATGGAATAATATTAATGATGATGTAAATATCCTCGTAGGCATTAACGGGTGCGGGAAAACGACTTTGCTTAATTTGATTTCTGATTATTATACAGGACAGAAACCTAAAAAGAATGTGGCGGAATCTGTTAGTGGAACAGATATAAGTAGTCCGGTTACTTACATTCGTTCATTTGATATTCCGGCTAATGCCAAGAAAAAAACGGAAAGTATGTTGCTTCAAGAGTTGAAGTACATTATTAATCAGAATGGAGAAGGGACATCTTTCTTTGATTACCGGATGAAGATGTTGAATTTAGATAGTGACTTGCGCTATTTGCAAGGAGAAATGCTTTGTGCAGAAAATATTGGAGCCGATTTTGAACAAAATATTTTAAAGGCGTCTTTAGCTTTTGAACAATATGATGAAATATCCAGAATTAAAGCCGATATTGGAAAGTTAAATGCACTTCAAGAAAGGTACTCCAATACTAAAAAGCTATGCCCAAGAATAATTTATTAAGCGAACAGCTGAACTATATAGGAGCCAGCCAGACTCCGACTCATTTGCATTTATGCAGTTACAATGCTGAACATCTGGATAGGCAGGACGGCAAGGAGATAGATGAACTTATCCCATATTTGCGCAAAGATGCCATAAACTGGATACAGATTCATGGCTTTCAGAACATTGAGGCTATACAGCGTATATGCCAGCATTTCAATGTGGATTTCCTCACGATGCAAGATATATTGAACTCCAAGCATCTTACGAAGATAGAAGAACATGAAACCTATAACGTAGTGATCTTGAAATTGCTTTTTTCTTCCGAAGATACCTATCTGCCCCAGCAAATGGCCGTTATTCAGGGTGAAAACTTCCTGCTTACTTTTGTAGAAAGAGAAACAGATTTCTTTAATGATATAAACACTGCATTGGAGAAGAACGTATTGAAAATCCGAAACCGGCAATCGGACTTTCTGCTTAGCGTAATCCTGAATAGTGTAATGACTAGTTTCATGTCTATTATTTCTGACTTTGAAGACGGGCTTGAGGACTTGGAGGAAGGATTGCTTTCTCCCGGACAGGATAATGTGCCGGGTATTGAAGATATACAGCAATACCGTCGTAATTTCCGGTTGATAAGAAAGTGTATCCTGCCCTTCAAGGAGGAAATAATCAACCTGCTACATACCACTGATAACGATTTATTGCATAAAGCCAACCGCCCATTCTTTGATGATGTGAACGACCATTTGCAATTTGTATTGCAAACCCTGGAAGGATGCCGTGATATGATCTCGGCATTGGTAGACCTCTATCTGTCCAACAATGACCAACGCATGAATAGCATCATGAAGCAACTGACCGTTGTTTCCACTATTTTTATTCCGCTTACCTTCCTGGCAGGCATTTGGGGAATGAATTTCCAATGGATGCCCGAACTGGGGTGGAAGTATGGTTATCTGTTTGCCTGGGCGTTAATGTTTGCCCTTGTTGTCGTTATCTACTTTTATTTCAAACGCAAGAAATGGTATTAAATGTGAATCCCGTAATTATGTTTCACCTCGTTCATCACAAAGGTGCTTTCCAGTGAACCCAAGCTGTCGATAGTCCCCAATACATTGAGTATGAACTCCTGGTAATACTTCATATTGGGAGCATGAATCTTTAGCAGATAATCATAGCTTCCCGATATGTTATAACATTCCGTTACTTCGGGAATATCCTGAATGATCCGGGTAAATTCGGCAGCAATGTCCCGGTTCAGTCTTCTCAGCTTTACGCTGCAAAATACGACAAAGCCTTGGTTAAGCTTTTCGGCATCCAGCACAGCGATGTATTTCTTGATGTATCCTCCGCTTTCCAAGCGTTTCAGCCGTTCAAATACCGGGGTGGAGGAGAGGCTTACCCGTGCAGCCAGTTCTTTAGTGGTCAATCGGGCATTTTCTTGCAAGGTGCGCAATATCTGCAAGTCTACTTTGTCAAGCTTTTCTGAACTGCTCATAGAATATTATTCTTTTAAAAGGTGAATTTTGTTAATAATTTCTTTCCTGTTCTCTTTATTGTGATGCAAATATAATGCGTTTTTTTTGAATTTCAGAAAAAATGCCTATATCTGATACCTAATAATAGGTAAAAAGTGATTGAAACAGATAACAAATATAAAACCCTATTGCGGCTATCATATTTGTTTTTATCTTTGCGCCGGTTACAAAACACAAAAATGAGAGAGAAGGCAAAAGGCAGAATATGTATTGCATGGCTGTTGTTAGTGACACTCATGCCGTTCTTTATGGTGAAGACTTTCCACCACCATGAAGGCAGAGACGTTGCTTGCCACTCTCAGGACGGGCATTCACAGGGAGACTCCCATCAATGTCCCGTATGTAATTTCACACTGTCCCCTTTTACACAGGCAGAAACATTTCAACTTCATATTATTCTTCCGGTTGTTGATTTTCGGCCGGAAATCACTGTGGATAAGGTATGCTATGCAAAGCCTTATCCTTATCATTTGCGCGCTCCGCCTGCTTGCCGGTTTACATATTATCTTTAGATTATTATTCACAAAATCAAATGATTGTAAATTATGCGTATCAGATATATTTCGGGTACGCTGGGATTGTGTCTTACCCTGTCTGCACATGCACAGGTAGTTTCTGATACGATTAAAAGAGTGGATTTGTCCGAAGTGGTGGTGACGGGATCGTACCGGCACATGCAGGAGAAAAAAACTGCTCTTACGCTCGATCTGCTTCAGAAGGACTACCTGGACCGGCATTTCACCGGAAACCTGATGCAAACATTAAAGAATGTTCCCGGCGTAAACTCGATGGATGTCGGTGCGGGATTTTCCAAACCCATGATCCGGGGATTGGGATTCAACCGTATAGCCGTATCCGAAAATGGAATAAAGCAGGAAGGGCAACAATGGGGGGCCGATCACGGCTTGGAAATAGATGCATTCAATGTAAACGAAGTACAGATATTGAAAGGGCCATCTTCGTTGCTCTACGGGAGTGATGCTATGGGAGGGGTTATTGAGATCCTTCCTGTCCTTCCTCCGCAACAGAATGAGGTATTTGGCGAGGCTGCCCTGTTGGGAAAGTCCGTCAACGGAACGGTGGGCGGTTCATTGATGTTGGGCATTAAGAAGGATGCGTGGCTGCTGAAGGTGCGTTTTTCGGAACAGCATTATGGCGACTATCATGTGCCCACAGATACGGTGGTGTATCTCACTCAGTTGATGCCTGTCTATGGGCGGAAGCTGAAAAATACGGCGGGATATGAGCGCAACGCCTCTTTGCTGGCCGATTACCGGAAAGACCGCTACCGGATGAATGTTGCCGTGAGCAATGCTTATCAAAAGATGGGATTCTTTCCGGGAGCCCACGGCATTCCCGATATTTCGCGGTTGGAAGACGATAGCGACAGCCGGAATATAGAACTGCCTTATAGTACGGTGAATCACTTGAAAGTAACCACTCACCAACAGTATCTATGGGATGGTATCCAGCTCTCGGGAGATTTTGGTTATCAGCTGAATAACAGGGAGGAGTGGAGTGAGTTCCATACCCATTATGACAATGAGGTAATGCCCGGGAAAGATCCCGATAAGGAATTGGCTTTCAAACTGCATACGTTCAGTTCGTCACTGAAGTTGCGGTTGGTGGGTTCTTCGTCATGGGAGCATACTGCCGGTTGGGATGCGCAGATGCAGAAGAATACAATAGGCGGATACTCTTTTCTTCTGCCGGAATACCGCAGGTTTACCACCGGAGGTTTTTGGCTGACTACGTTTCGCCCCAATAACCGGTTTTCCGTTACCGGAGGAGTACGTTATGATTTCGGAAAGATAGATATTACTGCTTTTGAAGATCCTTACCTGGCGGAGTATCTTCGTGGGCAGGGGTATAAAGAGGATATGATTCAGTCCTACCAATGGCGCAGCTATCCGGTGAACAGGACTTTTGGCGATTATTCCGGTTCGGTGGGGGTGGTGTGGATACCTTCTGCGGGGCATCTTCTGAAGATGAATGTAGGGCGGAGTTTCCGATTGCCGGGGGCTAACGAACTGGCCTCCAATGGGGTACATCACGGCACTTTCCGCCACGAGCGGGGAGATGCTTCTCTTTCTTCCGAACAGGGGTGGCAGTGGGATGCTTCCTACACCTTTACACGCCGGGGCATGGAGTTGGTTTTTTCCCCCTTTGCCAGTTGGTTTGATAATTATATTTATCTTAAACCTACCGGTGAGTGGTCTGTTTTGCCTCATGCCGGGCAGATTTATCAATATAGCGGAGCCAAGGCTTTGTTTATGGGCGGAGAGGTGAATTTCAATATTGATTTCTTGCGCCATCTCAACTATCGCTTTATAGGTGAGTATGTTTATACCTATAATCGGGATGAACACACGGCGCTGAGTTTCTCGCCTCCTGCCTCTATGCGCAACGTATTGACCTGGGAGAGAAAAGGAGTTCAGGTATATGCCGAGCTTCAAACGATTGCTTCCCAAAATCGTATTGCCAAGAATGAGGATCGTACCTCCGGAGCCAGTTTGTGCCACATGGGAGGGAGCGTCCGCCTTCCCGTTGCGGGCACGGAGGTAGAGATGTCTTTGGGTGTCTATAATCTATTTGATGTGAAATATTACAATCATTTGAGTTTTTATCGGAAGGTGGAAATCCCGGAACCGGGAAGAAACTTTCAAGTATCCATTAAAGTACCATTTAAACAATTATTAAAATGAAAACAAAATTTTATTTTCCGGTTATTTGCCTGTTGGCTATATGTTCTGTTGGTTTTACCTCTTGTGATGATGATGGAAAGGGGGATGTAACCAAACCTGTAATTGAATTGTTGGAGCCCGAGGAAGGGGCAGAGCTACAGATAGGCAATGCGAATGGAGTCCATTTTGAAATGAATTTATCGGATGATGTGATGCTGAAATCTTATAAGATTAATATTCATAATAATTTCGACCATCATGGTCATACTACATCCAAAGCGGCGGAAGAGGGTGAAACAGTAGCGTTTACGTTCGATAGATCGTATGATGTTTCCGGTTTGAAGAATACGACGGTTCATCACCATGATATTGTAATTCCGGCTAATGCCGCTCCCGGCGATTATCATTTGATGGTGTGGTGCACGGATGAAGCAGGAAATCAGTCTGAGGTAGCCCGCAATATTGTGCTCAGCACGGAAGGGGGATCGGAGCATGAGCATGAATAAAGGTGTATAATCATCAAATGCAATCTCCTGAAAGAATATTATTCTTTCAGGAGATTCTTTTTATCTCTTATCCAGTGATTATATTCTTTCTATAAATAGATCCATAGCATTATTTTCCATATATTGATGAAATCTTGTTTGATGTATCTTTCCCCCATAACTTTGCAGAAAATAAATCAAGAACGTATAACAATTAAAAGAATAAGATTATGGCTACAAAGAAATTACATTTCGAGACTTTGCAACTCCATGTGGGACAAGAACAACCGGACCCGGCAACCGATGCACGCGCCGTACCTATTTATCAAACCACTTCCTATGTATTCCATAACTCAGCCCACGCCGCTGCACGTTTTGGCCTGCAAGACCCCGGAAATATTTACGGACGTCTCACCAACTCCACCCAAGGCGTATTTGAGCAACGTGTGGCAGCTCTGGAAGGAGGAGTTGCCGGACTGGCTGTTGCCTCCGGCGCTGCCGCCATCACCTATGCCTTTCAGAACATTACCCGTGCCGGAGATCATATCGTGGCAGCCAAAACCATTTATGGAGGAAGTTATAACCTGTTGGCACACACTTTGCCCGCTTATGGAGTGACTACGACTTTTGTAGATCCCAGTGACCTTTCCAACTTTGAGAAAGCAATCAAAGAGAATACAAAGGCTGTATTTATTGAAACCCTAGGCAATCCCAACTCGAATATCATTGATATAGAAGCTGTGGCAGAGATTGCACACCGCCATAAAATTCCTTTGATTATCGACAATACTTTTGGTACTCCCTACCTGATTCGTCCTATTGAGCATGGAGCAGATATTGTAGTACATTCTGCAACAAAGTTCATAGGTGGACATGGTTCGTCACTGGGTGGTGTTATTGTTGATTCCGGTAAATTCGACTGGGTGGCTTCCGGCAAATTCCCTCAACTAACCGAACCTGATCCTTGCTATCATGGGGTGCGCTTTGTAGATGCGGCGGGGCCTGCTGCCTATGCTGTCCGTGTGCGTGCTATTCTGCTGCGTGATACAGGGGCTACGATCAGCCCGTTCAATGCCTTTATTCTGCTGCAGGGATTGGAAACGCTTTCTCTACGTGTGGAGCGTCATGTAGAGAACGCTTTGAAGGTGGTGGAATATTTGAAGAATCATCCGAAGGTAAAAAAGGTGAATCATCCTTCTTTGTCTGATCATCCCGATCATGCTTTGTATCAACGCTATTTCCCTAATGGGGCAGGGTCTATATTTACTTTTGAAGTTAAAGGGGGACAGGAAGAAGCGCATCGCTTTATAGATAGTTTGGAGATTTTCTCGTTGCTGGCAAATGTGGCTGATGTGAAGTCGTTGGTTATTCATCCGGCAAGTACCACTCATTCACAGCTCAATGCTGAGGAATTGGCGGAGCAGGAAATTTATCAGGGGACGGTGCGTTTGTCAATAGGTACGGAACATATAGATGATTTGATTGCTGATTTGGATCAGGCGTTGGCTAAGATTTGATATAAAACAGCATCATAAAAATGTACTCCATCCCTTCTTGAGCTACTCTTTCTGCACATCTCGTTAACATTTTCAGTAACGTTTTCATCCACTGTAGGGGCAGATTGAATCTGCCCGAAAATGATTTCCTTATGCATTCGGGCGGATTCAATCCGCCCCTACGGTCAGTGTGAACGAGATGTGCAGAAAGAGTAGCTTCAAAAGGGGGAACCATGCGGAATGACCATCTTAATTTAGCACCAATAAAGAATATCACATCACCAACTCCCCAAACAACCGCTGCAACGTAGCATCCAAATCCCGTGAAAATCCCGGATGAGGCCGTGACGTCTGTATGCAAGCACTACGCACCGCAGTCAACCACCGGAACCGATCCGGAATATCCATCTGCGCAATGCTTCCTCCTTCCTTATTTCCTTGGCATACTTTATCAAATACCCGCAACCCGTTTCTTAAACATTCTATATCCACCTCCGTAGAGAATGCCCGTAGCTTCTCCTCATTCAGCGTATAGACAGCATTCAGATATTTAGCCTGTTTGGAAAACAAGACTATACCTACATTGATAAACTCCTCGCGTTCCACCTTGGGAACAAAGCGAATCACTGCATATTCATATAAGTGCTTTTCTGGCATTTTGTGCTTCTTTTACAAATAGTTCGGAATGACGAATCCTTTCTTTTAAAAATTGAAAATATACTTCTCTCAGGTCTTGGGTGGTTTCTCCCGCTTCTGTCCACGTGAGCCAGTCGTCCGGAAGGGTATCCACAATTTCGCGAAGTTTCCCTTCGGTCAGTATCTGCTTGAACTCCGCATCCGCTTCTTCCAATCGGCTGGCATAAGGCAAAAGTACATGATCCTTTATTTGTGAAAAAGGAGTCAATGCCCGTTCTTGCCAGTTATCCCAGGAATGATGGAAATAGAGTGCTGCCCCATGGTCTATCAACCACAATTCTTTGTGCCACATCAGCATATTGGTGTTCTTGATGGTGCGGTCCACATTGGTGAGAAGCGCATCCAGCCATACTACTTGCGATGCAGTCCGTTCATCAACCTGATGCGCTATCGGGTCAAAAGTCAGTGCGCCGGACAGGAAGTGCAATCCCAGGTTCAGTCCCCGGCTCCATTGCAGTAAATCCTGTATTTCTTCATCGGCTTCGGTGCGTCCAAAGGCTTCATCCAGTTGCAGGAACACAATCTCGGGTACGCGGAAATGCAAGGCACGGGCTATTTCCCCGCCAATCAGCTCGGCGATGAGGGCTTTAGTGCCATGCCCGGCTCCCCGGAACTTCACTACATATTTAAACTCGTCATCTGCTTCCGCCAGTGCCGGCAAGGAACCTCCTTCGCGCAAGGGCATAATGTAGCGGGTGACATTGACAGTACGTAAATCCATTGAATACCTCCTTAAAATTATAGGCAATAAAGGTACGATGTTTTTTCATATCCCGTATCGAAACGATTTATTTATTGAGAATTGTAGAGCTATTTTAGCATTTAATATGCCCTGAAACGGGACGAGAAGCCCGTTAGAAGCTCCTAAACTGTTGAAAAATCGTAAAAAATGCCTTCGATAGCAGATTTATTGCCGAAAAAGACTTTAATTTGAACAGTTTTATAATTTATAAAAAAAAAGATCATGAACGAATTAATTGCAAAATTTAAAGAATTGAACGAGGCTTTTATGACAGATGCTGCTTTGCAGATTGAAAAGGGAAACAAAGCTGCCGGTACACGTGCACGTAAGGCATCTCTGGAAATTGAAAAACTGATGAAAGAATTTAGAAAAGCATCTTTGGAAGCATCTAAGTAATCTTCTGATCGTTTTTAAACTTTTTTATAAGCCATCCCCAGGGATGGCTTTCTTATTTTATACTAAGTTTTCTTTTATTTCAGGGGATAATTGATATTTTTGTACCTTGATTTGCGGAACGTTAACCGAAAGGAGAAAATAATTCATGAAGAAAATGTATTTATTGCCTGTATGGGTGGGATTGTTGATTATAGCAGGGACTTTCTTTTCGTGCGGAGAAAAGAAGGACATGGCTATATACCGGCAGGCTGATTCATTGAATTTGCTCTCTTACCATATGCGCTATAAAAATCTGGATACAGCCTGTAAAGCGGCTCATGAAGCCTATAAGCTATCTGAACAATTCCCTTCTTTGCGTGCTGCGGCTTTAAACAATCTGGGCTTTTGCGCTTTTATCCATATGGACTTTGAAAAGGCGGAAGATCTTTTTCTTAGCGTGTATGATGAATCCGATAACGAATTGGAATGTCTGGTTGCGGATATAGGTATGATGAAAATATGCCAACGCACCGCCATGAACAAGGAATTTTATGATTATCGCAACAGTGCCCTGCGCCGCATGAAACGTATCAGTGACGACCGTTCCGCCATAACCGACCCCGAAGAAGTGGAACGGCTCAATTATGCCCGCTCCGAATTTTCTATTGCTTCTGCCATCTATTATTATTACTTGCAGCAGGAACAGCAGTCCTTGGAAGCCATCAATGAAATAAAGGTGGACGAGGCATTGGAACGTGATACCGCCCAGTTGCTTTACTATTACTATATGAAGGGTTCCGGCGGCATGTATGAAGCGGAAACGCCGCAAGATGTGGTCTTGGGTGAATTCAATTATCTGATGGATTGCCTGAACATCAGCCATGCGAACGGTTATATTTATTTTGAAGCGAATGCTTCGCAGGCATTGGCAGAACTGCTGAAAGAAAAGAAGAATTATGATTTGCTGATGGAGCGTAAATCCAATGTGATGCGTGCTGTCAATAGCAGGGACTTGCCTTGGGAAGAACTGACCATGCACTTTGCAGAAAAAGCACTCGATTTATTCAAGAAATATGGAGATTTGTATCAGATTTCGGGTACTTATCGCACCTTGGCGTCTTGTTGCAATGAGCAGGGGCGTTATGAAGATGCCTTGCATTACCTGTCGGAAGCATTGGGATATGTAAACCGCCATCACGAGAAATATTACCATTGCACAGATACCATGGACAGGCTTCGTCCGTATGTGCCCATGGCTACCAATTCCATAGAGCTGGAATGGATTAATGATGACGGCATAAAGAGCGTTCCCGAATGGATTGCCCGCTTTCGCGAGCAACTGAGTGTGACTTATGCAGCACTGGGCATGAAGCCTCAATCAGATTATAACCGGAATATCTATCTGGATATTTTGGATTATACTCGTCAGGATAAAGAACTGGAAAGCCGTTTCAATGCATTGGAAAAAGAATCGGAGTCCCTGAACGGGCTTTTGGTGGTCGTTATCATCGGCATCGTCGTACTGATTATCCTGTTCTGGATACTGAACAAAAGATGGCGTGTACGCAACACCCTCTACATCGACAAACTGAAAAGGACTTTGGAGATTTGCAGGAAAATCACGGCCTCTGTGCCTATAGATGCCAGTGAAATAGAAGATGTGACGGAAGCCGTTGCAGACTCGGTAAAAGAAGATATACTGGGGCTGGTCGGTGCAACGGATTTCCGTATAGTCACCACTGAAGAAGGAGTGGAGGAAGAAGAAAGTGAACCCGTTGAAGGCATCTGTACCCGCTTTGTACTAAGCATACCTGGCAAGGAACAACCTTTGGGGGAGGCGCATTTATACTCTGCCCATAAGATGAAAAAAGATGATAAGGCATTGATGCAGGTCATTGCTCCTTATATATCATGGACGTTGGAGAACGGACTTACTTTTATTTCGCTGGGCGATGAACGGAAGCGTTTGGAAAAAGAACAATATGTACATGAGCAGCATTTGGCAGAGAACAAGCGTCAGAATCTGGTAAAGAAGGCATGCCTGTTTATCGTCACGGGTATCATGCCGTATATTGATCGGATCATCAATGAAGTGCATAAACTTACCGCGCACAATTATATCCGGAATGAAGAAATAAAGGAAAGCAAATATCGCTATATAGACGAACTGATTACCCGCATTAATGAGTATAATGATATTCTTGCCTTGTGGATAAAAATGAGGCAGGGGACACTGAGCCTGAATATTGAGAACTTTGAGCTGAACACCCTCTTTGATGTATTGGTAAAAGGGCGCAAGACGTTTGAAATGAAACAACAAACGCTCCTGGTAGAGCCAACCACGGCCATCGTGAAAGCAGACAAGGCGCTCACCCTGTTTATGATTAATACATTGACCGAGAACGCCCGCAAATATACGCAACCGGGTGGAAGTATTTCTGTCTCTGCACAGGAAACCGATACTTATGTGGAGATTTCCATACAAGATAATGGTCCGGGCTTGTCTCAGGAAGATGTGGACCGTATCTTGAGTGAGAAAGTATATGATTCGGGCAAAATAGGATTACAAACCTGTGAAGATGTAAACGAGTTGCAGAAGAATAAAGGGCATGGATTCGGATTGATGAACTGCAAAGGTATCATTGAGAAGTATAGAAAAACGAATGAAATATTCCGTGTCTGTCTGTTCAATATCGAGAGTGAAGTGGGCAAGGGCAGCCGTTTCTATTTTCGTTTGCCTAAAGGTGTCCGAAAGGCATTGATGTTATTAATGCTTATCTGCCTGCCTGCTTTCATAGGGTGTAGCGGTGAAAGTAATGATCATGGGCAACAGATGGATGATTCTGCCCTAAATGATTCCATCCAGCGTTATGACAAATGGCTGGCAGAGGCGAATGAGTACGCTTATGATGTCTATAATTGCAATATAGACGGTCTTTACCAACAGGCGTTGTGCTATGCCGACAGTGCCTTGTACTGCCTGAACAAACATTATAAAATGTATTCGGGACATGACGGCCCTTTGTTGAAATTGGAAGGCGAGGGTACTCCTGCCGATTTGGAGTGGTTTAACCAACATTTTGATACCGATTACTATGCCATACTGGATGTGCGTAATGAATCGGCGGTCGCTTTTCTGGCATTGGGAAATCTGGCGGCTTATCGTTACAATAATAATGCTTATACGGCATTGTATAAACAAATCAGTGAAGATACTTCGCTGGAACAATACTGTCGGCAGATGCAGCTTTCGGCTAATAACAAGACGGTAGCCATTATTCTGTGTGTAGTGTTGGTATTGGCATTGCTGATAGGTTATTATGTACTTTACTTCCGGCACAGGCTGATTTATCGGTATAATCTGGAACAGGTGCTGGAAATCAATAAACAGGTTTTTGCGGCTTCCCTGCTGAATGGAAAGGCCGACATGGATATAGCCGCCTGCCTGGTGAATGATATGTTTGCAGGCGTAAATGATTTGCTGGCGATTGACGAACTGGGAATCGCTGTTTATAATGAAGACACACATAATTTGAAATATGCTTTCTCTCCATCCGAAGATGACAATGAGGATATGCGCGAAATAATGGCACGCACATTTGATTCGGAAACTCCTTATTGGAAGGAGAAAGACAGGATAAAATGCCTGCCGCTGTGGGTGGAAGCAGGGGGAGAGAACCGTTGTACAGGCGTATTGGCGGTGAAAAGCGCTTTGGCTTCCGAGCGTGAAGATGACCGCTTGATGCTGGAACTGGTTGCCGGTTATGTGGCCATAATCGTATATAATGCGGTAGTCTTGGTGGCGCAGAAATATCGGGATATTGAGAGTGCATTGGATGATGCACGCCGTGCCATCCGCGAAGAAAACCAGCTCCATGTGCAGAATCTGGTTTTGGATAATTGCTTGTCTACCATTAAGCATGAGACGATTTATTATCCCAATAAGATAAAGCAGATTATTGATAAACTGAATGCCCGTCAGTTGGGAGAGAATGAAGAAGCGCAGGTAGAGACGATCAGTGAATTAATCAGTTATTATAAAGACATATTTACCCTGTTGAGTTCTTGTGCCGCCCGCCAGTTGGAGGAAATCACTTTCCGCAGGGGGACTGTACGTGCACGCGATTTGGCAGACTATGCCAACCGTTATATAAAGCGTGCCGGAAAGCGTTTGTCGCATCGGGTGGAATTAAAGACGGAAGTAGAAGAAGTTGCTATGCTGGGAGATGTGATTCAACTGAAGTTTATGTTGGAGAATCTGATAGACGAGGCTCTTTCTTATGAAGCGGATGGACTCTTGGTATTGCATATCTATAAAGAAGGCGATTTTGTACGCTTCGACTTTCGCGATACGCGCAGGGAGAAATCACAAGAAGAATTAAACCAATTGTTCTATCCGCATTTGTCGCGCATGAGGCAAGGACAGGAAGGAGTTTTGAAAGGTACGGAATATCTTATATGCAAGCAGGTGATTCGCGATCACGATGAATTTGCCGGACGGCGCGGTTGCCGCATCAATGCACAACCGGCTGCCGATGGCGGCTTTATCGTATGGTTTACCATCCCTGCCCGTTGAGAATGTAGAATATAAAAAAACAACACTTATATGGAAAGTAACAAATTTAAAGTCATTATTGTAGAGGACGTCAAACTGGAGTTGAAAGGTACGCAAGAAATATTCAGGCACGAAATACCCAATGCGGAAGTGATAGGAACTGCTATGACAGAGAGCGAGTTTTGGGAACTGCTGAAAGTACAGGTTCCCGATATGGTGCTGCTGGATTTGGGGTTGGGCGGTTCTACCACTATCGGTGTGGACATCTGCTCATCCTTGCGCAAGAACCATCCGGATATCCGGGTTCTGATCTTCACGGGTGAAGTGCTGAACGAGAAACTGTGGGTGGATGCACTGAATGCCGGAGCCGACGGCATCATCCTGAAAACCGGCGAACTGCTTACCGCTACCGATGTGCAGGCGGTGATGGATGGCAAGAAACTGGTATTCAATTATCCCATTCTGGAGAAGATTGTAGAGCGCTTCAAGCAATCTGTGGCACAGGAACAGCGTAGGCAGGAAGCTATTATCGATTATGATATTGATGAATATGATGAGCGCTTGCTTCGCCATTTGGCTTTGGGGTACACCAAGGAAATGATTACCAATCTGAAAGGAATGCCTTTCGGTGTGAAATCCATAGAAAAACGTCAGAATGAATTGATAACCCGTCTGTTTACGGTGGACGAGAGGAGTGGAGTCAATGCCTGTCGCTTGGTAACCCGTGCATTGGAATTGCGTATCATTGACATTGATAATCTGGAACCGGATGAAGAATAAACGTAATTTTCCGCATGCCGCTACGGTCTTTTTCTTGTTGACGGTTGCCGTGGCGCTGTTCTCGTGGATAGGAAGTATTTACGGGCTGGGCAAGGTGCAGAGCCTTCTCAGTCCCGAAGGTATTCGCTGGGAGCTGAGGCATGTCATCGAAAATTATGTCCGGACCCCGGCTTTGGGGATCGTTATTATATTGTTTATAGGTTGCGGCATTGCTTTTCATTCCGGTATTTTGGGTACTATGGGACGGGCGATAAAGAAAAGGAAGCAAATCTCCCACAAAGAGAAACGGGCATTGGTATTGGCCGGTTGCACCTTATTAATTTATATATTAATGATTATCTGTACCACTTTTGCCCCGTGGACCATATTGCGAAGTGTGACCGGTTCGCTTACCAATTCTCCGTTTCAGAAAGGAATCTATTACTTGGTTTCATTCGGGATAGGAATATCCGGAGTTGTTTTCGGGTACGCATCGGGACGTTTTCGTACGGACAAAGACATAATCAAAGGGATGTCTTGCTTGTTTGCCCGCTTTGCCGATTACTTCGTGATACTTTTTTTCATCGTTCAGTTCTTTTCTTCATTGATGTACACAAACTTGGTGGAATGGGGTGGAATTAACTCACAGATAGCCCATTACGCTTTTCATATCTGTTGCTATCTGCCTTTTCTGTGGATGCTGAATAGAGGAAAGATAGATTTCTAGTGAAAAAAGTTACGGATATTTTTGGTAATTTCAATAAAAACCGTACCTTTGCACCGCAATTAAGGATGGTTCCGTAGCTCAGCTGGATAGAGCAACGCCCTTCTAAGGCGTGGGTCAAGCGTTCGAATCGCTTCGGAATCACTGATAGGTCAATCTAAATGGTTGACCTATTTTGTTGATAATGAGATCTTTATATAAAGAAAATGCTATAAATAAAGACTAAAAAGGTCACTGTTTTGTGTTATATAACATACGAATTAATACGTTTAGGTACGTTATAGTTCACGCTTTTGATACCGATATGATACCGGTATGATACCAAAAACCAAAACAGTTATGAAGATACCTACATTAAGAGTCGTATTCGACCGAAAAAATGTTGCATCCCAAACAAAGAAAGGGCTTGTGCAGCTTGAAATCCTCTATAATGGTAAAAGGAAGTGGATTTCCACGGGGGTAAAATTATTCTCTGGGCAATGGAGGGATAAAACTCATGTTTGCCTTAGGGATGATGCCGTCCAGTTGAATGAACAGATAGATACTGTAAAATCTACTGTCCAAGAGTTTATTAATGCTTCTTTAAAGAAGGGAGAAGAATTTGACTTCGATAAACTGGATAACTTTTTAATTTCATGCCAAAAGTCGGATAACTCGTTTCTTGATTTTGTTGAATCAAGAATAAACGAGCGAGTAATGGCTAACGGGACCAAAAAACAACATAAGTCGATGTTGAACACTCTATTTGAATATGGGAAGATTGTCTATTTCTCTGATTTAACTCCACAAAATATACTATTGTTTGATGAATGGCTTAAAAAAAGAGTCCATGAACAAACTACCGTGTATTCATACCATAAGCGGTTGAAAGTTTATATTAAAGAAGCTATTATATTTGGTTTGCTGGATGATACTCCATACCAAGGAATAACCATCCATAGGGGGAACGCTTATGGAAAGAGAAAATATCTTTCCATGGATGAGGTTGTTAAATTGCGGGATACAGAGATTGATAACCCTTCGCTTGAACGAGTAAGGGACTGTTTCCTTTTTCAATGTTACACAGGGCTGTCCTATGCAGATTTGGCTAAATTTGATTTTTCCAGTACAATTATTGAGGAAGGGAAAGTGTGCATCCGGGATGTTAGGGTTAAGACTGATACAGATTATTATGTAGTCTTAATGAAGCCCGCGGTTGAGATTTTGAAGAAGTATGAATATAAACTCCCTATTATCTCTAATCAAAATTACAATATAATGCTAAAACCTCTCGGTGCGTTATGTGGTATAAAAACAAAGATTACCTCTCATGTTGGCAGACATACCTTTGCCACGACAATCGCTTTATCAAGTGGTGTTCGTATTGAAGTACTTTCCCGTATGCTTGGGCATATGGATATTAAGACTACGCAGATCTATGCAAAGATTTTGCAAAAAGATGTGGCTGAATCATTTGATCAAATTGAACAGAAGATAAATAGCTCTTTTTATTCCCGTAAAATACGCTCACAAAAATAACTCATAGCTGTAACATAACCAGTGGCAGATACAGAAACCAATCCTGTGTCTGCCTTTTCTTATTGCTTGTTTTCTTTCTGCTTTTTATCTTCCATCATCTTCTTCCAATCTTCATAAATTTTATCCCTCTCCAATTTGTGCTTCTTCTCCGCATCGTTAGCTGCTTTTATTCCAACAGGAATGGCTAGTAGAAATATTATTCCAAGGTATATAAAGAATCCCTTGAATTCAAAACAAAAGACCACAATCAAGATAAACCATGCCAATGTTCCAATTCTCCACATAGTATCTATTTTTAAGTTATTCAAAATATTTCATTCCTCGTTCGTCTAGTGCTCCAATAGGTGAAACGATATAATGCTGTGTCATCTTTATATCAGTATGCCCCATCCTTTTGGATATTTGCAGAATAGGAACTCCTAGTTCGGCAAGGTTTGTGGCGAATGACCTTCTAGCCGTGTGGCTCGCTACAAACTCATACTTTTTACCGGATATGCTTTCTCCTGCCCTAAACACCCGGACAGGTTCGTTAACTCCAGCCTTTTTGCAAATATCGCGAATTGTTTGGTTAAACAGGCTATCAGCGTACTTTTTTTTACTTGAAATAGCTAACATTTCTTTTAAATTCGATTTAGCCTCTACTGTAGCTGCTATTTTTGTCTTTTGACTCACATAAGTTAGATACTTCCCAGAGATGTTGTCTTCTGTCATGGATAAGATGTCTGAATGCCGGGCGCCCGTGTAACATCCGCACAAAAACTGCGCAAGAACGATATTCTCCCGTTCGTTTGCAGGCTTATACGATTCTAGTTTGGATATGTCGCTAAGATTCAGATATACGCCGACAGAGGGTGTGTTTTTTACGGTAAGTTCCTCATCAAACTTCTTGCATGGGATGTCGTGTTCGTCCTTAGCGTCATTCAGTACGGCTTTAATCATTGCAAGGTAGGTCTTTAGCGTACTTGGGGCGCATCCGTCCGAAAACTCATCTACTAATCGCCGTATGTTCTGCTTTGTGAAATCAGCCCATTCAGGCGATTTTCCGAAGACCTCCGCCATCCTCTTTATCATTCCGTAGTATTTAGGGTAACGATAGACAAAAGCTCCTAGAAATGTCGATTTCCATTTTTCTACAATAGATGCTATGACAACGCTATCAGAGCCATCTATTTCACACAGGTTCGGTAATACGCCCGCGTTCTCCATTCGTCTCATTCCAATATCACTGATTTCGGAATGAAAAACCTTTTGGTTTATGTCTTCAAGTTTCATAATGATAATTTTAGTTAGTAATTGGATATACAGGCTTCGGTTAGGATGCCTGCATATTGGTGGTACTAGAATAGTTTACGGATATTAAACCAATTAAGGAATGCCTCTGTAGGCTTCCCTTTTTCAAAAAAGATAGCGGGATAATATTTCCCTTTGTACTTTTTAACACCGGATACAAATGCGTGCCCAAAAAGAGTTTGTACTGACGATATTTTTTCTTTGCAATCTAGGCTACAGTAATATTCATTGTTTGAATTAATCTTTCCGCATACTGGACAAACATATCTAATAAGTTCGGCTGTTCCGTCCGTACTTCTGAATCTTGCTATTTTTAGACAATTTTCATCGTTGGTTAGTACCAAACGATTGCCATCTTCCGATGTAAGTACGGAAAAGGTATCCAAGTATGGTGCTCCACTTTTGTGCCATCTTATTTTAGGTACATACGTTTTCGCTTTTAAATATACCTCATACCCTTCGCTCATAGATGTTCCACTTATATTAACTTCGTCCGCTAATACCGTAAACTGGTTTTGGCTATCATAGGTGTTACGTGCTTTTTTCATTTGGATTCCTTCTTTGTAAGCATAGTTTAGTATCATTTTGTTAATAAACGGGAAGCATGAATATACTCGGTCTATCAGGCTTAATTTAGCTCCTTCTCCATTAAGTTCGAAAATGACGTTATCCCAAATAATAGCCCTTCCAAGAATTTGGTTGTCGCTGGTTTCGGCAATTAATATCCGACAACCTGCAAAGTTTCTGTAGAAATCGGCTGCTGCTACTGCTTTATCATCATACCTCATACATGATTTATGCAATGAGCTGTCATTTCCAAATTGCCCATACTGGTAATAGTTTTCTCCTAGATAAGCTCTTTCAAAATCACTCATCTTGTCATAGATCGAAATTTTGATTTTTGAATTAACGCACATAGCCTGCGAAAAGTAGTCAACATCTTCATCGCTTGTATTATTTAAGGACTTAAAACTAAGAGCAAACGAACCTGCACCTATCACGTTTCTGTTTTCAGGAAAAAACGGCGCCTCTGGATTTCCTTTATCCGGAAATAGATCGCTGTCTAAGTCCTTATTACAATAAGAGATATTGATTTTTAATTTGGTACACGAATCCTCCCGAGAAACGACTCTAAGGGAATTGAAATAATTCCCTTTTCCGCTTATGATCTCACGTACATCTTTATGGAATTTCAATTCATTAATGATTTTTGTCGCAATGACACTTCCATTCTTGCTGGCACATTCTATTCTGTGCTTTAGTTCTTTACTTAAAATTGCTTTCATAATTCATTAAAAATTAGTTAGTTAATAATTGCTAGCACCACGAGAGCTAACCCGTGATGCGTTGTAAGAACCCTATGTTCTGAATGGCAGCTAGCAAGCTAATGCTATGTTTACAGTGACCTACACTCGCTCATTCTCAATAGGTAAGCAGCAAGAGCGTTTCCCAACGCCATGTAGAATTATATTTGAGGAAAACGGGACTTCACAGTCGCTAATGTAGAGTGGGAGGGCTTTCAATTAAGAAAATCTCTCCCTTTTGTTTAATAAGTAACTCCGGTTAATTCGGTACAAGAGCGCTCAAAGTCAGAACGTATTAAGTTTGGGTAATACTCGGAGTAAGAAGTTATAAATTCTTCCAACGAGAATTTTTCCGGATCGTTAAGTGCTTTTTCTTCCATAAGGCTAGCCATGGAAACGTATTCTTCGTCTACAGCATCTTGTTCTTCGTCTTCTTTTGAGGTTTGCCTCATTCCGGCCGGAGCATCGTCTATCGTCCATCTTCCAGTACGAGCGTCCTTTCTCCAGTTGAAGTCACTGAATATGACTGACCTCTGGTAATATGATCCGTATGATTTTGTATAAGACGTATGTTTGTGTGAATATACAGATGTGCAATTCGTGATGATATGCTTTACAAATTCATAACAGTTCTGTAGCTCGCTGAATCTTGTCATCTCGTTACTTGTGTGCGGGTTGTAGTATCCGCATGATATGTTACAACAAGACACTCCTAATCCATTTCCTTTCAGAGTCATAACGTCTGTCATCATGCCGTTAGCCTCTTTGTAGCCGAATTTATCCATTTCAACAGCGTTGGTAAATTCCTCGGAGCATAGTTCTGTGAAGGAAGCGCACGTGATGAAATCGCTACTCCCTTTTCGGTCGCATTGAAGGACGAAACGGCAATCTTTGAAGAACTCCATGTCTGCATCAGAACTTCCGATGCATCCAATTTCTTCACTGACAAAAAACGCGCATTTTAATACCTCAAATTCGCTCAAGGCTTTCAGGCATACCCAAATTCCGTTTTTGTCGTCTGCTCCAATACCTTCGTATGACATTGTATTCGCATTCAATCCAAATATCACGTCTCCATGAACCACGATCTCATACCCTTTTTTATGAAAATCGTGCACTTCGTCTATATGGGACACGATACACGGATAAGTCTTGGACTTTCCCTTGGTGGCATACACATTTCCGATCTTGTCTACATAATATGGAATATCAGCGCCTCTTAATATGGAGATGATGAATTTACGCATTCTTTTTTCATGTTCTGACGGGGATGAAATCTCATAAAGTTTCTTTAATAGTCTCATAATCTTAATTGTTTTAGTTAGTAAATGAGGATGCCGGAAGCTCTCGCATTCGGCAACCAATGAGAGTTTAAAGGGTAGCTTCTTCCAGTTCTTCAACTAGATGGTATGGAACTCCATCTTCGTTTACTTCATCGTAGTATTCGCCTTCGTATTCTATGAAATTATCATGTGCATAGTTTACTGAGACGTTCTTTTCGTCATAGTCATGGTTGAACGCATTCCAAATAAAGCATTTAACAGCTTCTTTTACGTATTCTTCGTTTACCTCGTCATATGACCAATGTTCTTCCATCCATTCATCCTCGTATTTTTCGACTTCATCGTCTGGGATATAATCATCCATCAATTCTGAATAGAACGCATCATCTTCGTGTAGATAACCGGAAAGCGCATAAGAGTATCTTTCTTTACCTTTGGGAATATATATACCACTATAATCTGAATATTCAGTGTTATCGTAATAGTCTCCTTCTTTTTCGCAGTAATCGAAGTCGTCAAGCCTGTTTTCGTCGCATGTCATTTCATCATAATATGAACGGGAGTAAATCCAGACATAAACGGTTCTTGTTTCTAGGCAATATGAATCGTGATAAGAGTCATATACACCAAGATACCCGTTAGTTATATCTAGCTCAAAATCATAATTGAATGAGTCGTTATTAAAGGCTATTTTCTTAGAGGAATTGTAGTATTTAAACGAATCCTGATAAGAAACTGCGTCATCGCCTTCTATACAGCAATCTATATAAAATGATCTATTTTCCAACGAAGTTCCATCGTTGAGAACGAACACTCTTGAACTATGGCAGTCAGCGCCAACTTTTTTATATCCGTCTATATATCCTCCTTGAATCAGCTTATTGACGAGTAGCTGTTTTAGCTTTTCGTCCATATCGGATGAATATTGACGTTCTGCGAACCGGAATACATTATCAGAATCGCATTCATGCACTTCGTTGAAGATTATGCATCTCGCTACGGTTTTACCATCCTTGTTTTCTAATCTAGCTGCTGACGCATTTACTGATTTACTATAGAATGAATAGTAATCTTCGTCGTTCATACAAGAATTGAAATTCCCTTTTTGCTGGAATGAATCATAAATGTATTCAAAGTCACTATCTACGATTAACTCGTATTCGTCAGATTTAGTGTTTACATATGCTTCCCATTCTGTTTGGAATACTTCACATACATAATTCAAAGCCTGCTCGCATACGTATTTCGTTCGTTCACATGATAGTAGAATATGTCTCATAAAGCGTCCTGCTTTCATTTTGTAGGCCTTCCCGTTGTCTTGTCTGTAATACCGGATTGATTTTGCATCCATGTCCTCACAGAGTCCGAAACGGTCATCCGTTCTAAAGTCGGGAGAATGGAAAAAATACATTGTGTCATTAATATTTAATACCACATTTTCTCCTGACATTAGGGCTTCTTCTATGATGTGAGTATATAAATTAGTCATAGATGAAACAGAGGTTAGATTATTGAAATGTCTTTGGGACATCTCGCTTTTCAGGTAACTGAGAAGGATACCGTTTGAACGAACTTCTTTCCCGTTATTGGTAATACGTTTACCGAATTTCTCTTTAAACTCATCATAGTTTTTGAAATTAAAATACAACATACTCGTAGATTTTAGATTGTTATTAATTAGTTAGTTAAAAGAGAAAAGGCATACCTTTTTAGAGGTATGCCTTCATTAAAACGTTAAGATCGTATGCTACACGATGGTATATATCCCTTTAAAGTACGGGTTGTTTACTAGATCTTCCAAAGAACCGCATTCTTTGACCGGTTCTCCATTCCGGTCTGTTATCGGCATGGCTAATACCTGCTCGGCTTGCTCATATATACTTAGGTTTGAGTCTGGAATAACTTCATATGATTTGTCCTCCCCAAACCTTCTCCTCCAGTACAATACTCCGCCCCATACAGCTACGCTTCCTATTTTTCCATCGTAATGGAACATAACGGATGAGTAGACTTGTCCATAACATACTGCTACGTCATTTCCGTAAAGTTTCAACTCATTTGCTATTTCTTCTATTAAAGGCAATGAATCGTCTTTGATATTCGTGCTTCTATTCATAATTATAAGTTTTAGTAGATAAACAGAAAGAGCGCACAAACCTAATTGCACGCTCTTGTTATATACGTTAACGATGCTTATGCCGTATAAGTGAGAAGGCAGCTATGTCTTAGGTAGTTCCTGAATTTGCCTCATAACAGCGGATACTTCATTTGCTGTTATAAAACCGATTTCAATGTTTGTGATTGGTGCATAACATAAATCTCCATTTTTGAACACTGCAACTTCATAGGTATCTATGCCGTTTGATTCAAATAGAGACCCCAATAAGACACTAATTCCATAGCCGTTTTCAAAATCCATTTTTGCCAGTTTGGATTCAGCATATTCATGACGAACAATGAAAGGAGGTCGTTCGGCATATTTTGCCAACGGATGACGATTAAATTCTAAATCGTTGAAATTTTTTAATTCACTCATTTCTTTTCTTGTTTTAGTTAGTAAATAGAGAAGACGCACGAATCCAATCGTACGCCTTCGTGCGATTAATACAGGTAGGAATAGTCTACTATATACTTATCACATAGTCTAAAGAATGCCGCCGACATTGTAGCCCACCAGTATTCTACAAACCTGGCGTTCGCCCGTTCATTCGTAATGCCCCAGATCTTTCCTATTTCGCCTATCTTATAGTTGTCGTATTCAACCGAAATAGAAGATGGCAAACCTCTGAGCCATTGCTCAAAACGCGCCTGTACATTCGGATAAGTCCGTTTGACGGAAATACAGTTGTATTCTTGGTTGAATACCTTAACTACAAATTCGAGCTTTTCTTTCGTGCTGTTGCACACAATGTCGTATTCCTCATTGTCAATGCAGTCGAGAATGTATCGTTCTTCTTTCTGCCTTAATTCAGTCTTATTCATATAGTTTATTTAATTGGTAAATAGAAAACGGCTACCCGTTCAGAGACAGCCGTTCAGGCGATTTATTAGTCGTTGTGACTTTTAGAGTCAAACCGGAATCCGAAGAAGATATAATCTTACTTAAACCATTTTAGTAAAATAATAGCCTCGCTTACGTTATACTTCCACTTAAGCCGGTTTATTTTTCGAGTAAACTCTTTTGCAGATATGTTTTTCCAATGTATTTCTAAATAATCGTTTCCTTTTATATCTGAAAAGATAAAATCGTAATCAAATTTAGGCTCCATAATTCATTTGTTTTAGTTAATAAAAAGAAGGCTACCAGCCGTTCAAAACCGATAGCCCATAACAAGGCGATTCGTTCGCCTAGAGTCGTTCATTTGGCTAATACCAAAATCGTTCATCTTTCTTTCTTATAAGCCGGTATCCTGCATACAGACACGCGGCTATAATTACTATTTCTGCCATAGTCATTCATCTTTATTAGTTAATAACTCGTTCGGCTGTCCGGAATAAACCGTTCAGCCAAAACCTCCATTCGTTCGCGTAGATACTTCCGTTCATACAGAAGGTTTCCAATACGTTCGTAATTGTTCTCCTTATCCTTTTGAAGCTCCCGTATCTGTTTGTTTATTTTGTGTACCCGTTCCGATATAATTTCATGCTGTATTTTCGCACGTCGTTCAAACGGGATCTGCATTATCATTTCGTAATCGTTCATAGTGGTTTGTTTAAATAGAAAACGGGCACACGAACTACGCGCACCCGTTCATTAAAGGGTGTAGTTCACCCGTTCAAGCTGTTACAACTCGTTCGGGTAAATTACGTCCTTCGTTTAACTAAACTAAAAACAGGACAGGAAACACCCAGTCATTCGCATCCGAAAGACGTTTGCGAAAGGGTGTACTCTGCCCGTTACGGTTTTTACACCGTTCCGGACAAAGCCGTCCTATTGAATTAAAAACTATGAATTATTTATACATACACCCCGACAGGTACACAAAAACACCCCCGATAAATGAATACCGGCGGTGTAAATGCGTACGCGCTTTTCGTGCATGTATCGAATTGTATAGGGTGATTGATTGTAGGTAGGTAGGGAATCGCGCCCTACCTTTCGGCTACTTTTCAGATCCGAACTACCTTTTTTATTAAGCCGACAAGAGAATATCTTGAATATCTTCGGGTAAAGTAGTCATGTAGGCTAACTTCTCCGCTAGATTCATTCCTTTTATCTTTTCCTTTGCGGCTTTGACTGCATTCTTTAAAGATCTGCTCTTTTCGCTTTCTTCTTTCTTTGCAGCTTTAACTTTACTTTCTGCTAAGGTGCGCAAACGGTTTACTTCTGAAACAACATCGCTAAACATGTCAAGAAAAACCTTGTAATTAGCTTTAGATATATTGTAAGGAACTAGCGTATAGCGTACACCTTTTGCGGTTACCCGGTTGTACTGGGGATTCTCGTTTGCCAAAACTGTAGTATCGTTAACCTTTCTCCATTTAGCGAACTTTTCGTTTTCATCTTTCGGGCAATTCTCTTTGAACCATTCAAAAGTGATCTCGAAGTTTTCGCCAAGGTTATGTGCTAACATAAGCTCCTTATACTTTGCGGGGCTTTCCTCTTTGATCTTTGCGATCAGCTTGCAAAAGCCGTTCAAAGAAACATCTTTAGAAAGTTCTAGTAAGATAGCCTCTTTAGCTTCTTTCTTGTTAGGTTTGTTGGCTACGTCATTTACCGTTACGGCTGTTTTAACGTTCTTAACTGTTACATTCAAACCGTTCTGTTTTGCTGGGTTTACTTCATTCTTTTTCATAATTGTAATTTTTAAGTGATTAATGTTAATTGATTAGTAGTGCCCTATGTTGCATTGCTTACAGCAACCTAGCGGAGTAACACGTACTCTGTAAGCCTGTTATACATTACTATATAACGGAATAGGGCTATAATCACCTATACAATTTACGTTTGTCATTTATGTTATCCAAGGGTACTTTGCAGAGTATCCAGCAATAGGCAGCGTTACGCCATCTATAACTTTATGAATACCTACCTGTTACGGTGTGCACCTTGTAAGGATAACGATAAACACATTCACAAGAAGTTAATTTTTGAGCGTATAAAAGAAGAAATTCCAAAATAAAGAAGTATATTTGCGGTGCTTGTGATTCGTTACGAATCCCGAAATAACGCTTTATAGTGTTGTTTCATTTAGTACCCTAGTGCGCTGCAAACGTACTGGGGTATCTTTTATCAATAGATCAAAGTATCGCTAATTTAACAGGTGCGTTTCACCTGCTTTGAAACGGTTCATTCCGTTTGCCGCTTGCGTCTTGTGGCGGTGGGTGGCTGTAAGGAAAAGCTGGGAGAGGATGGCGTAATAAAAACGTGTTAAGTTTTGTTACATATCCTTACCTCTCTAGGTCTTTCTTACAATACAAAGATACGAATAATATTTATAATAGCAAAACAATAAGGGGAGTATTTGGTATAATATTTTGTGCTTTTAAACATGATTTCCGTGTTTGTAAGTATCTGATTTTCAGTATTTAATTGGGGTAAGCTGTGAATATTACTTGTATAATATTCAGATGGGGTAGCACCCCCTTTTGTTGGATGTGTATGGTGCGTATTCATTACATCTAAAAATTTTTCCCATTTTTTTCTACATTCCTATTATACACTATCCCCCTGCACAATCCTTATAAAATAAAAAATTGCGACTTTCTACGAAATCATCGTTTTTGCAAATGCTACATTATTCTTCATTTTATGTATAAACTATTACTTTAACTACACTTCGTAAACTCTTTATTATAAATAACTTATAAAATATTTGTATAGTGTGTATAATAGATGTACTTTTGTCTGGGAGTAGTTTAAAATATGGAGAAACTAATGGTGGGTAGCTTTTGCCCTGTGTTAGTTAACTTAATACACGATACAATGCATGGTTTACTACAAAAAACTGATTGATGATATAGTAGATAACTTGGTAAGTGTCTCTGATAGAACGGCTTACGATGTTGCAAGCAAGGCTCAGGACTATAGGGATAGTTCTGCTTCACTACAGGAATTGGTCTATACATCGGTGTCAAATGGGGATTTGCGCTCCATGAATGGAATAACGTACTTTTTTACAGGGAAGATATATGAGCCTATCAGCGAGGATGTATTGGAGAGGGCTATAGAGTTGTTTTTAGTGAGGATGCACGTGCCTAACAGGGATATGTATTACTCTCTGAATAAGTTCCAGAAAAAAGCAAAGCAATCTTTGAGGCTTAATTGCTACTTGCATCCCTCTTTTCATGTGAAGGCTTACCTCAACGGGGTTGTGGATATGACTACCGGGGTATTACATAAGTTTTCTCCTGAATTTCATGTGATTTACCTGAATGAATATAATTACGACCCGACAGCGAAGTGTCCGCTGTGGAACTCATTCCTGCGCACAGTATTGCCGGAGAAGGAGAGCCGCAGTATTTTGCAGATGTACCTTGGTCTTTGCACGTTTGACAGGGGGTATATGACTGACAAGGTGGAGAATTGCCTTATGCTGTATGGTAACGGGTCTAATGGAAAGAGCGTTATCTATGAGACTATTGACGGGATATTCGGAAAGCCCAATGTTTCGGGCATGGGGTTGCTTTCCTTAATTAAGGGTGGCGATGAGCGCATGAGGAATATTGCTGCGGTTGACGGGAAGATTGTGAATGTATGCCCGGAGATACAGGCAAAGGATATTTCGGGATATGAGGATGCTTTTAAGTCGCTGTGTAGTGGCGAGGTGCAATACGGGAGGAATATAGGTGGCAATGTGTATGTGGTGAGGAATATACCTTGGCTGATATTCAATATGAATAATATCCCTAAGAGCACGGATGGCAGTCATGGGTATTTCAGACGGTTTCTGTATATCATATTTGAGCATATTATACCGGAGGAATTGCAGAACAAGCATTTGGCTTCGGACTTGAAACAGGAATATCCGGGGATATTGAACTGGATAATGAGGGGAGCGAAATATCTAAAGCAACGCAAGTATGTATTCCCCAAGAGTGAGAACGCGGAGAAACAGAGATTGTTGGTGATGGGTGAAAGCAATGTCACTTTGTCTTGGGCTTCGGCGCGGGGAGTACGGTGCGCATCTGCTACCAAGGGTGAACTGTTTAATTGGTTGAAGGTGTCGGATATGTATCAGGATATGGTGAATTATGCTGAGGCTAACGGGTTTGTACCTGTGGATATTATCTCCTTTGGGCGGCAGATGACTAAGATCGGGTTCGGGAAGATGAATAAGAAGCGGACTGCAAGCGGGTTCTTGTATAAGGTGTATGGATTCTCGGAGGAGGAACTTAAAACGCCTGTGCCTGTGGTGCAGGATATGGATTTGTGCCAAGAGGACGCGTTTGATAAGGGCGTGGAATATGACGTTGAGGATTTGTAATGGTTATTATGTGTAATATTTAATGTAATATTTAGTATGGAATACGGTAAAAAGATTCAGGTTGGGAACTTCACCCTATTGAAGTACAAGAGAGAGGATTTTAGTTATTTGAAGGTGGCTACGGTGGCTGGGAACTGGGCGATGGAGTATAGGGAAGACACAATGGTGTTTGTACAGGTGGATATGTCTGAGGATGATAAGGAGATGCTGGATGCGCTGTCGGTGATATTTACTAATGCGATGGCTTGTGCTTCTATTGTGGACGCTACATTTCAGCATTCGGTTGTAGTGGCTATTGATGAATTTATCAATCGTCCTACTGAGGAACTTTCGGATGAGGAGGACGCGAAGATCTTGGAGGAAGAACGGATGGCGCATGAAATTAAGGATGAGGCTGAAAATGAGCAAAAAGGGAAGGCGGATACCTATTCGTGGGTAGAGCCGAATGAAAAGGAGCAAGGTAATAATGAAGGTGCAAATTGATAATATGACCTTTGGGGAAAGCGAATATCATAGAGGGGATGAGGTTTGGAAAGCATCAACCCTCTATCTATTTGCTAAAGCTAAAGAGTATCCAATATTGGATCTGCCTCTCTGGTGTGTTGATTTGACAGCGCAACCTTTTGAAGCTACAACTATGTCCCAATTCATTTTTCAGTGCAAACGAGTACGGGATTGCTCTTTGGATTATCCGGTTATTCTTGACGATTGCGGGCAGATTGCAGATGGATACCACCGTGTATGCAAGGCTATATTGGAAGGCAGGGAAACAATTAAGGCTATCCGGATGCAAGAGATGCCAGCGTGTGATAGATATAATGCAGAATGAATTTTGCTTTATTTGAATCGTTTCGTATATTTGTGTATTTCAAACCTAAAATATAATAGTATGATGATAACAAAATTTGTGTCGGAACCATCCGAAGAAATCAATGGTAGGTACAATGTTATGAAATTTAATGAAGTGGATAATGAGTATCAACCTTTTGAAAAAGGTTTATCTGAATTTGCTGCAAGGAGTAGAGCTAAGTTTCTGAATGACGAATATATTCTTGAAGAAATCAGAGAACGTTTCTCGCGTAATCCAAAAAACAAGCATTTATTCGTTGAAAATAATAATATAAAGCATTTTTACGTTCTTCTGAATTACAAAATGGAATGGAATGATGTCCTTTTGATTGAGTTTCGTGAAAATGAAGTTGTAAATGTGTTGCACGGGAATAATCACGAAGAAAGAGAAATAATACGTGATCAATTTACATGTAAATGGCTTAATATATCCACTTCAGGATATACAGAGTATCTTCTTGAAGAAATTTTTCCGTTAAGTGCGCCTGATATTGATTCTAAAATTAAAAAAATAGTCGATGGTGTCAATCGTAAATAAAGTTGGCATATAGCTATGAAATGAGGTGTTTTTTTGTATCTTAGCAGAATAATTTTAAAATATATTTGCTATGAAAGAGAAAAAAATGAATATTAATGATTTAGAGAATTACCTCTGTGACGGTACTAAAGTGGAGGATATGCTTGAATCTGAATTTGACCTTTTACGTGTTGATGAACTTAAACAGTCTTATGGTCGTAATGATGATATGAGGCTTAATAGGGATTTTGCAAGCTACAAAAGGATGAAAGAAGACGAATTTCGCCAAGAATGTAAAAGACGAGAAGGATATTGATAGTAAATATTCAAAAATACGCCCCTGTTTAACACTGTTATATAGGGGCGTTGTTTCCTTTGGTATTCGTTGGCAAGTTAACTTATACGGCGCGAAGGTAATGCTATTTCGTGAATCTACCTAGGCTATCCCGCTTTTGTTTCGATTTTGATAACTTGGAACGTAGTTCGTCATTGCTTTCCCATGCTTTTTTGAGGGATGATGCCATGAATGCTTCTCTCTGTTTGTTATGGACGGCTTCTTCTGCCAACTTAGCGGAATTTTCTATGAGCCGGTTGTACTTGCTGGTACGGATGATGGTAAATCCTAGAATTTTCATGTGCTTTATTTTTTGAGTTGTTTCTTGTGTTTGATGTATAGCTCACAGTTGTTGCAGGTGAGGGGAAGATAGTAGTGCACTGTGGTGTCTTCTTCTTTCACTTCGTCCTTTTTCATCTGCTGGAGGTCGGCGTACTTCATAAGGATTTCTACGCGCTTGGGGTCGTTTATAGGCAGGGCGTAGGCTGACCGAAGCGCCTCTTGGAGAATTTCTTCCTTTGATAGCAGGGTTATGTCTTCCTTTTCGCTTTCTTCCGGTTCTTCCGTGTACTGTTTTAGGATGCCGCGCTTGATGGAACGCTGCTTTTGTTCCATGTATTTGATAAACGGATCGTCTGAGATTACTTTTTCTATCTGCGTCTTGTTGTATTCGTCATTGAGGGCGGGCTTTAGCTGTCCTGTGGCGATAAAGGCATCGGATGCAGACCATCCTAGGCACATGAGGTCTGCCATGGCTCTCTCTACGGGTGTGAGCTTTGCCTTGCGGCTTTCTGATTGTAGTTTTCTGCTGTAGTCCATGTTTTCTTGTTTTTTTATCCGTAAATTGGTATTGGTATGCAACAACACTTGGAATGGTATGGAGGGTAAGCCTCGGCAAAGGTGTGGAATCCGGTCATATCATCGCATAGGGAGCAAGGATATGATGAGCCTCGCATGGATATGAAGCCTATAGCCCCGTTTCTGATCGCCGTTTCCATGTCTGCGTGCATCCATGCCTCTGCTATGGAGAAACGCGTAAGTGTGTTCAGGCGGTGATAGGCGGACTGTCCTCTGCCAGTGCTTGTCCCAACGAGTGGGTTGGAGTATGGGGATTTCATATACTTCCATACCTCTGACAGAAGACCGGATTCGGACAGGTGCGCCAATAGTCCGGCGGCTATGAAATCTTGGATCTCGTCTTTGAACCGATGAACGTATTTTTCTGTGCGGCCATCCAATGTATCTCCGAATGTTTCCCTGTGCAGGAATGGAAATATTTCGCTGTCGTCTGATTTAGGGGTCGCGGAGGCTAGCAGTTCCGTGTATTCGATAATGGTATCTTGCAGGGTAGCTAATATGGCGTTGACCTCTTTCTGTAAACTCTTGTTTGATGAGAATCTGAAAGAGGATGCCGGCAGGTTGTATTTATAGGATAGTGCTATAATATCCTTTGCTGCCTTCTGCATGAGTATCTCTAGGTGGGACTGAATGCTTAATTCTGCACTCAGTCTTAACCTGATATAGTCCTTTGCTTCCTGTATTTCCTTATCTGACGGCTCTATCATAATCAACTGGCGGTTTGCTGCGTGGTTTTGATTTTTGCTGCTTCTTTTTGCTTCAAGACTTCATTGAGGAGATCGGCTTGTTGCTGTTCCTTTAATTCGAGCATGATGCGATTCCATTCCGAGTTTTTGGAATACATAGGTATTTTCTCGGATGCGGTTTGCTTGGACAAGAAGCCATTTTGTACGGCTGTAGCCAAGTTGGTAACGGTTTCCGCATCGTTTTGCGGGGTGTACGGCAATATCCATGCGTATATATTCAACCTGTTAAACCGGGTGATTTCACCGCATTCTGTTCCGTATCCATGCGTGTAGATGCGTACCATTCCGTCTATGAAGCTGTTGTATTCTTGCGCGTCCTTTATGGCAAATTCCATGGCTGGAGAATACAGTAGTTTTACCGCAACTCCGGGGAGGTCTCCGCTTTTTACTTCGGGAGGGATAACAGTGAAGGACTGCTCGTAGATCATGCGGTACAGGGCTTCCAGTTGCACATTGAATGATCCTGACGCGTCTTGCTTCTGTAAGAATCCTGCATCATCATCGGCTCCCATGGTAAGGGCTTTGACTGATCCGAACATATCGCCAATGAGTTCTACGTCATCGCCTTTCATGTACATGATGGGAAAAGCGTATGCCATGTTGTTTTGCGATAGTTGGGAGAATGCAAGCTCATATTGGTCGATGCTGTCCTGAGAAAATGACCAGCAAGCCCCATTGTCATCCCGGCGATAGGCTACGGGGATAAACGGAAAGTTGTGGGATTCCTTTGAAATGAGGGTGTACCCGCTTAGTCCGAATACTTTCTTTATGGTATTCATTATTCCCGGTATTCCTTTCTTGTCTTGCTTGTACCGATATAAGTAAGCGTTGTCCCATACCTCGACGTAGCTTGTGAGCTGCCTCCCTTCGCTGTCAAGGTCGGAATATTCGCGGGCGAACAGTGTAAGTTCTCCTGTGATGGAATCGAAATGAGGGTAGAGAGTGTCCCCGTTGAGGTATGACAGGACACGCCATCCGAACTTGCCATCTTTCATGTAGCCTACATAGGCTGTATCTCCGGTAACTTTAACGGATTTGGCTGATTCATACCACGCTATCTCCATATCCTTTACCGCCCATCCTTCCTTGAACTTGAAGAAGGTTTCATTCATGGTTTTGTCTTCCTTTGATTCGGGCATCTCGAACTGGACATCGTTGCCGCACAGGTGGGTGAGTTGTTTGATAGTGATGATGCGCTGGAAAGCGAATGAACATCTTACCATTTGCTCCACGTACTTTTCCTTTGTTTCCGGGTTTACGCGCTCGCGGTCCGGATAGACAAACGGGTTGTTTATCTTGTGGCCGGAGGGTTCAAACTCACGCAGGAAATCTGTTTGGGATAGTATTTGATACAATCCAACATCCCGCGGGGCATCTTTGTCGTCCCCATAGGTGGATAGCCCCCCGAGCATGTAGCCAAGCGGGAGTATCCGGCGGAAGGGCTTCTTGACGAGCACTTCCCTTAGTTTTAAGTTGTCTGTTATAGCATCCATAGTCCTTTCGGTTTTTTGTGTTTGTGTTTTAATTCAAATATCATGCGCATGAACAGGGCCTCGAAGTAGTCCGGGGAATGCCCCACAAATTTCTTCATATCCGGTTTTCGGATAAGGCAGAATCCTTTGTCGGACGCATCTTCGTTTTGGCGTATGCACTTTCGCTCTTTCATCAGTATTTGCCGCAGGGGGACTTTTTCGAATCCCCTGCCGGAGAATTTAAGATCGAGCAGACGGGGATTTATGGATATTTCCCCGTATATGATCTTTTTGGCGAACAGGTATGCGCATTGTGACTTTATATTGTCGTATATGTTTTTGTATTGGTCGTCTACGGCTTCACGGTTATTGAACGGGATGGCGCCCTTGAAGAATCCCTTGAATGTTTGCCCAAGTCCGTTTAGATCGTAAGTGAAGTTTTCTTCAAGGACTCCCCATTCTTCCAGCTTTGCCATGACAACTCCTACGGTTTCTTTGCTGTCCAGCCGACAGACGTAGATGTCTTCGATATGCCACCCGTTCCAAAGCCATAGTACGCAGGAGTCGCCGCCATCGAAAGCAACGTCGCAGGATACATATCTTTTCCCCGGGGTCATTTGTGGCATGGCATAGAAGCGATCCATGTCTGCCATCTTGATGATGTCGTCTCCCGTGTTCTTGAAATTCCAGTTTCCATCCAAATCCCGGGAGCGCTGTTCTTCGTCCTGCTGGATAAGGTTTGCCACATAGTTGGGGTCAGATGCTATCAGGCGGATGTTTTCTTCCAATTTTCCTTTGATGAAGGTGACAGACTTGACGAACATGGTTTTCTTGTCGAATCCAAGTTCTTCAAATTCGGGTTTCCATCTGGGGTCGATTATGTTTTTACATTGTTCGTAGACTTCTTCCCGGGTGTCTCCCCAGTAAATAGAATCGGGAGAATCACCGTCCATGAAGCAGTATCTTAATACTCCGTCCCTTTCGGGAATAGGGTATCCGTCATCGTCTATCCACCAGTCTATGAATTTGCGAACCCATGAGTCGGGATCGGGGTTGCATGTGCCGTAGAACCGGTTGCGCATATTGTATGCGTTTCGGTTGTCCGTCATGAGGTATTTGAATTTGTTGTACGGGCACTGGGTTATCTCATCAATGCCTATGTAGCAGTATTCTTTCCCTTGGAATCTGATTTTAAAATCTTCGAAAGCGTCGGCATAATAGGAGAACTTCAACTTTCCTCCGTTATTGAAGTTCCATGTCATGTCGTTTTGTGACTTATTGTATGTGCCGTACTGGGAATATATGAGGTATGATTTTTCTATCATGCCTGCTAAGTCTTCCTTTTCGTTACGAAGAATGATAGAGTTCATATACCTGTTGTCTATATCCTTTAATGCTTCCATAAGGAGTGCCCAACTCTTTCCACCGCCTCTGTTTCCACCAAAGAATGTAATGTCTGCTTTTGAGCCTAGAAATTTCTCTTGGCATCCACGCTGCGCTATAATCTTTAACGGGTTGTTTTTCAGTTTATCAAGAGAGCGCAACGATTCGATGTACCCGTATGTGAGTACATTCTCTCCTTTGGCTGTATGTAGGCTTTCTTCGTACATGTGCAAAAAGCCCGTTGCCGCAGTATGGGAACTACGGAAACGGGCTTATAACCTCTAAAACTTAATATGACTGTGCAAATATATATAATATAGTATTGAATATAAAGAGATTATGGATAAATATTAAATTTTTAATTTAATGATGAAATGTTTGGAAGTTATAAATCAATGGATTATATTTGCCGAAAATAAGTTCTGCATGGATAAAGAGGTACAGTATGTTCCTGACAAGGATGAGGTGTTGAGGGTTTACGGACGAGAGTTTGAAGACGTGAGATGCGAATGTGGGAACAAGCTAATGGAGGTGGAGGTGAGATGCGGAAGCGTTGTAAGAATCAAGTGCAGGAAGTGTAAAAATGTTGTGAGGGTAAGGATATGATTTTTTTGTTCATAAGTTAAATTAGTTAGGTGAATGAGGCGGCAAGCGAGCCGCCAACATCGCTGGGTGGAGCAGTGGTAGCTCGTTGGGTTCATGTCCCAAAAGTCGTGCGTTCGAATCGCACCCCAGCAACAAAAAGGAGGTTTGGCAGAGTGGTTTATCGCTCCTGCTTGCTAAGCAGGTAATCCGAAAGGGTTCAGAAGTTCGAATCTTTTAACCTCCGCTAAATATATTAATACAAGAGGACTATTAAGTCCCGATTGGCGTAGTGAAAGCTGCGCTGGTCGGGGCTTTTTATTTTGCGCAATACAAACACAAAAAAACACGATGGAGAAAGAAAAACTTTTGTCCGAATTGAAAACACGAGTTGGAAAAACCAGCTTATCTGAGAGAACGCTAAGTGAGTATGTGGATAATGTTCTCCCATTGATAACCAATGATGAACAAGTAACGGAGGCTTTTTACAAGGTTCACGTGAATATTCTGAAATCAATGGGTGGGAATTTAGACCACGAGGTGGCTAGCAGGGTTGATGAGTTCAAAAAGAACTATAAGCCGGAAGATGGAGAAGGCGGAAATGGAAACGATGGAGGTAACGATGGTGGAGGTTCTGATAATAAGGAACTGGAAGACCTGAAAAACACCCTAAAAGAGTTGAAAGACCGCATTGAGAAGAAGGAGGCTAGCGAAACAAAGGGTTCACTCTTGAAACAGGTGCAGGAATTGATGAAGAAAAATGGAGCTACTGATGAGAGTGTATTGAAATACACATTCAAAGGTGAGGAGATTGATGCATCGAAAACTGCGGAAGAATTGTCGGAAGCCTATCTGAAAACGTATGACTTGAATTACAAGGAATTGCGTGGCGATGGTGGCGCTCCAAGGGGTGGTCAAGAACAAGGGGCAGGTGGAAAAAGCACCGGTCTGCTGGATAATTATTTCAGCGAAAAGGCTGCCGAAGGGAAGTTTCCGACTGAAAACAAGAACTAACACAAACACAAAAACCAAACAGACATGGGAAGTTTTAACACTTTTGGTAAAACAGAGAAATCCTACGGTTCGGGCAAGAGTATATGGCACGAAATCAAGGGTGCGTTTCCGGTGGGAGGAAAGATTACGAACTTATCCGATTTTGCGGAAGGCAGCGTGATCCCGTCTGGTTCAATGTGCGTATTTGATCAGGCTAAGGCTGAGATTAAAATCGCAAAGGCGACAGACATCAAGACCGCTACCAATACAGGTGGGACGGTAGATCCGAAAACCGTGAAAGGTTTATTGCAGAATGACATTTACAAGGAAGCTGGCGTGGACTATGCTACCGGAAATGTGGTGTTTGCAGGAGAAATTTATATCGACAGACTTGCGGAGGCTGTACCTGATGAGGTGCTGGCTGTGCTGCCGATGATTGTACCCATCAAGGAAAAGTAATGAAAGGAGGAAGACATGAGAACGATGGTGAATAATTACTATGACTTGATGTCATTTGGTCTTGGAAACGTGAAGTTCCAAGAATTTGTAGACCGATTCAAACTGAAATATAATACTCCTCAGACCGATGGGTTTGTGTGGGACAGCGAGATTCAGCTTGACTATACTTATGAGCAGTTGATCGCTTCGCTGGGCATCACTACTTTGCCTGTATATGTAGACGTTGATTCAGAAGGACTTGACAAGTCTTTGGGGTCATTCAAGATTGGCAGTAACAAGATTCCTACCCAGAAGCATCGCTATCCGATGAATGCAAAAATGCTGCGTGAACGCATGCTGATGGTTCAGAAGTTTGGAGAGTCTGCCTTGAACGGGGAAACACAGAAGGCTTTGCTGGATATGATGTTTGAAAGCACAGACAAGCTGCTGGGTGGTAACAGAAATGCATTGACGCATCAGCGTATGCGTATCGCCTCTACAGGACAGTTCTCTATTGACTTGGAGAATAACCCCAGAGGTTTAAAAGGGCTGACTTTTGACTTCGGAGTACCATCTGACAATAAGGAAACGCTGGCGACTACAGAACGCTGGTGGACTAAGGCTGAGCATACGGTAGCTAACGAAGGGTCTACTTCTGATCCGTTGCTGTACTTGAAGAATAAGCGCAAGGCAATGAAGAAGGCCGGATTCCCTGACGGTCATTTTGAAATGGCGGAAGACCTGTATGACGATCTGTTGACGCATACAAAGGTGTTGAAAAGAATCGGTCTTGCCCTTTATCCGGCTGCTGCTTCGGACACCGCAGGCAATGTGGCTTTGCAGTATGCACAGAATATGACCGATGACGCACTGAAAGCGGCCATTGAGCGTATCGTGGGTTGTCCTATCGTACCGAGAGACAGTAAAGCCGCCGTTGAGAAGTTTGATGAAGCGACCAAGGAAATCAAGCCGACAACCATTGAGAACTTCAACGTGACTAATGTATCATTCATTCCTAACGGACAGATTGGTACTATCAAGAGTGTTAAGCCGATGGTGTTTACCGACGACCCCACTCAGAGAATCGCGTGGTTTGACGGCGGACGTACCTTGCTGACTCAGCGTTTTGAATCGAAGACAAAGACTATGTACGTGGAGAGTGAGATGGCTGTGCTGTGCGTACCGTCAATGCCTCAATATATGTGCATCTATACCGTAACAGCGTAATGGAAGGTGATTCTCAAAATACAAATACCGGCATGACCATCGAGGAATACCTCGTTGGCTGTGTCGGTTTTGAAGTTGCCGATTCTGCTATAGCGACCATCCTGCTGGACAGGGAGGTTGAAAACGGAACACCTGCTGCGGATATTGAAAAACGGACCAAGGATTTGTGTCGTGCTGACCTGTATATGTGGTGTGCCTCTACTCCCAGCAAAAAGGGAAGCGTGGAGGATGCTGACGGATATTGGAAGCACAAAGAGGGAGGAACGGAAAGCAGTGCGTTTGACAAGCGGAATTTGAGGCAGATGGCGAATGACATCTATAAAATGTATGGAGAGAATACCAGAAACTCGAAGTGTAGAATACACGGATTCGGATTAACCATAACAAGACCCAAGAGATGAAAGCTAATCCCAGATACCCACATAAGGTTGTTATTACCCGACCGGGGGAAAGCGATCCGTTCTCGGAAGATGAAGCTGCGCCCATGCTGATTTATGAAGGGGTATGCCGGAGTTACCAGAAGGAATATGTTTCAAGCACCGGGTATGTAATGGTGAGCAAGAGGGTGCTTGCGTTACCTGTGTCGCTAACCGAGTGGATGGATGTGCCAAAGGAAAAAGACAATGTAGTGGTGGATTATGGGTGCTACAAGGAACAGGGGATTGTGATTGACAAGCAGCCTAATAATCTGGGTACTGATATTTATTGGGAGTATGGCAGAAATTAGTAACGCAAAGTTGTTTGACGAGGGGATGCGGAAGGCTAGGAAGCTGATAACGCAACAAATCGTTGAATGCTTGACAAGATCGGCTTACGCTTTATTGGTGGATGCTGAAACTGCCAAGGAGTATCACAATTTGACGGGTAACACGCTAACATCATACGCTGTAGGCATTTACGCAAATGGGACGCTGAAACGCATAGTGAGTATGTATGACGCTGATAATGTGGCAAAACCTACCAGTGTGAAGCTGAGTAGAGGAGACGGAAAAGGCGTGGTTATAGTAGAAGACTATGATAGCGGAAGGTTTATCCCTGTAAAAAGAGGATACTTAACGGATACGGACGGCGGATATGGACTTGCAACATCAAAGTCGTTTCTTTCTTCTTATAAGCCATCCAATAGAGGGTTTTCCATGGTGATGTGTACCGGTACTGAATATTCAGAGTTTCTTGAAAAGAATAAGGGACTTAATGTATTGACAGAAACTTTTATGATAGCTCCGAGAACTGTAGTGACAAACTTGAAACCGATAAGATAATGGCTACTGAATTTAAGATAAAGGACATATTGCAGACGATGTATAACGCCATGAAGGAGGTAAGCGGGAATGTTTTTACAACAAACCGCCCTAAAATAGTGGACGAAGCCATGGAAGATTTTATCGTTGTTTCATTACCGGTAACACTATATAACAAGACTTACGGGAAAGGATATGGCATGACAACTTCGTATGCAAGGATTGAGATATATGTAAAAGACAGAAACGGGCTGGAAGATATAGCCAAACTGGACAGACTGACAGACTCGGCCATAGATAAGTTTCCTATATCAAACAGTTTTATGATACTTTCTCGTCCCAGGGTATTGATGAGTGGAGAAGATGGTTACGGGTTTCACGCAGTAACAATACAAGCAAGTTTATTGACTAAATAACAAACACATTTTAAAACAAAAAGACATGGCAATGAAGAAAAAAACAGAATTGAAAGACGTGTTTTCCGGTCTTTCTTCGATTATGATTAAACAGGGTGGTATTAGTGATTTGGCTACTGTATCCCCCGAATGGGATTTGCCCGTAACGGTAGACTCCCTTTCAATGTCGCAGGGTGAGCCTACATTGAACAGAACTAAGGTTCATGGTTTGTCGGGTGACTGGTGCGTTACTTCAACCCCGGGGGACTTCTCTTTCTCTGCAACAGTTCCCAGCGTATCAAAGGAATTAGTTGAGTACTTTATGGGAGGTGCTACACAAGTGACGGCTTCGACCATTAACGACGAGAAATACAAGGGATTCTCCGTTAAGTCAAAGACGGTGAAGAAGTACGTGGGCGTAGTACTGCTGTCGGAGGACGAGATGAAGGCTTGCGTGGTTAAGAAGCTGGCTATTTTTGCCACTCCTTTGTTTGAAAACGCCTCTACGACTCCATTCGGATTCAAGTTGACCGGATCTATTGAGCTGAGCGACGATGACGGTGACGATATTGCATTCTTGGAGAAAGACACAAATGCGGATGCTCCTACTGAATAGTAATATAAAGCTCTGATTGATGTAACAGAAGGGTGGTGAGCCAAGTGCCGCCACCCTTTTTTTATTTAAATACACAACACAATGCATATGGAAAAAGAAGCAATAGAAAGACCAAGCCTTGAGGATGAAACGCTGCTGAATGATATTATGGATGATTCGGTGGATGAAGTTTCTATCAAGGGGTGTAAAAAGAAATATAAGATTGGGTGGTTGAAGAAGGGAGCTATCAGAAAGTACACATCCGTACTGATGAAAGACAAGGACGATGATACATTGAGCTGTAAATGCGCGGCGATCATTATTCTAAATGGTTATTGGAAGATCAAGTTCCTGTATTGGATGCTGTGGAGATGGTTTTTCTACATAAGACAATACTCTGACGAGCAGTTAGTCCCGATTATAGCAACGGGTAAAAAAAAAGTTCCGTCCATGCAATTCCTGATAAGTACCATATTAATGACAGAGATGAGGGATACGATGATGACGATGACGAAGGAGGAAGCCGAGCGTTTCCGTCAAGGACTTCCTACGGAGAAGCCGGAGCCATAGGGGAGAAGCATCCTTGGATGTTGGAACCTCTTGTCTTGATTGGGGGACTGGTGAATATTCCCATGTATGTTTATTACTGGGTTATGACGGCTGCACAGATAGAGTTGATGGCGATGGATACTCCAGTGGTATCTTATAACCATAAAAAGGATAAGGAGAGCGAACCGACCAAAGCCGAAATGGACAAGCTGACGGAGAGATGGATGCAACGAAAGAAGGAACGTGAAGAAAAGGGACTGAAAGTTAATTTGAATGACTTTTTACGCAAAGGTGTAGAAGCATTGCCACACAACACAAATACTAAATAACGACAAAAATCATGGCTGATATAGGAAACCTGTATTACGGTATCCACTTCAAAGATTATAGTGATGAGGATATTAAGAAGATAAAGGAAAAGGTAAAGAAAGAACTTAGTACAAAGTTTGGAATAAAACTGGATTTCAGTGCAAGTAAATCTGCCCTGAGAAATAGCGTGAAGGATGCCTTAAAAGACCAGAAGTTTAAAATAGACGTGGTGGTAGACAAGGCTTCGACGCAAAAGGCGGTGAGGCAGGCTTTATCAAAGCTAGGACTGAATTATAATACTACGGCATCTGATGTGAGAAATGCTCGTATAGAAGCGATTCAGCAGAAGTCTTTGATAGACCAGCAGTTGATGCAGGAGAAGGTGAGGCAACAGATGATACGTAATCAGAAGGCGGAAGATGCACTGTCGAATGCAAGGAGCAGGGGGACTTTTTCTATAGAGAACCAAACTTCAAATGTTTCCAAGCTAAGGAAAGAGCAGGGGCTTTTAAATGAGTTTATGGGAAAGCAGTCTGGTCTTGCATCCCAGCTCGGCACTCAATTTTACAATATGTACTCATTGGTTGCCGTAAAGAGATTTTTGACAAGCGTTATTACCATTGGTGGAGAATTTGAGAAACAGCGTATTGCTTTAAAAAGCATATTGGGAGATGCCACTAAGGCTAATATTTTGTTTAGCCAGATTAAGACGTTGGCGGTGGAGTCTCCGTTTGAATTTAAGGAGCTGACCTCTTATGCAAAACAGCTTTCGGCTTTTTCTATACCATACGAAGAACTATATGATACAACCAAAAGACTTGCTGATATTTCTGCCGGACTTGGCGTGGATATGGGACGCATCATTTTGGCATATGGGCAGGTGAGAAGCGCAGCTTTCCTGCGAGGGCAAGAAGTGAGACAATTCACGGAAGCGGGTATTCCATTGATTGATGAACTTGCTAATAAGTTTGAGAAACTGGAGGGGAAAGCTGTCAGCGCAGGAGAAGTATTTGACAGAATAAGCAAGAGGCAAGTATCTTTCAAGATGGTTAAAGATGTCTTGTGGGATTTGACAGACGAGGGAGGAAAGTTCTTTAACATGCAGGAAGAATTGGCAGAGAGCTTGTCCGGAAAGTATGCAAACCTTCGTGATTCCTATGATATAATGCTGTCGGAAATGGCTGATAGCAATAATAGCAATCTAAAAGGAGGTCTTGAATTATTGACATCCTTAATGAATCATTGGGAAGGTGTAGCGAATGCTATAGCATCTGCTGTTGTTGCCGTTGGGGCATATAAAGCTGTTATGGCCGTGGCGGCTGCTGTGTCATTTGTAAAAGGAATATATGGAGCTATGCAGATGGTGAAGGTTATAAATGCCCTGACAGGCGCGACAAAAACACTTACCGCTGCGCAAATACTGGCTACGGCTATAAATCCGTGGGTGGCCATAGCTGCTGCCGTAGGAATAGCTGCGGGAGCTTTTGTTTTATTAAGAGACAATGCGAAAAGTGCCCAGGAATTGATCTCTGACATGAATGATGCTGCTGCTGGTATAAAAGACACTTTTGATAAAACGTCGGGTATAGAGAAAAACCTTGGGGTATATGATGAACTGTCGAAAAAAATAAATAGGAGCGCTAAAGAAAATCAGAGGCTTGATGATGTAATGAGGTCTTTGGCAAAAAGCGTTCCTGATGCAATAATGGCTTTTGATGACTACGGAAATGTATTGTCTATAGACGTTGATAAGGTAAAGAAATATACTGAAAGCCAGCGAAAAATGACAGAAGAAGGGTTGGAGGCCAGAATAGAAGATGCACAGATAAGGATTGTAGAAATAAACCGAAAAATATCCGAAAAACAATCAGAACTGGCGACAAAGGAAGAAGCCCAAGCTACTTGGGGAACTATCACTCCAGAGGCTATAAGAAAGGCGAAAATAGAAATTTCCGATTTGAATAATGAGTCGGTTTCCTTACAGAATAGCATAAACGGAGCGAGAGATGCCCTGTCGAAGATTAAATCATTGGGAGATGAAACGCCTACGGCCCTAACAGGGTGGAGAAAGATTGCATCTGATGTATTGCAGAGTTTTAAATCTTTGAAGCAGTATGAGCCAAAAGATGATGACGAACATGTGGAGTGGCTTAAAAAGATAGCCAAGGCTTACAAAGATTTGGGGAAAGAAATTGCCATGGCGAAGTCTATTTCTTTTTTTGATCCGGAAATGCTTACTCAAATGGAGGCGGAATATAACGGGCTGGAACGGATCATATCTGCATTTGGGGCAAACGCCGATTCGCTGGCAGGAGATAAAGGAAGTAAAAAAGACGCTGTGGCTGATAAATATAAAGAGCGCCTTGATTTGCTGAAAGATGCTTATTCAGAATACAAGAAATGGAGTGCCTTGGTAGGTAAAGACGCTGCCGCAAACAAGGTTAAGGAGTCTGGCATTTTTGATTCATTGTTTAAGGGGAATGAGCCTGTCAATATAGAGGATTATAATAAAGAACTGGATAAGATTCTTGCATCTTTGAGTGATAAGACTGAGGCTCAAAGAGGGTTGAAAATATCTATAAGGAAACTAAAGCTAGATATTGATAGTGACGCTAGAAAAGACGCTATTGACGGCCTAAAGAAAGACATGGAATCCATTGTTGCTAATATGGCGGAAAGATGGGATTTATTTAAGAATCTTTCCAAAACTATGGGGAACAAAAAGATGGCGATGAATTTGGCTTTCGGAGGGGAAGTCTCTTTTGGCAGCGAAGTGGAAGAATTGGGTTCTATGATAAAGAAGGAAATATCTGCTAAGAATATAGGTATAGGATTTGATGAGCTTATAAAAATGACCCCGGAGAACATTGAGAAAATGGGGAAAGATACATTTGGGGTGGTTTCCTTGCTGGTTAAGAATTATCAGGATGCAAATAAGAAGTTGAAGGCCGAAACCTTGAATACCGCTGCCGAATTGGTTGCAAAGTATCGCAAATATCAAGATGAAATAACTGCTATACATGAACAAGCCAATAGGGATATTGAGGCTCTGGAAAAGAATAGGGTAAAATTTGGAGATAAATACACCGATCAAGCCATAACGGGTGTTCGCAAAAAGGAGAATGAAGATGTAGCTGCAAAGGCTTTTGATGAGTTTAAGAAAAGCGACGAGTGGGCTAAAACATTCGAGGATCTGGATAAGATTTCGTCTGCCACTATTAACCGGATTATATCGAAGATTGAAGAATTTAAGCAAACAGCCGGGAAAGATTTGCCCGTTGAGGATTTTAAGACATTGATAAATACCTTGGAGAAACTGAAGAATGAGACTTATATCAGAAATCCTTTTAAGGCATTGGTTGATGGGATAAAGGAGACATCGGAGGCATGGAAGGAATATAGACAGGCAAAAGCGGATGTTGAGACTATAAGGAATGGCGGAAAGATATTGGTAGGGACAAGTGTCGGTGAAGAAAAAACGACCACTACGTTTACCGAAAACGGAATCCCTATCCAGATTAAGGAAGTCGGTAAGCTGACTATGCACTATGAGACGCTGGCGGATGCTGAGAACAAAGCAAATAAGGCTAAAGATGAGATGCTTACCAGTAGGGGAAAAATGCAAAAGGGTTTTACTGAGATTGCTAATGGTGTAAATGAGGCGGCAGGGGCAGTCGGAAATTTATCTTCCGTGTTTGAAAGTCTTGGGAACGAAGACTTCGCTGATTCACTTTCTGAAATGCAAGGGATAATGAGTGGAATTGGCGGACTGGCTTCTGCCGGTGCTGCATTTGCCAGTGGTCATGTATTGGAAGGAATAACCGGGACTATTGGCGGAATAACGGGCATTATCGGAAGCATTGCGCAAGCACATGACAAGAAACTTGATAAAGCTATTCAAAGGAGTCAAGTTGAAGTTCAGAAACTTACCAATCTTTACTCTTTACTAGAAAGCAAGTTGAAATATACTTTAGGTGAGGGGTTTGGGGTTGATCTTTCTAAAGAACTGGAGGATATTCAGGCAAAAGTGCAGAATACTCAATCTTCTTTAAAGATGAGTATCATAAAAGATGCCATGTTGGGCGGAGGAAAACAGTCTGAAAACACACGGATTCTGGGGGATTTACTTAAAGCTCAGAAGAAAATGGCTTCTGCCGCAGAGGATAAGAACTATTACGCTTTTCAACGCGCCAACCTTGAGGCTCAGATGGCTGAGATAGAAAAGCAGCGTAAAGCAGAGGAAGACAAGAAAAAGACAGACAAGGGAAAGATAGAGGATTATAATAACCAGATAGTGGAACTAAGACAACAGGTGGCTGACTTTGCGGAAGAAGCGGCTGATGCTTTGTATGGCATCAATTTGAAGGATTGGGCTTCTCAATTAGGAGACACTCTATATGAGGCTTGGAAGAAAGGAGAGGATGGCGCGGAAGCATTCAAGAAGAAGTCTGCCGAAATTATGGGGGATGTAATGAATGAGATTTTGAAAACCCGTCTTCTTCAACCGGCCATGGAGCAATTACAAAAAGCCTTGTTTGGAGAAGACGGAGCTAGCGGATTCTTTGGCAATGACTTCTCATTGGACGACAAGGAGATGGAGGCTATTGCCGATGTGCTGATGGGGATTAGCAGCAAAACTGAGGGTTATTATGATGCACTAGACAAGCTGAACGAATATATGGAGAAAAAGTATGGCGTCAGCATGAAGGAAGAAGCTGAAAGCAGTGGTCTTAGCAAGGGGATTGAAGGGGTAACCGAAGATACGGCTAATTTACTGGCTTCGTATATTAATTCTATCCGCGCAGATGTGTCGGTAAAGAGGATGCTGCTGGAAAAGTTCGTGAATGAGCTAGTACCAAGAACGAATTATCTGGCTGAGGCACAACTTCAACAGTTACAGCAGATACAGATTAACACAAAAATAACGGCAGACAGGATTACTGAGTTGAATGATAACGTGAATGCTGTGATTGATGGTCATAAAAAATTTAATGTGAAATAACGATGGACAGACTGAATTGTAAACTAAGAGACCGGGCGATTACGCTCGGACTCTGCCAGCAGTGGCAAGGGGAGTGGATGGATGGAAAAAGCAAGGACGAACTTGTAGAAATGTACGTTCGTGGACTTGACTTCTGCATAGAACATAATTATCCATCTAATGATTTTATAGCTGCCAATTTTGAGCCTGAGGTACTTCATAGAAATGGGGTGTGGTTAAATGAAAGAGTAGTGACCTGTGGTGTTCCTAATAGCGTTTTGGTATTGAATGGATGTTGTACCGGGGTATTGAAATTTGGAGGGTATGATGTTTGTACAATATATGTCCGACATGATTCGGAAGTGGAGATCAATGCGGATGGCGTATCAAAGGTGTTTATCTCTGTTTTTGATAATGCGAAAGTGAAGGTGAAACAATCTGATTTAGCCAAGGTGTATGTGTATAAGCATGGGGATAAATGTGTAGTTGGTACGGATGGCGATGTGCGGATGCGTACTAGTGAATAGAATTACCGCTGCAATAAATTAGAAGCGGGGTTAATACTCCGCCTCCATCTTAACAAAACCTATGAATGTAATCTTCCATATCAATGTACGGCTTCAAAGCCGTCCTTATCCACCGGAGCAATTTTTTCAAGCTGGGATACTTTCATTCTTTTTCCGCAATTAAGACATGTAACTTCTGTTTGGCTACTACCCATAAAGCCTGCTAATGCACCCGGTATTGGGGTGAACAACAATGAACCTAGTATAGCCTTGGTGGCGGAGAAACCTTTTTCGCCTATGGATAATTGCTGACTATGGCAATATGGGCATCTGATTATATTTTCCATGATGTTTTTATTGAGTTATTATTGTTAGATTTATATACGCGAATATAATTGAATTATTTAATATTATCAATCAATTTAATGTAACTGATGTACGCATAGAGAAAATCTCCAGCGCAATGCCTTATTGGCATCAATACATATTTTACCCCCTTATTGGTACATATTGGATTTCCATAGTATTTACCTTCCCTAGATGGTGTTAATCTTTTCCATTCGCAGAATGGATTGTTTCCTGCTCTTGCTTCGGAATTATTGAATGGGCGTGGTATGTGCCTAATCTCAATTTTGGTGATTTTGTATGGCTTCATCCATGTTTCGACAAAATCCGTGTGGCTTTTTATAAATTCATTTATTGTTTTGAGGCATTTGCTTGGGCTTTCTATTATATTAAATGTTGGATTTGCATATACCTTTTTCTTTTCGTAGCGTTTTACCTTTTCTGGGTATATAGATTCCAATATTTCGGTTTTGTCGTTATGAAATGTGTTTATAATAGAGGAATCTCCATTTTCTATCAACTCTATATGGCTAATATATCTTTCTCCTTCATAAGAGGTGGATATTTTAAATTCGTATTTAGTTCCATTTTTTATATTTTCCCATTTGGTTTCAGTGATCTGCCTGTACCCTGATTTTATTAATTCAGAGCGAGTTTCATGGTCATATGCTTCCCCTTTAAACAAGTATGATAGTATTAGACCTTCTCTTTTCATTTTTAATCCTCCTTATTAAACATTATGCAAAGTTATAAACATTTCTTTTATTAAAAAATCTTATACGTGAATTTATCTGGTATTATGCTCAAAAGCATAGAAGGCATCTTATTTTTATAAAAACCGTTTTCTTGTTTGTTGTTACCCGGTTATTTGCTATATTTGCTGTCGTATTAAAAACAGAAGTCTTAAAAGGCTCATACCCTGTGAATTGAAGGTTCATGGAGTATGAGCTTTTTTTATTTACACACAACACAAAATACTAAGCTAGGCATGGCTAAACCGTATGCTATTTTATTTCAGAAGATGGTAGATGGCGCAAAGGTCATTGATACACAAAAAGAATGGGGGATAGTTTGCAAGGATTTTCCATTTAAGGTTTTTGGGGATGCCAAAGACCTGCCTTCCCGTTCATGGCCGGATAAAAACGGCGATGATGAATTTATTCCTGCTACTATACCTGTAAAATCCTACGAAATAGACGTAGAATTTGCCTATAAAGGGGATATGAATACAGCCAATGAAAAATTAATTTTATTTTTTGAGTATATCACCGGAAAGAATGGCGATGGCTCCAGTCTGCGAGTGTATGATACATACACGAAGATAGGGAAGCAAAAGGTGAGGTATGTGAGTTGTAGCGAAGATCTGTTTGTGAGAAATACTGATGAAGGTGATGTGGTAACATTCACTGTGAGATTTAAGGTTAATGATCCGGTTGATAATATTGTGCTGCTATGGGTGAATGGGTGATATATGACAAGGAGATGAGTGCCGGGAAGTGCACCGTGAAGAAGTTGGAATACCACGGGGAGTTTATGGGGGAATGCTATGTGATGGTGAGCATAGAGAGCGAAACGCCTATAAACTTTCAGATCGGTGATTTCTTGGAATATAGGGGAGAAAGATTTGAAATAAATTATGATCCAACCACTATCAAACAGGCTTCGAAAAAATCTGCTGGGAATGCTTTTGTTTATGATAACATCAAGTTCAATTCGTTATCTGACGAATTAACCCGTTGTGATTTTCTTGATTATGTGCTCAACGATAATGGCATTCATTTTTCTTCGCTTCCTACTTTTTCGTTCTATGCGGCAAGCGTGCAGGATTTGGCTGACAGAATACAGGCTAATTTGAACCGTATCTATACGGGCGGCAAAAAATGGACTGTGACGGTACATCCGGAGTTTGTGAATAGGACTGATGTGAATATTGATGTCAACAATATAAAAGTGTGGGATGCACTGGCATTGGTGAATAGTAAATTCAAGGCTAACTTTATAATACGGGGAAGGGTAATAACCATAGGCACTGCCGGAATAGCAGTGGACAACATCTTTAAATACGGAGAAGGGAACGGGCTGTATAAAATAGAAAGGCATGCGGATACAGACCAAGCTATCATAACCCGATTAAGGGTGTATGGAAGCACGAGAAATATACCTGCAAGGTATTATAATAAGCTGTCTAACTCTGCTTTTTCCAATTACCTGCCCAACAATATGGCTGTTGACAGGCTTATGCTTCCTGAGTTCCCATACGATACATTAGATCCTTATATTGATAGCCCTAACGTGTCCAGCCTTGGTGTCCGTGAAGGGACTGTATTCTTTGATGGGAGCAACGAGTCTTTGCCGGAGATATGTCCATCTATGGAGGGTATGACTGCGAGCCAGTTGACATCCGCCGGAGTGCCATGTGATATTGATGCAGGAGATAACGGTAATTTGGACGAGGTATCTGATGCAGAACAGATAGAGGATGATGGCACAATGGAGGATAAGAAGGAGGGTGATTCCATTCCTTCATTTACGATTACCTTGAAGGACGTAGGGTTTGATATAAATGACTACTTATCTGCCAACACGGCTACTATTTCAATGAAAAGTGGGATGTGTGGTGGGCGCGAGTTTGAGATAACCGGATGCAAAAAGGAAGGGAATAAGTATATACTGACTTGCAACCGGTTAAAGGATGATGGGTTGGCGTTGTACTTCCCTTACAACGATTATAATATAAAGTCGGGCGACAAATTTGTATTGCTGAACATAGAGATGCCCGAAGTTTACATCAAAGCTGCCGCCCAAAGATTGCTGGAAGCCGGGAAAGAATATCTTGCAAATAACGATTATGTGAGATATAGCTATCAACCTTCGGTGGATAATATTTATATGGCAAGCAGGCAAGATCTTCACGATTCAATGAAAGAAGGGGACTTGATGCTGTTTGAAGATGAAGATATTGGGATTGACGGGAGTGTGATTATTGATACTCTGACTATAAAAGAAGGGGAGGAGCTAATACCATCGTATGAGGTTACGTTAAGAAATGACAAGGAAGTAGGGACTATCGAAAGATTGCAGCACCAGATAGATTCTATAGCCGGGGGGCAAGGAAGCGGTGGATATAATGCGAAACAGATAGATTCACTGGTTAAGACGTATGGAGGAAAGTACTTTATATCCAAGATTTTTAATGATATATGCTCTGGGATTATCACTTTTCTGAAAGGGCTAAAGATTGGTAAGTTTATTCCCGGTTGGATTGGTAGCGGCGGTGCTTTCTACGTTGACGAGAAGACAGGGAAAACGATCTTGGTCGCAGACGAAATACAAGCCCGTGACCGTTTTGAGACGATGGAGTTCCGCTTTAACCGCATTGATGTAATAGACGGTGAGCAGTGGAGCACGTTTGCTTTCGGCAAGATAAAGTCGGTGGATGTGGAGAATCAGATTGCTTATCTTGACTTGGTGGATGGTGAACTGATGAGTTCGCACGTAGGGGACATTAACCGTGGCATGTTCCATAATCTAAAGGGGGATAACGCTACGGGTGAAATAGTGGATGGAAGCGGATTCAAAACCATTGTCGGTTTTTCGACTTCGTACTTCACTCCCACAGAGCTATTGGCGGACGGTAGCGGGTTTAAATATGCTTTAAAGCCGGGAACAACCACCCATCCTTGCGCCGAGATGAAGTTTGCCGCATACGGTAACTTTACAGATAAGACGCGACAGTCATCCACCTACACCACCCGTACCCTGCTTGTGATGCTGTCTGGGGTTGACACGTGGAATATCAGTCCTGAAAGGCATTATACCTATGTGCGCGGAGACTTGAACGGTCTTGAATTTGACGGAATCACATTTGAGGGTGATGGCGTTATACAGGGAAATTCCTACATCTATGGATCTACCATCAAGTTTACCAAGGAACAACTGGAAGACCTAAAAGGCGAAAGCGGCTACAGTGTGATGCTCAGTACTTATGACACCATCGTCAACGTGGATGAGTTCGGGCGGTTGGATTCGTCCGTTTACGATATTATAAATGTGGTGAACGGTGAAGAACTTGTGTATTCCGGCAGCTCGCAGGTGGTGGTCAACAGGTATAAGATATTTACCGACATACAGGTTGCCAAAGGGAAGCTGGCTTTGGAATATGCGGACCTTCCGACTGAGGGCAGGTATTCTGTGACTTATGAAACCGCAGGATGTGAGTGCGTTATCTCCGGTGGAAGGGTGACGGTAACGAAACTGACGGAGGACAAGGCAAGTGTAAACCTGCATGTGAACTGTGAGGGCATGATTACCTTTGACCAGACGCTTTACATTACGCGGGTATATTCGGGCGAGAGTGCTTTTATGGTGAACCTGACAAGCGATACTGACGCGATAGCCTGTAACGCCGAAGGTGCTCCGATTGCAACCGGTGTCTTGGCTGAATCTACGGCTGAATTGTATTTTGCTAATGTGAAGCAGACGGAGGGGGTGTCATTCAAGTACACGCCCTTGAACTGCACGATTTCCGAGTTGCAGAATGCTACTGGAAAGATTGAGGTAACAGGCATTACGCAGGACACGGCTTCTGTGGATGTGGCTGTTTCCTATAAATCAAAGACGCTGTACATTACATATTCATTGCTGAAAGTGAAGGGAACCGCCGTGTACAGGCTTGTCCCGTCCTCCGATGTCATTAAAAGGACTTATAACAGGCAGAGCGATTCCTATTCCGTTGCTCCGTCACTGCTGACCTGTGGAGTGACGCGTAGCGAGCAGGACAAAGTGGAAACAATGTCCGCGCTTCCATCCGGCTATACCATGCTGGCTAATGACAAGGCATATACGCTTAACTCTAATTTCAATGTGGACGGCAGCACCAATGTGACTTTCGTACTGAAAAATGGGAAGGGGCAAGTGGTGGACCGTGAGGTGATACCTGTGGTTTCCGATGGCAAGGATGGGAAGAACGCTTATTCCATCAACCTGACCAATGATTCGGATGTGATAGCCTGCAAGGCTGACGGATCTCCTTCCGGTTCTGGGACACTGGCGACAACAACGGCTGAGTTGTACCTTGAGAATGTGAAGCTGACAAGCGGTGTTACCTTTAGCATGGTGGCTAGGAATTGCACTATTGCCGCTACTTCAAACACGACAGGAGTCGTGAATGTGACGGGAATTTCAGCGGACACGGCTTCCGTGACGGTGACCGCGAAACATAATGGAAATAGCATGGTTGCCATTTTTACCTTGTCGAAGGTGAAAGGAACGGCTGTTTACCGGTTGGTTCCGTCTGCTGATGTGATAAAGAGAACCTATAACAAGTCTACATCTTCTTATTCCATATCTCCTTCGACAGTGAGTTGCGGGGTAACGCGTAGCGAACAGGATGCGACAACAACGCTTTCATCCCTTCCTGCCGGATTCAGTATGACGGCCAATGGTTCCGCCTATACGTTGGGGGCTTCTGTCAATGCCGGTTCCGGGGTTACTTTTATCCTGATGAATGCCAGCGGGCAGATTATCGACAAGGAGATCATACCTGTCGTGTCTGACGGAGAACCGGGAAAGGATGGCGAACCGGGAAAGGACGGCAGTGATGGCAGTGATGGCTGGAACGGGTCTGATGGATCGGATGGATCGGATGGCAGCGATGCCACCTCCTACTGGCTTGTTCCGAGCGTGTCACAGATTGGCAAAAATTCGTTAGGAGCTATTGAACCAAGCTCGTTTACAGTGACATGCCAGGAGAAAACGGGTTATGGAGGCATTTATAACGCATACTTTTACCTTGTAGTCTTTGCTTCCAATAATGGCAGCAGTTGGAGTAAGATAAAGTCTTCAAGCGGCACTGCTTACCAGATAACGGTTACGCCTACCGTTTCTTATAAATATTATACGATTCGCGCTTACATGTATTCCGGCAGCAGTGATTGGAATAATACTCCTGTTTGCTCCGTTTCTGTCAATATGGTGGAAGACGGGAAGGATGCCGAGAATAAAGCGGCGAGCAGTTTTCCACGAAACAGAGGGGAATGGAACTCGTCAAATTCATATTCGTGGAATGAGAATTGGCGTGATTACGTCTTTAAATATTCCGGTTCTGAATTGCAGGTATGGATCGTAAATGTATTTGGGAAAACGGTCACTTCAACTCCTTCCACCAGTAACAGCGATTGGAAGAAAGCCGACTTGCAGGATGTGTCCGCCTTCAACCTTGTTCTTGCCGATGGGGCAAATATTGCGAACTTCCAGTTTAAGAACGGGGTAATGCGTTCACAGGATTCAACCGGAGGAGAACCTAATCTTTCCATGGATGGGAAGACCGGATATTTCAAATGCAATAATGCTGATGTGGCAGGTGTTGTAAAAGCTGATCAGATGCTTCTAAAACCTAATGTCAGCCGCCTTACTGATGGGGCATTTATAAATCATGATGGCTCTTACATTGCTCCTGCTATTCCGATTGGTCGGGTGTGTATCGTCCACTGGTTTATTCCTACAACTATACGTGCTGTTATATCCCTGGCCATCAATGCCGAAAATTCATACGTCAAGCTAGCTGTAGACGGAAATCGAATAAGTCCCGTATCATATGTCTCCTTCCCATGCGGCAGTACATCCGGTATTATGGTCGGTACTAACGAAAATGGAACAACATACTGGGATATTATGCAGTATGAGCAAAAATACATAACAACAGGCCAATCTTGAATTAATAGCAGTTATGTTGCGCTTGGTTGAATCATAATCTTGTAAAATAAAAAGTCATGTCAGAAAACAAACTACCTATAAGCGACTTCTATTTGAAGTCTGTAGCGGCAAAGCTAGACCGCATTTTAATGACCAACAGTCTGAATGCGCATTCAGATGCGGCAATCACTGTGCAGGACTTCTGCTCAAATGTTATTCAACCGTTGATAGAATCCCTGTCTCTGAATTTTAAGACATTGACGCAGGCGGAGTATGATGCCCTTGAAAAGAAAAATGCCGGTACATTCTATATCATCAAAGAGAATGGCAAGATTATCCGTACCTATATTGGTGCAAACGCCCTGACCGACGGGGAAACTTTCTTCCGGATAACTGATGATTTTTGGCAGGTGTCTTACAATGGCGGAAAGACTTACGCGGACGTGCTTGACAATAACGGCAAGAAGGTTTCCGCCAGAGGGGACAAGGTGCTGCTGAAACTTACTGACACAGGCATCCAATACAAGTATGAAAGTGAGCCTGATACGAAGTACCGCGAGCTTGTTCCGCTATCAAAGTTGAAATTGAAGTTCTCCGACCTGACCTCTGCCGAAAAGGAGGAGATACGAGGCAAGAATGTGTATTTGCAAAAAACTAGTACACACATCCAATGGCGCATTGGCGAAGATGGCAAATGGCTGAACCTGATCGCTATTACAGAACTGAAAGGCGATAAAGGGGATGCCGCGGTATTGCGGCGTAATGGCGACTTCATTCAGACGAAGAACGAGGGTGGCGTATGGGAAAATCTATATAATATCCGTGAAGTCGCCGGGCCTGTGGAGTTTGCTACGGAATTGGGCGACAGAACCGATCTGGCAGTATCTCAAAAGCTGCTTAAAGATTCATTGTCCGGGCTGTCAACTACGTTGGGCGGACTGGAAAATGTTGATCCGGACGCGGACAATGACCCTGCTGAAACCCGTTTCCTTGTGCAGAAATATGGTAGCAAGACTTGGGGATTCCTCCCGTACTCGAAATTGCCATCGGGCGGCGGTGGCGGGGGAACCGGTGAAGGTGGCGGAGGCGCTACAACATTGGGTGGGCTTGAAAATGTTGTGCCAGACGCGGACATGGCTTTGGATGATGATTATGTGCTGGTGAAACTGGCCGGTGCGGAAGATTGGATATTGAAGAAAATGAGCGAGCTGGGAGGTGGCGGCGGTGGAACGTCCACGGTGCAACGTAATGTGCGCGTTGTAAACGACCTTGACAGCAAGAATGTATCTGCCAGCAAGGATGAATCCTGTTTCCTGAAATTCACTTTCGTATCACAGGAGAGATATGGTACAGATCCTTATGAAGACACGGGAGAACGTGGCCTTTGCCAAATATCTGTGAAAAACTCTACCGGAAGTGAGTATGTGGTAGTCAAGCAGATGTATGTAAATTCCGGTCAACCGATCTCCGTTGATGTTGCCGAGTTCCTCACATCGGGAAGTAATCAGGTAATGATTAAGGTTACCGGTGAGGTTACCGAGGTGACCACTCCGGCATTTGTCTATACGGTTACACTTACTTCCCTTTCCATTTCCGCGAACAACTTCAAGTGGTGGACGGCATACACGGGAAATATTACTTTGCCGCTTAATATCGGAGGAAATATCTCAAAGGTGCTGCATGTGTCTGTTGCAGGAAAGGATTATAACAAGTCCTATGACGTGCAGCTTGGAACTTCCATCTATGTGGAAACGGCGTATAACTACGCGGTGGAGCACCCGGGTGTGACAGGCGTGTATGAGATTTCCATTTATGTTTCTTCCGTGGATGAGAGCATCCGGACGCGCACTTTGTCCTTTAATGTGATATGCGTAGTTTCCGGGGACAGGGTGAAGTTGGTTGCGGTAAACAATTTGCTGGATAAGGCTACAAACTGGTCGGAAAACACTTTGTTTGACTATGCGATCTATGACGGTGAGGAGGTGTCTACTTCTGCCCAATTCATAATCAAGAAAGACGGCATGGCGGTGTTTACTTCAAACGAGGATAATGTTACCACGTCAGCGAAGCATGCTTTCAGTTTCCCGATGGAGATTGAGACTATTGACAGCTCCGAGTTTGATATTACGGCACACGTCATGGACAGGGAAACTCCTTTGGTTGAGCCTATGACCTTTGCGGTAAATAACAGTAGCGGATATTCAGCCTCTCCCGGTGCCGTGCTGTACATCAATCCTCGCACACGAAGCAATCGGCAAGGTAACCGCCTAGTGGCTATCAATGAAATAGACCAGAGCGAGGTGGCTTGTACATGGAAAGGCATGAACTGGGGAAATGACGGATGGACTACAGATACGGATGCGAACAAAGTGCTTCGGTTGATGGCCGGTGCTAAACTGACTATGGATTATAAGCCTTTTGCAAAAGAGGCGGCCCGCACAGGTAAGACTATAGAGATAGACTATAAGATAGACAATGTGACGGACTTCTCAGAACCGGTTCTTTCCATTTCGTCTGACGGTGCTTTGTTCTCCGGATTACAGGTCTTCGCCGATGAAGTGGTGATGTTCTCGCAGTCGCTTAAAAACAGAGATAATCAGGGAACTTACGTACAGGAGGGAAAGCGCTTGCGCCTGTCTCTTGTCGTGATGCCGGACGCTTACGGAAATAGCGGGTTCAACCTCTGTATCCTGTATATTAATGGGGTGAAGAATCGTGAGTTTACTTATGAATCGAATGACTATTTTATAAATGATGGACCGATTCAGATCGGATCAGAAACTGCCGATATTGACATCTATGGAATCCGCGTTTATGATTCAGCCTTGACTTCGCAGGGGATTTTGCGCAATTATATAAATTGGCTGACTGACAACAACACAAAGAAGGAGGTGGAAGTGGACAATGACGTGATGGATGTAAATGGGTCTGAAATAGACTTTGAGAATACGAAAGACCAGTTTAACGTGTTCGTGTTTGATAATACATTCCCATCGCTGGCTAATCCCAATAAGCTGAATGGCGTATTGGAGGTTCTTTTCTCCGATCATCCGGAATGGAATGTTTCGATTTCCAATGTGGAAGCCAAGGGACAGGGTACGTCATCCATGCGCTATTGGAAGTGGAATGTGCGGTTCACGCTTGACAAGAAGCTGTCTGTGGTGACTGCTGCTGATGGTTCTACAGCTACGGGCGGATGGGCTATGACTCCTGTGCTCGCCAAGGCAACAAAAATTACCGCAAAGAAGAACTTCGCTTCTTCCATGCAGTCGCACAAGATTGGTTCTGTCAACTCTGTGGACGACCTGTATAGGGCTATGGGCTATCTGAATGAGGCTATGCAGACGGAGAAGTATGCCAATGCCCGTGTAGCTGTGTATCAGATGCCTTTCGTTGCATTCGAGAAGTCGATAAATGACGAAGGGAAACCTGTCTATACCTTCATGGGTATTTATACCATGGGGCCGGACAAGGGAGATAAGAACACATTCGGATATGATACAGACTTGTTCCCGGAGCTGATCTCTATTGAGGGGTCGGATAACTCTCCGCTATGCGCATTGTTCCGCGTGCCCTGGTCTTCACGGATGCAATACAATGAAGACGAGGAAGCGTTTCAGTATAACGGTGCGAATAGTTGGGATTTTGGCGCGGGCGATGTCGCGAATATCAGTAAGTGGATTCCTGCATATAACATTGCTTATACTTGCAGTAACCGCTTGAAACCATTCAACGGGACACTGGATGAGCTGAACGCGCAAGTGGCTACTTATCGCAATGAGCCATACGAGTTTTGGATAGCCAAGGCTGGAGATGTGAATCAATATAATCTCTACTATTACGAGGCATCGGAAGGTCGATTTATCGGGTCTAATATCGGGGATGGCACAATTAATCTTCGCACACAATTAAGTGACTACCTTGCCAATGACTTGTCCGCATTTTCGGCAGAGCAGTTAAACGAGATGTTTATCAATGCCCGCGTGCAGATGTTTCGTGCGGAAGCTCCGAAATACTGGGATATTGACGATGCAATTCTGCACCGCAACTGGACAGAGTTCCACGCAGGTACGGATAACCGGGCTAAGAATACTTATCCTTATAACTTCGGAAATGCTGATAGCAAGTGGAGATGGCGTTATGATGACTTGGATACCATCTTTGATATAGATAACCAAGGGCAGGCGAAGAAGGGTTATGATGTAGAGTTTCATGATACCTACTCTACGGGTGGTAGTGTATGGAATGGCGAGACTTCCAATTTCTGGAATTTGATTGATTTGGCTTTTGCTGATGAGGTTGTGGCAGGGATGAAGAAGATGATGACCAAGATGGAAGAATTGGGCGGCTTGAAGTCGGGGACTGATTTCGACAAGCTCTATGCCTACTTTCAAAAATACTATTTCACTCCTGCTCAGGAATACTTTCCTCAGAATTTTTATAATGCAGATGCGAAGTTCGCTTACGAAAATGCAAAACTGGCGTTGAATGATGGGCGATATACGAATGATACCGATCCCATGACACAGGCGCTTGGAGATCACTACTCCGCCGAACAGAGATGGATAACGAAGCGCATCCTGTATATGATGAGTAAGTACTCATTTGGTATCTTCTCGGCTGAGGGAACGGATAATATAACTGTGCGTGCGGCCGGTAATACCATTACCTATGAGCTTACTCCGGCTATGGATTTGTATCCGGCGATTGCGAATGGTACATCTATCATCCGGGGATCACGCACCAAGGCTGGTGAGGTATGCGAGATGCTGATAGAGTTATCCGGTTCCGGCGACCAGCAGAACACGATCCAAGGAGCTAGCTACTTGCAGGATATAGGGGATTGGCACGATAAGAATGTGACGGGCACAATGATCATACAGGGAAGAATGCTCCGCGAGATCCGCCTTGGGCATAAGACCGCACCGATAACCATATCCATCTCGGCGTTGACGATTGCCAACTGCGTTTCGCTGCAAAAATTGGTATTGTCTCGTATTTCCACATTGGCAGGTACGCTAAACCTGATGGCATGCACCCACTTGAAGGAGGTGCATATAGATGGCACGTCACTAACCCAGCTTCGTTTGCCGGATGGCGGTGGATTGGAACTGATAGAATTTAATTCATTGGCGCAGTATCTTGTACTGAATAACTATCCTCTATTAAAGAATAGTGGCGTTATCATTGATGAATGCAAGACTGCTATCACCGACTTCCTTGTATCTGATTGCCCTCTGATGCAGCCTATGCAGTTACTTGTGGATATAATGGATGCTCAGAGCGCTCAGACAAATCATGCTCTACAACGTGTTCGTGCGGTTGGTTTTGATGAAGAGTATGACGGCGAGATGCTGGATATACTTGCGAAGCTGTCTGACGGTAGCTATGCAGGTTTGTCCAGTGAGGGTATCGCCGGGGAAGACCCGTATCCGGTGCTGGATGGAAGGATTACTATTAATTCGAATTGTTATGAGGATTCAGTTGAAACCCTGAGGGGGACTTTTAAAAAGTTGGAGCTGATTATTAATGGGGCATTTTATATCCGTTTTGCCGATAATGCTGTGAAGAATATAGTAGTGAATAACTGGGGCGATGGTGTCGGAATCACTAAGGAACAGGCGGCAAAAGTGACCACTTTGGGGAATAAGTTCCAAGGGAACTCGGAAATAGTAGAATTTAATGAGTTTCAATATTTTACAGAAGTTGAAGTATTACCAAATACTGCATTTGATCAGTGTCGCAATTTAACTAACATTACACTACCGAACAGTATAAGTTCGATTGAAGGCGGAAGCTGGAAAGAACATGCAGCATTCAGATATTGTACTTCGTTAAAGTATATTGATTTGCCTAGCAACCTAGAAAAGATAGGTTCTACGTCATTTTTTGGGTGTACAGGAATATGTCGTTTCATATTACCTTCTTCTATTATTTATATAGGCGAGCAAGCTTTTAACAGAAATGTAGACCTAGGGACAATGGAATATTTTATCATTAAATCTACTATACCTCCTCAGCTATCTAACGCCAACTCGTTTGACCATACGGACAATTGTCCTATATATGTTCCAGATATTTCTTTGGAATCATATAAATCGGCAACGAATTGGAGTAAGTTATCAAGCAGATTGAAACCGCTGTCTTCTTTGTAA
>ERZ791659.111-NODE-111-length-66702-cov-4.85378_pt1 | contig 66702 bp, 89 predicted proteins | sample MGYA00510053_ERZ791659 | MGnify/ENA primary metagenome ERZ791659 (study PRJEB30046, sample SAMN00715192) | human gut metagenome | study: EMG produced TPA metagenomics assembly of the A metagenome-wide association study of gut microbiota in type 2... | reverse complement strand
ACCGTTTTCCTTTACCCTTGTACAGGCGGTAAACTTTTAATTTTAGATGATTATGAGAAAAAATATGTATGAACCACGTACACCATATATAGGTATGTATGTGAAATGTAAGCGTCCTGAGTGGGAAAATAAGATTGGAACAATATATGCCATCAATAGAGATGGGATAATGGTAAAATTCGGAAATAATGAGCCTGTAAAGCTATGCATTGATGAGTTAATAGGAATGACAATGTTATGAAAGTGATTCTGTTTTCTTTTTCATTGGTCATATTATTATGTATGACAGTGATACTATGTAATACTGTTATCAAAGATAGTCCCATGTATATGTCCGGTGTTATACTGACATCTATAATGTTTATCTTATCTATTATACCCACTGTTTTGACATATTTGGAGTTGAAAGAGGATTATTGACATAACTGTTTTTGTCGTGTTTTATTTTGTGTTTGTACTGCAGTGTGCGGTCTGTGAAGATAGTACACCTTTCTCATTTCGGATAAGTGGCGGAATTGGTAGACGCTAATCAAGATGTGAGTGCAAAATTCCAGGATAACCTATAATATCCAAAGAGGCAACCTGCGAGACATCTTAGGGGAAACTGACTTAAAATCAGAGAGCCGCAAAAACACCACCTTCCCGGTTCGAGTCCGGGCTTATCCACGAATCATTAATTTAAAATTAAATCTTATGGCAAAAGAATCAGAAGAAAGAAAAAAAGTCAAAGAGAAGCTGATAAAGAAAAATGATAAGCTACCTTTCTCTTTATCTCTTTATGTGAAAGTGTCCCGTATGGTTCAAGATTTGAATCGTTTGGCGAGAGCCAATCGGCTTGTAGAACCGGAAGATGTACTTTATTCTATTCAACAAGAAGGAGCTCCTAAAGGGAAGTTCTATGTAGTAAGGAACTACTAATTATCAACTCACACGATTATGGATAGAGTATTTACAGAGCTCACACCTGAATGCGAGATTACAGCACGAATGTACGCACAAGGGTATGAAAAGAAAGAAATTGCAAATCTCAAATGTCGAGCAGTTAGTACAATAAACAACCAATTGCAGAGGGCTTTTGATGTTTTGCAGGTGAGGAATGGTCGGGAATTGGCAACCATGCTTTATGAACGGATAGCCGGTGTGAAGTTCACAATGGATTTTTCACCTATCATTCGTACATCCGTTGCCTGTGGTTTATTATGTATCTTTTCTTTGTCGCTTTACCACGAACAGAGCGATATGAGAAGGGCACGAAGGACGAAAATTGAAACATTTGAAAGAGTAAGGAGGGTGGAATGAATATAGAAGAACTTCAATCTATAATGATTGACAGTTATCAGGTTGGATATATGGAGGCTGTCAAGGCTTATGAGCCATCGCAAGATTTTATCCGGTTGAGTGAGGTGAAAAAATGGCTAAAGATGATGAAGATTGACCTTAAACGGTTTAATGTTCTCGTACATAAGGAAATTATCAAGCCTGTTCGCAAAGGGGATAGTAAGAACTCTCCTCTTTACTATTCCAAAAAAGAAATTAAACAAGCCCTTTCAATGGCGAATGTTAGCGGACTTCTGGCGAAAGAAACAATAAAATTAACCCTTTAAAAATTACGATTATGAGTCTTATTAAAAAATCAAATGAATTAGTAATCCCTACCACCGTAAAAATGATGATTTACGGCCAAGCTGGTATGGGAAAGAGTACGGTAGCATTGAGTGCTCCGAAACCGTTGTTGTTGGACTTTGATAATGGTGTTAAACGTATGAACATGGCGCATCTGGAAAACATAGATACTGTACAGGTCACTTCGTGGAATGATGTTCAACAAGTCTTGCAGGAGGATTTGTCAGCCTATCAGACAATCGTGGTGGATACCATTGGTAAGATGATGGATTTTATCATTACTTATAAATGTGGCAGCCGACAACCGTCTATCAGGGATTGGAGCGGTATCAATGCAGAGTTTTCGTGGATGACAAGAACGCTCTCAAGCTTGAACAAGCATATCATTTTCGTAGCCCATCGGGACACACGGAAAGAAGGTGATGATACCGTGTTTATCCCTGCCTTGCGTGAAAAATCCTACAACTCCATTGTTACCGAACTGGATTTGCTCGGTTATCTTGAAATGAAAAGCGAAAGAGGGGTGCAGAGACGTACTATAACTTTTGACCCGACTTCAAGAAATGACGGTAAGAATACCTGCAATCTTCCTTCAGTGATGGAAGTGCCGACTATCCTTGATAGGAACGGTAATCCAACAGCCAAGAACGACTTTATCACTACCAAGATAATCAATTCGTATTTAGGTATGCTTGCGGCAAAGAAAGCAGCACAGGAAAAGTATGATAAGGTGATAGAGGAAATCAAAGAAAGTATCGAGTTTATAACTGATGCCAAGTCCGCTAATGAGTTCGCCTCTCATATTAATGAGTTTGAACACGTTGGTAGTTCTTTGATGAAAGCGAGAAGCTTGTTCGCCGCCAAAGTGAACTCTTTGGGGTTAGTATTTGATAAAGAAACAAAAACTTATTCAGATGCAGCCTAACTATCGTATATATGCAACATTGTTGGATTCTTATTTCAATTACCTTAATAGCGATGTCATATATGAGCGTTATTATGGGTGGAGTGAGAATCCACCATGTACAGAAGAAGAGTTCCGGCAGAAGCAGTTTCAAGAACTGATAGACCGTATTAACCGCAAGCCATTCGACAGCGAAGCGGCAGACCGTGGCACGGCTTTCAATGAAATCATTGATTGTATGATTGAGAACCGTAAATCTTCTATGATGGAAATCAGCAAGGCATATCACTATGATGGAACACTTTACGGGATAAAAGTCGTTTACAATAATCGCGCATTCACTTTTCACATTGACCTTTGTCGTGAGTTTGCCAATTACTACAAAGGCGCATTGACCCAACAACGAGTAGAAGCCATTCTGCCCACCGCATACGGCAATGTTTTGGTTTATGGAGTAATTGACGAACTGATGCCAGCCAGCATTCACGACATCAAGACAACTGGCAGTTATACCGTAGGGAAATTCAAAGACCACCATCAACATTTGGTTTATCCATACGCTCTTATGCAGAACGGTTCGGATGTGCGGACGTTTGAATACAACATTGTAGAGTTCAACAAAGGCAGTTATGTGGTAGATACTTATACAGAAACATACGTTTTCAACCCAGAGCGTGATATACCGATCCTCACAGAACATTGCGAGGAGTTTATCCGGTTCTTGGAAGAAAACAGAGAAATTATCAACGATAAAAAGATATTTGGAGGAGAAAATTAATGGCAAACCAAATAACCGGACGGATAATCGAAATCGGACAAACCGTTCAAATACCATCTAAAAGTGGTGGTTCCCCATTTACTAAACGGGAATTTATTTTAGATGCTACCACTTATGACCCTTATACGGGTGAGCGTAGCGAGTATGAAAATGTTATTCCCTTAGAGTTTTCGGGTGATAAATGTGCAGAACTTGATCGTTATAAAAATGGTGATGTTGTTACTGTCTCATTTGTCTTACAGGGGCGTTCATGGACGAATCAGGATGGGGAACTTAAACGTATGGCGTCTATTCGATGCTACAAAATAGAAGCGCGTGGCGTTGTATCGCAATCTCCACAGGCTGTACCGGCACAGCACCCAATTCAACAACCTACACCGCAGCCGACTTATCAGCAACAGCCGCAGAACTTTCCGCCTCCGATTGATGCTAATGGCAATGTAAAGGACGATTTGCCTTTTTAGCGTATGCTGTTCGACTTGAAGAATGAATACCAAGTACCCAAGTTCAAGGAGTATGTAAACAAGCTGTTTAGTGAACGTGCGGTGGTGGAAGTGAAAAAGAAACTACCTAATCGCACGCTGGCACAAAACAGTTATTTGCATCTTCTTTTAGGGTATTTTGGTAGTGAATACGGTTGCAGCCTTGATGAAGCTAAAATAGACTTCTATAAGAGGACTTGCAACCGTGATTTGTTTGAGAGAAAGACGGTCAACAAGAAAGGCAATGAAGTAACCTATTTGCGCAGTTCTGCCGAACTGACAACAGGTGAAATGACTCTAAGTATTGACCGCTTCCGTAATTGGAGTGCATCAGTGGCAGGAATTTATTTGCCGGCTGCAAATGAACATCAAATGCTGATATACGCCCAACAGGAAGTACAAAGAAATCAAGAATTTATTTAGTTATGATAGAAACAAGAAAAACAGAAATCCGGTATGTGACATCTGACCCGAAGAAGATGCTCAACATGTACCTTGCAAAACGTGTCCTCAAAACATGGGAGGAATCTTTCATTGATGAAGATACCGGTGAAACAGTAACCATTGAACGAAATGAAATTCTTTTCGACCGTGGTACGCTAATAGACCAAGACACTTTGGCGAAAATTCGTTTCAGTATGGAGGCCGACGGTATCAAGGAAGTGGAAGTCAGCAACCAGAACCGCTTGGCGTTCGAGAATGAAAACAAGTTCTTATATCCCTATCTTGCACAAGCACAAATAAGTGACAAGAAGTATAAGTTCTTGCTGTATGCCACTGGGCTAGAGAATGCTTGCCTTATCTTGAAAGACTACATCGAACTCAATTACCAGTTCGGATTCACCCTGACAATGATAAAGGAGTTCGATTCTTGCGTGATTCTTACTGACAACTTGAAAGAACGCAAGGTTGATGATGCTTCGCTTGCCTATCTCAAAAATGAAATCACTATGGCAGAATACATTAATAAGATGGACGATGAGACGGAAGATAGCGACGAAGAATCTAAACCGAATGAAAAGAAATTCTACCAGATTGAGACGAAAATCACATTCACGGATGGGGAGAATGAAGACGAAAGGGTTCAGACTTTTGTCGTGAACACCTTCAATGTTGACAGAGCGATGATGCTTATTACCCACTATCTCAAAAACAAAGAGGAAGAATGTGAGAAACAAGCCAAAGAAAAGGGACATGAGTTCAGAAAGAGAGAAATTCACACGGCTATTGAATCTGCTAAACCTATCCCAGTCGGGCGGTTTATTCCGAAAGAGTTCTCAATGGCTTATATGGAATAACTTTGTTAACCTGCCTGCTCCGTCTGTGAAGATATAGCGGGCAAACATGGCGGAGGTATTCTCAGTGGTAAAGAGAGCCTAAAGAAAGCGTACGAAGTGCTTTAGGTATTACAAGTTGTAATTACTTGGGTTCGACTCCCAAACTGCCGCACAAACTTGTGTTGGAAAGGGGATATGAAAGTATTCAGTTGCAAATGGATATTTCCGTAATGCGCATACGGATAGTATCCCCGAATGGAATAATGTGAGCCACACATAAATGGCAAGGGTTAGTGAATAATGTTTGTGCCCCGGAGAATACGCTTCGGGGCTTTTAATTGGAAAACTATGAATGAAATATTAACTGGAAAGATTTGCCCTTATTGCGGTAAGCCTACTGAATACGTGGATAGCTTCATAATCTACGGACGTTCCTACGGTATGATTTATTTGTGTCGTGATTGCAGGGCTTATGTAGGCGTTCACAAAGGTACAGACCAAGCATTAGGACGTTTGGCAAATGTTGAGCTAAGAGAAGCCAAGAAGGAAGCCCACTTCTACTTTGACCAAATAGCTAAGACCAATCTTATCAATAAAATTTGGAAGAAACATATTCCCAACACTTCAAATAGAAATAAAGCTTATTTGTGGTTATCCATTCAATTAGGAATACCACATGAAGTTTGCCATATAGGAATGTTTGATGTGGAGGATTGTAAACGAGTTGTTGAATTGTGTAAACCAATAGTAGAATGCCGTACTACATAAAACGAACAAAGGCTAAGAAGAAAGACAAACCTCTACCTTTGTTTGATAAAGCAGGGGTAACAGTAAAGAAGAAGCCGGATTTGAAAGCTAAGCTCGATAAAGAGTTTTCCCTTTTCATCCGGCTTCGTGATTGTATGCCAAACGGTTTCTTCCGATGTATATCATGTGGACAGATAAAACCGTTCGGGCAAGCCGACTGTGGTCACTATTTCAGCCGCACACATCTGGCGACACGGTTTGATGAAAACAACTGCCATGCTGAATGCCGACACTGCAACAGATTTAAAGCCGACCATTTGGAAGGCTATCGGGTGAATCTAATTGCTAAAATCGGTCAACAGAAGTTTGATTTGCTGAAAGTGAAAGCTGCCAGTACTTCTAAAATGTCTGATTTTGAGTATGAACAGCTAATCAAGTATTACAAGGCACTTAATAAGAAATTACGAAAGGAGAAAGGGCTATGAGTTATGTATTACGAGATTACCAACAGAAAGCCTCTGATGCAGCCGTTTCTTTCTTCAATAACAAGGCGAAGAAAACAAATGCTATTATGGTGTTACCTACGGGCAGCGGAAAGTCGCTTATCATAGCGGATATAGCTGCAAGGCTTGACGGTCACACCTTGGTGTTCCAGCCCTCGAAGGAAATACTCGAACAGAATTTCAAGAAACTCTGTTCATACGGTATTCTTGATTGCAGCATCTATTCTGCTTCTTTCAACTCAAAGGAGATAAGCCGGATAACATTCGCCACCATCGGATCGGTAAAGAGCTATCCCGAACTGTTCATCCACTTCAAGAACATCATTGTTGATGAATGCCACCTTGTAAACCCCAAAGAGGGAATGTACAAGGATTTCTTTGATGCGGTAAAGTGTAAGGTTCTTGGATTAACAGCAACGCCATACCGTTTAAGCTCCAGCCGTGATTTCGGCTCCATGCTGAAATTCATTACAAGAACCAAGCCTCATGTCTTTTCAGAGGTCATTTACCATGTTCAGGTATCGACACTGCTCGACATGGGTTATCTGGCAAAGCTGAACTACTATCCCATGAACCCAGCCGGCTGGAACGAACTCAACCTGAAGGTCAACACCACCGGTGCCGACTACACCGACAAATCCGTACAACGGGAATACGAGCGGATAGACTTCTACGGCTACCTTGTCCACATCGTCCAAAGACTGATGAGTCCCAAAGCTGGAGGTAAACGGAAAGGTATTTTAGTCTTTACTCGGTTCTTAAAAGAAGCTGAACGACTAACGATGTCAATACCTAGTTGTGCTATTGTATCCGGTGATACTCCAAAAGCCACTCGCGAAATGATTCTCAAACATTTCAAAACCGGTGAAATTCCGGTCGTTGCCAATGTCGGAGTATTAACTACTGGATTTGATTACCCGGAACTTGATACTGTTGTGATGGCACGTCCTACGATGTCACTCGCCATGTGGTATCAGATAGTCGGTCGAGCTATCCGTCCGCATCCTTCAAAGGAAGCAGGATGGATCGTTGACCTCTGCGGGAACATAAAGCGTTTCGGGGAGGTATCGGACTTGAGGTTGTTTGACAGTGGTAACGGTAAATGGGCCGTTTTCTCCAAAGGTAAGCAATTAACTAACATAAGATTTTAATATGGTATTAAAGAGGAATAAGCATGGCACGAATAAGAACAATTAAACCGGAATTCTGGGAAGATGAGAAGATTGGTAAATTACCAATCCCGTGCCGCCTTTTCTTTATTGGTTGTTGGAACTTCGCTGATGATTTCGGAGTTATCAAAGGTAATGCTGCATTACTCAAATCTCAAATATTTCCTTACGATGAAAACTTACGAGTATCTGAAATAAAAAAGTGGATAGATTCCTTAGTGGATGCCCGGATGTTAGTACCTATTATTCATGCAGAAGAAAGCTACTACTTTATCCGCACGTTCCGTAGTCATCAAGTCCTTGATAAGAGATACGATAAGTCTTATATCGGTAAGGGTATAGTAAAAGAGTTGATTAGTAGGGCTTTAAATGATAACGATGTGAACACTACGTCAACACCACGTGATAACGATGTGAACACTACGGAGGAAAAGGAAGAGGAAAAGGAAGATAAGAAAGAATCTCCTAACGGAGATAAGAAAGAAGCTGTGGCTTCTTCACCCGCTTCTTCAAATCCTGATTTTCTAAAATTCAATGATTGGTTGAAACGTAAAGCCCCTTTTTGTAGTAACCCTAAAAATTTCTCTTCTCAAATTACAGAAGCTGAGTTTCTAAAACTCAAAGAGAAATATACTGGTAAGCAGATAGCGGACATCATTGAACAGATAGAGAATCGAAAGGATTTACGTAAACGATATACTAACCTTTACAGGACGGTATTAAACTGGGCAAAAAAGGAATATGGAAGTTAACATTCAACTACGCGATGAAGATGTCGAGAGAATAGTTCTAGGCACTATTCTTCTTCAACGCAATGCGTTTGAAGAAGTGAGAGAGTTACTATCGGAAGAATCTTTCTACAATCCTTTCCATCAGGAGATATACAAGGCTATTCTTCAAGTGGTGTCATCTGGGAACAGACCTGATATGATAACGGTCAAAGGAAAACTTGTTGCCAATGGTGTGAAGTTTGAACTGGTGGAGTATATGAAAATTGCTTCTAACAGTACTTTTGACTTGTATCAGTATGCAGCAAGACTTCATGACTTGGCCATCAGGCGTAAGTTCTATGGAATAGGGCAATATCTTATCTCAAACTCTTATTCAGAATCAGAAGATATTCTTGATGTGACTAATTCGGTCAGTGATGAGCTTGCATCTCTCTTCAAGTCAAGTAGCACCACAGTATCAACCATTAATGATGGGCTAGAGAATGTTTACAGCATGATAAATGAGAATCTTTCAGGAGCTAAAGATATCACTGGTACTCCTACTGGCTTTGAGAAAATAGATTCCAAATCGGGAGGATTACAAAAATCTGACTTGATAATCATTGCCGGTGAGACTTCGCAGGGCAAGACTTCTTTAGCTGTTTCTATCATGAGGAATGCAGCAGATTTTGGTGCCAAGATTGCCATGTATTCTATGGAAATGAAGAAAGAGCAGATAACAGCTCGCATTCTTTCTATGGAGAGCGGTGTTCCTGCCAATCAGATTATGTACTCACGCTTGACAGGTTCACAGCTACAGGCGGTTGACAAAGGTATTGGCAAGGTGTCAGGTAAGGGTATTTACTTTGATGACCGAAGTACTTCCAATATTGACACTATCATTTCGTCCATTCGCTATATGAAGTTGAAATATGGTATTGATGGTGCTATAGTTGACTACTTGCAGATTCTCAATGTGAACATGAAGGGAGCAAATAAGGAACAGCAAATGGGTGATGTGGCAAGGCGGTTGAAGAACCTCGCCAAGGAACTTGATATTTGGATTATAGCCCTTTCCCAGTTGAATAGAGACACCATGAATCCGGTTCCTACATTGGCCCGGCTCCGTGACAGTGGACAAATTGCAGAAGCTGCCGATGTAGTCATTCTTATTTATCGTCCCGAAGTAACTAAGAAATCCTATCCAAGCGATTTCTCAAATGTAGAAACGAAAGGAACAGCAATGATTGATATTGCCAAAGGTCGAAATATTGGATTGCTACGGTTCATTTGTGGGTTCAATGCCGCTACGACTTGCTTTTATAACCTTGACTCCGTTCCATTATCAGGAACTAACATTGCTGATGTGGAGGACGATAATCCATTTTAAATGATGAGAGTTACCATTTATTGGGAAACAAGGCATCTTGACCCCAAAGACATCCCCAGAATCAAAAAGAGAATCAGGGATAAGTTTAATATCCCGGACTACACTACCGTGAATGGTGAGACTCTCTGTGACATCAAAGATGAAGATATGGAACTTCTTAGAGAAACTGAACGCAGGGGATATATACAAATAAGAAATAAATCAACAGTATAGAAATGAAGTTAAAAGACATAGTAAGCCTATTAGCTAACCGGATAAACCAACCACATGTGATTGAAGTTTATCTCCGAAAAGTATATGCGAAAGGTTTTGAAGAAGGAACCAAGCAATCCCCGTGGATAAGTATAGAAGAAGATCTTCCTCCTGTAGGATTGGATGTGATTCACACTGACATAAATACAAGGAAACGCTATTATGGGCAAGTGAATAAGGTTGGCACACTTGTATTAGGTTGGACACCTCACGGGGAAGTGACAGCTACTCACTATATGCTTATTCCTCCATTAACTTTCGATGAAATACTCGAAGCCAACAAAGATGATACTGGAACGTATCAAAGAAAAAGAAGATTAACTAAAAAGTAGAAAGGAATAAATATGGAAATAGTATTAAGAGACGGAACCACATTAGGTAGGCAATCATTCCGAATAAAATTGAAAGGACAAGAGTTTTTGATTCGTGAAGATGCGGACGGGCTATACATAAGTAAAGTGGAAAGTGATAAAGGTAAAGATGTTATTACCATCCAGCCAAAAGTTGCCAATTCAATAGTAATTGATTAATAACAGTACAGAAAGGAATGAAGTTACGAGCTACAGGCTACAAGCTACAAGTGCCTTTCGGAATATAGCGCAGCTACTTGTAGCTTGTAACCTGTAGCTCGTAACTGATTCATAACTAACTGGAAATGAGCTATAGTGATGTAACTGATAGTTTGGAAAACCAAGGATTTGATAAAACTTTCCTTGATTTATTTACGCATGCTGATTGCTATGCAAACGAAGTAAGTGAACTTGAAAGCCGATTAAAAACGGCTTTATGTAATCGAGGTGATGCAGCCGCTAATTTGGAACATCTTATTATCGCGATGAGTCGCCGGGACGAATATTCGGATATGATTGAGCGAAATGGACAAAATTTAATCTTCCGGGCTGTATATAGCGACCACCTGTATGTAATAGAAATCATTCCACAAGAAGATAATTCTACACTACGCCGATGGAATAGATATCCAGTAACAGTGATTTCAAATAAATAATCAAAACTAATCAAATATGAGCTATTATCCAGATAAAAATCAAATTCCAACAGGATTTGAAGAATGGTCTTTTACCAATATGCCCGAAGACGGTGAAATCGCAGAAGTATTGTCGTATGGTAAAATAGAAACTATGAGATTTGACAAACCTTATATGGCATTCAATCCTCCAGCTGTTACCCGTTTGGGTGGATGGTCTTTAGGTTGTAAACGCCAAGAAGGTATTACACATTTTAAAAGAATTAATTCTTAACAAACATCAGCTGGAGTAAGTGACTCACCCAATCAGCTGTTGAGCTAAATGAATTATCTCATTAGAATAAAAATATGAAACAGATTTTAGAAGAAGCAAAACGTGAATACATCGAGAAACATGTCTCTCGTAATGAATATGCTTCCTTCGGAGCAGCCTTCGAAGCTGGTGCTGAATGGCAAAAGAAACAATCTCCGTGGACGTTGGTAAAAGACAAATTGCCTGATGAGAGTGAACTTGTACTTTGCCGAATGGTATCCAATGAAGCCATTGTTAGTGGATTCATATTTATCTCTCCTGATGGATTGCCGTGTGTCGCAACCCTACCTAACTTTGAATTTGACGACTATAGTGGGTATGTGTGTGATATGTGGATGCCAATACCGAAGTTTAACTAATAAAACTAATCAATATGAAAATAGAGACTAAATTTAATATTGGTGACAAGGTCAAGTTCACTAAGAATGAAGGCCTGTTAGAGGCAGAAGTAATTGCCGTAGAGACTTTAAACAAGTCGGACGTATCGTTTATAACTTATGTTGTTATGACTAAAGAGGGAAGGTTCTTCCGAAGGTATGAATATGAATTGAATGATTTAACTTTATAATAATGAATAACGAATAAAATTAAGAAATGAACAGAATACAGAAATTAGAAGCTGAAATACAGAAGCTAAAGAAACAGGAAGCCGATAAGAAAAAGGCAAAATATCAATATCTCGTTGGAAAGTGTATTCATATGGCGCATACTTCTTACGAAAAAATCACAGCGATAGTTAGGGTAAATACTGATGAAATCGGTGATGAAGTGGTATTTGATTGTATACATGTATATTTTGACAACAGAGAAGATGTAAGTAATAGTGATTCAAGCATCCAACTTGCATCTTACGCAGGTGAATACGTGGAACGGATTGAGAAAAATATTATAAGTCAAGAAGTTTTTGACAAGGCTATGGATGATTGTTTTGCGCATATTAAAAGAATGTCTATTAACGTGTAACAGTATAGACATGAAGCAATCAATCGTAGAAGTAGCGTGTGATTACGCTACAGAAAAAACAAAGTTTAGAAAAGACGTTCTAAAAGAAGTAGATGCAGATAATTACGTTTCTCGTCACTCTGATTGTATGGAAGATTTTCAGTGTGGTGTACAATGGCAAGCAGAGCAATCACCATGGATTTCTGTAAAAGAACGATTGCCAGAGGAGAATACAAGTGTATTCTTCACTGTAGAATGGAAAGATCTCCATAAAGGGTACTTTGTTGGATTGTATTATGGAAATGGACAATGGGAATCCGATTATCGGGTATTCTTACCTGATTCATCTTTAGGTTGCATAACCCACTGGATGCCGATACCAAAGTTTAACTAATAACAAATTAACCCCGAATTAATAAACTCTTAACCAATATATTAAGTAACAAAGCTATTCTGACGCCATGATATGCATTTATCGGAACTGGCCAACCGATGTCCGAGTGGTACTGGATAGCTTTATCCAAAGTGAAATCGGAAATTCCGACTATTTAAAATAGTGATCCACCTTTAAAATAATACAGTCGCAACATTACATGCATTTTCCCAAGTCCCGACCGTCCAAGTACGCAAGGACTACATTAACCACTTCCGCCAAGCGAAACCACTTGAAGGAATCTACTTCACTGCCTTCGCCCGGGAAGTGCTTGAAAAGAGAAGCAGACGCAAGTCTGCACAATATCCCGCCGTTTATGATGCAATCATTAAGCACATAAACAACTTCTCGGAAGAATATGACTGTGACATCTTCACCAATTCGGTGACCGCTGAGTTCCTGGACGACTTCATAATCTACTTGGAGAACCAGAACTTGAGGCATAATACAATAGTAGGATATATCTTAAAAATTCAATCTATGGTACGAAGAGCTGGGCAATACAATTATGCGGTTGACTCGACTTATGACGAGATTGACATGCGATTGGAAGAGACGAATGCCGTTTTTCTTTCGATGAACGAAATCACACGCATCTATTACTACAGGTTCGAGAAACAAGACAAACGCCGGGCTAAAGAGCGCATCCGTGATTTGTTTGTGGTAGGATGCCTCACTGCTCTTCGTTATTCGGATTACTCCACGCTGACGAAGGATAACTATCAGGGCGATTATATTATCAAACGGACCAAGAAAACCAATGTAGACGTTAAAGTACCTGCACATGATTATGTGAAAGAAATCTTTGAGAAATATGGCGGTGATATTCCCGGTGGACTTTGCATCCAATACTTTAATAAGTATCTAAAGGTGATTATGAAGGAAATCGGACTGAATGATCTTGTGACTTACTCTTATACACAAGGTGGTAAATTAAAGACCGTCACTCGTGAGAAATGGGAATTGATCAGCAGTCATACTGCGAGGAGAAGCGCAGCTACTAATATGTATCTCACTGGTCGGATGAAGACCTTAGAGATAATGAAACTCACTGGGCATCGTTCAGAACAGAACTTTTTCCGGTACATTCGGCTTACAGGTGAAGATACAGCCCGATCCATTTCGGGGGATATGTTTTTTAGAAAATGATAAATCAATGAATGACAATTTATACAGCAAAGCCATAAAAGAAGCTTTGAAAGTTGAGTTCCTTGCAAACAGTGAGGAACTCTTTTCTTATGCAAGCGCTCTCTATTCTGCTATGATGTGGGGTAGGGGAGTGGATGAGGAGAATAGGAAGATCCGGAAATTGAACCGGTCTGTAAAATAAAGAAAGAGCCAGCCCACACACGACTATGAACCAGCTCCTCACACGATTATGATGCAAATATACTATTTACTTTTAAAATAATTGTGTTATGGAACTGGATTTTAACAAAATAATTCGTCTTAAAAAAATCAGAATTGAGAAATCAGAACTTTCAGAAGAAGAAAACACCTTAGCTTCACCGATTTTGAGAGATAAAAGCCTTATTAGGGATATCTATAAAATCTTCGTTGAGTTATTGAATAGCCGAAGTCTTCCCCCTTGTATTGATAGTGTAACACAACGAAAAAAGTTCATCTTCATCATCTTGTACCTGTTTTCTCCAAGTTCGCTTGCCGGTGGAAAAATGGCAGCAGGGTTACGTGAGGAGATGTCAAAGGTGCTTGGGGTTCAGTCCAAAAGTACAATTTCCGACAACTGTGCGGATGTCGTGTTTCTATATCAGAATTATGGGGATTTCAGTGGGGATATAGAGTATCTTTACACCGAAATCGTAAATCGGTTAAGAATCAAAGGGCTAATCAATTAGTTGTGACTTGCTTTCATTTTAGTAGATTTGTATGGTTGCAATAAAGCCGGAGTTTAGTGCTCCGGCTTATTTACATTATGGGTTTAACAATCTCTACTTTTAATCCCAGTGCATCAATAATACGAAAAAACAGACCAACTCCCGGTTCAATAACTCCTTTTTCAATTCTTGATATATAGGTCTTATTGGTTCCTACTTTTTCAGCTAACTCGGATTGTGTCATTTTTTCTTGTTTACGTGCATCACTAATCATCTGCCCCACGCAATAAGAGTATGCTTCTTTGCGAAACTCTTCTCTTTCCGGTGAGCCTACTTTGCCGTACAGTTTATCCAATACGGCATCCATACTTCCGATTTTAGGGTTTACTTGCATAATATTCATTTTTAAGTTTTAAAGCCTTTTCAATTTCACTATCGGGCGTTTTCTGTGTTTTCTTCTGAAAACCATTAAACAGCATTACGATATTGCCATCGTCAAAAATAAAGAAAGCACGATAAATATTCCCATTATGGCTTGCTCTCAACTCATATACACCGTCACGTATGAACTTAACGAAATTCTTGTTTAAACGTTCTTGCGTTTTGAGCATATCAAGTACATAAGATACTTTTTTTCTTGCTCCATCCTCTAATGACATGAAGAAGTCTATAAAGTAATTCTCATAATATAGTATCTCTCTTTCTTTTTTCATGATGCAAATATAATGAAAGTTTACATATATAACAACTTTAATCTGCTTTTTCTTTGATTTCCAGCACAATTTTCTCAAGCTCCTCTATTGTGCTGGCTTTATAGAAGTCTCCTTTGTGTTGAATAAGGGCGGTAAGGTTGCTATCTTCTCCTTTGCAAGTGGAAGATTTATTTGTTTCGTCTCGGAAAAAGTCAACTATATTGCAATCAATAGCGTCAGCTATCTCTTTCAACTTTTTGTAGGTGGGGTTTCCTTGTAAGGTAAGAGTAAGAGTAACTCTATTTACCCCCATCTTTTTTGCTACATCCTGAATAGTGTAGCCCTTTTCTTTAATGATGCCTTTTATATCCATTTCGAGCGTATATTATAATAAACGGAGCAAATGTAATATGATAAAATCAATAATACAATAAAAGTAGTTATTTATTGCATCAAAAAGATTGTAGTGTTAATAAATATGTAACTATATACCCTTACAATACTATTAGTGCTAATGTTTATTAAATGGCTACATTTTTATCTTTGTTCTATTTGTAGTGTAATCATAAACCCATACATTTGCATCATCAGAAACGAAGTAATAACAATTAAAAGATATACGATTATGAAGACAACGAGTAGCGATTACATTAAAGAGATTAAAGATGCAATGAAGCAGGTAAGAGAAGCCCTCAAACAGATTGAAGAAGCTGAAAAGGTTCAAGAACAGGCAAGAAACGTCAGAGACTATGACAAAGCTCGTGGTGATGCACAAAGTGGTGCGATTAGCATGATGCAAGCTCTCGAAGAGGCAGTAAGATTAGCTTCTGCAATAGGCTGCGGTAGTGGTGTGTATGACATTCATAAGTATCACAAGGTTGTAGAACTTGATTTCAGAGATTCGCACAAGTAAGTTTAACCAGCAGGGCGAAAGCCCTGCACAATATATACAATAATGAAAGCAATTCTAAAACAAATTGTAGGGATAGAGTTTTACAGAAATATCCCATTTGTAGACCAAATCAAGGGCACACCATTTCTTAAACATTTCTTTCATTTTCAAAAGTGCGATATGTCATTTCATACATCTTTTTGGGTTGAACTTCCCTTTATTGCAGCTAAAGTAAAAATCAAAAAATAATAATCCGGTAGCCTTCGGGCTACCACAATACACACGATTATGAAAGCGGATTTAGTTTTAGTTATCAGCCCCGAAGCCCCATTGATGAAACAACTGGGCAAGGTATTGGGTAAGTTATGTAGTATGTGCGATTTTACCACCATAGAAAGGGGTGAAAAGTACATCACCATACAACATGATGAAACTGGGCTTGTAGTGGCTTATACAAGTGAAGAAAGATTGAATGTGAAACATTAAATATTGATTATTATGGGTGAAATAGCAGATAGTTTAATTAGTGGTGAATTTGATTGCATCACAGGTGAATATTTAGGCGAAGCGGTCGGTTATCCGAGAACGCACGCTTATGACAGACGTGAATATGTGTCGCCAGTTGAAAAGAAGCCTACCAGCAAGGCGAATGTCTGTATAACTAACATGTGCAAAGACAGAGGATTTAGTAACCGTGCAAAAATTGAGCTTGTAGCCAAATTCTTGTATAGCAAAGGTTACAAACAATTGCCTAACCTATCCCACCAGTATAAAATCATTCACAGCCAGTACAAGAATGATTTTAAAAAGTTTTTGGTTGAACAAGTAAAACAAAGAAAGGATGAATAATATATTCACAATATGCTATTCAGAAGAAGAAGCAAATGAAATAGGCCACTTCATTTTAAGTAGAGGATACGAGGGTGTTCAAAATGATAGCTATAGATATTGTCGTGAAGCGATTTGGTGGGCTTTCAAAGAAGCTAAAAGGCATCATTCAAATTACATCTGCGTTGGCGTTGCAGGTTGCCAAATGACTGTATCAAAATCAAAGCGAGGTCTTAGACGAAATGGTCTTAAATACATAGAGAAAAGGCGAATGTTTTACAAATTACTAAGTAAGTATTGATAAATGATTATGAACTCAATTAACGACGAAAGAGGTTGCAGCGTATGCCAGCCCGGTAAAGAGAATTACACTACCTACATAACGAAGTTAGGCAGAAAGAGAGTGAGAATGTACCAATACGACTATCGTACAGAAGACGGTGAGTTGTTTTCTTGTTGTGCGCCTACCTTAGAGGTGTGCAGGGAAAAGCGTGATAAATGGATGAAAAACAGATAAGCATGAAATACATACAGTTTATCCACCAAAAACCTGCATTATCTGGTTCTATTACAGTGAACGGCAGGTCTAAGAGTGGTATATTTATGCCTGAGTGGTCCAAATATAGCAACTCAATCATTTACAGGTATTATACGGATAGAGGCAACAAAGGTACAGGTGGGTTTAGTTTAAACCGTGCTTTCTTCTTGCTAAATTGTGGCAGGCTATCAATTTTACGACAATAAACCGATTGTCGTGTATAACGATTGAAGATATTTCGTTATCTTTGATTGTGGTAGTACCTTTGGGGTACTATCTTTTATGGTATAAATTTTATAACGATATAGTAGTATGAAGATTAATTATAATGGTCAAGAGATAGAAGCGTATTCGCTCATAATGACAAAAGAAAACGCTTTAGATATTTTGAATGGTAAAAAGAGCATAGAAACGCGTATGCTTAGTGCCAAATATGAGAAGATGTTCACGGACTTTGCGCAAGTTGACGAAAATGAGAAATTGAGAAAAGCTGGACGTGAGGAAGAATGTCAGCCCATTTTGCGCACAGATATAGAAGCTATTCATTTTTATAGTACTGGTGCGCCATGGACACTTGATGTCGCCATTGATGAAATTGGTATAGGCGAAATAACAGAAGAAGGAATCAAATTCATGCACGATGAATTTGATTTTCACGATTTCGATAAACAATTAGAAGCGTTTAAAAAGAACCCACCTGAAGAGCTGCCGTTATTCTATTATTTGCATATTTGTGAGATTATCAGCCATTCGGGATTGAAATAACACGAGTCACTTAGGTGGCTTCATTTGTAGGTAAAAAGATTGTTTAACTAAAAAAACGAGATTATGCCAGAAGTTTATGCTACTGATGCGAGAGGTAGAAAATACCGAAGTCGAAAAGATTATGAAGCAGGTCGTTTTCAATCTACCGGTAGAAATGCCGCTCAAAGAGCGAGAATTAATCGCCGTATAGGAGGTAGAGTTGTCTAATGAAGAAAGCGATAGATATAATTAAAGCTGTCGCAAAAAAGACTGACAGGGTTATATTGTTTCACTCGGCATCGGGTAAGGACAGTATAGCCCTTTTAGACCTTATATCACCCTATTTCAAAGAAATTGTATGTGTTTATATGTATGTTGTCAAAGACTTATCTCACATTAATCGATATATCAACTATGCCTGCAATAAATACCCGAATGTGAAATACATTCAGATACCACATTTTTCTGTTTATTCATTTAGGCGTATTGGCTACTTAGGATGTGTTGAGAACGAAAAGCAGAAACTGTACAATATGGCTCAACTTACCGATATAGTAAGGGAGAAATATAATGTTGAATGGGCTTTCTTCGGATTCAAGCAGTCTGATTCGATGAATAGACGTTTAATGTTGCGTACATATAAGTTGAACGGTATTAACGAAGTGCAAAAGAAGTGTTACCCTTTATCTGAATATCGGAACAAAGATGTATTGGAGTACATTAGTCGAAAAGGTTTAATCAAACCCGAATCATACGATTTAAAACATCAATCATCCGGTACTGATATTACTGATATTAACTACTTGTTATTCCTTCGTGGTAAATTTCCGGAAGATTTGAAAAAGGTAATAAACGAATATCCATTGGTAGAAAGAAAATTATTTGAATATGACCATGAAAGAGCTAAAGCAAAGTGAAACAAGAGTTATAAAACGCTCCCAAATAAATCTCAATCCGATTAATCCTAAAAGACATTCCGATGAGAGGATAAAACTGCAAAAAAAGAACTTGCAAAAAGTAGGTTTTCTCGGTGGTATCGTATGGAATGAGAAGTCGGGTAATCTTATAGATGGGCATCGTAGAATAAAAGCAATGGATTTGCATTATAAATACGATGGTACACCTAAAACGGATTATGATGTAAAGGTTGAAGTCGTAACACTTGATGATAAGACTGAGAAGGAACAGCTTACATATATGGCCGTAGGAAACACAAAGCCCGATATAGACCTTATAGCTGGTTATATTTCTGATATAGATTATACTGATGTTGGTTTAGATTTTGAGGAACTGAATGATATTCTTTCTATAAACACAGAAATGCCATCTTTGTTGGATTCTGTGGATGATTTATTGTCACCCCTGCCATCGTTTGATGAAATTGAAACTCCCCCTGCGGATGAAAAGACTTACGATGAAAAGAAAGAGCATATGAAAGCCATTAAACAGCAAGTAAGAGAATCGGCAATAGAAAGACAGCAAAACGAAGAAGCGTACATCACATTGTCTTTTTCTTCTTACAACGCTAAAGAGGATTTTTGCGATTTGCTTGGTATCAGTACAGATGATAAGTTTGTAAAAGGAGAAGAGGTATTAAGATTGATTAAGTGACAAAAGTAACGAATACGCGCGTAGGCGTGCATGATATGGCGAAGAAACCAAACATAGAAGACTTCAGAAAGATTGTCCGCAAATCCGGTGGAAATCTAACTAAAGTAGCGTCTACATTCAAAGTGGCTCGGAAAACTATATATCAATGGGCAAAGGAAGATTCTGATTTCAAAGATGCCATATCTGACGAAAGAGGCTCATTAGTTGATGAATGCTTAGTTTCCGCCCGTGTGCTTGCTTTGGGTATTCCCGAAAAAGACGAAAATGGAAATTTCGTAGGTTGGCGTGAACGTCCAGATGGATATATGATTCGTTATTTGCTTTCTACATTAGGAAAAAACGAAGGTTTTGGGGAAAGTGTCGATGTAACAACCAACGGTAAGGATATCGGTCAGCAAATTATATTTTCTCCGACACCATTAACAGAGAAGGATATCCAGGAGATTAAAGATATTCAGAGTGGAAAGAAGAGTAGCGACAACACCGGTATATCAGAAACTTAATGCGGCCTATGGCTCCGGGCTGTATAACGTTTTTGTCTTGGAAGGCGGCTCTCGTTCTTCCAAGACTTATTCTATTATACAGTTTTGGATAAAGTACGCTAGGGAGCATCAAGACAGGGTCGGACGTGTTATTGTCGCCCGTCTGAAAGCCACATGGATAACGGCTACCGTACTGAAAGACTTCCTCGATGTGCTGAAAGATTACGGCCTATACAACAAGAAAAACCATAATAAATCTGTCGGTGCTGGAGTTTATACGCTTTACACTACTGAATTTTGGTTTCTAGGTCTGGATGACGAACAGCGCATTCATGGCATGAAATCCGATGCGTTTTGGATTAATGAAGCAGTGGAGGCTAGTTTTGATGATTACGCCCAATTGATGCAAAGATGCTCCGGTTTCGCCATACTTGACTACAACCCTTCTTATGACGAGCACTGGATTTACGACAAGATATGCAAGCGTGAGAAAACGTGTTATATGCATTCCACCATGCTTGACAATCCTCTTATACCGGATAATGCCAAAGAGCAGATATTAAGCTATGAGCCTACTGATTATAATATTCAGCAAGGTACAGCAGATAAAAGAAAATGGCAAATCTATGGTTTGGGAAAAAGAGCGAGTCTGGAGGGGCTTATATATTCTAATTGGGGATATTGTAAGGAAATTCCTATTGGAATAAAGAAGCGTGGTTACGGGATGGATTTTGGTTTCACAAACGATTTTACAGGTATCGTGGATTGTGCTTTTGAGAATAATACTTTATATCTTGATGAAAAATGTTATCTCACGCACATGGAATCCAACGATATAATCAAGTTCTATAAGACCATACCGCCTATGAAAGTAATGTCGGAAAGCGCTGACCCTCGTTTAGTGAAAGAAATAAAGAACTCCGGTGTGAAAATATACCCCATCATCAAAGGCGCAGGAAGTATAGAGGCTTCTATTTCCGTCATGCAGGGGTATCGAATACTTATAACAGAGAAAAGTGTAAACCTTATTAAGGAGATTAAGAATTACACATGGCAGTTTGATGAAAAGACGAAGAGATTTATCAATAAACCTGCTGATGGGCAAGCAGATCACCTTTTGGATGCTTCTCGCTATTGGGTGATGGGCGAAATAATGGGAAGAATCAAAGAAGATAAAGATTTAACAGGAATATTCACGCATTAAAAATATAAACTATGCTATTGAGTTTAGATGAAATATTAGCATTACCCGATATCGGACAGAAAATAAGCTATTTAAAGAAGGGGCGGAAAACCGAACTTCCAGACCGTTGTAAACTTTGGGATGATTGGAATCCTGAACGCCATGAAATCATGGTGGACAAAGAGAAGTACCCGGATAGAAAGGTACTCGAGAAGGAAGCGGAAACGGTTTACGATGAAAAGACCGGCAAGAAGTATGAAATCGAAGCGAAGTACAAGACCGAGCCGGTGAACCGTATCTCCATTCCTTTGGAACAGGACATCGTGAACATTCAAACCGCTTTCACTGTTGGTACCGAGCCTTCCATAGATTGCACTCCAACCGATGATGACGAAAAGAAACTATTAGACGCTGTCAAGGCTGTATTCAAATCCAACAAAATCAAGTACCAGAACAAAAAGATTGTCCGTTCTTGGCTTTCCGAACAAGAAGTAGCCGAATATTGGTATGTAACCGATGATGATTCATTTTGGGCGAAGTTTTGGAAGAGAGTAAAGACTTCTTTCGGTGGAAAGGTAAAGCCGACCAAAAAGCTGAAAAGCGTTTTATGGTCACCGTTCCGTGGGGATAAGCTTTATCCGTTCTTCAACGATGAAGGTAAGATGATTGCCCTGTCCCGTGAGTACAAGAAAAAGCTCATGGATGATTCTGAAATCATTTGCTTTATGACTATCACAGACAAAGCGGTCTATCAATGGGACTTATCTAAAGGGTATGAAGAAAGAACACCTTTCGTTCATGGATTCCCGAAACTGCCGGTTATCTACGCTTACCGTCCTGAATCGTATTGCAAGAAGATAAAGACTTTCCGCGTCCGGTTGGAAAAACTGCTTTCCAATTACGCCGATTGCATAGACTATCATTTCTTTCCTTTACTGAAGCTAATAGGCGATGTTGAAGGATTTATGGGTAAGACAAAAGATCGGATGGTTAAACTCACAGGAGAAGGTGCGGATGCCCAATATCTAACGTGGTCGCAAGTTCCAGATACTATCAAATTCGAAGCCGAAACGCTTACTAACATGGCTTATGATATGTCCAATACTCCACGCATTTCTTTCGAGACATTGAAAGGGGTTGGTAAAGCTTCCGGCACTGCCTTTCGCTTCATGTTCATGGGGGCACACATGGCTGTTGAAAATCATGGAGAAGAAATTGGTAGCTTCATGCAACGAAGAGTAAACTTCCTGGTTTCCGCTTTAGGGGCAATCAATCCATCAGAGTTTAGCAAAGCTTCCCAAACGATTGATATTGAAACGGATTTGGTTCCATACATGATTGACGATTTGAACGACAAGGTAAATACTGCCGTTTCCGCTGTCAGTGGTGGCATCTGGTCAACGCGTGAGGGAATCATGTTTGCCGGGAATGCTGATAGGATAGAAGAGGAGCTTGCAGAAATCAAAGAGGAGCAAGCGACAAAGAATAACAATGCGGCGTCTTCTAACTCCAAAGGATAATTCATTACTTCATGTTCTTATCGTACTATTGAGCGGAGCTAATTTAGTTCCGCTTTTTTGTTGGTAAATTCTGTTTTATAAAATATATACCCTATAAAAGTTTTATAATTCAAAATAAATTCGTATTTTTGCATCAAATAAATGAGATATGAGAATTGTATCACATAAGAAATTGAAAGAGTTCTACCAAACGAAAGGCTATGAAGATTCACGCATAGCCTTAGAACGTTGGTATGATATAGCAGAAAAAGCAGAATGGAAAAACCTATCTGATATTAAAGTAGATTTTCCTGCTGCTGATTATGTAGGCAATCAGCACTATGTATTCAATATTAGAGGTAACAATTATCGACTGATAGTAGTTGTAAAGTTTACAATGGGCTATATTTTTATTCGGAAAGTGTGCACCCATAAAGAATATGATAAAATAGATTGTTCAACCATTTAAGATACAGGATATGAATAAAGTTAGTAAAGAACAATATGAATTTGCTTTGGCAAGAGTAGAGGAACTTCTGCCATTGGTTGATGATAATACCCCTGCAAACGATAAGAATGCGGTGGAACTTACAGTTATGTCCGACATTGTGATAGCTTACGAAAAGGAGCACTTCCCAATAGAAAAACCAACTGTTGCAGAATTGATAGAATTATCTCTTGAAGAAAAAGGAATGAGTCAGAAGCAACTTGCTGGTGAGATTGGAATAAGTCCTTCACGGGTGAATGATTATATCGCTGGACGTTCAGAACCGACTTTAAAGATAGCAAGATTACTTTGTCGGGTATTGAATATTCCTCCGGCTGCGATGTTGGGTTTTTAACTGAAATAATAAGATTATGATTAATGCAAACGATTTAAGATTAGGTAATTATGTCTATAAGGTAGACAGCCGAACGCAACAAAAAGTTGCAAAACAAGTATTTATGATACAACCCAGTTACGTGAGCTTAGAAAAACAAAATGGAAATCCGTGTGATATTCACCTAGTGGAACCTATTCCTTTGTGCCCCGATCTTTTTAATAAAAATAGCTTCAAATTAATTGATGGTTGGTTCTGTTCGAGAAATGTGATTGATAAAATGGGGGTAGGGATAAAGTTAAATGGTGAAGGAAGTCTTTTCATCGTTATGAGTTCAGTATCTAATAGGGATATAGAAATGCCTGTTGAAGCAAAAATAAAATATTTGCATCAGCTTCAGAATCTATATTTTGCCCTTACTGGCAAAGAACTTAAAGTAAATCTATAAAGAATATCGGAGCAGAGTTACAATCTGCGACTTTATAAATTCAGAGCTTTTAAATTCAAAATTAAGGCGTGAGGCTTCGGCTATTCACGCCTTTTTGGTTTTATACACCTGTGTCTTCTACTAACTTCAACTTTGCTTCGCATTTGGGGCAGAGAAAGCTATTCCCTCCAACCTCATTCGGTGATGCAAAGAGTTGCCACTAATTTTTATGTGTATTGGTTATAAATATTAGAATATAATTTTGAAATATAGAATTGTATTCATATCTTTGTCATACGATAATTGAGTAACCAATGAGAATATTTACCGAACAAGCATTAAAAGAATATGCAGAGAACCATCCCGATTCAAAGGTCGCTTTGCAAGAATGGACTACCATTGTAAAGCAAAGCAAGTGGACTTGCTTTGCCGATGTTAAGAAAACCTTTAATAGCGTTGATAATGTAGGTAATCAACACTATGTTTTCAATATCAAAGGTAATAACTATCGTTTGGTAGTAGTGATTAAGTTCACTATTCAGTTTGTGTATATTCGCTTTATTGGTACTCATAAAGAATATGATAAAATAGACTGTGCTAATATTTAGAATTATGACAAAGATAGAAAATCAAGCCCAATATGAATGGGCGGTAAAAAGAGTAGAGGAGCTTCTTCCATTGGTGAAGGATGATACCCCATTGAACGACCCGAATAGCATAGAATTGGAGCTACTTTCTAATTTGGTTGCTGATTATTCCGAAGAACATTTTGCTTTGGGAGAACCTTCACTTGTTGATGTTCTTAAGCTTCGTATGTACGAAATGGGACTGAATCAAAAATCACTTGCAAAATTAGTAGGTGTCAGCCCTTCACGTCTTAGTGATTATATTTCTGGGAAGTGTGAACCAACTTTGAAAGTTGCGAGGGAAATAAGTCGGAAGTTGAATATTGATGCAAATATAGTATTGGGAGTATAAGGGAAGAGGAATAAACATTTTTGTATGAATATGTTAAGAAACACTCAACATTTTATTGTTGGGTGTTTTTTTTGATTAACTTTGTACAAAACTACAAGTTGTAGTCTAAAGTTATACCCCAAAATACTGTTATATGAAAGATTTAGTTCCTTTATCAAAAAAATATTTCGACATAATAGCCCTGTTCTCAAGAGAACCTTTTGTGAAGTTGATTACAAAAGAGTTAGAGTATTATACTGATGGTGGCGATTTGATAGGTTTTATTTGTTTAGATTTGATTGATAATAATTACTCCGCAGGGATTTTATCAAGAGATAAGTCTATGCAGTATAGAGCTGCAAAAGTTAAAGTTGATATGTCAACTATTCCAGAAGCAAGAGAATGGCTTAAAAAATCATTTAATGAAGATACTATTACTCAGCATGATAATCGTAACGAATTCTTCGATTTATTTAAAGCATTGGAAAATGAAAAGACAATTCATCCTCATTTCAAATTGCTGAAAGAATCAGATTTTTATTCAAGTGCAAAAGAAGTTATTAAAGAATTATCATACCACTACAAAGATATTGACGGCAATTTTATAGACCAATTTCAGTCACTAAATGGCTTTGATTCTCGTATCTTTGAATTATATCTATTCTGTTTTTTTAGGGAACAATCTTTTTCTTTTAAAAGAGACTTTGAAGCCCCTGATTTTATTATAAATAAAATGGATGAAGAAATAGCTATCGAAGCAGTAACAATAAGTAGGAAAACAGAAAACACAAAACATATTACAGATTACGAGCCCAAATCGCCAGATGAAATAATTTCCGAGTTAGAAAATAATGTTCCTTTGATGTTTGGAAGTGCAATCTATGATAAGGTTAAAAAGAAATATTGGGAAAAGGAACATGTACAAAAAAAACCTTTCCTTATAGCTATTGCAGATTTTCACGACACTATGTCTATGACATGGACATTTAATTCATTATTAGAATACTTATATGGATATAGGTACAATAATTACAAACACTCAGAAACTGGAGAACTAATAATTAATCCAGTAAAAATAGATTTTTTCGAGAAAAGTAATGGTACACAAATTCCTGCGGGCTTCTTTTTAGACAAAGCCAATAAAAATATTAGTGCTATACTCTTTTCATCAACAGCAACATTATCTAAATTTAATAGAATAGGTAGACAAGCTGGAATGGGTAATGGGAATAGTTTATTAATACGCCAAATGATAATTTATAACCATGATAAAAATGCTGATAAACCTAATGTTGTAGTTTACCCTGTTGATGAGAATGCTAATGAAACATGGAGTGAGGGAATCGTGATTTATCATAACCCACATGCCTTATATCCGTTAGACCCTAATTTATTTGACGATTCTGTTGCACAATGTTTTTTTGATATGGAAAGTAAATTAGTACGAAGTATCATGCCTCAAATTTTCCCTTACGCATCGCATACAATGAATATAAAGCCAACAGACTCTTTAAACAAAAATGGAGAATAAATATATTCTATATTGAAGAATAGTAGAAACAGATTTCTTTGCTACTTTCTTTCCCGCATAGGCTCACGAAAGAAAGTAGCCGGGCGGGAGTGCCACCCGAAATAGATTACAGTTCCGAAAAGCTATCAATTTCACATTCCAATATAACGACCTCCACCTGATGGGTATAAAAGTCGTTTTTCTTTTCAGTATTATTATTTTGGTTCTATTATTTAGTGATTTGAGTCTTTTTTTATTCTATTTCTTCACAATCCTTTCTTGGTGAATTATACACCACTTAATTATTTCCCTTCCACGCAGTTACTTCTTACTTTTATATCGTATTTACGACAATGGATTGATTGTCGTGAATGGGAAGCCTAAATATTTATCAATCATCTGTATTGGTAGTATTTTTACTTCCGCAAATTGAATCTCAAATTTTAATTCATACGGTATGACAATCTTAGAACAAATCTTGGCAGGACTGCAACAGAAATTCACTGGGGTGGACACTGCTATCTTAACCCGAATCGCTACTAAAAAGGCAGAGGGTGTAACGGACGAGACAAAGGTAAACTCCATCGTGGAGGGTATCAGCTTTTCGGACGTGTTAAATTCCTATGGCGATTTCCGTGCCGGGGATGCTACCCGTACTTCTGTATTGAACTACGAGAAAAGGCATAACCTTAAAGACGGTAAGCCAATTGAGAACCCTAATCCCAATCCTAACCCTAATCCGAAGCCGGAAGATAAGACGGACGATATGGCGACTATTATTGCCAACGCAGTGAATGCAGCCGTTAAACCTCTTTCTGATAAGCTCGCTCAATTCGAGACAGAGAAGTTACAAGCTACCCGGCAGGAGCAGATTATGGCAAAGGCAAAGGAGTATGGTATTCCCGAAAACTACGCCAAGCGATGCGCCATCAAAGACGATGAGGACTTGGATACTTATTTCAAGGACTTGAAACAGGAGTTCGCAAATGACGGCTTCAAAGGCGTAACCTCTCCCGAATCAGCGGAAGCGAAGATTGAGAAAGAAGCTGAATCTATCGCCGGAATGATATCGGAAGGCACAAAAACGATTGTTGAATCTAAAAAGTAAATTAAATGGCAGCAGGTACACATTATGACTTGAAACCGGATTATAAGCCGGAAGAGTTTTACCGTGTTGAGACAGGTGTGAGAAAGAGCGGTCCTTGGAAGTTGGACATCACCGACCTCGTAGTAGGTTCTTTTTTGCCCGTGTTCACCCCGGTACAAGCGGATTTGAAGAAACGGACACTCGTTCCCGTCCGTAATGTGAAAGTGGTTGAAGCTTATACCACAGGAGAGTCTAATCTTACCATCAAGGTGGCAAAAGATTCTTTGGCTTATCAGGGTATGTTCATCGGAAGCGGAAAGAAAGGCGCAGAAGTGGCATCTATCGACAAGTCCAATAAATCCTACGATGTATTAACCATCAAAGCGGCTTTCGGAGAAAATATCGCTAAGGATGCGGTTCTTTTCGAGGCTACCGCAGTGGGTGGTACAGTGAAGAAGAACACTGCGAACTTTGTTCTTTATGACGCGAAGAAAGTCGAGAGCGATGGAGCTGTCCTCTGTACTCTCTTGATGCAAGCCTATGAGGTAAAGGAAAGCAAGTTGGTTCTTCCGGTCCATGAACTGGATAAGGTTGGATTGACAAGCCGTTTCCAGTTTGAGTATTAATCATTAAAAGTTTAGATATGAATTTGACCATACAAACTTTATTTACAGACCCCAATATCGTTCAGGCGATTATTGACCGTGTTCTCCAGTTGAGACTGGACACAATCTATTGGAAACAATACGGTGATTTCTTGGAAACCAAACAACGTGTTTTCAAGACTTACTTGGGAACGGTTACAGGTGTCGTCGCCGGTTCCATCCTTGGCAAGAATGACCAGAAGCCCATTCGTGAAAGACGCTCACTCGGAAGCGGTTATACAGAAATTGCTTACTTGGGCGACCGTTATCAGATGGATATTGAACGTCTGTCGCAATTGCAAGACATCATTGATAAATTCAATGCCGCCAATACCGCTGACCAGCGTACAATCTTACAGGAAATCATTGATTTTATTGTTGATGATTACCGTCAGATTTTGCTTGCTCCACACAAGCGTATGGATATCATTGTTCCTGGATTATTGATGACCGGTAAAGCTCAGGTTCACTTGGCTGACAACAAAGAAAATATCGAGTTGCTTGATATCGAGTTGCCGTTCCACTTCTTGACTCCAGAAGCAGCCGCTAAGGATAAGTTTATCTCTTACTTACAGCAGGAGATTCAGAAGCTGAAAGCTAAATACGGTGTGTTCTCTAAGATGATTATGTCTCGTGGCACATTCATGAAGAACATTGTAGGCGCTTCTGAGTTCGGGGATAAATTCAAGATGATTCTTGGCGAGCGTGAGTTCATGGTTAATGCAGGATTGGTAACAGACCAAATGGCATCCAGCGTATTTACAGGGATTGGTCTTCCGGCAATCGAAATCAAGGAAGATTATGTAGAAAATCAGAACGGAGAGAACGTGCAGATTTACGTTGACAACCGTATCACCCTGTTGCAGGCAGATAAGGTGATGAGGATGCGCCACCATAAGCCGTATGTAATGACTGATCCCGTTCCGGGACGTTCTTACAATTCGGCTGAAGGGCAGATGTCTGTATGCAACTATCGTGACGAAGAAGGTAGATATATGGAATACACCGCTGAGTGGATTCCTGAGTTCATCGCTCCGAACAAGATTGTGAACATTGACCTTTCGACAATGAACGCATGACGGTAAACGACTACATACAGCAGAAGTTCCAGACCTACGGCATTAACTTGCCGGAGGCTGACCTTTTGGATATGTGTCTGAACGCGAAGGTAAGCGGAGAGGATGAGATGAATGAGGATTGTTACGGCCGTGTCTCCGTAGCGATTGCGAAGTTTATCCCCTCTCTATTGCTTCGCGCGACTTCCATCAGTGAAAGCGGTTTCTCTATGTCTTGGAATATCCAGGGGATTAAGGACTACTATTCACTCTTGTGCAAACAGTACGGATTGAAAGACGAACTGAGTAGCAAACCTAAATGTACCTTCTTATGATATTCACTCCACACATATTGCAAGTAAAGGTAATCACCCCGATGGATAAGGATGAGTTCGGCAGACCCATTCCCGGTACCGGTGGTGAAAGCTGGCAAGATGTATGCAAGTGCCGATGTGATGATAACACTACGAAAGAGTTTTCTTCTGACAATGGCTCTGTATATCGTCCTAATTTCCATGTAGTGTGTGAGAAAAGAATCACTGTCAAGACAGGCGATGAAATCCGTTGCATGGATGGTGAGAACGTGAGAGGTCAAGGTGAGATTTACACGGTGAAGAATACCAATTTCTTTAACTACTCGGAGTTATGGATGTAAGATGTGATGCTGATTTTTCTGATGTTGACCAATTCCTTAAAGACGGGGAATGGGAAGTCGAGAAGAAGATGATTGATGTGGGCGATGAAGCCGTTAAGTATGCAGAGGAACATGGCGATTACAAGGACCACACACTCACTTTGAGAACATCCAATGATTACGATGTTGATAAAGACGGTTTGACACTAAAAAACGAAGCGGAATATGCTTCATTCGTGGAATCTAAGGGATATGATGTTTTGAGTAGTGCTGCTTTATATGCGGACAAACGATTAAAAGAAGAATTTGAATGATGAAGAAGTATATAGGAACAAAATTAGTTCAAGCCATACCTGCAATTCGCAAAGGTGGTAAAGTGTATCTGCCAACAGATGCCATTCCAAGAACTATGGATAAGGTCGAGGAAGGATATAAGGTTATATATGAAGATGGCTATGAAAGCTGGTCGCCTAAAGAGGTGTTTGAAAAGGCATACAAGTTGGCGGATTCCTTCAAAGACCGTTTGATTATTGAACAGAAAGATTTGGCTGAAAAGTTAAGTAAACTGTGTGCTTTCGTAGACTCTCCTAAGTTTGAAGAAACAGTAAAAGACGTACATCAAAGAGATTTGCTTGTGATGCAGCGTTTTCATATGGGTGAGTATCTGAACATTCTCAACCAACGTATTCAATCTTTGGAATGATAGTAACCACCGACATAGGAAACATTCTCTACCGGGATTGCAAGGCTTTCGGAATAGACATAGTGCCTGCTGGGGAAACTCTGACAGGTGAATTGAAGTCTGAAAGGATTGTCATCCACACGAAGAAGCAACAGCCGGGGACTTATTGGAGAAAGTCTTTCGCGGAAGTGAATCTTTGTGTTCCTGATTTAAGCGAAAATGAAGCAAACACCATCCGCTTGAATGAACTCGAAAGAGAAGCAAACAAACGATTTGATGATGTGGTAAGCGCCTATGACGGCACGACCTATCGTTACTCCATTGATTCTATCGGCACGGAAGCGGACACAGCTTTGAAGTGTCATTATGTGAATGTGAGAATTTTGTTTGAAGTATTAAATGTAAAACTATAAGATTATGATTACAGCTGTAGAAATTGACGAATTGTATTATGCGGAACCTATAACGACGGTTGCAGCCGCAGCAACTGGATTGACTGGTGCGGAGGTTGCTGCTATCTTGAAAAATGCAGCAACGAAGCGGGTCAAGAACGTACACGGTGACACGTATCAGTACGAAGAAGCGGAGGCGAGTGTAACTCGTTACAAAAACGCTTTGACGGGTGAGTACTACCGGGAAACGTCCGAACCAGGTGAGGTGAAAATCAACTTTACCATTGGTGAGTATGATTATGCTACAAAGGCTGATTTGCAAGGCGGAAAAGCCACTGAAAAGAATTGGGAAAGAGGCAAGTATAAGCCTATTCATAAATGTGTGATTGGTAAAACCAAAGACGGAGTTTATGTGGTGTTCCCGAAAGCGGCTATCAACGCCCGCGGGTCGAATACCGATAAGGCCATCGGATTAGCTGTTGCAGCCGTTCCGCTTACTACTGGAGTGGATGGTTTGGCTTCTGAGAAATGGTTTGATGAGTCGGAAGTAGTAGCTCCGGCAGGGTAAGGTAAAATGATTAGTTAATAAAAGGGCAGGGTGGACGGTGTTTGCTTTGCCCTTTTTAATTTAAAGATTATGAATCAAGCTGCGAAAATAGTATCTGATGCCTTGCTGGGATTGGATTTCAAAAATGTAGAGATAGGAGGAATGGTTTATACTATCAAACCGCCTACTATTAAAGTTATTTGCCGTGCCATACGACATTTTTCTAATATCGGTATGGTTGGAGATAACATCATGGAAGCAATCAATGAACTTCCTGAAGCTACCAATGATATGCTGAAAGGAATTTCATGTTTTATCTGCGGTAATGAAAAAATGGCTAAGGCTTTGGAAAATGGGACTTTTGAAGAAATTAAAGAAACTTTGGAAGTGTGTTTTTCTATGATGGATATTTCGGCTTTTCAGTGTGTCAGCTCGATGAAGAATGTGTCGATGCTGGCAGCAAAACCGAAACAGTAGGAAACACAACATTCTTTGGGCAGATAGCTCATCTTATAGATACGCTTCATCTAAGTTACACAGAAGTGTTTGAGGTTACTCCTTATAGAAACCTGTTGATGATGCAAAGGGATAAATTACACGCTGTATATGGCGGACAAAAGGTTAAGAAAATCAGTGGTAAAGAATTGGCAAATCGAAGAAATAAGAAATAAGTATGTCTAAATTATATTTCAAAGTAAGTAGCGACTGGGAAGAAGTTGTAAAACTTCGTAATGAGATTGTAAAGTTAAAGCAGGAATTGAAGAGCATGGACAGCACACAATCTCCTGCCACTTTCAAAACACTTAATACCCAACTTGCGGCATCTACTCAACAGCTTGACGGATTGGTGGCAAAGGCAGCCCAAGCTGGTGCTGTAATGGAGGGGGATTTTAAGAAGAAAATCTTCGACGCCTCACAATCCGTTAACGGGTTTACAGAAAAGATTATTGCCCAAAAGAATGCTGTTGGCTCTCTTCAAACAACTATCCGTAAAAATAAGGAACTATATAAGAATATTGTTTCAAGAGGTGGTGAAGATAAAGCGCTACTTAACCATATCAGAGAGCAAGAAAGAGCACTTGGCAAAGAACGGGATGCTTTGTTTAATCTTACTCAGCAGCAAGCAGAAGCACGTCTTTCAGTAAAAAAGCTCCGTGATGAATATGCGCTTTACAAGGATGATGCAAAAGATGTCACTGAAGCAAACAATGGGGTTGCTGTCTCTTGGAAGAAAGCTTTGGCTGTTATTGGTGGAGCTGGCGTATTAAAAGCATTAGGCTCTGAAATGATTCGTGTACGTGGCGAATTTCAGTCCGCAGATACGGCTATTCAGACTTTGTTAGGTAGCAAGGAAAAGGCCGATGCCCTTATGATGCAAGTCCGTGAGTATGCAAAGATATCCCCTTTGGAATTTTCCGATGTTACTGCTGCTACCCAGATGATGCTCGGCTTTAACATCGAAGCCGAGAAAGTACCCCGCTTTATCTCTGCCATCGGTGATGTTTCTATGGGAGAAGCTCAAAAGTTCAACTCTTTAACTTTGGCATTCTCTCAGATGTCGGCAACAGGCAAGTTAATGGGACAGGACATGAACCAAATGATTAACGCCGGATTTAATCCATTGCAGGCAATATCTGATAAGACCGGAAAATCTATTGAGGTTTTAAAAAATGAAATGTCAAAAGGGGCTATTTCCGCAGAAATGGTGCAGCAAGCGTTTATTGATGCCACTTCTGCTGGAGGTAAGTTCTATCAAATGTCTGAGAACGCTTCAAAGACCATCAATGGCCAACTTTCCATGATGCAAGATGCAATGGATGCCGCTTTCAATGAGATGGGGCAGAAGTCGGAAGGCGCCATAATGAAGGGGATTCAGATGACGACTTCACTGATTGAGAACTATGAAACGGTGGGTAAAGTATTGACCGGATTGGTGGTCACTTATGGGACATATCGCACTGCTGTGATGCTTACTACCATCGCCACAAGCAAACACACGATAGCTGAAATAGCTCTTACTAATGCTCGTGTATTGGCACGAAAGGCGCAGCTAGCTCTTAATGCTGCCATGCTTACCAATCCTTATGTCTTGTTAGCTGTCGCTGTTGGGGGACTTGCTACGGCTATGTGGGCGATGTCTGACGGTACGACTGCTGCCGCTCGTGCTCAAAAGGAATACAATGATATCAAAGAGGATGTTTCAAAACGAGAACAAGAACACAAGCAGAAAATAGAGGAATTATTAACGACTGCCCGTGATGAAAGTTTGGCTACTCTTACCCGGCAAAAGTCATTAGAGGAACTTCGCAAGGAATATCCAAAGATTTTTGAAAAGTACGATGTGGAGAAACTGAAATTAGAGGATATTCTAAATTTAAAGCAGCAAATTAACGAAGAAGATTCAAAACGTTCTGTTCAAGGTAGGAAGGATGATTACACCTCATTAAAACAAACAGTCACCAATCAACGGAGATATTTACAGCTATTTGATAATCCGAATTTACGCAAGAATATGTCAGATGCCGATATGGAAATATGGAAAATATTTTCCGGCAAACAATCCTACGTGCAAGTTCGTGAGGAAATGGAGAAAAACTCCGAACTTTTAAAGAAATATCAGAAAGATGTATTGGATGATAATATCTCCGCTTATAAATCCAATCTTAAAAACTATTCCAAAGAAAAGCTGGAAGCAGAATTAAAGCTTGCTCAATCGTCTGCATCTAAGCGTAATGGTTTTGTCGTAAATGGTATGATGGTTAGAGGTGGCGATTTAGAAAGTGTTATTTCTTCAATTAATGGAGCGTTAGCTGAAAAGAAATCTCCTTCCACTTACAAACAGGACTACGAAAAAGCGAAGAAAGACTGGGAGGATGCTAAAAAGAAACTCTCTGAAATAGAAAAGGACAAATCCAAGTTTACCTCAAAACAGTATGAAGAGGCTAAGAAACAAGAAGAAACTACCGAAAAAGCATACAAAGATTTAGGTGGTATTACCGGTAGTGCTTTATCCAAACAAGAAAAGGTTTCTGAAAAACAGAAGAAAGAACAGCAAAAGTCTGCCGAGGAACTTCTTTCTCTTCGTCGCCAGAACCAGCAGGATGAGGTCAGTTTGATGAAAGAAGGTACGGAGAAGAAACTGAAACAGATAGATTTGGATTATCAAAAAGAACTGGACGCCATTAAAAAACAGGAGAAAGACCTGTCAGAAAAGCAAGGTGGAAAGTTGACCTCTGAACAATCTATAGAGATTTCTACTCGTTATACCAATGCTGAAAATAAAAGGGATAAAGATGTTACTGCTGTAACTAAGGAGCAGTTGAAGGTCGAACAACAGGCTCTGAATGATTATCTAAAAGATTATGGAACATTCCAGCAACAAAAACTTGCTATTGCTCAAGAGTATGCCGAAAAGATTAGAAAGGCACAGGATGAGAGTGGAGTAAATAGTGCACAAGTTAAGTTGTTGGAAAAACAACGTGATGTTGCCATCCAAAGCAAAGAAACGGAAGCCATTAAAGCCAATATCGATTGGACTACTGTATTTGGCGAATTTGGCGGCATGTTTAATGACATGATTAAGCCTACACTTGAAGAAGCCAAAAAATATATCAAAACGGACGAATTTAAGAACTCCGACCAAGCAAGTCAGAAATCGTTGATTGATGCCATTAATCAAATGGAGAAATCACTTGGTGGAATTGGAGGACTTAATTTTAAAAAACTTGGTCAGGATGTTCAGGTATATCAGAATTCTCTTCGTCAGCTAAATTATGCTAAAGAAGAAGAGATTAATGCTATTGATAAACTTAAAAAGGTTCAGAAAGATTACGAGAAAGTATTAAAGAGTGGTACGGAAGAAGAAAAGAAGGCTGCTAAGGATGCACTTGATACAGCACAGAATAATGCGGATGCTGCATCATCCAATGTGAAAACCCAAACTGATATTGTTAATCAAAACAACCAGAATCTTTCAGATACATCTACAAAATTAAGGACCAATATGAATAATGTTGCCGAGGGTTTGTCTAAATTAGCTTCCGGTGGTATTAAAAGTTCTTATGATGGACTAATTCAAGCGGGTAAGGGGATGGGAGGAGCGATTGAGAAAGTAGCGGATAGTCTTGAAAGCGTTCCTATCATAGGTTGGATTTTATCTATTATTGATGTGTTCAAAGATGGGCTGAGTAATCTTGTTGGAGGTTTGCTCGATGCGGTATTTAATGCGGTTGGTGGAATCATTAGCGATGTGATATCTGGAGATTTATTTGTGACGATAGGTAAATCTATTGCATCAGGTGTTGGTAACATTCTTAATTCTATATCGTTTGGTGGGTTTAACTCTCTCTTTGGAATAGGCGGTAATGCCGAGGAGACTGCGGACAAAATTGATGAACTTACCGCTTCAAATGATGCTTTGAAAACTTCCATTGATGACCTTAAAGACGAAATAGCGGGAACGAATGGAGCAAAGTCCATACAAGCTTATAACGAAGCTGTTAACGCTCAGAAGAGGTATGAGGAGAATCTGAGAAAGATTCTTGATGCTCAAATGAATTATAATAGCGCTCATCATTCCAATGCCTATTACTGGGATCTTGATAAGAATAGTTTGAGTCAGATAAATAAGTTGCTTGGCACAAATCTAAATAACACTTGGGGTGATTTTTCTAAGTTAACCGCTGACCAGATGAATGAGATACGAACTCATCTGCCTGATATTTGGTCCGAAATGATTAATGAAGGTAAATACGGAGACCGCTTCAAAGATGACTGGAATAAATATGCAGACCAAGCTGGGCAGCTTCAAGAAATGACAGATAACCTTCGGGAAAATCTTGCTCAAATATCCTTTGATAGCCTTCGAGATAGTTTTGTAGATGCTCTTATGGATATGGATGCTAAAGCAGAAGACTTTGCAGACGATTTTAAGGAGTATATGACAAGAGCGCTTTTGAATTTCGCAGTTGGTGACAAAATGGATGAGAATTTGAAAAAATGGTATGAATCTTGGACTGATACCATGAATGCTCAAGAAGGAAAACTGACTGAAAAGCAAATAGAAGAATATCGTAGACAATGGGATGCTTATGTTCAAGAAGGAATGGATATACGTGATGAAATAACTGGATTAACTGGATATACTGGAAATTCTTCTTCTTCACAATCTGCCACTTCAAAAGGATATCAAGCAATGTCGCAAGACACCGGAGAAGAGCTAAATGGACGGTTTACCGCCTTACAAATTGCAGGTGAAGAGATAAAAACTCAGAATATCGCTCAAGCTCAATCTCTTAATCTGTTAACTGCAAGAGCAGATGCCATCCTTTCCATGAATACAGAAACGAGGAACATCGCTGATGATACGAGGAATTTGATAGCACAATCCTATCTTGAATTGGTACAGATTTCGGAGAATACAGGTAATTCGGCTAAATACTTAAAAGATATCAAAGCAGATATAGCAGAAGTGAAGAAGAATACATCAAAATTATAAATTATGACAGATTTACTGATTAATGAAAAAGATGCGTTTGCCACATGGGGTGTGAGAATGGGAGAGGGGTTTCTTGATGTTATTGGGGCATCCGCTCCCATGAAGGATTTTATTGAGAATAAAAGCAGACTTGAACATGGGAAACGGGTAATAATCAATAATCCTAAAGTCGATGAGAGGGAAATAACTCTTTCGTTCACTATCGAGGGTAGTTCTCAGTCCGATTATCAATCAAAGAAAAAGGCTTTCTTCGATGAGCTTTATAAAGGCAAGGTTGATATTCAAGTCCCAGCTAATAGTAGCGAGATTTATCATCTGATTTATCTCGGTAAAAGTATCACTTACGCACAGAGTTTAGACCGAACTTTTGCCAAATGTTCGATGAAGTTTAACGAACCGAATCCGGTAAACAGAACCTAATTCACGACATTGGTTTTATTGTCGTGTATGTGAGTGCTCAAAATTGGGCACTCTTTTTTTTATCTCCGAACTTTGGAGATGTTATGATAGTAGACATCAAAGACATATCCGGTAACGTTCTTCTTGTAACCACTCCCAATGAAGGTTGCAAGCGGAAGTTTACGCTCAAAAAAGAGGATTACATACTTCTGAAATTCTCTTTGAAGAATCCCATATATTTCAAGTTAGGCTCATACGTTGAATGCGGTTTGGGGTTATTCGAGGTATGCGACCTTCAAAGTCCTACCTTCAACACCGATAACGCAGGCTATGATTATGAACTAAGACTTGACGCTCACTACTGGAAATGGAAAAACAAAATCTTCAAATATACCCCAGAAGTGGCAGGGCAAGAGGCGTCTTGGAATCTCACCGCTTCACTTGATGTCCATGTTGGTATAGTCCTTAGAAATTTGAAAGCTCTTGGTTATAAGTATAAAGGACGGGATTTTGAATTTTCCATTGACAGTAGTGTAGAGAATAAGTCTCTTTTGATGAGCTACGATAATATCAATATCCTTAATGCCTTGTTCTCTATGGGAGCTAAAGACAAGTGGAGCTGTGATGTGTGGATAACAGAGAACATCATCCACTTCGGACGGTGTGAGTTCGGTGACCCTGTGGACTTCGAGCAAGGTATAAATGTGAAGGAAATGACACGTTCCGATTCGCAGTCTGATTACGCCACGAGAATCTACGCTTTCGGTTCTACAAGAAACATACCTTCCAACTATCGTCCTGTTGATGAGAGTATTGTTGTGAATGGAGTTGTACAGAAACGCCTTATGCTTCCTATTGACACTCCTTGCATAGATGCATATCCTGACATGTATACCGAGGAAGCGGTTGAACGGGTGGTTGTTTTTGATGAAATCTTTCCCCGAAGAACGGGCGCGATGTCGGATATTACCACGAAAGAATACACCGACAAGATAGAAAATTCGGACGGAACAACTACCGAAGAAAAATGGAATGCCTACCGCTTCAAAGATACTGGCATTACTTTCTCAAAGGATTATGTGCTTACTGAGAACGAATTAAAAATCAAATTTGAATCCGGTTCACTCAACGGAACGGAGTTCGCTGTTACGTTCAACCCCGACAATCTTGCTGAAAAGAACGAAGACGGCACTTGGAATCCACTCGCACAGGTCTGGGAGATAGTCAGAAACAAGAATTACGGCAGACCTCTTCCGGATGAAACACTGAAACCCCAAACCGGTGATACTTATGTACTATCCGGCTTCGATTCCACATCGGAGGTGTTCGGTACTATGGTAGCTTCCGCAGAACAGGAACTGAAAGCGGAAACGGAGAGATATGTAGCCAAATTCAAGATAGACCCGAACACCTATGGCTGCACGATGATGTCCGATGACGCATACCGTGAGGATGAAATACATAATCTCTACGGTGCAGGCCAGAAAGTTAACCTGATTAACAAAGCCTATTTCGAGAACGGAAGGCAGTCGAGGGTTATCGGGTTTGAATTCAACCTTGACAAACCTTATGATTCCCCCGTATATACTGTCGGGGAAACTGCCGCCTATTCCCGCATCGGGGAACTAGAGGATAAGGTAGAAAGTCTCACTCTCAAGGGTCAGACGTACACAGGTGGAAGCGGTAGTAGTGTATATGTGATAAGAAGAAATGACTCTACTCCTGCAACTGACAGCAATGTGTTCTCCGCGCTTCGCTCTTTGGGTATGTTTCTTCGTAAAGACAAGACAGATAGCACTAACTATTTATTGCGTCTATTTGGAGGTTTAGAGGTTGGCGAAGCCATAGACTCACTGATCGCGGGCAAGGGCATAATCGCGGATGATAAAGGGAGGATACAGGCTGACCGCATGGAGTTGCGGTCATCGCTGACCGTTTTAGAGCTTATCTTCAACCGCTTGTCTGCTATGGAGAGCGATTATTCATTTTCTGAGTCAGGGACTATTGAGAGCGTCGAACTCCTGGAAGACGGTACCTACCGTTTACCACTTCGTAAACGTTGGGAGAATGATTTCACGGCTTTGGCGGAGAATGATGTTGTCTATGGGGTAGTAAATAACCTCGCTTCAGGTACCGGAAAATATTATACTTCGTGGCTCCGTGTGCTAAATGTGAATACAGTGGCCAATACCATTATTGCCGTCATGTACCCGGATGATGAAGTTCCAGGAGGCAAGAACTATCCACCGGAACCGCTAATGATACTTTCTCATCGTGGTAATCCGGTGAACGAAGATCGTCAGGCATATTGGTACCTATCTTCCCGTGAGAAGTGTATCTGTATGTTGGATGGAGTAACGAAACCCATACTGGAAGAGAATAACTATGCTATTATCATTGGCAAGCTGAAGCAATTATCTCTGTTTGATAATTTGCCGATCAACTACCGTCATAGCTATATCTATTGTCGTGGTATTGCTATTCAGGACTTGTTACGCATAGACTATCAGGGTACACCTGTTCGTTCTGAGAACAACCGTGGCCCGTGGTCAGCCGAGGATGCGGTGAACAATCCCTACCAGTCCACACCGGAAGTATTTGATGCAGTCTATCATGTTGGCTGCAAATGGATGTGTCTTTCTACCGGAACGACTCAGGAACCCAAATGGAATGCTACGGATTGGGCGCAGATTGAAGGTAATTCAGAACTGACTCTTGAGTTCTCTTCCAGCAATGGTTATAGTTTCTTTGCCGGCAGGGTGGATACCGATATCACTCCGATAGTCTATTGGGGTTACAATGATATCTCATTAGATGTCTTGCCCGGTGACTGGTCATGGACGCGTGACAGCGGTCAGGTGACGGAAGATAACGCCTGGTCGGTCGCTCATGCCAATAACGGGCGGGTATTACACCTGACGAATGAAGACATGCCAAGCAACTGGGGAGCTACGAGAAAAGTGAAATTCACCTGTACGGCATATCTCCGCGATGGTGCCGGAAGTATTGATATTCAAAATTATATAAATGTATGAAAGGACTTAAAACCTCGGTTCAACCGCAGCCGATCAGAACCAGTTATACGCCTCTAAAGGCGAGCTTTGGAATTGTTATTGATGGTGGAGGTAGCAAGACACAGTTCTACTATACCAATGCCAACACGTACATTCCTAACCGTGCCGTAACTCCAATGAAGCTGAGGGCGTTCCTCAATATTGTGGATCCTGATAAGATTATCAGTAACGGGGATAAGAGTAGTCAACTGACCGTCACCTGGTATGAAAATAGTGAGAGTAACCAGATAACCTCGGAGAATAGTAATTATATTCTGAATGCCGACGGTACATTGCTTGTGAAGAAGAATGTAATCCCGACGGCACCGGTGCAGATTCTTTGCCGGGCTACTTTCATTGATACCAGGAATAACAATACTCTCGTGTATAATGATACATTCACTCTGAACTCAATCCAGAAGAGTGATGACCAGCTTTCACTAAGTATCAATCAGCCTGCCAAGATAACCTATAACCCCCTAAAGGATAACCAGTACATAGATATCACTGCCGCATTGAAAATGGGCAGCGAGACGGTTGCGGATGCCAACGTCGCATATTGGTGGTATAAGGTTGAGAACGGAGAAGAGACTTTAATCAACTCGTCTGACTTGAATATCGAGTATGTATCTGGTCAGGGAAGCAAGACTTTGCGCATAGATGCCGACAATACATATCTGAGCATCATCCGTTGCCGTGCCGCTTACTATACCGGCACCAAGCCTTCGGCACCTGTGGATGATACCCTGATGGCTGAGACGGCCATAGTCTATAAGATTCCTCCGATTAAGGCTTTTGTATACACTCCGAATGGCAATATTATCCGTAAGGGAATGGCCAATATGACTTTTTATGTGAAGATACTGACGAACAAAGAGGAACTGACTGAAGAACAAATCAACAGGTTCTTTTTTGTGAAGTGGTTCAAAAAATCATCCGCTGCGGGTGCTACGGCTACGGAAATCGGACACGGCAGTTCTATATCGGTTACAGCCGACAGTCTGCGCCTGACCGGTGGTTTGCAAATGTCGGTTTATCCGGAAGTCTATGAGATAGGACCTTATACGGTGCTTACTAACAAGAGTGGTGATCCGATCCGTACAGGTGCGAATGAAGTAATAATAGCCAGAGGTTAACAATTTAATTTATATGTTATGAGAGAAATGAAGTATTTGAAAGTTTCCGCCGATATCGCCCGTCGTGCCGGTGTGATTGATGTCCGCCATCGGACTGCTGATGGTGATTTTATCGTTAATGAGAGTGACCTTCGTATGGTGAGGTTTGAACCTGAGGAATATGTGAGGGGCATTGCCGGGCAGGTTCTTTCCGAACAGGAAGCTGCCAGGCTAATTGAAGCAGGTGGAAATCAAATTGGAGAGAAGGTCTTAAATGAAGAAAGTAATGAATCACCTGCCGAGGATTCTTTGCCGGTTCAGGATAGTGATAAAGAACCTATGGCAGAAGATAACCCAATTAACGGAGAGGAGGTACAAGATGAGTGATGTTGCAGGTTCTCTTTACGTCGGGATGATAATAGACGGTGACAGCGCACAAGGGAATATTCGATCTACTAAGCCGCTTGTGCAGATGTACCAGAAAGATACGGGTAAATGTGTGCCGGACTGGAGCGTAGCGGCCAACCAGCCCGTCATCTATCCGGTCATGCGCTCAGGCAATGAAAACGTGATCAAGCCGATTGTGTCGGGTTCCGAGAAGTGGTATTACAACAACACTTTAGTAACGTTCAACGCTTCTGGACTTTCTACCGCTCCGGCTGCCGTTGCCAGCAAGTTGCAAACCACTACTTATAATAATGGCTCTGTAAATGTGCCTTCTTTGAAGATAACAGGAAACCTTGCCAATGCTTCCAACATGGACGCTGACACTATCCGGATGGATGGAGAGATAGAGGCTTCCGGGCATAATCTTAGTTATACTTCTGAGATACCGCTTGCTATCTCTGAATTTAGCAACTCCGCTTATTATGGTTTCTTGTATCCTTCTGATGGCGGTATTATCGACGGTGATACAGCTACCGTAAAAGTAACTCAGGAACTTTACAAGGGTGGTTCGTTAGTGCCTCAGAGCAACTACTCACTGAAATGGTATAAGATGCCGTCAACTACAGCATGGTCAACCGCCAACAGTGTTTCATTAGTAGCGGATGATGTCGATTCCAAATTAAGCGTGAGGACTGAGTTTATCATCGGTGGTGAGGTGGTTGCTACTGCCATTTGCGAAGTGAGTGATGAAACAGATCCGTTATTCCTGGCAATAAACTACAGCGGCCCCACGATGCTTACCAACAGCGGTGCTACCAGTGAGGTTACAGCGACGTATAAGGTCAAGAAAACGGGAACAGGTGAAGAAGTGAGCGGGTTTACCTTTACAACTGCTTTCACAAAGACTAACGGTGCCGCCTTTACTCCGGCCAATGCACCTACTTCCGTCGGCTGTAAAATCACCTATACTGACGTTAAGAGTGCAGGCGGTAACATTACCGGCTATATACAAGGAACTAAATCTTGAGTAGTTATGGCTAAGAAACAGATAGTAGCATCAACTTTTAACGTTACGGCGGCTCCTGATGATGGCGCGAAAGGGAGTCGGGGCCAGCTGCCTTATCCGGCAGGCGAATACAACCTGTATACGGATTATATCTGTACGGATATGGTTGCTCCGTATGTACTCTATGAGGGCATCTATTATGTGATGAATCAGATTACCACCTGGGTAGGTCACGGCGTTCCATCAAATATTAATAACCCTCAAAAGGATTATGCTGTAAACGGCAAGAAGGCTACCTGGATACCTTTTGAGAATTACAAGGCTATCTATGTAGAGATATTGATGGCTAACTTCGCAAAATTGGCGAGTGCTGTCTTCTCAGGAGATTATATGTTTTCCCAGCAAGGAGTTGATGCTGAAGGAAACCCCACGTCTTCCTATGAAAAATTTGGTACGGAAGAGTTTACTCCTAACCTGCTTTTTGATTTTCTCAGAGGCCTGCTCAAAGGACGGAATATAGAAGTGGACGGCGGGGTGTTTAAAAACATTCGTTCCCCAAACAATAGTTTCATAATAAAAGAGAACGGTGATATTGAGATTGTTGGTCGTATCGAAACATCATTAAACGGTAAACGTGTTGTTATTGATCCTGAGACAAATTCCATCAAAATGTATAATCAATCCGAACAGGAAGTTATGATTATGTCATTTATGGATTCCGAATGGAGTGGAGAGGTGACAAGCATACCAAGATTGCGCATGCAGAGGATCATGTCTTCTGGTGCCGTAACAGCTTTAGCCGACGTTTCTCCCGGATCAATAGCTCTTAGGTCTAAGGGAATAGATGTCTTTTATGATATGACAATCAGTCCTGTATCTGGAATTACTTTTATAAGAGATGGGGTGGTTACAAAAAGTTATCCCAGTTCTTAATTGGAATAAAATTAAACAAAACGAGATTATAAATTAAATGTTGAATTTGGGCGTTTTTCGCTATAGTTTAAACGTCCGTTAAAACTGAATAGGTATGGGAAAATTAAGCGAAGCCGCTATTGTGAATAGTATTAATAGTGAATATGTGCTACTGACAGATAGTAATGGGCTACCATTACGGATCAGCAAGAACAATCTTGCAGAAGCCGTTCGTAGCGTGATGAGCGAGGCTGATATTATCAATAAAGGTTTAATGCCTGCCGGATTAATAGGCTCTAAAAATGTAATGGCAAGCGTTCTGTTATGTGAAACTACGGCTTTAGCCATAACTGGATCTATTCTGTTATCTGTATCAGCTACTACGTCGGGAATACCTAATCTCTATTTCATATCAATGGGGCGTGCAGGAGGCAGTACTGGCAATCCGACCGTAAGGGTTAAGGTGTTATCCGGTGATTATACTATTAAAATTATAGGAAAAACAGATGCGGATGGTAAGTGCAAAGTATATGCCGAGCGTAATCAGTTTACCCCTATCCTTAATGTTATTGCGATGAGCACACATGGCATTACTATGAAGATGGAAATTGCTGATAATTCAGATTTCGAGGGTGGTTTTGAAGCCACGTTAGAGTAATAGTATAGGGGCATAATGCCCCTATACTCTAATAAGCCCCTCAGGGGCTTCATCATTTGTTTCTAACTTAATGATTCCTCCATGGTTAGCAATAACGGATAAATTGAGCGATCCACCAGAGAAAGCCTCATATCCCCATACTTCCCGTGTTCCATTTACATCTCTGTAATATAGCCTAAAAGAAGCATTATCCCCTTGTATATTGATTAATTCCGGCAAGTAACCTTTCCGACAGGATATCATTCCAAGAGGTAACTTTAACAAAGAGGTACCGCTTGCTATAAGAAATTGGCAATTAGCATAATAAACTGTTAAGTTACATAAGTGAACATATTTTTCTGCTGAATAAGATTGCATACTTCGTTTAAACAGATCAACGGATGCCAATCCCTTTCGTTCCTTCGTAGCTTCTGACATTACCAGCCTAATTACTTCAGCAAGATCAGCTCTGCTTATGCGTACTGGATTACCATTAGAATCTATTAAGGCGATATATTCACTATTGATACTACTTACCTGTGTACTTTCATTTAATTTCATACCATTCAGTTTTGAGGGACGTTTGAATCATTGCTTGTTTCCCCTATATGATATCACTATCTTCACAGGCAAAAAATGATTTACGCATACATCCGCATTTCAACTGATAAACAGATAAAAGAAAATCAGAAGTTTGAGATTGAGAATTTTGCAAAAGAAAAGGGGCTTGCAATCGACTCCTGGGTATCAGAACAGGTAACAGGAACTAAGGCTGCTAAAGAACGTCGTCTTGGGCCACTTCTGAAGAAAATGAAGAAAGGTGATACCTTGATACTATCTGAAATAAGTCGTCTTGGCAGGAACCTAATGCAAATTATGTCGATGCTCAACCTCTGCATGACGAAGGAAACCTTTGTTCTAACTGTTAAGGAGAAATACGAGCTTGGCAATAACATTAATAGCCAGGTGTTGGCATTCGCTTTCGGGCTGTCAGCTCAGATTGAGCGTGATTTAATTTCTCAGCGTACCAAAGAAGGATTGGCCAGGCGTAAAGCAAGCGGTCAGCAATTGGGCCGGAAGAAAGGTGACAAGAATACTCATTATAAGCTGACCGGAAAAGAAAATATAATCCGGACTATGCTTGATTATGGTTACTCGAAGGCTGCTATCTGTAGAAAACTGAAATGCAACTTTAAAACGCTTGATGATCATCTTGAAAGAATGAAGGAAAAGCCTTGTGAATTAGGGGATAATTAGTATCTTTGTACAGTGATTATGCCCATTGACAGCCCGTATTAGGTGTTGTCGATGGGCTTTTTTGTGCCTAAAAATCCCGTCTTACTTTTCACAAGCGAGGCGGGATAACGACATGTATCAGATTGACCGTTAAGACCAATCTGATAACAAAGGTAGTATTAATAATTAAAATAGTGAAAGGAAAATGAAAGATGTATTAGATTTCTTACATGCGTTAGATTTGACTAACCTGTATCGTCATATCGGGGTGACATTGATGTGCTGGTTAGTAATGTTCATCTCCGTACTGATTGATATGTGGGATGGCGTACAGACTGCGAGGGTAATGAAAGAGAAAGTAGATAGCAAGGGATTACGCCGTACATTTGCTAAAGCTGGCGATTATTGGCGTATGATGCTGTTTGGACTGATGTTCGACACATTGGGATTACTCTTTACTTGGTATGTATTACCATACATGACGATCATCATCACGGTTGGTGTATTGATAATCGAGTTTCGGAGCGTATGGGAACATAATAAGAGGAAGCGTAGCCATGCGGCAGAGTTACCCGGAGTGATAGCCAATATCGTTAAGTGTGCATCGGAGAAAGACGCTTTGGAATTAATCAAGAAAATAAAGGAGGTGCAGAAATGAAGTACTTTACAATCGCTGAACTGATTAAGTCCGATACAGCCGACCAATTAGGAATTGATAACCGGTGTAAGAAAGAGCATGTAGCCAATATGACTGCATTAGTAGATAATGTGCTTGACCCATTGCGGGAGGCATACGGTAAGCCTATTACTGTTAATAGTGGTTTCCGTTGCCCGGCATTGAATAAAGCTGTAAAAGGTTCTGTTACGAGTGATCACATGAATGGATGTGCGGCAGATATAACCGGAGGAAGCCCGAAGGAAAACAAGAGGTTGTTCTATCTGATCCAGGAGCTTGGCCTTCCCTTCGATCAGTTGATTGATGAGAAACATTTCTCATGGGTACATGTCAGCTATCGAGAAGGTGCAAACCGTAAACAAGTGCTTGCGTTATGAAGAAGCTGCCTTGGATATTAGTCATATTGCTGGCTGTGGCTTGTGTGGTTGCTTGGTTCCGTCCGCACGAGCCTCTTCCGGCAGAAATACGTACCGAGACAAAGATAAAGACCGTCGTAAAGGTTGATACGTTACTTATCTCTCCACCTATGGCTCCTCTGTTAGTTTTCCAGCTAACAGACACTATTCGCATTGGTGATACGGTAGTTTATCGTGAGCAAGCGTATTATGAGGATAGTCTTTACCGGGCATGGGTGAGCGGATATCGACCGAAGTTGGATAGCTTGATGGTGTTCCCTAAGACGGTGTATCAGACGGTGACGAATGATATCTACCGTACTATTGTGCCGAAGAAGAAGCGTTGGGGATTGGGCTTGCAGGTTGGTTGTGGATATCCGAGTGGGTTCTACTTCGGAGTTGGGATGAGTTATGATTTGTGGCAGTGGTGAGACTGCATACTTTTATTGGTGTATAATCGGTAAAATTACCGATTTCCTTTTATTTTCTCGTTATTTTGCTTTATTTTTGCGGTGAATTTACCGATTTATATAATATGGGAATAGAAAAAATACTTGATCCTGCAGTAAAAAGCAATCTTCATATAGAAGAGGGAAAAACTTTGCGTGATATTTTTGATGCAAAGTTAAAAGAGCTAAATGTTGCTCAGTCTAAAGTAGAGACTTTGATTTCTATTGAACGAAAAACATTAAATTCTATTTTGGACAATACAGCAAAACGGATAGATGTTGTTAACCTTATTAAGATATCACATTTCCTAGGATTGGAGGTAAGCGAATTGTTGGCATTATATGCTCCAGAGATGCCAATAGAAATGATTAAAGAAGTACAATTGGCAAAAGATGCAAGTTATATTTTTAATAATTTTGATATAGATTCTCTTATAAAAATTGGAATAATAGTAAAAGGTGACAATTCTCAGGATATAAGACGGAAAATAGAACATTTTTTTACTTTTTCTAGCATATATGATTATACACAAGATACGATATTTCCGGCCTTTAGTAGACCTAAAAGAGATTCGCATGAACAAGTAAGGGCTTTTTGGATAAAGTCTGCTTATACTCAGTTTAAACAGATAAGTAATCCTAATGAATATAATAGAGAGTATTTAACGGATTTGATATATAAAATAAAGCCTTATACGAGAGATATACAAGGGGGATTGTTATCTGTAGCACGTGCTTTATATAAAATAGGAATAACAGTGATTTTCCAACCATCAATACAAAGGTTGCAGATAAAAGGGGCTACTTTTGCATGTAATGGCAAACCATGTATTGTTTTATCTGATTTGAATAAAAGATATCCGACACTTTGGTTTGTTTTGCTACATGAGTTATATCATGTACTATATGATTTTGATGAGATTTCTGAAAGGAGTTATCATGTTTCGGAAGAAGATTCTTATGATTTATTTCTGTTAGATGAAATCTCTCCAGATGAATTTGCGCGGGATTTTTTACTAAATAAAGAACGACTAAAATTTGTTTCTGGCTATATTAATTCACCAACTATTGTAGAAAAATGCGCTCGTGAATGGTCTATTCATCCATCAATAATATATGCTATTTACATGTATGAAGCTTCTCAGAATGGTTTTACTATGATATGGAGTAGTCCATTAGCTAAAAAAATACCTTCGTCAGATGATGCTCTGAAATTATTTAATACCCATCCATTTGAGAGAGAATGTTTAGAAGAAAGTGTAAGAGAAATAAAAGAATTAATTTATAATATTTAGTGATTATGGAACAGAATAGTAAGAAAAAACTTGAAGATAAAAAGAAACTTCAAGAACAAAAAGACCGCGAAAAAATGGAAATATTGGCAAAAGCGGATGAAATTAAAAATCAAACGTTCGTTTTTGATAATACAGGTGAGTTGGCTTTGAGAAAAGAGATAGAAGATCTATCCATGGAACCAATTGATAATCCAGAAGAAAGATATGAGACATATTATAAAATTGTTAATCGTCTATTGAGAAAACATTTACCTAAAGGACAAGAAAACAAGCGAGCACGTGATTTAATTTATGAGGAAAAGAATACTTTTTTAACACGTGGACATCGTAAAGATTCAAGGGGATATAGAGGTGCTGATGGAAGAATGTCATATATTGCTGATATTCGTGAACTTATTGATGTTATATCAGAATGGATAGTGTCTCAAGGTACTATGTTTGAATTATACAATAAACTGAGAACCATTAATATAGAAAAAGGATATGGTGATCCGCTAAATAATAAGAAGTAAGAAGTTTAATCTCTTTTTCACCTCGACAAAATGTCGTTTTTTTGTACCATGCTGTTTGATGAATTGATATTGATTCGTTTTTTTTGTATAAACTTTAATTGTTACTACTATGATTAAGAAAATAGTTAGAGATATAGAAGGGAATATTATAACTGAACGTCCTATTGGTGAAATAGAGATTATACGCTCACCATTTAGATGCATCATTAAGCGTGAGGGGCAAGAAGATCCGAATAAGGGGAATCGTGTCATTGTAAAATGCTCATTTTTTACAACTGAAAGTCCAATCATTCGTAGATTTAATTTTGATTTATGGGGAATTTATTGTGTAGTATTGAATGGTAGGATTGGCAAGGTAACAAACTTTGCTAACCGAGATTTTCTAAGCGATACATGGAAGGACGCTTTTGAACAGGCAGAAAGGTGTTTCAGTGAAGGATGTGATCAATATGAACGTCTGATATTCGAACGGGAACAAGCTCTTAAAAATGCAGAATAAATATCAGGTAGAGTGGTAAGTCCTTTATATTTAACCAGTAGATTATCAGTGGCAAAATATGTAATGTTTTACAATTAACAATCAAAGGTGAAAATAAATATATTTTAGATAGTATGATTTGTAATTTAGTAAATGTTTATCCCGATTGTATAATTAACAATGTAAAATTCTACAGGACTGTCTATATAGATAAATATCTATATACAATGCGTGTGTGTGCGTCTATTGGAAATGAAATAATAACATTGGTTTATCGATACGGGGATAAGTTTGAATGGATAAAAAGAATTGCATGCGAATACCGTAATGGCGCTATGCAAAAAATGGATATTGGTAGATGCGTTGTTAATTTAGGGCAGGAATATTTTATTAGAGACTCACAAACTGGTAATATATGTAAAGATGAAAGTGGAAAATATCCCCTTTGGGCACAAGTGTATCGTGATGAAAATAACCTTTATAATTATGTTAACGGGAATGCTCCATCTTTACAAATCGAATATCTCATAAAGAAAAATATTTTAATTTTATCTACTGATAATGAGTTGCTTATCGGTAATTTGTTTATAGAATCATATAATACTAGAGAGCTATCTCTAGAAGAATTACTAAAATAATAATTACCTACTATAATAAAAAGGATGCTATTCTAATTAAATCATGGGAAAAGAGACTAAATATAATTATGATGAAGATAGCGTAAAAGCTCTAATTACCTGGGCTGAGACCGCACAATTACCCCAAGAGGTAACTTTAAGTGAGGCTGAACATATCACGGATGCTAAAATTTATGTTCGTGCTAATATCAACGATATCAAACAACATTATCCTGATCAATTCTATAACCCGGCAATAGATAGATTGTATCGTTTAAAAATATTTGTAGAAGAATTATAATAATTGTCCTATTTTAAATTTATAATATTATGAATAACATTGATAAAGTATTTATTATACAGTGGGTTGGTCCATTCTTTACTTTGGAAGAACTGAAAGAATGGGAAATTGAGAATATAGATTGCAAAAGCAATTTATATATGTTTACAGGAAAAGAATATCGTCATAGAACAGTATCAGATTATGTTGGTATTACAGAACAAGAATATGTCTATAAAAGATTGAATAATAATCATGGGAAATTTAATAAAATATCCAAAGACCTAAATATTTGGGTTGGCCATTTTTCTTGTTCAGATCATGCAACACGTGAGAATATATCCATAGTTGAGACATTATTAATTTCTAGTTGGCAACCAAATTTGAATGAGAGAAAGAAGATATATTATCCCTATAGTAGTATTTGCGTAATTAACCAATGGTATAAGCCCAACTGCTGCCAATATAGTAATCGCATATATTCAGCACAAGATATGCAGGATGTTATTATATATAATAGAGATACAGAGGAGGTTTGGGGTGCAGACCGATTAAAGAAGCTACCCTACTAAAACATAAACAGAAAGGGATGATAAAACAAATTGTCCCTTTTTTATGCTCTCTGTAATATGGTTTCATCTGTTGGCGCTTTCTTGATAAAATCGCTCTGAATAATGTATGCGTCCATCAGATTTGCGTCATAGGGCTTTAATAAAGATGATATTTCAACCTTTGATAGATCGGATTTCAACCATCTTTCTTCATCCTCTGGAGATAAGATTACCGGCATACGGTGCTTAGTATTGTGGATGTAATCAGTCAAAGGATTAGTATCTGTGGTAATGATGGAAAATGTAGTATGCTGCATTCCTGTTTCTTTGTCTAACCAGATATCATATAACCCGGCCATAGAGAAAATAGGCTCATCTTTCAGGTAGATATAGTAGGGTATCTTCTTGCCGCTCTCATGTCTCCATTCAAAGTAACCAGTTGATGGCACAATACAACGTTTCTTCATAACCGGTTCCCGAAATGAGGGCTTATCGAATATTGTGTCTGCCCGGGCATTAAGTGTCATTCGCCGAATTTCATCTGCATTAGTTTCACTTTTGATCCAAAAAGGGATTAGACCCCAATTGAAAACCTGAACTTCATCACTCTTTGTGATTATTGGATATTTCGGAAAGTTGAAGGCATTAACATGATATTGCTCATTGAGAATGTCTTGGTATATCTCAACTACATCCGACTTCCGGCCATATCGAGCAGCCAGTTTGATTGCTTTAGCACTCATGGAATTATGGAAACACATAGCTTACTTACATTTGACGATTATTATTTCATTGATATTAGTAGTATAACATTGAGATAGTTGTTCTTGTTTAAGTTTCCAATCTCTTCCTGAACCCTGTATTGCAAGTTTGACATGATGCTGAAACTTTCCATTAATCTTATCTACTACTTGCATCAGTCTTTCTCGTTTCTCTCGATCAACAGAATCAAAGAGTCCCAATTGTGCATTATCAGTTATTTCAGTGATGATAACCCCTGCTTTTTTGTATTGGTATCCAGGAAGGAAAATTCTTCTTAATCCCTCCAGCGCATAATGCACTATTTCTAAAGTATCAGAGGTAGGAACCGGCAGTTGTACAATTGTATTCTTCCAATATTGAGGAAGATCCTCCCGGAAGTTATTTGTATGAATGAAAACCATTAGTGACTGGGCGAAAGATTTCTGTTCCCGAAGTTTTTGCGCACAAGTGGAGGCATGAGTTGCGATAGCCTCTGATATGGTATCAATATCTTCTACCATTTTACCGAAAGACCGGCTTGTACATATTTGCTTTTTAGCTGGTGGTGCCGTTTCCATATCAATACACGATATTCCTCTCAGTTCTTTCCAGGTACGTTCACCGACAACAGTCATATTCTTTCTAACCCATGAACCGGGCAGTTGTGTAAAATCAAAAGCGGTCTTTACTCCTTGTTTTTCCAACTTTGCCGCTTGCCGGCGACCAATCCCCCATACATCGCCAATTTCAAACAGTTTTAATGCCTTAATTCTCTTTTCTTCGGTGTCAATGATACACAGCCGATTGTAAGCCGGGTACTTCTTTGCAAATTTGTTTGCCATCTTTGCAAGTGTTTTGGTTTGACCAATACCAAGACTAACAGGTATGCCAGTACCACGAGATACTTTCCGTACAATGTTTGCTCCAAGTGATTGCAGGTCTTTAATCCCTGCCAGATTGAGAAATGCTTCGTCAATAGAATAGACTTCAATTTCAGGTGCCATATCAGCCAAAAGTGACATTACACGACTGGACATATCACCGTATAGGATATAGTTAGATGAGAATACAGCAACACCATGAGTGCTTACCAGTTCTTTAATCTGATACGCTGGTACTCCCATCTTAATACCTAATGCTTTGGCTTCGTTTGAGCGTGCAATTACGCATCCATCATTGTTACTTAGTACAACGACGGGTTTTCCATTCAGTGAGGGGTTGAATGCTCTTTCACAGGATGCGTAAAAATTGTTGCAGTCTACAAGACCATACATCAACGTTTCCTCCGATTCTTTTTGATTGTATAGGTTACTATTCCCCAAACTACAAATTCATTTTCTGGGGTTACTTTTATAAGGGGATAATTAGGGTTTGAAGGGACAAGCCAAGCGGCATCTTTTTCTAATCGTACGCGTTTGAGGGTATAATCGCCATCAATATAGCAAATAGCGAGGTCGTCGTCAATCAGTTCCAGCGATTTATCTACAACGAGAATATCGCCATCTTCAATACCTTCATCACGCATAGAATCTCCGGACACCCGTGCATAAAAAGTTGTGGCCGGATGCTGGACTATTTCTTTATTCAGGTCGATAGCTTCTTTCAAATAATCCTGTGCCGGACTGGGAAAACCAGCACGTACACCTTCATCTGCATACGGAAGTGGAAGACTGGAAGATATATCAATCTTATGTATTTGAAGATTCTTTTTCATCGTAGCAAATAAACAAAGAAATCTTGTGATTAGTTGTCTATGATAGTCTATATTTGTATTTTTTATGAAAGAAGGTAGCCTTACGACTACCTTCAGGAATAACAAGCTCATCACACACATCAACAACTCATGCTTGGTATTCTGCTGTAGTTACTAACGAGCTTTGAAAAAGTTTAGTCCGGACACAAAAAAAAGTGAGAGGAATCACCCTCTCACTCAAAGTCAAACCAAAAACTCGAATTATGGCCGAGTTGTCAAGTTTTCGTTTTTGTCAAACATATAATCCAATAATTTAAAATTTGCTTCATTGATTGGAGCAAAGTCTTTTTGTATATAAAGCTCTGTTATCTTCATGGAGGTATCTACATGGTTTAACATGTCATTTACTATGTATTTACTTATACCTACTTTGTTTATCGCAATTGTTGCCATTGAGTGCCTAGCCGCATAGAATTGCAAGTTTTCAATGCCAAGTTCTTTACTGATTTCTTTTAAGCCAATGTTGATAGCACGGTTTAAATCAGCCATAGAAGAAAAACGCTCATAGAAGTTGAATACTCTATCTTTGCCTCTATATTTATTAACCAAGTCTTTGATAATAGGGTAGATTTCTACTATCATTTTAGCTTGATCGTGTCTTCTATCCTTTGTTTTGGTTCTGTGATAGGTTATATACTTCCCATTATATTCTGTTGCGTTATATAGATCGGCTGAATTCATTCCCATCAGGCAGAATGAAAGTATAAAACAATCTTTAGCCAAGTCGTGTCTACTGGTATATCCCTTAATCTTTTTGTTATCGTAAGGGAGAGTAAATATAGCTTTTATAGTTTCTTCCGATAAAGCTCTTTTCTCTGCTACATTCTGTTGTTTGGGTTTATATTTGGAAAGATTCTGCTTGATTCTTATAATGTCATTGTCTTCGTCATTATAATACTCCCTCGCCTCTGTAAATAGACGAAGGATGACACTGGGATATAGTGACTGTGCCCGTTTCTTTTCAGACAGGTATTCTTCAAATTCCTTTAGTTTCTGAACCGTTACTTCGTTGCAAAGAATAGATTCTCTTCCAAAGAAAGTACAAAATGAGTTCAAAGCTGTTGTGTAATTCTTCATACCCTTTATCTCAGGATGTGAAGCGCACCATTTTTTTGCGAATGAGATAAAATCGATACCGCTTTTGTCATCCTTGGATGATTTAAGATATTCAACTATAGTGTCTATGTCTATGGCATTCAATTCTAGATTCAGTTTATATATTTTCTCCCGATAAATTTTGATTAACTCTTCACACCTATCTATTATTTGCTGATTCTTTATTTTGAAGCCGGAGGTAATATCTTTCTTGGTGACATACATGGTAGTGGAGATATATCTTATCTTTCTCTCATGGGTTAACCTGATAAGAACATTCCATGTCTTATCGGAACGCATTTTTTCTTTTTTGATGATTGCTTTAAATGTTGCCATAATCTTAGGGTAAACAATGGGTAAACAAATTCTATCTACTTGTAGGTTTAAAACGTTACTTGTAATGTGGTTCTTTATGACATCTTTTTGGATTAATCCTCCCAAAAACCTGATATATAGCAAAAAAGAGGAAAATCATTACTGAAATTCCTCTTTCTTTTGGGGTGACTGATGGGACTCGAACCCACGACATTCAGAACCACAATCTGACGCTCTAACCAACTGAACTACAGTCACCATGTTTGCGTCATTTCTCAAACGCGGTGCAAAGATAGGTATTATCTTTGATACTGCAAATATTTGGCGAAATATTTTATTGAAATCTGCATTATTTTTTATTCTCTTTAATTCCTATATTGTGTTGGTGGAGGAGCTTCCGGGAGTTTTTGACGAAGATATTCAGATGGTTACGTGCAGCTTCCGGGAGCTTTGAAATAGATGTGGAATCTGTGGGATAAAGCACATAGTTTTTTTCTTTGGTGAAATTGGGACGTGCTGTCCATACGAAATTATATCCGCAACGTTGTACTCGAACTTGTGGGGAGGTAGATGTTGTGGTGTCTTTTTCTAATTCTAATGTGAATATAAGTCCTCCGTCAGTATTTACTTTACTCATGTTGGAGATGAAATTCCCTAAAGAATATACTACAGCGTGTTGTGCTCCGGTAATGCTATCGGTACGTAGTTCCATCGGTTGTATAACATGAGGATGGCTACCGATGATATGGGTAACGCCCTGTTCCAATAACCAATCAGCCAACTGTCGTTGTTCGCGACTAGGTAGCGATTGGTATTCGTTTCCCCAATGCATACAAGCAATGATAACATCAGGTTGCCATGTTCGTGCTGTATCGATATCCTGTAACATGATTTTCTTATCAATATAGTTCACTATGTTGGGAGAGGATGGCTTAACTCCATTGGTATCATAGGTATAGTTAAGAAGGGCAATTCGAAAACCGTTTTTGTGAATGAGTAATGGGTATCGTTGACGGCGTTTTTCTTCATTTCTATAAGTTCCGGTGTAGGGGATACGTAAGGAATCTAACATTAGGATTGTACGTTCCAAACCTTTTTTACCGCGGTCGAGACAGTGATTGTTAGCAGTTAACAGAACATTGAAACCGGCCTCTTTAATGGCATATAAATATTCATCAGGTGCACAGAAAGCCGGATAACCACTATAAGGTTTTCCACCGATAGGTACTTCTAAATTGCCGATAGCGATGTCTGCTCCACTGATTTGCTCTTTTACGAGAGAGAAGCAGGGAGAGTAGTCATAAGTCCCTTTATCTGTACGCGCGGCGTCAAGCTGGGCTTTGTGTTGCATCAAATCACCTACAAATAATAGAGTGATTTTTGCAGGGGGGATTGTATCAGTGGATTCCGGTACTACTTGTTCCTGTGCTGTGCTACAACACGATATAAAGAAGAAAAGTAATGCAAGAGGGATTGTCTGTCTCATGACTTTGAGCGGATTAAGGTTCCACTGGATAAAATAAATACCGAAAGGAGTCAAGTTGTCACAAGAGGTTCCTTCCGGTATTCGGTATTTTTATTATTGATATATTGCTTTCTTGCCAGCCAGCAATGTATTCTTCATCAAAGAAACGATGGTCATCGGTCCTACACCACCCGGCACAGGAGTGATAAATGAACATTTCGGAGCAACCTCGTCAAACTTAACATCTCCAGTCAGTTTGAAGCCTGATTTTTTTGTAGAATCCGGTACACGTGTAGTACCTACATCAATAACTACGGCACCTTCTTTTACCATTTCAGCTTTCACAAAGTTGGGTTGTCCCAATGCAGCGATGATGATATCGGCTTCCTGGCATTCTTTTACAAGATCTTTGCTCCGGCTATGGCATACGGTTACAGTAGCATCTCCTGGATAGGCTTTCTGCATCATCAGTGCAGCCATTGGTTTACCGACGATATTACTACGTCCCAATACTACACACTTCTTACCCGAAGTTTCTATTTGATAGCGTTTCAGTAGTTCAAGAATACCGTTAGGGGTTGCTGATACATAGCAAGGCAATCCTATGGACATGCGACCTACATTGATGGGATGAAACCCGTCTACATCTTTACGATAATCGATAGTTTCAATCACTTTTTGCTCAGAGATATGCTTGGGTAATGGGAGTTGTACGATAAATCCGTCAACATCTGCATCTTCATTTAATTCACGTACTTTAGCAAGGAGCTCTTCTTCCGTAACATCCGCTTCATAACGGATGAGGCTGGATTTGAATCCACAAACTTCGCATGCTTTCACTTTGGCAGCAACATACGTTTCGCTGCCACCATCGTGGCCTACAAGAATTGCAGCAAGGTGAGGGCATTTGCCACCTTTTGCTACAATTTCTGCTACTTCTGCAGCAATCTCCTGTTTTACTTGTTCAGAGATTGCTTTTCCATCAATTAATGTCATATAAATATTTTTGTTTTGATTATAATTTATCTTGTATTAGGGGTCTAAAAGAGTATCGCAAATATAGAGCAAATAACCGAATATAACAACAATCCCGCTAATTTCATATTTTAAATGAAGTCAGCGGGATTGGTATGCTTGCAGTTTATCTTTATTATTTCATCTTCGGCATCATTTTGCCCATCTTGCTACCCGTTACCATTTTCATCATCTTGCGGGTTTGGTCAAATTGTTTCAACAGACGGTTTACTTCTTGAATATTCGTACCACTACCTTTGGCAATGCGTTGACGACGCGAACCGTTCAGAAGAGCCGGATTACTGCGTTCTGCCGGAGTCATCGAATAGATGATAGCCTCAATACTTTTAAATGCATTATCATCAATATCAATGTCCTTAATAGCTTTACCTACACCCGGTATCATAGAAGCCAAGTCTTTCAGGTTGCCCATCTTTTTGATCTGTGCAATCTGACTCAAGAAATCGTTGAAATCGAATTGATTCTTGGCAATCTTCTTTTGCAGGCGTTTTGCTTCTTCTTCATCGTACTGCTCCTGGGCACGTTCCACCAATGAAACGATGTCACCCATACCAAGGATACGGTCTGACATACGTGAGGGATGGAATTGATCAATAGCATCCAGTTTTTCACCTGTACCCACAAACTTGATCGGCTTGTTCACCACCGAACGAATGGAAAGAGCGGCACCACCACGGGTGTCACCATCTAATTTAGTTAGTACAACACCGTTGAAGTCAAGTCGTTCGTTAAACTCTTTTGCTGTGTTTACAGCGTCCTGGCCGGTCATGGAGTCTACTACGAATAGGATTTCGTTTGGATTGATTGCTTTTTTAATAGCGGCAATCTCGTTCATCATCTCTTCGTCTACTGCCAGACGTCCGGCTGTATCGACAATGACTACATCGTATCCTTTGGCTTTAGCCTCTTGAATGGCGTTTTCAGCAATTTTCACCGGATTCTTGCTGTCAGGTTCAGAGTATATTGGAACTCCAATTTGTTCAGCTAGTACGCACAACTGTTCAATAGCGGCAGGGCGGTATACATCACAAGCCACCAACAATGGCTTCTTGTTCTTTTTCGTTTTCAGCATTCGTGCCAGCTTACCTGAGAAAGTTGTCTTACCGGAACCTTGCAGACCGGACATCAAAATAACTGCCGGCTTTCCTTCCAAATCAATCTCTGCTGTTTCGCCACCCATCAATTGAGTCAGTTCATCGTGCACGATTTTTACCATCAACTGACTGGGCTTTACAGCTGTCAGCACGTTTTGTCCTAATGCTTTTTCCTTAACAGTATCAGTGAAAGTTTTGGCTACTTTGTAGTTTACGTCAGCGTCCAACAGTGCTTTACGCACATCTTTCAGGGTTTCCGCAACATTGATTTCGGTGATCTTTCCTTCACCTTTCAGAATTTTAAACGACCTTTCCAGTCTTTCGCTTAAATTATCGAACATGATGATATAATTCTATTTATAAATTACAAATTACTCTTATTGAGGCGCAAAAGTACAAAAAATCCACGTATCTACCTTCATTTAAGGCAATAATATTATTCAACCGAGGTAGCGGGATAAGTGAAAAGAATAGTTGGACCTTCTTTGCTATCGGGGATTACTTGATATGTACCGCCAAAGTGTTTTATAAACAGACGGTTGACATCATTACGCAAAGCAGAGTCTTGATTGGCATATTTGAGGTCTGCGAGGGGGCAGTTGGTGATTTTAAAACGTAATATTTCTCCGTTCTTGTTCAGAGTGAAGTTGAGATCGCGTTCTTCTTTGAAAGAAGCGAATGGACAAGTTAGAATACTGACAACGAATTGCATGAACCGGTTTGTGTCTGTATGGATGATATATTCGTCAATGTTACTGATGAAATGAGTATGCAAGGTAGAATTCTGCATATGTGCCATTCCTACAGCATCGTTGCAGAGCTGTACGATGTCATAATTACTCATTTGGAATTTCATCATACCAGCTTCCAGGCGCGACAAATCAAGGACATTATTGACTAAACGCATTAGCTGATCCGTGTTTTGCTGAATAATTTCCGCATATTCTTTACGGGTTTGATCATCTATTTCCGCTTCGTTTGCTATAATTTGTGAGAACCCCAATACTCCGTTTAGGGGAACACGGATGGCGTGACTCATATTGGAGAGGAAACGATTCTTCATTTCATTGGCTTCTTCTGTCTGTCGTGTGGCTTTATGAGTTTCTTTTTCTGATATCTTTAGTGCTTTTCGTATCAGATTGATGCGGAACATATAGCCGATACATAAGATCAAAATGATTCCGAGACTCAAAAGAATACTGGTTTGTACACGATTTCTTAGTTTTCCACGCTCCCATACCAATTGGTTCAGATGATGTATTTCTTTGATTTCCTCCAGCTGTTTAGCTGATATGGCGGCAGTCAGTGAATCCTGAATATGATTGGAACTTTCGTACAGTGGCAGGGCTTCTGCATATTTACCCATTTCTTGCAGAATGTCAGCTTTCCGCGATAATTGTTTGGCATACTCCATTTGGGCAGATTCAAATTGTTTCATCTTTATCAGAGCAGAATCTATATAGAGAAGTGCAGCCTGATAATCTTTTGTATGCCGGTAATACTCCGCACTTGCATCATAATACAGGGCCATATAGGGAATATAACTCTGCGGAGTTATGAAGTCTTGAGCTTCTTCTATATGATATTTAGCCGAGTCTATCTTTCCTATCCCTGTATAATAGTAAGTTTGAAAAATTTCTGAGAATAGATAAAGATTGAAATATGATTCATACATATCCGGATCTAAACTAAGCATTTTTTGCAATAGCTGTTTGTTTTCTTTCAGATACGTCTTCAGGCTTGAATAGTCTTTCTGGTCTTTACTGAATACAATTAATTGATTCAGAACATTAAACTGTGTACTGCTGGTTGTTTGTTCCGAAACATATTTGTGAGCTTTTCGAAGCGCTTCTCCTTCTTCTTTTGTACGGTTGGTTTCATGGTATGCACTTGCCAGACATGAATAAGCAGCTATACGGCCGTCTGTGTTATTCAGTTCTTCTGCTTTCTCAAGCATTTTTAATGATTCATTGATGGCATATTCATATTTCTCCTTATATGTATAAGTATAAATAAGCAATTTTTGTGCATTGAAGTACAACCTGAAAAACTCCATGCGTTCAGCAATGGGTTTCACGTAGTTCACCAGTTTACTGATACTATCAACTTCATTCTTATTATAATAGTACAATATTTTGAAATATGTACTGCTGCATATATATTTAGGATTCTTTTGGTACTGTGCTTCGTTGAACATTTCTTCAGCATATTCTATATAATGCGGAGAGTTTTGTTCGGTAAGCACGAGTTTCTCAAGTAATTTTAATCTTGTGGTGTCATGCGGAAGTGCACGCAGTTCGATTAACAGACTGTCTGCCACAGATGATTTTTCTGTTATATTTTCTGCAAATGCGAGGAAACTTTGCAGGAAAAGAGCGAGTATTAACAAGGTTTGTTTCATTGCGCTACCTCCTTTCTGTTGGTAGAGTGAATTGGATGAGTAAACAAGAAGCGGGAACCATCCTTATATTCAGGATCTATCCATATTCTTCCGCCGAAACGTTCTACAATTAATTGACAGATAGAGAGTCCCAATCCGCTGCCTTGGGCATTTTCATTCAGCTTTTCAAAACGGTTAAATATCTGTCCCTGTTTTTCCGGGGCGATCCCACAACCGGTATCTGTAACCGAAAACACAGTCATTTCTTCTGATTCTTTCTCCAATAATAAGGTTATGCTACCTTCTGTGGTAAATTTGGTTGCATTAATCAACAGATTGATAAGTAACTGCTGGAGGCGTGCCTCATCCGTATAGATTTCCATTTTTTCCTGAGACGTTTGGAATAGGACTGTGGCGGATGTTTGCTTTATCTTCTCTACCGTATCCACTACATTGCGACAAATAGCTACTGCATCGCTGTTTCCAAACTGGAATTGCATTTTCCCGATTTCCAAACTGGAAAGGTCAACAACATCGTCTATCAGCTTCAAAAGTAAGTCTGAATTTTGCTGAATGATTTCATTGCATTGTTGTCGGGTTCCGATGTCAATATTAGCATCGGTCAGAATAGATGAGAAACCGGACAAGGCATTTAGTGGAGTACGTATTTCATGACTCATATTCGACAGAAAAAGACTTTTGGTACGAATGGAGTTCTCAGCACTTTGCCGGGCTTTTTCCAATTTATGTTGAGATGCAATCAAGCGTGCATTGATTTTACGAATATAAAGTACGGATACAATAGATATGCCTAGAATGAGGATACAACCTATAATTGAATAAAAAAGCAGACGGCTTCGCTCGCTTTGATTATCCATCTCGAGACGGTCCACCTGATATATGGTTCGCAACAGATTTATCTGGGTGGAATAGTTACGGGCATTGATAGAATCTCGTGCAATATTGATGTCTTGAAAAATGGCACATGCCTCTCTAGGCCTGTTTTGTTTGGTATACAGTTGTGCCAGTGAATTCTTCATTTTTAGATATCTGTTATAGACATTGGCACTGCTGGTATTTATGGTCAGCTCATTATATAATTTGATAGCTAGTTCGTCATCTCCAATTCTTTTGGCATATTCAGCTTGTATATATTTCAAGATAGAACTATGAAAATAAAACGGATAGTATTCATACCATTCTTCTGCTTCCTGAATATATTTCCGGACTTTATCCATATCATTATTATGGAGGTAATAATATGCTCGGAAGATATTTTCTATGAAACGGCTGTGCTGATAATCATTCATTTGTTCCATTTGATCCAAATAGGCTTTAGCTTTATCCATCCTCCCCATTCTGATGAGGGTTGGAATTAGTTGAATCAAGACTTTTTCCTGTAATTTTTCGGAGTCGGATACTTTATGCAATTTCTGCATGGCTATTTCGTATTCTTCGATAGCCTCATTATTCATGTTGGCATTAAGATAAGTATCTCCTATTGCATAATGGGCTATGGCTATGCCGATATCGTATTTCATTTGAGTGGCCTGTTTCAGCATAACATTTGCTTTTTCCAACGCTTCGTTGATGTGGCCGTCTGAAACGAGGGCATATACAGCCATCTGCTGCATAAGGAACATGTATTTATAGTCCTTTCTGCTACGGAATACTTCTACAAGTTCATTTTCCCATTGGGCGATATCTCTTAATCTGACTTCCTGAGAATAACCTAAGTTATTATCCATCAGGTATTCCATAAGATGTATACGCTCATCTTCCGAATCCTTGCTTGCAGACAGGATATAGGAAGTACCGTAAAATAACATCAACAATAATAGTATGATCGTTTTACTGAGCTTCACCTTATTAACTAATACGTTTATACAATGATATGTGATTAATTGCGACAAAAATAACTAAAAAGGACGAGATATCCGAAAATGTCTCGTCCTTTTTGTATATTTAATCCTATTTCTTGTTGATTATATCCTTTGGCTTCAGTTTTAGCTGTTCATACTCATTAGGAATTCGTCGTTGTCTTTGGTTTTTTCCATACGATCTTTTACGAAATCCATAGCTTCTATCGGGTTCATATCAGCCAGATATTTGCGGAGTATCCACATGCGATCCAATGTTTGCTTATCCTGCAACAGATCATCACGACGAGTGCTGGAAGCAACAATGTTGACTGCAGGGAAAATACGTTTGTTGGACAGGTTGCGGTCGAGTTGCAACTCCATGTTACCTGTACCTTTGAATTCTTCGAAGATAACTTCGTCCATTTTAGAACCGGTATCAATCAATGCAGTAGCCAGGATAGTGAGTGAACCACCATTTTCAATATTACGGGCGGCACCGAAGAAACGTTTGGGCTTGTGTAGTGCATTGGCGTCCACACCACCTGAAAGAACTTTGCCGGAAGCCGGGGATACCGTATTGTAAGCACGTGCCAGACGAGTGATAGAATCCAGGAAGATAACGACATCATGGCCACATTCTACAAGTCTCTTTGCTTTCTCCAGTACGATACCTGCAATCTTTACGTGACGTTCGGCTGGTTCATCGAAAGTTGAAGCAATCACTTCGGCATTTACGGTACGAGCCATGTCGGTTACTTCTTCGGGGCGTTCGTCGATAAGCAACATGATCATGTAAACTTCCGGATGATTTGCTGCAATTGCATTGGCTATATCTTTCATCAGGATGGTCTTACCGGTTTTAGGCTGTGCCACAATCAATGCACGCTGACCTTTACCGATAGGAGCAAAGAGATCTACTACACGGGCAGACATGGAGTCGGAGTAGCCACCTTTGCATAATCTGAATTTTTCATCGGGGAATAACGGAGTAAGATGCTCAAATGGCACACGATCACGTACGAAAGCCGGATCACGTCCATTGATTTTTCCTACCTTTACCAATGGGAAATATTTTTCTCCTTCTTTCGGCGGACGAATTACACCTTCCACAACGTCACCTGTTTTCAGTCCGAACAATTTAATTTGGGATTGTGATACGTAAATATCATCCGGTGAAGAAAGATAATTGTAATCGGAAGAACGAAGGAATCCGTAACCATCCTGCATAATTTCCAGTACACCGGTACCGGTCAAGATATCATCGAATTCGTATACTTTTTCGCGCTCAATTACCGGTCTGCGTTCTTGCACAGGAGCATAGTTATCACCAGCATTTTGCTGCGCGGGACGTTGTTGCTGAACAGGACGCGGGTTGTTATTACGATTATTATTGTTGTTATTATTATAAGGAGTATTATTATTGTCGCGAGGACGAAGGCGTGGGCGTTGTGCGGTTGCAGGCGTGGGTTCTGCTACGGGTGCTATAGGAGTCTCGGCTTTGGTAGCTTCGAATTTGCCCAGCAGTTCTGAAGGGAGCTCTATTTTCTCAGTCGGGAGATCTTCGATGGGAATGAAGTCATCTTCGGGTTCTGATAAGATAGGACTGTCCTCTATTACGACTTTCTTAACTACTTTAGGTGCTTCGGTTTCAAAGTTCAATTCAGGTTCAGCTTTTTTAGGCTCTTCCTTCTTTGCAACAGGCATAGGTGCGGGTATGGGAGCTTTTTCTTCCGTCTTGGTTTTGCGCGGACGCCCCGGTTTACGTTTTGGAGTAGCGTCTTCGGCTTTTTCGGGAGCGGATGCAGTGGTTACAACTGCTTCAGGAGCTTTCTCAGCTACCGGTGCTTTTGTTGCCTCAGCTACTGGTTGTACCTTGGCAGCTGCAACTGTGGTTTCAGCTTTTGCCTTAGTGAGGTCACCATTTTTGTTGGCGGTGAAGACTTTGTCAGTACTCTCTTTTTTTACGGTTACGCGGGTACGTTTTTGTTGTCTATCCACTTTACGCTCTTCTTTCAGCTTTTCAGCAGCAACCTTTTTGGTAGCACCTGCGATGGCTTGTTCATCAAGTATCTTGTAAACAAGTTCTTCTTTTTTTAGTGAGTCTGTCTTTTTAATACCCAGTTCTTGGGCAATAGATTGAAGTTCCGACAAATTTTTGTCGTTCAATTGAATGATATTATACATACAGTATATATGTGAATGGTTTAAAATTTCTTTTGTTATTGGACAGATATGTTCACACGGCTGCGGTTGTCGTCACAAGCAACGTGGCAAATATACCTTTATTTAATATAATGATTATGGGATATTTATTATTGAACCGGAAAACTGTTAGCTACCCGCACTTAGGAGTTTACAGAATGTTTCAACGGTGCAAAGGTAATAAATATTTTTGGTTTCATAAACAATTCGTCTTTTTTTTAATTTTAAAACTTTATCTTTGCTTGATAAACCAAGAAAAAGCGCATATATTTATGGATATAAACGAAGTTCATTTCATCTATTTTTCGCCTACTCGTACATCTAAACAAGTTGGTGAGGCAATTGTTCGCGGAACAGGATTAACAAATGTTGTTACTACGAATTTAACACTGCATACTGCTGAGGTAGATATTCCGGAGAATACACTGACTGTTATTGCTGTGCCAGTGTATGGTGGCAAGGTAGCTCCTTTGGCTATGGAACGTTTGCAGGGTATTCGTGCATCAGGATCTCCAGTTGTGTTGGTAGTAGTCTATGGTAACCGCGCGTATGAAAAGGCTTTGATAGAATTGGACGCATTTGCTTCTGCCCAGGGTTTCAAAGTTATTGCCGGGGCTACTTTTGTGGGAGAACATTCATATAGTACAGAACAAAATCCAATAGCCCCAGGGCGTCCGGATGCAAATGATTTGCAATATGCGGAGGAATTTGGTGCGAAGATACGGACGAAAATAAATGCCGCCGTTGATATGGAACACTTGTATCCGGTGGATGTGAACCGTATTCAGCGCCCGCGCCAGCCTTTTCTGCCTTTGTTTAAGTTTTTGCGCCGGGTGATAAAGTTGCGTAAAAGTGGTGTTCCTTTGCCGCGTGTACCGGAAGTGAATGCGGAACTTTGCACGCATTGTGGTGTTTGCGCTGTACATTGTCCTTCGGGAGCTATTCTGAAAGGTGACGAATGTAATACGGTTGCCGAAAAGTGCATAAAGTGTTGCGCATGCGTCAAGGGATGTTCTTTCAAGGCGCGGACGTATGATACTCCGTTTGCTTCATTGCTTTCAGACTGCTTTGTGCGGCAGAAAGAGGACCGGATTATTTTATAGTTTTAATTCTACATGCAATAAACTCCTTTTATTCAGAATTTCTATAGAATTCTCCGATACATTTGTGTCTGTATATATTATCAAGGCAGTACCTCAAAATTCGTCAGTAATGCTTAAAAGACAATACATATGGTATAAATGGGCGTTTTATTTTCCCAACTGGAAAAATATTTTTTCCTAACTGGAGAAAAATAGCTTAGTAATAGCTGATTGTAGCGCAACCCTTAATTCGCGTAATTTGTGTTCTATTCATAACGGAAAAAAAAGAATAAATCTATGTTTTTTATATGTAATTTTTATCTCTTTTCTTTCTTGTCTTGTCACTTTCCCCACCCTCTCTCAGATACCTTCTGGATGGGGGGACAATGAGTCAGGGACTGAAAGGCATTCACTCAACGAGTCGGAGGAGTAGCTGAAGGAAAGGAAGAAATTTACGAGTTTTTTGTAAGTATAATTACCAACTGATGAAATATACAATGAATCATCATCTAACTCATATCGGAAAAGAAAGGAATACAAGAGTGATAAGGTGGTAAGGTGATAGGGCGATAAGGCGATAAGGCGATAAGGCGATAAGGTAGCTGCGCTATATAC